>OCTA010002147.1_pt1 | contig 18011 bp, 11 predicted proteins | sample 1538991 | NCBI WGS metagenome assembly OCTA01 (sample SAMEA3539302, study PRJEB22396) | soil metagenome | biome: tundra; feature: field; material: soil | place: USA | collected 2010-05 | depth 0.15 m | reverse complement strand
ATCCACCGTGAGCCTGAGATCGGCCTGGACCTGCCCAAGACGCAGGCCAAGGTGCTCGACGCCCTGGACGGGCTGCCGCTGGAAATCAGCACCGGCCGGGGGCTCAGCTCGGTGACCGCGGTGCTCCGCGGCGGCCGCCAGGGCCCGGTGGTCCTGCTGCGCGGCGACATGGACGCGCTGCCCGTCACCGAGGAGACGCAGCTGCCGTACGCGTCGGTGATTCCCGGCGTGATGCACGCCTGCGGTCACGACCTGCACACCGCGATGCTGGCCGGGGCCGCGCGGCTGCTGTCCGCCCGGCAGGCCGAGCTGCCCGGCACGGTGATCTTCATGTTCCAGCCGGGTGAGGAGGGCTACGCCGGCGCCCGGCACATGATCGGCGAGGGCGTGCTCGACGCGGCCGGCCCGCGGCCGGTCGCGGCCTACGGCCTGCACGTGACGGCGAACCGGCTGCCGTGCGGGGTGTTCTCCACCCGGCCGGGCCCGATGCTGGCCGCCGCCGACCAGATCACCGTCACCGTGCACGGGCGCGGCGGCCACGCCTCCCAGCCGCATCTGGCCGCGGACCCGATCCCGGCCGCCTGCGAGATGGTGCTCGCGCTGCAGACCATGGTGACCAGGAAGTTCGACGTGTTCGACCCGGTGGTCATCACGGTGGGCAGCTTGCACGCAGGCACCACCGACAACGTGATCCCCGACCAGGCTAAGTTCCTGGCCACCGCGCGCTCCTACAGCGCCCGGTCGCGGGGCGCGCTGGCCAAGCTGGTCCCCGAGCTGATCCAGGACATCGCCCACGCGCACGGGCTGACCGCCGACGCCGAGTACGCGACGGAATACCCGGTGACCGTCAACGACGCGGCCGAAGCGGCGTTCGCGACGGAGACGATAGCGGCGGCGTTCGGCCCGGCCCGGGGCGAGACGGCCCAGTTTCCCACCACCGGCGCGGAGGATTTCTCCTTCGTGCTCGAGGAGGTGCCAGGCGCGTTCGTCTTCCTCGGGGCGTGCCCGCCTGACCGGGACCCGGAGACCGCCCCCACCAACCACTCGGCGCTGGCCCTGTTCGACGACGCGGCGCTGGCCGAGGGCACCTCGTTGTACGCCGAGCTGGCCCTGCGCCGTCTCGCCCATGGCTAGGTATGGATGTGGCACCCTGCACACTCTTTAGGGCAGGGTGCCACATCCATGCGTTGGTCGCCAAGGCTGGTGGGTGCTGGTGGGACTTATGGGGTGACTGGGGCTAGCGGCGGGCGGGCCAAGGGGCTGCGGGAGGCTAAAGGCTGGCTACGTCGGCCTGCTTGGCGCGGACGGCTTCGGCGGCGGCGCGCAGGCCGTCGAGTTCGGTTTCCGTCAGGTCGCGCTCGACCACCCGGCGGACGCCCTCGGCGCCGATCTCGGCTTCGACGCCCAGGTAGACGCCGGAGATGCCGTACTGGCCGTCCACCCAGGCGCACACCGGCACGACCGCGCCGGAGTCCTCGGCGACCGCGCGGGCCATCCGGGCCGCCGCGGCCGACGGGGCGTAGTACGCCGAGCCGGTCTTCAGCAGCGCGACGATCTCGCCGCCGCCGTTCCTGGTCCGGTTGACCAGCGCCTCGATCTCGTCGGCGGGCAGCACGCTGGCCAGCGGCTGGCCGTTCACCGTGCAGGCCGACGGCACCGGCACCATCGTGTCGCCGTGCGAGCCGAGGGTCAGCGTCCGCACCGCGCCGACCGGCACGGCCAGCTTCTCGGCCACGAAGTAGCTGAACCGCGCGGTGTCGAGCATGCCCGCCTGACCCAGCACCCGGTGAGACGGGAAGCCGGACACCTTGGCGGCCAGCGCGGTCATCTCATCCAGCGGGTTGGACACCACGATCAGCACCGCGTCCGGCGCGAACTTGGCCACGTTCTCCACCACGTTGCGGACGATCTTGGCGTTGACCTCGATCAGGTCCATCCGGCTCATGCCGGGCTTGCGCGGCAGCCCCGCGGTGACGATCACGATGTCCGACCCGGCGATGGCCTCATACCCCTCGCCAGCCGGCCCGGTGGTCTGACCGGTGACCTTGGTCTCGAAGCCCTCGACCGGCCGCGACTGGTTCAGGTCCAGGGCCAGCCCCTCCGGCTTGCCCTCGACGATGTCGGTGAGCACGACCTCGTTGAAAATGTCGTACTCAGCCAGCCGCTGCGCGGTGGTCGAGCCGTAGAAACCCGCGCCGACGACGGTTACCTTGCCCGTGCGTGCCATCTTGAACAAACTCCTTCGTCCGTGATACGTGCCAGCGAGCCTGGAAGTGACACCACGGCCCGTTCGGAATAAATGGTTTGAATTTCTTACACGCCCATGGCCTTGCGCAGGTTTCCGTCCAGCACCGCGAGGAATTCCTGCGTGGTCAGGAACGGCGTGTCCTTGCTGACCAGCATGGCCAGGTCCTTGGTCATCTCGCCGTTCTCGATCGTCTGCACGCAGACGTCCTCCAGGGTGCGGGCGAACGCGGTGACCTCGGGGGTGCTGTCGAGCTTGCCGCGGTGGGCCAGCCCCTGGGTCCAGGCGAAGATCGACGCGACCGGGTTCGTCGAGGTCGGCAGGCCCTGCTGGTGCTGCCGGTAATGCCTGGTCACGGTGCCGTGCGCGGCCTCGGCCTCGACCGTGCGGCCGCCCGGGGTCATCAGCACGCTGGTCATCAGCCCGAGCGAGCCGTAACCCTGGGCCACCACGTCGGACTGCACGTCGCCGTCGTAGTTCTTGGTGGCCCAGACGATGCCGCCCTCCCACTTGAGCACCTGGGCCACCATGTCGTCGATCAGCCGGTGCTCATAGCTGATCCCGGCCGCCTCGAATTCCGCCTTGAATTCGGACTCGAAGACCTCGGCGAAAATGTCCTTGAAACGCCCGTCGTAGGCCTTGAGGATGGTGTTCTTGGTGGACAGGTAAAGCGGGAATTTCCGGTCAAGCGCGTAGCGCATCGTGGTCCGGGCGAAATTGCGGATCGAATCGTCGAAGTTGTACATCGCCATCGCGACGCCGCCGCCGGTGAACCGCGCGACCTCCATCTCGATCGGCTGGTTGACCTCACCCTCGGGAACGTAGGTGATCGTCACCGTGCCCGGGCCTGGCACCACGAAATCGCTGGCCTTGTACTGGTCGGCGTGCGCGTGCCTGCCGATGATGATGGGCTTGGTCCAGCTGGGCACCAGCCGGGGAATGTTCGAGATCACGATCGGCTCGCGGAAAATGACACCGCCGAGGATGTTGCGGATCGTGCCGTTCGGTGACCCCCACATCTTCTTCAGCCCGAACTCGGTGACCCGCGCCTCGTCCGGCGTGATCGTGGCGCATTTCACACCCACGCCGTGCCGCTGGATGGCGTGCGCCGCGTCGATCGTCACCTGGTCATCGGTCGCGTCGCGGTGCTGCACGCCCAGGTCGTAATACTCCAGCTCGACATCCAGGTAGGGCAGGATCAGTTCGTCCTTGATGTGCTGCCAGATGATCCTGGTCATCTCGTCCCCGTCGAGTTCGACGACGGGGTTCGCTACCTTGATCTTGCTCATTTCTCTCCCTTATCGACAGCTGCTAATGGCAGCAATAGCGCGACCGCGAGCACCCCGGCGCCGAGCACCGCGAACGTCAGCACGTCAGAGGCTTTCCGCCGCGAGGACAACAGGCCCGCGTACCGCGGCGGCAGGACCAGCCGGGCCAGTCCCGCGACCAGCAGCGAACACCCCACCAGACCCGCGCCGCGGTCCGCGTACCTGGACCCCTGGTAGGTCATGAACAGCCCGGCGGCCACCCCGGCGAGCACGACCAGGTAGGGCACCCAGGCCAGGGCGTTCGGCCCGGTGGGCGCGGGCGGGGCCGTCGGGGTGGTCGAGGCGGTCGGGGCGTTGGGGCCTTTGGGGGCTCGTGATCGGACGGCCCGGTGACCGGGCACCGCTCGGGGGGCGGGCGTGACCCGGGCGGCGCTCAGCGGCGCCTGTCCCCCGCTCGAGCCAGCGTTCGCCGGCTTATTCGCCATGCACGTGCCTCCCGGCTTTCCGCAGCGAAGTTTACCGGCGCGAGGCCACGGTGTTACCACGGTGTACCCCGTATCGGCATGTAATCTCACGGTAGGAGCAGTGGCGCAGGGGGTAACCCGATGGTGAGATATCCCCGACGACACCGATAAGAGGGGGGCTGCGTGGACACACCGTTCCTCCGCATCGAGGAGAGCGGCGACATCTTCCCGCTGCGCGACGTGGTGACAACCGTCGGGCGCGGCCGGGGTGCTGACATCCGTCTCGACGACCCAAGCGTCTCACGGCTGCACGCCGAACTCATCCGGCGCGGTCCCTACGTCTACGTCGTCGACCTCGGTTTATCACGAAACGGAACCAGAGTTAACGGGCGGCCCATCGCTCGCCGGGTCCTGGACGAGGGCGACGTGCTGAGCTTCGGGACCGCCCGCGGCCGGATCGGCGGGATCCCGCCGGAGGACATCGCCGCCGACGCCGAACTGCGCCGCTCGGCCGTGCCCGAGCTCACCCGCCGTGAACTCGACGTGCTGACCTCCCTGTGCCGTCCGGCACTGTCGGACGAGGCCTTCGCCACCCCCGCCACGGCGCACGACATCGCCACCGACCTGGTGGTCACCGAGGCCGCGGTCAAGCAGCACCTGCTCAGGCTCTACCAGAAGTTCCGGGTCCCCGAGGGGCCGAACCGGCGCACCCGGCTGGCGAACGAGGTCGTCGCGCTCGGGCTGGTCAAGCCGATACCGCTGCCGCCGGCCGAACCTCCGGCTCCCCCCGGCGAGATGTTAAGCGTGCGTGTGCTTGAGCAGCCAGTTCGCCGCTGACGTGACCAGGTGCGGCAGCCCGGGCAGATGCGGGGCCACCGCGGGCCAGTAGTACGGGGTCTGCGACGACGCGAACAAGATGGCGGCCGCGGCCAGCGCCCACACCGCCAGCGCGGTCACCGCCGTGGACATCGGGGTGCGGGCCAGCGCGCCTGCCATCCGGTTCAGCTGGCGCCGCGGCTTGCCCGACCCGGGCCCGAGGCCGTACCAGGCCACCACGGCCGCGGCCGCGTAAGCACCGGCCCGCGGCATGTTCAGGCTGTGCGTGACCACGACCGTGGCACCGTAGGCCGCCGCGCCCGCGATGAGCGCGAGCGGGGCGATCAGCACCTGCGTGAGCAGCGCCCTGGCCACCGTCAGCGGCGCCATCACCAGCACGATCAGCAGGTCGCTGGGCCGCGGCCCGCGGACAGAACGGCGGACCGCCAGCGTGCTCTGGGCCCGGTCCGCCGCCCGGAGCAGGGTCACCACGACCAGCGACGCGATCAGGCCCGCCACCGGGAGCACCACGGTCAGCGCCACGGCGGCGATCATGATGGCCAGGCCGGCCATGGTGTTCGGGCGGGTCTGGGGTCTTGGCTTCGGCTTCGGGTTCGGGGCGGCGGCCGGGCGGATCTGGCCGGCGTTCTCCTGGTCCTGGCGCCATAGCTCCTTCTGGTTCCGGTATTTTTCCAGCTGGTCCTGGGGCCAGGGCGGGCTGGCCGGGGTTGGTTTCTGAGGGTTTTGTTGCTTCTGTTGCTTCTGTTGCTTCTGGGGTTCTTGGGATGCTTGGGATGGGGTGAAGGGGACGGGGGGGACGGCGGCGAGGTCCGCGGTGTCCTGCAGGGACGCTGGGAACGGCGAGCCGGTGTAAACGGAGGTCGGGCCGGCGGTCGGGCTCGGGCGGCCGGCGGCGGGGGTCGGGCGGCCGGCGGCGGCGGTCACTTCCAGGGCTTGGGCCTGGGCACTGAGCCAGCTGGCGGAGGGGCGGTGCGCCGGGTCCCGGGCCAGCGCCGCGGATATCAGCGGGACGAGCGGCGCCGGGACACCCTCGAGGTCGGCGTGGCCGGAGACGATGCGGTAGAAGATCGACTCGTACGAGCCGCCGCCGAACGGCAGGTGGCCGGTCGCCGCGAACGCCATCGTCGCGCCCCAGCAGTGCACGTCGGACGCGGGGCTGCTCGGGCTGCCCTCGATCACCTCGGGCGCGAGGTAGCCCGGAGTGCCCATGACCAGCCCGGTCTGGGTCAGCCGGGTCGCGTCGCCCGCCTGGGCGATGCCGAAGTCGATGACGATCGGGCGGTCGTCGGCGAGCATGACGTTGCCCGGCTTCAGGTCGCGGTGCACCACGCCCGCCGCGTGGATCGCGGTCAGCGCTTCCGCTGTCCCGTAGGCGAGCCGGCGCAGGCCCGGGCCGGGCATCGGGCCGCGGCGGCGCACCATCTCCGCCAGCGTGGGCCCGGACACGAACTGCGTGACGATGTAGGGAAACTCCCCGGTCACGTCGGCGTCGAGCACCTCGGCGACGTACCGGCTGCGGACCCGGCGCATGGTCTCGACCTCGCGGGCCAGGCGGCGGCGGGCGTTAGGGCCCTCGTCACCGAGCTGGTGCAGCACCTTGATCGCGACCAGGCGGCCTTCCGGGTCACGGGCGAGGTGAACCACCCCCATGCCGCCTTCCCCGAGGCGGTCCTGAAGGCGATACGGGCCGAGAGTACCCGGCAGTCGTTCGGTCGCAGGCATCGCGTCATCCAGAGTACGAAACAGATGCCAACTTGGGGAGCGCTGAAGATGTTGCCTATCGGTAACGGGCCGGCGGCCGGGCGCGCCGATGGCCGGATCCGGGGGCCGGCCCGCGGCGCACTAGACTCATAAGAATCTCTCACTGTGGGGCTGACCGATGACTGAGCAAGATGACGCGCTCTCGCTAGACATGGTGACCGCCGCGCTGCGCGCCGACAGCACCGACGTGGCGATCTACGCGCGGGTGCTGGTCCAGTCGCTGGGTGAGGCACTGCCGAGCGACCTGGTGTCGGTGGAGCGGGACCGGACCATGTCCGACCGGATGCGCGGGCGTCCCGGCGAGATCTCCAAGATCGTGGCCCGGCTCGGGGAGCAGCAGATGACGCTGGCGGTCCGCAACGGCCAGCCGGTCACGGAGATCTGCCGCTCGGTGCGCGGCGTGGTGCTGTCCAGGCAGACGGTGCCGATCGCCGACTGGGCCGCGGCGCTAGCCACTGCCCTGGTCAGCTACGCCGGCCAGAACGCCCAGGCCGCCCAGGCCCTGCGCAAGCTGGTCTCAGGCAGCTGACGCCAGGGATCGTGGATATTAAACACGAAATGGGCTTCGTCGGTAACTATCCACGATGACGGTGCCGGGGGGTCGCGGGGGTTAGTGGCCGGTGAAGGTGGCTTTGCCGGGGCCGTTCTGGAGGAAGCTGCGCATGCCGGCGCGCTGGTCTTCGGTGCCGAACAGGGCGGCGAACTGGACGCGCTCGATTTCCAGGCCGGTGGCCAGGTCGACGTCCAGGCCGTGGTCGATGGCCTGCTTGGCCGCCTGCAGGGCGACGGCGGGACCGGTCGCGTAGCGCTGCACCAGGCCGCGGGCGGCGGCGTACACGCCGTCGTCGGGGGCGACCAGGTCGACGAGGCCGATGGCGTGCGCCTCGGCGGCTTTGACCATCCGGCCGCTGAAGACGAGGTCCTTGGCCTTGGCCGGGCCGACCAGGCGCGGCAGCCGCTGGGTGCCGCCCGCGCCGGGGATGACCCCGAGCATGATCTCGGGCTGGCCGAGCCGGGCGCCCTCCCCCGCGACCCGGAAGTCGGCGGCCAGCGCGAGCTCGAGGCCGCCGCCGAGGGCGTACCCGGTGATCGCGGCGACCACCGGCTTGCCGATGCCCGCGATCAGGCTCATGGTCGCCTGCAGCTTACCGGCCCGGATGGCCATCGCGGGGTAGTCCGCCTCGGCCATCTCGCTGATGTCGGCGCCCGCGGCGAAGCACTTCTCGCCGCCGTAGATGATCACCGCGCGGACCTCGTCCGACGCCGCGGCCGAACGGGCGACATCCGCGAGCTCGGCGGTCAGCTGGTCGTTCAGCGCGTTGACCGGCGGCCGGTCCAGGCGGATCGTGCCGATGTTGTCTTCGATCTCAAGCCGGACGAACTCAGCCATCGAGGGCCCCTTCCTAAGGTACTAGCGCAGAAGGTCTAGCGCAGGTCGCCGTTGGTCAGGCCGGCCGGCGCCTGCGGGTAGGTGACGAGCCCGAGCTCGGCCCGGCTGGCCAGCAGCCGATGACGGGGCAACACCCGCACGGTATACCCGAACGACCCAGGCTGGTCGAGCGGGACCTCGCCGGCGTAACGCACCAGCCCGCCGGGGGGCCCGGCAGCCCCCCCGCCGGGGGGCCCGGGGGGAATGGGGGGGCGGGTAGCCCCCCCATGAGCGGGGGGGGTCTGGGGGGGGTCGTCCCCCCCGGGGGCAAGAGCGGCGAAGCCCGGCGAGACGATCTCGTCGTCCAGGTCATCGGGGCGCCCGTACACCACCTCGACCGTCACGTCGTCCGGGGTGAGCTCGCCGAGCGCCACCGCGACCCGGACCACCAGCGAGGAACCCAGGCGCTGACCCGGCGACCCGGCGGTTTCTGACTCCAAGTGCTCGACCCGCACCTGGGGCCAGGCCTGCACCACGCGCTTCTTCCAGGCCGCCAGTTCCCGGGCCGGGCCGAACCCGGCGCCGTCGGCCAGCGCCCGGGAGGCGGCCGCGGCCGGCACGTACAGGGTCGACACGTACTCCCTGACCATCCGCTCGGCCTGGACCTTCGGCCCGAGCGAGCGCAGCGTGTGCCTGATCCGCTCCACCCAGCCCAGCGGGGTCCCGTCCGGGTCGCGGTTGTAGAACAGCGGTGACACCGACTTAGCCAGCAGCTCGTACAGGGCGGTGGCCTCGAGCTCGTCCCGCCGGGCCGGGTCGGCCACGCCGTCGGCGGACGGGATCTCCCAGCCGTTCCCGCCGTCGTACCACTCGTCCCACCAGCCGTCCCGCACCGAGACGTTCAGCCCGCCGTTCAGCGCCGCCTTCATGCCCGAGGTGCCGCAGGCCTCCAGCGGCCGCAGCGGGTTGTTCAGCCAGACGTCGCAGCCCTGCACCAGGGCGTGCGCCATCGCCATGTCGTAGTCGGGCAGGAACACGATCCGGCGCCGCACGTTCGCGGAGTCGGCGAACCGGACCAGCTGCTGGATCAGCGCCTTGCCGCCCTCGTCGGCGGGGTGGGCCTTGCCCGCCACGACGATCTGCAGCGGCCGCTCCGGGTCGTTCAGCAGCTGGCTGAGCTGCGCGGGATCGTTCAGCATGAGCGTGAGCCGCTTGTAGGAGGGCACCCGCCGGGCGAACCCGATCGTCAGCACGTTCTCGTCAAGCACGTCGTCGATCCAGGTCAGTTCGGCGTCCGAGGCGCCGCGCTGCCGCCAGGACGCGCGCAGCCGCCGCCGGGTCTCCGCCACCAGCCGGGCCCGCAGCACGTGCCTGGCCTCCCACAGCACCCCGGCCGGAGCGGACGCGGCCCGCTCCCAGTCCCAGCCGGTCGCCTCGCCGGGCGAGGTTCCGGTCAGGAACAAGATCTCAGACGCCACCCAGGTGGGGGTGTGCACGCCGTTGGTGACCGAGCCGATGGGGACCTCGCGGGTGTCGAACCCCGGCCAAAGGCCGGCGAACATCTCCCGGCTGACCTGGCCGTGCAGGCGCGAGACGCCGTTGGCGCGCTGGGCCAGCCGCATGCCCATGACGGCCATGTTGAAGACGTCAGGGTCGCCGCCTGGGTAGGTCTCCGCGCCCAGCGCGAGCAGCCGGCCGGCCGGCAGCAGCGGGTCGTCGGCGAAGTGCTGCTGGATCAGGCTGCGCTCGAACCGGTCGATGCCCGCCGGGACCGGCGTGTGGGTGGTGAACACGGTGCCGGCCCGGCAGACCTCGATGGCCTCGTCGAAGCTCAGCCCCTGCTCGGCGTACTCGCGGATCCGCTCCAGGCCGAGGAACCCGGCGTGCCCCTCGTTGGTGTGGAACACCTCGGGCGACGGGTGCCCGCGCAGCGCGCAGAACGCCCGGACCGCGCGCACCCCGCCGATGCCGAGCAGCAGTTCCTGCCTGAGCCTGTGCTCGCTGCCGCCGCCGTACAGCCGGTCGGTGACCTCGCGCAGGTCGGCGTCGTTCTCCTCGGTGTAGGAGTCGAGCAGCAGCAGCGGGACCCGGCCCACCTGGGCCACCCAGACCTGGGCGGACAGCAGCCGGCCCGCGGCCAGCCGGACCGCGATCCGGGCCGGCCCTCCGCTGGCGTCACGGAGCAGCTCGAGCGGCTGCCCGTTCGGGTCGCCGACCGGGTAGCGCTCGGCCTGCCAGCCGTCGGCCGACAGTGACTGGGTGAAGTAACCGTGCCGGTACAGCAGCCCGACCGCGATCAGCGGGATGCCGAGGTCGCTGGCCGACTTCAGGTGATCACCGGCCAGGATGCCCAGGCCGCCTGAGTACTGCGGCAGCGCGGCGGTGAGGCCGTACTCCGGGGAGAAATAGGCGACCGCGGCCGGACCGTTGGACATCTCCGGCCCCGCGGCGGCGTACCAGCGCGGCTCGGCCAGGTACTGGCGCAGGTCCCGTTCGGCCTCGCTCAGCCGGCCGAGGAATTCCTCGTCGGCCGCGAGCGCGGCGATCCGGGCGGCCGGCAGGACGCTGAGCATCGCGATCGGATCGCCGCCCGCGGCCTGCCAGGCGGCGGGGTCGATCGACGCGAACAGGTCGGCCGTCGGGGTATGCCAGGACCACCGGAGGTTCAGCATCAGGTCGTGCAGCGGGGCCAGCGGCTCGGGCAGGGTGACGCGGACGGTGAATCGGCGTATCGCTCTCACGGGCAGACCCTAGTGGGTCCGCGCCAGCAATGCCGAACCGCCCCGGGGGCACGGGCCGCTGACACCATGGCTCGTTCGGGAAAAAAAATTCAATTATGCCGAACGGCCAGTGGTTCTAACCGTGCGTCATGTTTTCCCGCGGACAAGGGTCGCGGCACGCTTTTGTCACCGCCCACCCGCGCTGGCATGAAGTGCCCGACCTCGGTAGCGTGACGGGGGTGATTGGACGAATCCCGATCCTTGATGTCGAGCCGGCGGTGGACTGCGGGCGCCGCCCGGCCAAGGCCGTAGCAGGCGAGAGCTTCGAGGTCAGCGCGACCATTTTCCGCGAAGGGCACGGCATGATCAGCGCCGGCGTGGTGCTGCGGGACCCGGACCGCAAGACCGGCCCGCTGACGCGCATGCGCATGCTCGCCCCCGGCACCGACCGCTGGGGCGCCGAGGTGACCGTGACCGGGGAGGGCCTGTGGCGCTTCCACGTGGAGTCCTGGGCCGACCCCATCGCGACCTGGCACCACGACGCCGCGATCAAGATCCCGGCAGGCCAGGACGTGGAGCTGATGCTCACCGAGGGCGCCCTGCTGTTCGAGCGGATCGCGCGGAAAATCCCCCAGCCGCCCGGGGCCAGCCGCCCGGCGGCGGCCCGCACCGCGCTGCGCGCGCTGGTGGCTAGGCTGCGCGACCGCGGGCTGACGCCGTGGGACCGGCTCGCGGCGGCCGAGGACCCTGCGATCACCGCGATCCTGGACCTCTGGCCGCTGCGCGAGCTGGTCACCCGGTCCCGGCCGCTGACCGTGCAGGTGGACAGGGAACGGGCCCTGTTCGGCTCGTGGTATGAGTTCTTCCCGCGCTCTGAAGGGGTTCAGATTGACCCAATGGGGGGGCGGCCGCCGGCCTCGGGCACGCTGCGGTCCGCGGCCAAGCGGCTCGAGCCGATCGCCGCGATGGGGTTCGACGTGGTGTACCTGCCGCCGGTCCACCCGATCGGGACCACGTTCCGCAAGGGCAGGAACAACACGCTGGGCCCGCACGAGGGCGATCCCGGCTCGCCGTGGGCGATCGGGTCCCCGGACGGCGGCCACGACGCGATCCACCCCGACCTGGGCACGTTCGAGGACTTCGACGCGTTCGTGGCCCGGGCCCGCGAGGTCGGCCTGGAGATCGCGCTCGACCTGGCCCTGCAGGCCTCGCCGGACCACCCGTGGGTGTCCGAACACCCCGAGTGGTTCACCACCCGGGCGGACGGCTCCATCGCCTACGCCGAGAACCCGCCGAAGAAGTACCAGGACATCTACACGCTGAACTTCGACAACGACCCGGCGGGAATCTACGCCGAGATGCTGCGCATCGTCCGGCTGTGGATGTCGCATGGGGTCCGGATCTTCCGCGTCGACAACCCGCACACCAAGCCGCCGCGGTTCTGGGAATGGCTGCTGGCCCAGGTCCGGGCCACCGACCCGGACGTGCTGTTCCTGGCCGAGGCGTTCACCCGGCCGGCCATGATGCGCACCCTGGGCAAGATCGGCTTCCACCAGTCCTACACGTACTTCACCTGGCGCAACGGCGGCTGGGAACTCTCCGGGTACATGCGCGAGCTGGCCGGCGAGACGGCCGCGTACATGCGGCCGAACTTCTTCACCAACACCCAGGACATCCTGACCGAGTACCTGCAGCACGGCGGGGTTCCGGCGTTCAAGATCCGGGCCGTGCTGGCGGCGATGCTTTCTCCGACGTGGGGCATCTATTCTGGGTACGAACTGTGCGAAAACGTACCGCTGAGGCCGGGCAGCGAGGAATACATGGATTCGGAGAAGTACCAGTACCGGCCGCGCGACTGGGAAGCGGCGGCCAGGGACGGCGTGGGCATCTCGGATTACATCACCGAACTCAACCGGATCAGGCGCGCGCACCCCGCCCTGCACCAGCTCAGGAATCTGCGGTTTCACCACGTTGACCAGCCGGAACTGATGTGTTTCTCTAAGCGTGCCGTTAAGATTCCGGGAAGGCCGCAGACCTCAGCGGACGACACCGTGCTGGTGGTCGTCAGCCTCGACCCGCACCAGACCAGAGAAGCGACGGTCTGGCTTGATCTGCCCGCCCTCGGCGTGGACCGCGAGTTCACCGTGACGGATGAGCTGACCGGCGAATCCTTCCGCTGGGGGCAGGCTAATTACGTGCGCCTCGACCCGATGAACCAGCCAGCCCACATCTTTACCGTCACGCCCGCGAACCCGTAAGACCCAGGAGAATCTCGCAGTGACCGAACATCACGAGGCGATAGCTGACTCGTTCAACGCGGACAAGCCGCGGGACCCTGAGTGGTACCGGCGCGCGGTGTTCTACGAGGTACTCGTCCGGGGCTTCCAGGATTCCACCGGTAACGGCACCGGCGACCTGCGCGGGCTGATCTCCCGGCTCGACTACCTGGAATGGCTCGGCATCGACTGCATCTGGCTGCTGCCGATCTACACCTCCCCGCTGCGCGACGGCGGCTACGACATCTCCGACTTCATGTCCGTGCTCGGCGAGTACGGCAACATCGGCGATTTCGTCGACCTCGTCGACGAAGCGCACAAGCGCGGCATCCGGGTCGTCGCCGACCTGGTGATGAACCACACCAGCGACCAGCACCCGTGGTTCCAGGCGTCCCGCAGCGATCCGGACGGGCCGTTCGGCGACTTCTACGTGTGGTCGGACACCGACGACCAGTACTCAGGGGCGCGGGTCATCTTCGTCGACACCGAGCAGTCCAACTGGACCTTCGACCCGGTCCGCGGCCAGTACTTCTGGCACCGGTTCTTCTCCCACCAGCCGGACCTGAACTTCGAGAACCCCAGGGTCCAGGACGCGATGATCGAGGTCCTGCGGTTCTGGCTGGACCTGGGCATCGACGGCTTCCGGCTGGACGCGGTGCCCTACCTGTACGAGCGGGAGGGCACCAACTGCGAGAACCTCAAGGAGACCCACGAGTACCTGAAGCGGATCAGGAGCGAGATCGACAAGCTCTACCCCGATACCGTCCTGCTGGCCGAGGCGAACCAGTGGCCGGCCGACGTGATCGAGTACTTCGGGGACGCCGAGACCGGCGGCGACGAGTGCCACATGGCGTTCCACTTCCCGCTGATGCCGCGCATCTTCATGGCCGTCCGGCGCGAGCAGCGCTACCCGATCTCGGAGATCCTGGCCCAGACCCCGGCCATCCCGGCCAGCTGCCAGTGGGGCATCTTCCTGCGCAACCACGACGAGCTCACGCTCGAGATGGTCACCGACGACGAGCGTGACTACATGTACGCCGAGTACGCCAAGGATCCCCGGATGAAGGCGAACATCGGCATCAGGCGGCGGCTGGCCCCGCTGCTCGACGGGGACAGGAACCAGCTCGAGCTGTTCACCGCGCTGCTGCTGTCGCTGCCCGGCTCGCCGGTGATGTACTACGGCGACGAGATCGGCATGGGCGACAACATCTGGCTGGGCGACCGGGACGGCGTCCGGACCCCGATGCAGTGGACCCCGGACCGCAACGGCGGCTTCTCCCAGTGCGACCCGCAGCGGCTCTACCTGCCGCCGATCATGGACGCGCTCTACGGCTACCAGGCGCTGAACGTCGAGGCCCAGCAGCGCAACCCGGCCTCGTTCCTGCAGTGGACCAGGCGGATGATCGAGATCCGCAAGCGGCACCCGGTCTTCGGCTCCGGGGTGTACGAGGAGCTGACCTCCTCCAACCCGAGCGTGCTGGCCTTCGTCCGGCTGCCGGACGCGTCGGCCGACGGCGACTCCGACGGCTCGGACCGCATCCTGTGCGTCAACAACCTGTCCAGGTTCCCGCAGCCGGTGGAGCTCGACCTGCGCCGGTTCATGGGCGTCACGCCGGTGGAGTGCATGGGCGGGGTGACGTTCCCGAAGATCGGCGAGCTCAGCTACCTGCTGACGCTGCCCGGGCACGGGTTCTACTGGTTCCAGCTGCCCGCGCCGCGGGAAAGCCACCAGCCGTGAACCCTTTTTTCGCTTTTATCGCTTTTATCGCTTTTTTCGCTGTCCCCACCCCCCCCCGCTATGTCCTGATATAGCTCACATGAAGCGCACAAAACACACCCGGAGCGTGTTTGCCCGGGTCATGCCGGGGGAGGGGGTATGCCAAGCTCATGACGTTTGAAGACACACTGGCAACTTGGCTGGTCAAGCAGCGATGGTTCGCAGGCAAGGGGCGAACCGTCCATGACCTGGCGGTCGTGGCCGACACCGAGGTCATCCCGGGTGACCCGGGCCTGCGGCACCTGATCGTCACCGTCTCGCACGGCGCGACCTCAGATTGCTACCAGGTCTTTATCGGCATGCGGGCCCGGCTGCCGGCCCGGCTGCGGCACGCGCGGATCGGGACCCATGCGGGTATGCAGATCTACGACGGCCTGCACGACAGCGCGCTGACCCGGATGCTGCTTGACTCGATCGTGGCGGACCGGACCGTCGGCACGCTGCGGTTCTGCCGGGTGCCCGGGGCTGAGATCCGCTGGGATTCTGGGGGTTCTGGGGGTTCTGGGGACGAGGGCGGGATGGACAGCCTGGTGCTCACCGGGGAGCAGAGCAACACCAGCCTGGTGTTCGGCGAGTCCGCCATCTTGAAGGTATTCCGCCGGGCCACCCCGGGACCGAACCCGGACCTGGAGGTGTCTCTGGCGCTGGCCCAGCTCGGCTCCACGCACATCGCCGAGCCGTACGGCTGGGTCGAGACCAGGATGGACGGCGCCACCACGGTGCTCGCCATCTTGTCCAGGTACCTGCGGGCCGCCTCGGACGGCTGGTCGCTGGCCGCGACCAGCGTGCGTGACCTGTACGCGACCGAGGGCGCCCGCGCCAGCGAGGTCGGCGGCGACTTCGCCGGCGAGGCCGAGCGGCTCGGCGCCGCGACCGCCCAGGTCCACCGGGATCTGGCCGAGGCGTTCGGCCGGTCCTCACTCCAGCCTGAGGCGATCCGCGAGCTGGCCGAGCAGATGTTCCGGCGGCTCGACATCGCCGTCGCGACCGTCCCCGAGCTGGCCAGGCACGCGGACAAGATCGGGGAGGCGTACTCTCAGCTGGCCAAGCTGACCGACCAGGTCCCGGCCCAGCGGGTGCACGGCGATTACCACCTGGGCCAGGTCATGCGGACCCAGACCGGCTGGGTCGTGCTCGACTTCGAGGGGGAGCCCGCCAGCCCGCTGGCGCAGCGCCGGGCCCGGTCCTCCCCGCTGCGGGACGTGGCCGGCATGCTCCGCTCGTTCGACTACGCGGCCCGGCACCAGCGGCTCACGCACCCGGACGCCGATCGGCTGGCCCCGATGGCCACCGGCTGGGTCCGGCGGAACGGCGGCGCGTTCTGCGCGGGCTACGCTGAGGCCGGCGGCCTGGACCCGGCGCAGAACTCGGTGCTGCTGCGGGCCATGCTGCTTGACAAGGCCGTGTACGAGGTCATATATGAAGCGAGGAACCGGCCGACCTGGCTGTCCATCCCACTGGAATCTATCGCCGAATTGCAGACATGACACATAGTGAACTGAGCCTGGGCGAGATCGAACAGGTTGTCGCCGGACACCACCATGACCCGCATTCGGTGCTCGGCGCGCACCCAGGCCCGGACGGCGTCACCGTCCGGGCGCTGCGCCCGATGGCCAAGACGGTAACGCTCGTGCTCGAGGACGGCCGCAGGTTCCCGATGGAGCATGTGCACCAGGGGGTCTTCGCCGTCACGCTGGCGGACGAGAAGGTGCCGGACTACAAGATCGCCACCGCCTACGCCGGATCGCAGGACGAGGAGACGGTGCTCGACGACCCGTACCGGTACCTGCCCACGCTGGGCGAGTTCGACCTGTACCTGATCGGCGAGGGCCGGCACGAGGAACTGTGGCGGGTGCTCGGCGCGCACGTCCGCGAGGTCGGCCAGACCGCAGGGACGTCGTTCGCGGTCTGGGCCCCGAACGCCCGCGGGGTCCGCGTCACCGGCGACTTCAACTACTGGGACGGCCGGGCCTACCCGATGCGCTCACTCGGCGGCGTGGGCGTGTGGGAGCTGTTCATCCCGGGCGTGACCGACGGGGCCAGGTACAAGTACGCCATCTGCGGCCCGGACGGGGTGTGGCGGGAGAAGGCCGACCCGATGGCCAACGCCACCGAGCGGCCGCCCGCCACCGCGTCGGTGGTGTACACCTCGCGATATTCCTGGGCGGACGCGGCCTGGTTCGAGGCTCGCGGCTCGCGGGAAGCGGTCCGGGAGCCGATGAGCATCTACGAGGTGCACCTCGGCTCGTGGCGGCTGGGCCTGTCCTACCGGGAACTGGCGGTTCAGCTGGTCGAGTACGTCAAGGACCTCGGCTTCACGCACGTGGAGTTCCTGCCCGTCGCCGAGCACCCGTTCGGCGGCTCGTGGGGCTACCAGGTCACCTCGTACTACGCGCCGACGTCACGGTTCGGCCGCCCGGATGACTTCCGTTACCTGGTCGACGCGCTGCACCAGGCCGGTATCGGCGTGCTCCTGGACTGGGTGCCCGGGCACTTCCCCCGGGACGAGTGGGCGCTGGCCCGGTTCGACGGCACCCCGCTGTACGAGCACTCCGACCCGCGGCTCGGCGAGCAGCCGGACTGGGGCACGCTCGTGTTCAACTTCGGCCGCACCGAGGTGCGCAACTTCCTGGTCGCCAACGCCATTTACTGGCTGGAGGAATTCCACCTCGACGGGCTGCGCGTCGACGCCGTGGCCTCCATGCTCTACCTGGACTACTCGCGCGAGGACGGCGAGTGGGTGCCGAACAAGTACGGCGGCCGGGAAAACCTGGACGCGATCTCGTTCCTGCAGGAGATCAACGCCACCTGCTACAAGCGGGACCCCGGCATCACCATGATCGCCGAGGAGTCGACCGCCTGGCCCGGGGTGACCCGGCCGGCGCACCTGGGCGGCCTCGGCTTCGGCTTCAAGTGGAACATGGGCTGGATGCACGACACGCTGACCTACCTGAGCCAGGACCCCATCTACCGGCAGTACCACCACAACGAGATCACGTTCTCGATGATCTACGCGTTCTCGGAGAACTTCATCCTGCCGCTGTCGCACGACGAGGTGGTACACGGGAAGGGCTCGCTGATCAGCAAGATGCCCGGCGACGAATGGCGCCGGTTCGCCGGGCTGCGCTCGCTGCTGGCCTACATGTGGGCCCACCCGGGCAAGCAGCTGCTGTTCATGGGCTCGGAGTTCGGCCAGGTCAGCGAGTGGTCCGCGGACAGCGGGCTGGACTGGTGGATCCTCGACTTCGACGTCCACCGCGGCGTCCAGCAGCTGGCCAGGGACCTGAACGCGCT
>OCTA010002145.1_pt1 | contig 18018 bp, 21 predicted proteins | sample 1538991 | NCBI WGS metagenome assembly OCTA01 (sample SAMEA3539302, study PRJEB22396) | soil metagenome | biome: tundra; feature: field; material: soil | place: USA | collected 2010-05 | depth 0.15 m | reverse complement strand
TCCGGACCGAGAACCAGCATCACTGGTTCGGAGCCGACGTAATCTTGAATCAGTTTCTGCTTCAGGACCGCGTCGTAAGGGAAGGCCCGGCTGGCTCCAAAAGCTTCGATGCCCAGCATCAGATCGCGCGGTTTAATTCCAGCTTGCGCGTAGCTGATGACGGTAGGCACGCGAGCCATCCGCACGTCCCAGTTCTCCGGCGCATAGTCTTGCGAGTGGCCGGGCGCATCCTGCAGCACCGTGCCGTTCGGCTCCTCCGATTTCCACAGGCTGAAGCTGAGTTCATCGGCCGGAACCAGCGTGAGCCTTCGCCCGGCAAGCGGCCCCGCGATCGCCAAGCCGGAGATCTGTTGCCAATAGGTTCCGGTTTGCGCGTCCTTCATCAGGAAATTCTGGTTGTTAATACCAGCCAGATGAAAGCGCAGCGCCATCCCATCTATTTCTCGTTGAAACACCAGACCGGTGTGACAAAGCGTTCAATAGGTGGCGAGGATCGGCAGCCCGGCGAGAAAATCGTTGATGACGTGGTGATACGAAATCTGGCGAATCGGGTAAGCTCGCGCCTCGTTCTTCACCTTTACCGCGATAACTTGTTCCTTGCCATCCAGCTTCGTTGTCGAGGCTGCGGCAAACACCGGGTTATCGAACGGACGAAACATCAGCGCCTCATACACGTTCACACGCGACAGGAGGCCGAAGCCAACTATCGCCAGCGTCATCAGCGAGGCCAACACTCGACTGAGCGCCCGCCTGCTTCGCTGCCAGCACCAGGCAAGCAAGATGAGACCCAGCACCGCGAACGCGATCTGCAGATAAGGTCTAACTCGCAGAATGGTTAATGCCGCATGGAGTTCGCGGGGTCCTTGATACCTAAACGGGCGAATGACGTAGAGGGGATAGGCGAGGACGAAGAAGGAAGCCGCCAGGCAGCAGGTAAGCAGGAGATACGGGCCAAGCGGGAAGGTCTTTGGTGGTTTCATGCGATCACTCCCGGACGGCCGGTTCCTCCAGAGATTCGTCCCGCTCATAGCTCGGGCTCATTTCCCGCTCCTCCTCGGTCGAAAGTTCCGCATCCGGATAGAGTCTTCGCAAGTCCCATTCATTGACCCAGCGACGGACATAAGAACGCATCCGGCGTGTCATCGACGCCTCGCCTTTGTCAATCTCGGGCGGGTCCCAACCATACGCCTGTCCGTGGATAGCCTTGAGCCGCTGGTAAGCGTCCGCCAAGGCTGTCGCATCGGGAGGCTTGAGAGTCAATGTCTCGCGCTCTATCATTCGCATCCCTGTTTCGGCTCGCGGCGCGAGAGTCGTGTACTCGTCGGTCCCTTTCGCTCGAAGCCGATCGCCAATCCGCTCCCGGTCGCCTTTCTCCTGCAGCACGGCAAGCGCAAAGTCGTCGGTGATAGCGGCGACGGCGGTCAGCCCAGGGTAGCTCTCGCCCTTAACTCTTCCCATCCAGCGGGCGAGTTCGGCATAAGACCTGCCGCGCTGCAAAAGACTATATCGGCCAATGAGTTCGATTTCGTCGATCAGGAGCACCCAGCCGCTGTAGCCGGCGGCAAGCACCAGCCGGGAAGCGAAAAGGAAGCGTTGCAGGGCAAGGTCTTTGAGTTTGACGGGCTTTAGCGAGTACGCCGCGGAGGAGTTTATCTCCTTGAGTCCTTGCCGAATTCGACTGATGGGAAGCGGCTCGCCAGACCAGAACTTCGTGATCTGGTCTACCATTTCGGGATCGTGGTTGAGCCGCTCGTGAAGGAGCAGCGTTGCCATGAATAATTGGCTGAGGCCGCTGTTGGGACGGTGGGCCCATTCGTAGAATTCGGCGTACTTGCGGTCTTCGGGCTGGAGCCGCAGAGCCATCTCGCGTATCGCTTCGCCGCTCACCTCCGGAACAATGGCCCCGTCCATCGCGGCGAGATAAACTTTCGAAGGGTCGTAGAGGGGCGTCTCTTTGCTGATAACTACGCGGCTGCAAACGAAGTTCCTCGAAACGGCCAGATGTTCCAGGTAATCGAGCAGGTGCGATTTGCCAGCGCCAAAGCCGCCGGCGATGAGCAAGCCGGAAACTTGTTTGCCTTCTCGGGCGGAACCCTCGACTGTCGATAATCGCTGCAGGAACGCAATCTCCGCCTCGTGCTGGTTAGAACCGAGCGCACTGACGGCAGCCCGATTCGGGACTCCGTTTCGAAGGGCCTCCAGGGCGCGCCGATTCTCGATTGTCCGGTCAGTATCCATTGGAGCCGTCTCGTTGAGGTGCGGTCGAAATACGCGCCAAGGAAGCCATCGGATTGACGAGCCTTTTATCCCGAATCTCGTCGAAGACCCTGAACTTGAGCGCCTCGTACGCGCCAATACCCCGGCCGGGGTCGTCGAGAAACGCGCGATCGGGGACAACGGTCATGAGGCATCCCTCCAGCCGGTCCGCGGAATCTATGAATTGCCTCAGGATCTCGTAAGTATCCAAGACCGCGGCTTTGCTGTAGAAAGGCTTTTGGTCGCGCGGATTCTTTGCCAGCATCACGCGCTGCGCATCCAAGAGAATCAGCGTGCCGGGATAGCCGGCAAACCGGATCCAATGGATCATCGATTCGAAGAAGTAGCGGGCCGTATTGCGGTTGATCTTGCGAAAAATCTGATATGGCTTTACCGCGCTGATGGCTTTGTTCTTTCCGGTTAGCCAATCCGTCAGTGCGCTGGCCGCCGCCGATCCCTCCTGCGGACCGGAGAGTTCCGCAATGCACAGATACGTCATGGCGAAACGGAAGTCCCTGGAGAGATTGCTCTTCTTGAATATCTTGTCGCCAATCGACTTTTTGAGGTCTAACAGGAGCAATTGCGGATCGACCTGGTTGTGGGCGGCAAGCGTTTGATAGAGCGGGCCGTCCCCATGGTCGATCCAAGAATAGCCCGAATCGGCCGCCAGTTTGGCGATTACTTTTCGACACAGGAGCTGCCAAGGCACTTGCTGCGCGGTCCGGAAAAAAATCTCATCCACCAGGTTCACTTTGGTTTCGGACGCATCGATTTTCGCGACCAGGAAGCCTGCCCGTGCTCCGATGTCACAAAGTCCGTCCCAGATGTCGGGCCGCAGAACGTCGTCCAGCGGGACGGCAAACTTGAGGGCGGAGCCTCCTTCGACGATGAACGCGGAGAGATACTCCCGATCGATGAAGTCGATCCACCTTTGGGCTTGAATCGAGGCGATCACTCCGCTGCCTCACCAAGGCCGGACGTCTCATCGAGGCCGGCTGCCTCACTGGGGACCGAGGCCTCACTAAAGCGAATGCCATAATAGCTGACCCTTTCACCGTCTGGCGCAACGAATGCGAGGACGCCTCGCGCTCCCTTTGTTCCGGTGCTCGCGGGAAGGGAACAAACACTCCCAGACTTAGTTCGGGTGACGCCGCTGCGGTCCAATAGGAATAAATCCCGCAGGAAATCCGTCTGGCCGTAGCCGGCGGTGGAGCCGGGCAAGAGAGTCAGCGTATCGTAGACCCCTGCCAGCGCAACTGTTTTGCCGTACTCACTCCCGGCCAGCAGACGATAGGCGCGATGCAATACTTCGAGGAAAGCTTCCGGAGTCGCTTTGGGCCTTCTGGACTGAATCGCCTTGAGTATTTTCGCCACGTGCGAAGGCCGGACGCCTGGCACCTTCTTTTTGTTGATCCTGACGGCGCGGTCGGCCGCGAGAATTCTCACAATGGAAGGGAAAGCGACGAGTCCTTCGTCGAGCTGCTGGATCTGAATGCCCTCGGCTTGCGCGGCGGCGACGAGGTCGGCCGCGTAGGAGTCGCGCAGATACGATTCCTCTTCGTCGGGGCTGAAAGGCCACGCGGACTCAACGTTCGCGACCTCCTGCCGGATGGAATCGAGAACAAGGGCCAGGCGCTCAGCCGATTTCCGCACTTTTGGAATATCGCCGACGGAGGCAGCCCGCTGCAACTGCTTCATAACTCCGGCGAGGACGCCGATAACTTTCGCCGCCGCATTGGCCGCACGCTCGGTATCGGCAAAGCCCTGCTCGAATGTCAGTCGTCACCTCTCGTTTCCATCAGTATCGATTAGTATCATAACGGGCGCGCCTGGCATCGATGGCCGTTAATCCGCCTGATAAGGTAGCAGAGAATGGTAGAGGCGCGGGGGGCCCCAATGCCGCTTCGCGCGCTACGAGATTCCCTGGACACTGTCAATTTCGAGGAGAAGAATCACTTGCCAACAACGGAGACGCAAACCCTAGAAGAGCTGTGCATAAACACCATCCGGTTCTTGTCGGCCGATGCCGTGCAGAATGCAAATTCCGGCCACCCCGGCATGCCTATGGGCGCCGCGGCGATGGCTTACACGCTTTGGACCAAGTTTCTAAAGTTCAATCCGAAGGACCCTGGATGGTTCGACCGCGACCGCTTCGTTTTGTCCGCCGGCCATGGGTCCATGCTGCTCTACAGCCTGTTGCATTTAACCGGCTACGATTTGCCGCTGGCCGAGCTGAAACGCTTCCGTCAATGGGGCAGCAAGACGCCCGGGCATCCGGAGCGCGGCCACACGCCGGGTGTTGAGGTGGCGACCGGACCTTTAGGCCAGGGGATCAGCAATGCGGTGGGACTGGCTATTGGGGAAGCGTGGTTCGCGGCAAAGTTCAACCGGCCGGGCCACAACATTGTGGATCACTTCACATACGGCATCTGCGGCGATGGCGATCTGATGGAAGGCATCAGCCAGGAGGCGGCATCGCTGGCCGGACATTTGCACCTGGGCAAACTGATCTTCCTGTACGACCACAACCACATTTCGCTGGCCGGATCGACCAGCCTCACCTTTACCGAAGATGTCGGGAAGCGCTTCGAGGCGTATGGCTGGCAGGCGATCCATGTGCACGAAGGAAACGACGTGGAAGCGGTGGAGAAGGCGATTCAGCAAGCGCGGGCCGAGACGGACAAGCCCTCGCTGCTGCTGGTGCGCACGCATATTGGATACGGCAGTCCGAAGAAGCAGGACACTTTTGAGGCGCACGGGAATCCGCTGGGCGAAGAAGAGCTGCAGGCGGCAAAGAAGGCGCTCGGGTGGGGGTCGATGGAGAAGTTCTATCTACCCGAAGACTCGGTGAAGTTCTTCCGCGAGGTGGGCGGGAAGGGCGCGCAAGCGCAGCAGGATTGGAGCAAGCGGTTCGAGGCCTACCAGAGCGCGTTTCCGAAAGAAGCGGCGGAATTCGAGCGGATGCTGAGCGGGAAACTGCCTGAGAACTGGGGCGCCGATCTGCCCAAGTGGAAGCCGGAAGACAAACCAATCGCCACGCGGGCAGCAGGCGGACAGGCTATGAATGCGCTGGCAAAACATATTCCAAACATCGTTGGCGGTTCAGCCGATCTGAATCCTTCCACCAATACGGCGCTGAAGGGTTTGGGTGATTTCCAGCCTGCCGAATACGAGGGGCCGTCGAGCGCGGGCGCGGTTGGCGGAGTGTGGGGTTATGCCGGAAACAATATCGCTTTCGGGGTGCGCGAACACGCGATGGGCGCGGCGGTAAACGGGCTGGCGGCGCATGGCGGACTGCTGCCGTTCAGCGCCACGTTCCTGGTGTTCTCCGATTACATGAAGCCGTCGATCCGGCTGGGCGCGCTTAGCAAGCTGAAGGTATTTTACGTCTTTACGCACGACAGCGTGGGCGTGGGAGAAGACGGGCCTACGCACGAACCGGTGGAGCAGGTAGCCGGTCTGCGCAGCATCCCGGGGCTGAACGTGATGCGCCCGGCCGATGCCAACGAGACCGCCGAATGCTGGGCCTTCGCCGTGCAGCACGATGGGCCGACGCTGTTCGCTTTGACACGGCAGAATGTTCCGCATCTGGACCGCTCGAACGCCAAGGGCGACGTTTCGAAGGGCGCGTATATTCTGTCGGAAGCCGAAGGCGGGAAGCCCGACGTCATTCTGATCGGAACCGGTTCTGAAGTTTCGCTGTGCGCGAAGGCGCAGGAGAAACTCAAGGGATACGGCGTGAAAGCGCGGGTGGTCAGCATGCCAAGCTGGAACCTTTTCGAAGCGCAGGATGAGAGCTACCGCGAGAGCGTGCTCCCAAAGGCCGTCAAGAAGCGGGTGACGGTCGAGGCGGCTTCGCCTTTTGGATGGCACAAATGGGCTGGAGACGAGGGCACGATTATCGCCATCAATCACTTCGGCGCATCCGCTCCGGGGGACACGATCATGAAGAACTTCGGCTTCACTTCCGAGCATGTAACGGCGGCGGCTCTGAAACTGGTCGGGAAAAATGCCGAAGCGGAAAAAGAATACGGCGGAGATACCACCAACTTCGCGCCGACGGCTCCGCAAGAAGGGCACTCTTAAGTTGAGTCGGGGATCGGAGGCGAGAACAGCTTCCGGTCTCCATTTGATGTTATGGCTTATCGTCTGAAGGCCGGTGAATCCGTGCCGGAGAACATCCGGCGGATTGTCATAGAGGAACTCGATTCCGCGATTGCGCAATTGCGTACGCGCAGCATTAAGAAGCGGGACGAAGCTATACATGAGGCGCGCAAAGGCGTCAAGAAGATCCGGGGCGTTTTGAAGCTGATGCGGTCGGGGCTTGGAGGAACGTACAAAATCGAGAACGAGGCGCTGCGAACGATCGGCGCTCATTTGTCGGAGCTGCGGGATGCGGGGGCGTTGCTTGAGACCGTGAATGCAATGAGTGAGAAATACGCGGAGCCTGCGCAGCAGAGTGCGTTGCGGCAGCTTCGCAAAGCGCTTGAGCGGAGTAAGCGAGAGACATCGCTGGACGCCGGCAAGGTAATGCGGGCGGCGGCGGCGGGACTTTTGGTTATTCGCGGCAGAGTGCCAGGGTGGCCGCTGAAAGCGGGAGAGTTCGGAGGGATTGCGCGCGGGCTCGAAGACTCGTACCGCGCCGGCCGTAAAGCAATGGCGATGGCGGCTGAGAGCGACAAGCCTGAGCTGTTCCACGAATGGCGCAAGCGGGCGAAGGATCACTGGTACCACGTGCGTTTGTTAGAAGGCCTTTGGGCCGATGCCACGGACGGCCCGGAAAAGGGTCTACACGACCTTGAGACATGGCTCGGGGAGGAGCACAATCTGTTTGTGCTGGGCGAGCGCGTGAAGAGCGATCCGGATCCTTTTGGCGGCAGTGAACAGATCGATTTGTTGCTTGCGCTCGCGAGCGATATGCACCTGGAACTCCGGCGGAAATCGTTCGATTCCGGCAAGCGCCTCTACGCGGAAAAGCCCAAGAAACTAGTCCGCCGTTTTGGGAAGCTTTGGGACGAATGGCAAGCGGAGTCCCAGCATGCAAGGACGCCCACCGCGTAGGATTTCTTACTCCGTCGAGGCAAATTGTTCCGGGTCGATTACAACGACTTGCTGAGTAACTTTTTTCAAGTCGTTATAACTCCAACCAATGAAAGGGTTAACTTCAGACTTAAAGAATGAAGCCGAATTTCAACGTGATGGCACAGCAGTTGCAATAAGGTGAGCGAAGGAGAAAACACACATGCTCTGGTACGCCTGGGTATTTCTAGTTGTCGCGATCCTCGCCGCAGTGCTTGGGTTCGGGGGTATAGCCGCCGCATCCGCTGGTATTGCTAAGATCTGCTTCATCATTTTCTTAGTTCTGTTTGTGATCAGTCTATTGGCTGGCCGCCGCGGCACGACCATATAACCTTACTGCTTTTCCGAAATCCGCTTACTTTGTGGATCGATGAAAAAGACAGTAGGCTTGTTCAGGACGGTGTCGTAAATAACAAACGAGGGAAGCGTATCCTCACGCTTCCCTCCCGTAAATTTAGCGCCCATGATGCAGCCGGGGTTGATCAACAGACAGGCATCTTGAGCGGAGACTTCCAACTCGTGGTTATGACCGAAGCAGACCACATCGAAGTCTCTCGATTTAGCAAGGGGCCGGGCGATGTAGTCGAAGTGATTTACAGCGAAACGGTTGCCATCGAACTCGGTCACGAATAGTTCTCCATACAGTCTGCAATTCGGAGTCTTCGACGCCTTCAAAGTGATTCGGTATAAATCGGCATCGTTGTTTCCAAACACGATGTGAACGTCGTGCGGGAAGCGGGCAAGTTCGTCGATGACGAAAGGCGAACAAAGATCGCCGCAGCAGATCATGACATCCGCATCGCGCGAGAAGTTTACGGCAGCAGTCAAGTTCCACAGATTGTCGTGTATGTCGGAGAGAATGGCAATTCGCATGTCGTTATTGGTAGAAGTTGCGCTCCCAGACGTGCCGTCTCAAGATGGCGAGAGTATTGGCGTCCAGCTTGCCTGCGGAAGCCGCGCGGCAACTGCTCTCAACTGTTGAGATGCGCCGCATCCCGGGGATCGCGGTGGTAACGGCGGGATGCGACAGACAGAAGCGAAGCGCAATTTCCGCCAACGTCCCAGGCACTCCCGCAAGATCTTTCTTTAACGCCTCGATGTGCTCAACCACTTGCCGCTTACGGTCGCCGCGGAAGTAGGACTCGCGGAACTCGCCCGGTTCGAAGATCGTGCTCTCCGTAATGGCGCCCGTCAGACCTCCCTCGTCCAGCGGCACGCGCGCCAGCACACCCACCTTCATCCGCCGGCAGAGCGGGAAGAGATTTTTTTCCGCGGCTTGATCGAAGATGTTGTAGATCACCTGAACCGCTGAGATCGCTCCGGTCTTGATGGCCTCAAGCGCGGAGTCCGGATCGTGCTCCGTGATGGAGATGCCGAAGTAGCGAACCTTGCCGCTAGAACGCAGATCTTCGATGGCGCGTCTCCACTCCTCGGTGCCGGTCCAGGCATCGGTCCAGACATGGAACTGTTGCAAATAGATCTGCTCAACCCCGAGGTTTTTGAGGCTTTCCTCGGTGGACCTGACGATGTAATCGTACGGGAAGACTTCAGCAATCGGCGTGGTGGGGGCGGCGGGCCATATCCGGTTCTGAGGCGGAATCTTGGTGGCGACATAGACTTTGCGAAAGGAGTTCTTGACAGCCAGTCCCACGACTTGTTCGCTGTGCCCGTCGCCGTAGGCGACCGCCGTGTCCACGAAGTTGACTCCAAGTTCAAACGAGCGCCGCAGCGCCTTAAGGGATTCGTCGTCCTGAGCGCCTTGCCACTGCTTGCCGCCAATCCCCCAGGCTCCGTATCCGATTTCGCTGACCTCAGCTTCCGTTGTGCCCAATTTGCGATAGTGCATCGATTCCAGTATCTACTGTCACAAGCAAGGAAAAGCCGCCGCAGCAACATTGCTGACAGCGGCAGTTTGAACTGAGCTGGTATGTAACTCTGTTTTACTGATTATGGCCGGCCGACGTTCTCGGCTTGCAGGCCTTTGGGGCCACGCTTCACCTCGAATTCCACCTCCGCGCCCTCGTCAAGCGTCCGATAGCCGCCCATCTGGATCGCGGAAAAGTGCACAAACACATCATCGCCATTTGAGCGCTGGATAAATCCATAGCCCTTTGCGGCGTTAAACCATTTAACTACACCTTTTTCTCTCACTACTATCTCCTGTTAATTGATGCGAGATGAGGTCCCCGTTTGACCCGCACGGAGAATGAGGAGAGCGGAGCCCTCCGGATTACAGTTCGGGCTCACAGGATTACAGCCAGCTTGCATCGGAAAATCTGGTTAGAACTTTACCAGAAACGCCATTATGGAGCAAGAGAATAAACAACAGAATCAACGTGTTAGGGAAAACACAAAGCTCGATTCAGCTAGTACTAATCCGGACCATTCAACGCTCAATGAAACGGGAATTCAGCCAGACTTAAGCGCTTGCAACCGCAGTGGCGGCCGCTTCGGGCTGGTGATGGTTGGTGCGCGCCAATGCGGCATTGCGCAGAACACCAGGCGAAGGAATGGTGAGCAGCCTGCGCGAGAGCCGGACCAATCCGCGGCGTTCGAGTTGATTCAGGGTGGTAGACGTCGTCTCACGAGTGGCCCCGATGAGATCCGCGAGCTCGAGTTGCGTGATGGGCAACTGATACCCCTCGCCGTCCGCGAGCGGTTTTACGAGCGAACTGAGTTGCGCGAGGTAATGGAGGATTCTGTACTCGACATCGTGGAGGCACAGCAACTCGACTTTCTCGGCGAGCATGATCTTCTGTTGAATGATGGCGGAGGTAAGAGCGGCGCTAAAATCCTGCTGGGCCGCCAGGGTGTGCACCAGAGTTTGGTGAGGGACGCGCATGACGACAGCGGCGGTGAGAGTTTCCGCATCGGCGTAGTAGACCGGGGTCTCCCCGCCTCCCAACACTTCTTCACCCACGACGTCACCCGGGCCAAAAATTCCCAGTATAATCCTGCTAGGCGAGCCGTTGGTCCGGGTCAATTTCACCAGGCCATCCTCGATCAGATAGAGCGAATCGGCCACTTGGCTCTGAGAGAAGAGTGAGGTGCAGCGGCGAAGCGACGAAAGCCTACTTACTTCAGGAATCGGCGACAACACACTTCGCGCGAGACTGGCGAGTGGAGTCATTGTATTTTAGGGATCCTCGATTGTGATTATAGACAATCGGATTACAAGATCCCAAGTAAACTCCGCAGCTTAATAGCAATTTAACTTACTTGGTACTGCCATTACTGTAAGGACTATTTCGTAGAGTGGTGGAAAACTTGCTAGCCAAATTGAAGAGATCGAGAATGCTTCCCTGCTGCAATTGCGCCTGCAAATCGGTCAAAGTGAGCTGAAACAAGCCTATAGCGTCCTGGACTGCCGCTTTATTCGTGGCTAGCACGCTCATCCAGACTTCGGGTGCACTGAGGGAGAGGCGCGTCATATCCAGCAGTCCCGGCCCAAAGACCTGCGAAAGGTACTGGTTGTCCTGACCGGCCAGAGTTGCCGCCAGCGTCGTGGAGAGCAGTTGCGGCAGGTGAGACGTGAGAGCTACCGTGGCGTCGTGTTGGCAAGGATTCATCTCGACGATAACCGCTCCCAGGCGAAGAAGCCATGCCCTAAAGTCGGCCTCTTGAGGATTGGGCGACGTATGTTTTCCAGATAACGTTTGGGGAGTCAGAACGTAAGGCTTGCCTTGAAAAAGATCGGCATCCGCCGCCTCTGCGCCGCGCTGTTCTTTACCCGCCATCGGATGGCCGCCCAGGAAAGCGTCCGGCGGAAGATGCTCCTGGGCGGTGCTCACAATGAGCGCCTTGGTGCTTCCGGCGTCGGTGATCAGGCAACCGGGACGAACGAGAGGGCCGAGGCTTTTCAGGGTTTCAAGGATTTGCTCGATGGGCTGAGACAGGTAGATGAGGTCGGCGCCGGATGCGGCTTCAGCGAGTGGGACGCCGCGCTCAATCGCGCCGACTCTGACACCCGCCTCAATGGAGCGAGGGGAACTGACGCCCAGTAACTGGCCCGCAAAGCCAGCCTTGCGCAGGGCGAGCCCAAAAGACGCGCCGATCAAACCGACTCCGACTATGGCAACGGTCTCCATGGGGCCTATTTGGAGGATCTATGCCGTGCGTCCGACCGCGGCGGCAACCAGGCGAACCTGCTGCATCATCCCAGTGAACTGATCTGGACGCAAGGTCTGTGCGCCGTCGCTGAGAGCGCGATCGGGGTCGTGATGAACTTCGACGAGCAAGCCGTCCGCCCCCGCCGCAACCGAGGCAAGCGCCATGGGGACAACGTATTCGCGCCGGCCCGTGCCGTGAGAAGGGTCGGCAATGACGGGCAAATGAGTCAGGCGGTGCAAGACGGGCATGGCGGCGATGTCCATGGTGTTGCGCGTGCTGGTTTCAAACGTGCGGATCCCGCGCTCACAGAGCATCACTTCATAGTTGCCGCCCGACATCACGTATTCGGCTGAAAGCAAGAGTTCCTCAATGGTCGCGGCGATGCCGCGCTTCAGCAGAACCGGTTTCCGGAGCTTGCCCAATTCGCGCAGAAGATTGAAGTTTTGCATATTGCGCGCGCCCACCTGCAGGATGTCGGAGTACTGGACAAGCAAGGGGATTTGCGTCTGGTCCATTACTTCACTGATGACGAGCAAGCCGCGGCGGTTGGCGGCTACGCGCAGAATCTCAAGCCCGCTCTCACCCAAACCTTGAAAACTGTAAGGCGAACTACGCGGCTTAAAGGCTCCGCCGCGGATGACCTGGGCGCCGGCCGAAGCGACGATGTCGGCTGCCAATTCGATTTGCCGAGTGTCTTCGACGCTGCACGGGCCGGCCATGGAGACGATCTTCGGACCGCCGATCTCGACGCCGCCGATCTTGATGACAGTGCCGCCGGGCCTGAAGCTTCGGCTTGCCAGCTTATAAGGCGAAACGATGCGATGGCATTCTTTGACGCCGTCCATTACCTCAAGGGCAGCGGGATCGAAATCATCCTGCGGGCCAACACCGCCGAGGACTGTGTGACGCACGCCAGTAGAGCGATGCACGGTAAAGCCCATCTCCACCAGGCGGTCGATGACGGTTTCAGTTTGGGCGTCGGTTGCGCCCTCTTGCATTACTACTAACATTTTCTAGTTTGCGGCCGCATCTTTCCCGAACATTTTCAGCTTCTGCACGGTTCGCATTTCATCGATGATGCGCTCGAAAATGCGCTTGATGGATTCTTGCGGAAGCGGCCCCTTATTGTGTTGCGTGATGTTCGCGAATACCTGCTCCTCGCGCCTGGGCTCGTAAATGTGGAGCGTGAGGTGCTGCTTAATCCGGCCGATCTGTTCGACAACCAACGTGCGCTCATTCAACAGATCGACAAGACGGACATCCAATTCGTCAATCTTCTCGCGGCAGCGCTCGAGATCTTCAACGCGGAAGTCATTCATGGTTTTCTAAATGATTCTCTGAAGGCATGGTTTCTAACGGGGATGTTCGAAGCGGCTTTGTCAGGTGGAGCGTGAAGGCTTCAAGCGCAGCGGCCAAGCCCGGATCGCCCGCATGGTTTTCGATGCAGCGCACGAGGGCGCTTCCGACGACCACGCCATCTGCGATCGCGGCGACGTCGCGCACTTGCTCGGGCGTACTGATCCCGAAGCCGACCGCCAGGGGAAGTGATGTGATCTGGCGCATTTGGGCAGCTAGAGGCGCGGCGAGAGTTGAAAGCGACTCCTGCTCTCCGGTTACTCCAGTGCGCGAGACCAGGTAGACGAATCCGGACGAATGCCCGGCGACCAACCGCAAGCGGCGCTCACTGCTGGTGGGAGCGGCGAGAAAAACCGTGTCAAGACCGCACGCGTGCAGTTGGCGGACGGGTTCGTCGCCTTCTTCGACACAGAGGTCGGTCATCAGCACGCCATCGATTCCGGCTGCTGCGGCGTCACTGGCCAGTTTGGGGAAACCGTAACGCAGCAGCGGGTTCATGTAGCTGAAGAGCAACAGCGGGATTTGGGAATGCAGGCGGATTTCGCGCACGCTGGCAAGCAATCCCGCTATATTTGCGCCAGCCCGCAAGGCCCGTTCCGAGGCGCGTTGGATGACGGGGCCATCGGCGATTGGGTCGGAGAAGGGAACGCCCAGTTCGACCAGGTCCGCTCCGCCCCGTTCGAGCGCGAGGACGAGAGAAGCCGTGTGAGCGGGAGTGGGATCGCCCGCCGTGATGTAAGCGATGAAGGGCTTGCGCCCGACGCTCTTGGCGTTATCGAACAAACTGCTGATGCGGGTTGGCGTTTGGACGGGCATCAGGCTTCCAGTTCCGGCATGTTCTCGCGGTAGATATCGATGTCTTTATCGCCGCGGCCGGATACGTTGACGATGTAGATGGCGTCGGGTTCCGAAGGCGCGCGGCGCATTGCTTCCCAGACCGCGTGGGAGGATTCGAGCGCGGGGATGATGCCCTCGGTTCGCGCCAGAGTGCGGGCGGCGGCGAGAGCTTCTTTGTCACTGGCGGACACATACTCGGCGCGTTTTTCGTCGTGCAGGTAGGCGTGCTCAGGCCCTATCAGGGCATAATCCAGACCGGCGGAAATGGAGTGTGTCAGGCCGATTTGCCCTTCGTCGTCTTGCAAAAGATAACTCATCGCCCCTTGCAGAACACCCGGCGATCCGCCGCGCATACGGGCTGCATGATCGCCGAGATCGAGGCCGCGGCCGCCGGCTTCGACGCCGATCAAGCGGACGGCTTCGTCCTTGAGAAACGGGTAGAAGATTCCGATGGCGTTGCTGCCGCCGCCGACACACGCGAAGACGGCATCGGGAAGACGACCGAAGTTTTGGAGCGACTGGGCGCGCGCTTCGTCGCCGATCACGCGCTGAAAATCGCGGACCATCATCGGATACGGATGCGCCCCCAAGGCCGAACCGAGCAAGTAATGCGTGGTCGAGACGTTTGTCACCCAATCGCGCATGGCTTCGCTGACGGCGTCTTTGAGGGTGCGGCTGCCGCTGATGACGCTGACGACCTTCGCTCCCAAGAGTCGCATGCGGAAGACATTCAGCCGCTGCCGGCGCATGTCCTCTTCCCCCATGTAAACGACGCACTCCATGCCAAACAGAGCGCAAACCGTAGCGGTGGCGACGCCATGCTGCCCCGCTCCCGTCTCGGCTACGATGCGGGTCTTGCCCATGCGGCGGGCCACTAGAATCTGGCCGAGGCAGTTGTTCACTTTGTGCGCGCCCGTGTGGAGCAGATCCTCGCGCTTGAGCCAGATCTGCGCGCCGCCCAAAGTCGCGCTGAGGCGTTTCGCGAAATAGAGAGGCGTGGGGCGGCCGGCGTAGTCGCGCAGGAGCGACTTCAACTCGTTTTGAAAACCGGGATCGATTCGCGCTGCCGCGTACGCTTGTTCCAACTCCTCAAGCGGACACATCAGCACTTCCGGCACGTAGCGGCCGCCATACGGGCCGAAGTGCCCAAGCGTATCCGGCACTGTAGTCTGATTCATACTTTCAATTCCACCGGCAGTATGTTCCTGCTGGCAAGCGTGGCGGCCGCGACAAACGCGCGAACGCGATCGGGATCTTTCCTGCCGGGAAACCTTTCAAGCCGCGAGCACGCGTCAACCCCCCAGGGCTGTATGGCCGCGATGGCGGCGGCTACATTGGTTGCGTCAAGCCCGCCCGCCACGATGACTCCGTAAGGGAAGCCGGCGGCGAGAGACCAGTTGAACGGCTGACCCGAACCTCCGTAGGCGGAGGTCGGCGCGTCCAGGAGATAGGCTTCAATCCGATCGTCGGGCGGCGGGGCGGCAGAGCCACCGGGGATGCTGCGCCAAATTCGATAGGGCGATGCAGATGGAATTACGCATCGCTCACCGTGCAATTGCAAGACGTCCAGCGGCACCGCAGCCGCGGCGGATAACAGCTCGCCTTCACTCAAATTTACGAAGACGCCTACTTTGAGATAGCGGTCCGGAACGGCTTGCACAATCTGCCTGGCGCGCTCCAGCGTGATGTAGCGCGGACTCTTCGGATAGAAGTTGAAGCCGAGAGCATTCGCCCCAGCGGCGGTGGCTTCTCGCGCATCTTCTTCGCACATGATGCCGCAGATCTTGATTATGAACGGAGCGTTACTCGTCGCCATGGACTTTACCGCGCAGAGATCTCAGGGACGCAGCCGGATCTCCCGATCTCATCAGAGACTCGCCGACCAGGAAGGCGTGGAACCCAGCTCCGCGCAAAAGATCGATATCGGCGCGCGTGAAGATGCCGCTTTCACTGACCCGAATCGCATTCGACGGCATTTGAAAACTCAGGCGCAAAGAAGTGTCGAGCGAGACTTCAAAGGTTTCGAGATTTCGGTTATTCACGCCAATGATCCGCGCGCCGGAATCAATGGCTTTTTGCAACTCGTCCGCGTTGTGCACCTCGACCAATGCGGCCAAGCCGAGGGAGGCGGCCAGTTCGCGGAAAGCCGTCAATTGAGAAACGTCGAGCACCGCCGCAATCAGCAAGATCGCATCCGCGCCGTGCGCCGCGGCTTCGAAGATTTGCAGTCGGTCGATCATGAAATCCTTGCGCAGAACCGGGAGGAGTACGGCAGCGCGGGCCGCTTCAAGATCGTGGAGAGAACCTTGAAAGTATTGCCGATCAGTGAGGACCGACAGGCAGGCAGCGCCGCCTTGCTCGTATGCATGCGCGATAAAGGCGGGGTGGAAGTCTGGCTGCAATAGACCTTTGCTGGGGGAAGCCTTCTTGATTTCGGCGATAATGGCCGGTTCGTTCTTTTCGAGCGCCGCGGCGAAAGGGCGCAGCGGAGACTTACGCTCGAAGGCCTGCCGTTCGAGTACGGCTGCGCGCGAATGCAGTTCCGCCACTTCTGCCGCCTTGTGCTGAACGATCTCGGCGAGAATGCCTGAGGTGGTGCGAAGCGTCATTCGATAGGTGCTTTGGAACCCTCATCGTAACAGGTTGCGGGGGTCCGGCGGGCAAGTCGCAAGAGGCTTCGGGCATACCCGTGCACCGCAGAGTCAGGTGCGGTCTGCAATGTCTGTTGCGAAAATGAGTGTACGATGAACGACCCGACGACGGAGCACGCGGACTTCGCGAGCCTCTACCGCCAAGCCTTTTCGGAGTACGGTACGCAAGCGCTTTGGAACAAACGGCTGCTTGAAGCGCCGACGCCAGAAGACGCACTGGTTGTGGCGCGGGCCTTGCGTATCGAAGGCGACCGCGATGCGCGGCGACTGGCGGAACGAATCGAGCGAGCTTGCCGTGCCTCTCTCTAAAATCCAGATGCAGGTTCTGAGTGCGCTCGCCTCACAACGCGATCCTGAAAGCTATGTTGCCGGAGCAACGCCCCTGAACCGGAACGCGCCGCGCTACTCCGGCGATATCGATGTTTTTCACGACCGCGAGGATCGTGTCGCGACAGCCGCTTTGAGTGATGCACTGATGCTTGAAGCGCTGGGATTTGGCGTTAGGTGGCTTCGGCAGCTGCCTCTCATCTACACCGCCGAAGTGACCTTGAGTGGAGCCAGTACGCGCCTCGAATGGGTTGTTGACAGCGACTTTAGGTTTTTTCCCACCATGCGGGACGAGACCTTCGGCTATGTCTTGCATCCAGTTGATCTTGCCTTAAACAAGGCTATGGCCGCCGCCGGACGCCGCGAAGTGCGCGACCTTGTAGATCTGGTAACGGTCCATGAAACAATTCTTCCGCTTGGCGCGGTCGTTTGGGCCGCTGTCGAGAAATCGCCGGGATTCACTCCCGAAGGATTGATTGCCGAGGTTCGTCGAAACTCGAATTATCCCGCCGCCGAATGGCGCGCCCTCATTACCACGCAACCGATTGATCCGAGAGTTGTGATGACCAACCTGCGCGCCGCTCTCGACGAAGCCGAATTTTTTGTGTCGCGTATGCCCACGGGCAAACTGGGGCTGCTGTTCTTAGAAGGCGACAACGTTGTTCAACCGAATCCCAATCACCTGGAGAGCTATCAAACGCACGCCGGGCAAAGGCGCGGCCAATGGCCAAGCAGTCCCGAAATCACCGCCGCCATGTTTGAACGTTACAAAAAGCCCAGTCCGTAGACCGGCACGTACGCATAAGTCAGACGATGATCTCGAGGTTCTTGCGGCGCGCCGGCCACTCGGGCCGCTTCAGCATGCCGGGACTGAGTTCAATCAGGCGTGGCAGGAGTTCGAATACCGCGCCAGGCGTCCAAGGCCTCTGCTGACGGGTCGTCAGGCCACGGCGGCTTAGTTCTTCCGCAATCTGCGTGGGACGCCATCCCGCGACGACCTTTTCGAAGATCAGCTCGATGGTCTCCATTTCTCGTTCGTCGCGCTCCAGGTGAGTGCAGTCGTCCGCAATTCGAAAGCCATAGGGGAGTTCCTCGGTCCCCGTCTCGGCGGTCGGCGTTGCCTTGGGGCTATCGCTCCCGACAGACTCCCGCACCCACTCGACAGCGGCGAGAACCCATCCGTCAGCCTGCCGCTGCTGGAAATAGTCGAGTGTCAGGGGCGCCGAAACAAGATCGCGAATGCGGGTTAGCATGGCGCAAGCTGTGCTGCATCCTGATTGCCAAATCAACGCAGGGTTAAATGCCGGAACTCAAAGGGAATCTCAGGAAGGGTGACGAAAACGGCGTTCAGTATTGAGATTGCACGGTTCGAAAGTGGGATTCGGGCCGCCGAGGGACGGCC
>OCTA010002142.1_pt1 | contig 18024 bp, 22 predicted proteins | sample 1538991 | NCBI WGS metagenome assembly OCTA01 (sample SAMEA3539302, study PRJEB22396) | soil metagenome | biome: tundra; feature: field; material: soil | place: USA | collected 2010-05 | depth 0.15 m | reverse complement strand
CAGCCGCTCGGCCAGCCGGGCCGAGCGCTCGCCGCCGGCGCCGGCCATCTGCAGGATGCGGTACTGCTGCGGGGTCAGGCCCGAATCGACCCGCTCCAGCGTCCGGACCAGGCGCATCACCGTCAGCACTGCGTCTGCCGTACGGGGCGCGGCCACGGCATCAGCGCTCATGTCCGGCTCGGTCATGTGTTGCCGTCCTTTTGGTACGAAGCTCTTACAGTTCGTTAGCCTAACAAAAGCTCTGGCCAAGTTGTTTCTCTGCGGATCTTCTGCCGTTCGAGAACGGCCCGAGATAGGAAAATGCCGTCGGACGGTTAGGCGAGCCATCCGGCCAGTCGTGGATATAGGAACTCCCGTCAGAATCGAGATCATCATTCTGGAAGGAGTCCGCCCGGCAGCCTGCTACCGGCCAGCCGTCGGTTTCCGTGATTCCGTTGACGATGACCGGGCGCGGCCCGGCGGGCACGCAGGTCATGTCCGAGTACTCGCAGAGATCGCCGGATGCGTCATTGTCGCTCGGGCACGCGCCGCCCCCTCGGTGGTCGCGTTCTGGCAGATCCCCGTGGTGACACCGCAGGGGCCTTCCCCGACCTTCCCGGCTCCCTCGAAACCGCCGACGCAGGTCTTCTGAGCGACCCTCCCTCACCGGGAGCCGCTGGCGCCCGCTGACCCGCCTTACCTTGAGCTACTGCCGCACACCGCTGCCCAAGGTCCCCATCCCGAATCAGGCGTCCCGCCGACCTTCGAGCCGCTGGCAGAGAAAGCGGCTCTTCGTCCGGTCTGAGGTGACGGCCGGAGCTGGCGGCTGGAGCTGGCGGCTAGAGGTGGCTGCTGACGGCGGTGACGGCAGGCGAGGAGCAGACGCTGGCCGGCCGGTCGTCGGTCATCTTGCAGATCGACGCGGTGATGAAGTTCGCTGCGCCGTCGGCACTCTGAGCGACCGGGCTCGACGGGTCGTGCAGCGCCGACGCGATCTGGGCCCAGGTCTTGCCATGCAGTACCTGCGGGTTGTAAATGACCGTGATCATGTACTTGTTGCCGAAGTCCATGAACGGGTAACCGGTGTCGTTCGGCTCGTATCGCTCCCAGATTGCCTGCTGCTCTGGTGTTGTGGCCTGCAGCGGCGCTTTGCTGACCGTCTCATTCTCAACGGGCGTGAATGCGAGGTAGGGGCTCTGATAACCCGACTTATAGAACGTCAGGGTCGCGGTGCTCGGGTAGACGTCTGTCGGGCTGGAGTGAATTCCGCGCAGCGGCGACAGCGTGCCGAACCTGCTGAGCGCGGTCGCCATGGCCCACCGCATGGCCGCGCAGTACGGGCAGTACTCGGCCCCGATGTAGAGCAGCTCGGGCTTGCCGCCCTGGGTAAGCGGCGCGCCGGTGATAGCGGTGACAGGCTTTGAGACCTGCTTGAGGATCGAGCCGGGGCCCACGGCATCGAGCGTGCTGACCGGAACGTCTGTCACGTTATTGCTGACACTCGCCGGAAGAGCGGTTCCGGTGACCGGGGTGCTCGAGGCAGCCGGCGTGCTGGAATTGAGCCTGATCACGATGAAGACCAGCACGACAGCCAGCACCACCACGATGCTGCCGCCCGCAATCAGCATCCGCCGCCGGGATTCAGCCCGCCGGGCGGCTGCCTGCTGGGCCGCGATCTGCTCGCGGGCGCTCTGCCGCTTGTTCCGCTCGGCCTCGCCCATCTGCTGTGTTCACCATTCCTCCGGGCGCCGCGGTGCGCTAGCTGCGCGTCGTCGACGTCGAGTTCGGCGAGGACGCCTGGAAGACGATCAGCGCGAACAGCAGGAACGTGATGATGTGCACGCTCGTGCAATACAGGCAGATCGCCCGGATCTCGAAGAACTCGGCGTAGACCAGGTACAGGACGAAAATAATGCCGACCAGCACCGAGCCCAGCCGAGCCCAGCGGACGGCTGGCAGCTGGGATCGCCAGGCCCACGGTGAGTTGATCGCGACCATGAAAATGAAGAAAGCGAGCCCGAGTACCGCTACCGGGAAGATCCCGAAGACTACTGACTCCGAGCTGCTGGTGACCTTCACGCAGTTGATAGCGGAGTTCTCCGGGCAGCCGGCGAAGCCGGAGCTCTGCGTGTAATGCTGGATTGTCAGGTAAGTCGACACCCCGAGGCCGAGCACTGACAGCACCAGCGTGGTGAGCTTCAGCCAGCCCATGGACCGGAGCATTGCCCCGAACCCCGGCCGGGCAATTTCAGCAGGAGCCGCGACAGCGCCTGCCTGGGCGGCGCTGCCCGGCTGAGCGGCTGCGGGCTCGGCCCCGGCTCTGGGCCGGCCGCCCTTGCCGCCGGCAGCATGCTGGGTTGTACTGGCTTGCCGCGCCGCGCCGCGCCCATCGTTGCGGGCTTGCTGGCCCCGTCCGCCAGCCTCATTCTTGCCGGCCGGCTGAATCCCGCCGCGCTGACTGCTGGCGCCGCGCTGGGTACTGCCGCCGGCGGAACCCCGAGCCTGCTTCTGGCTGGCCATCAGAGGGCTCCGGCTCCCGCCTGCGCCCCAGCCGACGAGCAGACGTTTGCCGGCTTGTCGTTGGTGATCTTGCAGATTGCCGCGGTGATGGTATTCGCGGCACCGTCCACGTCCTTGGCGACCGGGCTCGACGGGTCCTTGATGTCGGTGGCCACCTGGGACCAGGTCAGGCCGGCCAGTGAGGATGGCTGGAACTGCCCGCCGATGACCAGGTACTTGTTGCCGATGTCGACGAACGGGAACGAGCCTGCGTCCGCGGAGGGCACATAGGGCGCCGCGTCGTACTTGCTGATCAGCGCACTTTCAGCCTGGGTGGGGGTCTGCAGGGTGGTGTACCCGGCTCTGCTGCCGGATTCAGGCTTGCTGGTGTAGAGCTCGACCGGGTCGAAGGCCAGGTACTTACTGGAGTAGCTGGACTTGTAAAACGTCAGCGTCGGCGTGCTTGGGTCGGTGTCCGTGCTCGACGAGTGAATGAAGTGCAAGTTGGAGAAGGTGCCGAATCTGCTCAGGGCGACCACCATCGCCCATCGCTCGCCAGCGCAGAACGGGCAGTACTCGGCTCCCATGTAGACCATCTCGGGCTTGCCGTTCGCGGTCAGGGCCGGCGCGCCGGAGACCGGAGACAGTGCGCTGGCGCCGCCCTTGCCCACAGCGTCCAGGGTGCTGGCCGGAACACTGGTGACCTGCTGCGCGACGGCAGGTATCGCCTTGGCGCCCGCGACGTCCGTACCGGCCGCCGTTGTCGGCGACTGCACCACCTTGATCACGATAAAGACAACCACGATGGCGAGCACGACGAGAACGCTGCCGCCCGCGATCAGAGCCTGCCTGCGCCGCTCTGCGCGCCGGGCGGCGGCCTGCTGTGCCGCGATCTTCGCCCTGGCGTTCTCCCGCCGGTTCCGCTCCGCCTTGCCCATGCCACCTTGTCCTTAGCTGCGGGATTCCTCTGGTCTTGCAACGTCGCGCGGCGTGGCTGAGTTCGCTCGCCGGACGCCGCCCGCGGCCCAGATCCGGCCCGGCGGGCTGGCCCCGGCCGCGCCGGAAACCATGATAAGGGGGACCGGGCTGCGGCGTTGCCTCTGCTATGCAAGCGTAACTTCCTGAGTACTGGCTGAAGGCAGCCTCTGCCGCCGCCGAGCCGGGCACCGGTGCGAATGCGCGCGCCCGGCAGCGGTTTCCAGGCCGCCGGGCCATCGACCGGGCGCTCCGCCGTGAATGAACCGATGGACCCGATCGGCGCGGGCCGGTGCACGCTGGCCGGATGAGACTTCTTGTACTCGGCGGCACCCACCACGTCGGGCGGGCTGTCGTGGAGACGGCACTTGCCCGTGGTGACCAGGTGACGACCCTGACCCGTGGCCTCAGCGGGCCATCGGCGTCCGGCGCCCTGGCCCTGCATGCCGACCGGACCAATCCCGACGCCCTTCGCTCGCTGATCGCCGACGGCAGCTGGGACGCGGTGGTCGACACCTGGAGCGGGGCGCCGTGTGCGGTCAAGGACGCCGCCGAACTGCTGGCGGACCGCGTCGGCCACTACGGCTACGTGTCCAGCCGATCGGTCTGTCAGTGGCCGACACCGCCGGGCCTCGATGAAAGCGCCGCGGTCGTTGACGCGAGCGCGGATGCTGCGGACGGCAACGACTACGCGGCGGCCAGACGGGGCGGCGAGCTGGCGGCACTGGCGGCGTTCGGTGCGCGCGCCCTGATCGCCAGGGCCGGGCTGATCCTCGGGCCCTACGAGATCGTCGGCCGGATGCCCTGGCGGCTGCGGCGGATCGAGCGCGGCGGCGATGTGCTGGCACCGGGCCCGCCGGACCAGCCGCTGCAGTACATCGACTGCCGTGATCTTGCCGAATGGATGCTGCGCGCTGCCGATGATGGCGTCGGCTGGATCTTTAATACCGTGAGCCGGCCGGGCCACGCGACCATGGCGAGCCTGCTGGGGGCGGCGAAGGCAGCCACTGGATCGGACGCCCGGCTGGTCTGGGTCGCGCCGGAGATCATCGAGGCGGCGGGCATAGCGCCATGGACAGAACTGCCGGTTTGGGCGCCCCCCGCCGGCGAGCTGGCCGGCCTGCATGACGGTGACGTCTCACGCGTCTATGCGGCGGGCCTGGCCTGCCGCCCGGTCGAGGCGACGGTCGCTGACACCTGGCGCTGGCTGCAGGCCGACGGCGATCCGCAGGTGCCTGCCGGTCGGCCAGGCCATGGCCTCGACCCCGAACGCGAACGGCAGGTGCTGGCTAGCTTGAGGGACTGACGGGCGCTCGGCTGGAAGCAGGTCGCCGGGCAGCGGCCTGACCGGTTCAGCACCCGCCGCGCCCTGATGAGCGACGCGGACGCCATCGGCCCGGGGCGCCGTGGGCCCGGCCCACGAGCCCGCAGCAACTGGCGTTCTTGGGCTGCCGGGGTACGGCAGCGCACGGCTACGAGACAGACACTCGCGCGGGGAGACGGAGCATGTTAATTTTATGTTAAGTTTGGGCTCGCCAATGGGGTGAATGGTATGACAACGCCCACAATGACATGGACGAGGCTGAGCCGTCGGCTCGGGTCTGACCACAATCCGCTGCGCCGACGCCTGGATAGGGCCGAGGCCTGGCTGGTGCTCGCCGTGATCGCCGCATTCCTGATAATGAGCCCGCTTGTCGCGGGCGCCGTCGCCCAGTGGGTCCACTCGGACAACGCGGCTGCCCGGCTGGTCCAGCGGTCGTGGCATCAGGTTCCCGCGGTCCTGCAGCAGGCCACGCCAGGGCCGCTGATGTCCGGAAATGGCGCGAACTCCTGGGTTGTCTGGGCGCCCGCGCTCTGGACCGCAGGCGGGCAGCCGCATGCCGCGCAGGTCCCGGTCACCTCAGGGACCAAGGCGGGCAGCACCGTGCCCGTGTGGCTTGACCGCGCGGGCGACGTGCGCACGCCGCCGCTGACCGCCGGCCAGGTCGGTGATCGTGTCCTCGTCGCGGCGCTGATCGCTCTCACCGCCCTCGCGGCGCTCCTGGCATGCCTGGCCCGCTTCGGCCGGTGGGAGCTGGACCGGCGGCGGCTCGCGAGCTGGGAGGCGGCCTGGCTATCGGTGGCCCCTCAGTGGAGCCGGGAGTAGCGCCGGGCGCTACTCCCGGATGCGCGCCGTTTCGGCGCATCCGGGCCGGCGGCATCCGGGCGTCTTCGGCTGACCACCTGGCCGGCCGTCTTCGGGCGACCACATTGGCGGCGTCAGCCTTGAGAGTGGCCGGACGCCGCGGCCGGTGTGGTGAACTCTGAACCGCTTGGAGGACCACGACAGCCCGCTGCCCGGCTCGCTGTCCAGTGGCCAGATGCAGGCTCTGCACCTGGCCGCCGTGCTGGTCCTGCCGCGCCGGCTGATGGTTCCCGACGAGCCGGAGCACCTGGACCCGGCAGCGCGCCGCTGGCGGGCTGGCGTTCTGTGCGCCGAGAAGCGGGCAGGTGCAGCCGTGCTGATAGCCACCCGCCACGCGGAACTCGCCGCATCGGTGGCCGACCACGTCGTGGTGCTCAGCGACGGGGCGATCATCAGTCAGTGGACTGCTGACGTGGCCCTGGCGGCGATGCGGTGGCTGTCGCCAGCGACGCGATCGTCGTCCCGGACGGGGCGCGGTGGCGCTCGCGCTCCTGGCCGCAGGCCTCATCGCACTGGCCGACCACGGCAGGCAAGTGTCGCTTGTGCCGGTCGCCTGCGCGCTTGCTCTTGGCTACCTGGCCGCCGCTGGCTCTGCGAAGGGGCCAGGCTGGACGCGGACGAGCCCCGCCGCTCGGTGCACCTGCCATTCCGGTTCAAGTCGCTGGCGTGGTGGCACGCGGCTGTTCCGTGCCTCATCCTGCTGGCGGCCGCTGGCGTGCCCGCCGCGGTGCTCGCGCTCGCGGCCGGTGCTGCGCGGCGCCTTGTGCTGCTGGTCGTGACCGTTCCCGTGCTGGTCGGCGGCGCGCTCGTCAACGCCTTCCGCGGGCAGTTCCCGCCGGACCTTTTCGCCGGAGTAGACACTCCCTTCGGGAACACCGCGGCAGCCAGGATTGTCTTCTGGTTTGCCTCGGGTCCGTTGCTCGCGGTGGCACCGAGGACGGCGCTGCTGCCCAGCGCGATCCGCTCGCCTGATCCTGGCGCGCTCGTGCGCGCCGTGGTGATCGGCGCCGGGCTGGCGGGCGGGCTCGGCGCCTGCGCCGCGCGCCGCGCGGCCAGGGTGCGCTCGGCTTGATCTCGCCGGGCCTGAACAGGGCTGCGTCGTTCGTCCTGCGCGCTGAGGCTAGCGGCGGCCCAGTGTCTTCGGGGTATTCACCTTGTCTGCGGCGATCTTCAGAATGATCCGCCCGTCCGGGCCGACGGGCATGCCGTAATCGGTGCCCACGTATTTGCGGGACAGCTTGTCGATGTGCTCGCGCGCTTCGCGGCCATCGACTGTCTCGACGACCCGGCCGCGCACTTCTGCCCAGTCCCAGGGGTCGTCAGCGGAGTGGATGAGCACCGTGATCCGCGGATCCCTGCGGACGTTCTTCGCGCGCTGGCGGACGGGCTCGGTGTTGACGAGCACGAACTCGCCGTCGCTGTCCACCCATGTCGGCAGCGCCTGCGGCTGCCCGTCGGGCATCAGTGTCACCACCGTGGCGAGGTTCTTTGCCCGAGCCAGGCGAACAGCATCCTCATCGAGCGGCATCGCGTATCTCCTTGTGGATCAGGCATCAGACTCGGCCATCATCGCATCGCCGCGACGGCGGAGCGGCAGGCGGCCGGCCCGGTGCTCACCGGGCCGGCTCGGACTGCCGACAGCCGCTGGCTCAGTGGCCGAAGACCGGGATGATGACCGCCCGGGCGATCGTGTGGAATCTGAGGTTGAAGCCCGCGACAGCGGGGGACACGTCGGAGTCAATGCCGAGCTTGTCCGTGTCGACCGCGTGAACGGCGAACAAGTAGCGGTGCGGCGGATCGCCGGCAGGCGGGGCGGCGCCGCCGAAATCCTTGGTCCCGTAGTCGTTGCGTACCGAGAATGCCCCGGCCGGGAGACCGCTCCCGCCGGCGCTGCCTGCGCCGGCCGGCAGCTCCGTCACATCCGCCGGAATGTCGGCGACCACCCAGTGCCAGAAGCCGGACCCCGTCGGGGCGTCTGGGTCGTAGCAGGTCACGGCGAAGCCCCTGGTCTCAGCGGGGAATCCGTGCCAGCGAAGGTGCGGCGATATGTTCTGCCCGCTCATGCCGAAGCTGTTGTACACCTGGTTATCACTGAGGGGAGCGTCGTTGCTGACGTCGTCGCTCTCCACTGTGAACGATGGCACTTTCGGCAGGAAGTCATAAGGCAGCGGTGCCCGCTCCGTCATCGTTTCCTCCTTGGTTGGAAGCCAGCCTGGCCATGCCCACGCTACTCAGGCCCCCGATCGCCGCGGCGTCATCCCCGTCATCCCGGTCATCCCCGGCAGGTCAGCGTGAGCCGCCTCGCCGGCCGCAATCCTGGCCAGCGGCCGAGCACGGTGCGAGTCAGCGCAGCGGCGCAGTGCCCGGCCAGGCACGACGCTGGCCACCGTGATTCCGGCCATGCTGGTCCTGCTGACCTTTTGGTTCAGCAGGGCCGAGCGCGGCCGCGCCGACGCGATCTTGATCCGCGGCAACCCGATAGCACCGCTCTGGGCCGCTTCGTCGGCGCTTACCTGGTCGGTGCGCTGGGCGGCGGAACGGGCGCCGCCTTTGTCTTCCCGGCTGCCCGCCTGCTGGCATCAGGGCTGCTTATGCTCTTGGTACGTTGGCCCGTGCTGCCGGCGCGCCGAAATTCCTCTCGGCGGCGCTAGGGTGAATAAGGCCCACGATAATCCGGGACAGACGGGCGGGTCAGCGTGCGGCCAGCCAGGCAGCAGCCCCAGGTCGCCGCTGAGGGCCGCAAGAAGGGTCAAGCGTAGGCGTGAGGGTCAGGCGCGGGTCGCCATCGTGGGTGCGGCGGGGAGTGCTCGCGGCTGTGCTCCTGGGGGCGGCAATCCTGCCTGCGCACGCCAGCGGCTCAGCCCGGGCATGCCGGCCGGGCCATTGCGTTACGGCGGGAACAGTCCGCTGGACCCGCGAGCTGCCCGGCTCGTGGCTTGCCGGGAGCGGGGCCGTCGGCACCGCTCCCAGCCAGGACGAGGCATACGCGGCAGCCGGCGGCGGAGTAGCTGCGATCGGCTTCGGCCTGACTGTCCAGGGCTATGACCTGAACTCGGGCCACCTGCTGTGGATGGCCAGCCCGGCCACTCTCCCGGCATTCCCGGCGGGCGCGGCGATCGTGTCCGTGCGGGCCTGGCCAGGTGTCGTGACCGTGGGCGTGTCGATTCCGGCCGCGGGCAAGAGCCCGATGTCTCGTGCCGAGGTTGTCTTGTCGGCACGAACCGGCGCGGTGGTCCGCGTCTACCAGGCTGCGGAGTACGGCGGCGCCGTGGCAGCCGACGCCGCGCGCACGGTGGTCGCCGGCACCAGATCGGTCACGTGCTACGACAACGTCACCGGCCGGGCGATCTGGAGCCGGCCGACGGGCTTGGTCGCGCAGGCGTGGCGGGTGGACGGCGGCGACCTCTATGTCACGATCGCAGCCGGCGGCTACCTGGGGACCGCACCGGTGACTGCGCTTCGCAAAATCACTCTGCAAGACGGGTCGCAGCAGGTGATCAGCCCGGCAACGGGACCTTTTGCCGGAGCGCTGAGTGGCGCGGTCAGCGGCGTCGTCCTGTTTTCCGCGACGGACGGCCTCACCGCGTACAGCGGGACTGATGGACGTCAGCTCTGGCACGACCCCGCCGTCGTGCCGGAGACCGTCGATGTGGTCCGGCAGACGCTGTACGTCAGCAGCGGTGATGCGCTGATCGGGATCGATCCGCTGACCGGCGCCAGAGTCAGGGACGCGAACGCGAAAGGCTCGTCCGCGCTCTACGAGGTGCGAGGCGGCGTGGCACTCGGCCTCGACCAAGGCTCCCTCGGCGACGCGTACGGCTACAGCATGGCCAGTCACCGGGTGGTCTGGACCAGTCCCGCACTGCCCTGGCCGCACTACTTCGTCGACCTGTCCGGGCTCGGCGGCAGCACCGTCGATGCGCACGGCACCGTCCTGCTTACCTCCTGCGCCGGGCTGGGAAGCACCTGGCCCAGCGCATCCGCGCAGACCTGCCAGCGGCCCGAGCTTGTAGCCCTGAGCCGCTGAGCCGTGCGCCGCTGAGCCCTGCGCTGCCGAGCCCCGCGCTGCCGAGCGCAGGCCGGCCGCCGGGCGGCGCCTTACTTACCGAAGAGGAGCGGGTTGGTCGCGCCCGGCCCGCACGACCGCGCCAGCGCGCTGGTCCGGGCGAGCCTGGTCGCAACGGGCCTGCGGCCGCACCGGAATGCGCCGGAGGATTTCGGGCTGATCGCGACCGATGCTGCCAGCACGGCGAACGCCAGCGGGAAGAAAAGGGGCGGCCCTGGTTCGCGTGCCCGGCTTGGCGCGAAGCCAGCCGATGGCGGCCAGCACCCGGCGGCGCACCGGCAGGAACAGCAGCGCGGCGCGGTGCCGGATCTCCTCGATGCGCGGCATCTCCTCATTTCAGGTTCAGCCGGCTAAAGACCGCAAACAGCGCGATGAGCCGCGGATCGGAATGCCGGAGGGAATTCTCGATCGTTTCCAAGATCCGGCGCTGCCTGGCGGGCAGGCCCATCGAGCCCTCCGATCTGGCCTTTCTCATTTTCCCCGGTCAACGTAACAGGAGGCAGCTGAGTGCTTGGAGCCGGACCGGCCCGCCGGGACACCAGCGCCTGCTGTGGCTCGGGTGATGACTGTCGTGCCTGGAGGAGAGCCCTGGTGCCGCAGTGATCAAGCCCGCGCTGCGGGCGCAGGGCCGCCGCGCTGACGCCGCCGCCAGCCGGGCTGCTAGCCCGCCGGGAGCGCGATCCGCAGGCTGGCCGCGCCGGTCAGGTCCAGCCAGATGCCACCGGGAGCGCGCACGACCCGCAGCATGACCTCGAGGCAGGACGGGCAGCGGGCGACGAGGCCGGGCGCGCGGTCGTACACGCGAAGCGCCGCCATCGGCCCGGCCTGGCCGCAAGACGCGCACCGGCCGGTCGCCGCGGTTATGTCGACGGCGAAGACCTCGGCGAGCGGGCCCGCGAGAGCATTGCCGTCGCGATACGTATCGTCCATCTCAGCCTCCGGTGGGCCCGAATCGCTCGGTCTTGACCCGGCCCGGGTCGTGCCCGAGCGGAACAAGGATGTCGGCGACAGTCTCCACGAACGCAGTGGGACCGCACACAAAACAGGCCGGCGCCGCGTCCGCGGGCCAGGCGGCCGCCGTGATCGCCGCTGCGTCGAGGCGGCGCGGCGGCACTGGCCAGCCGTCCGGCACCGCCCTGGTGTAGGCATAGCTGACGTCGGGCCCGTCCTGGCCGTCCGCCAGGCTGCTCAGCTCGGCCGCGTAATACTCCTGGCCGGGGGAGCGGACCGAGTAGAGCAGCCGGAACGGCGCGGTGCTGCCCGCCAGCTGGCGCGCCCGGATCATGGCCATCAGCGGCACGATTCCCGAGCCCCCGGCGATGAGCTGCACCGGGCCGGTGTCCTGCGGCCGCCAGGTGAACCAGCCGCCGACCGGCCCGCGGATTTCCACCGCGTCACCGGGAGCGAGGACCTGTGTCAGGTAGGGCGAGACCTCGCCGTCGGCTACCTGCTGCACGGTCAGCTCGATCAGCTCTCCGTCGGCCGGCCCGGCCAGCGAGTAGCTGCGCTGGGTGCTGTATCCGTCCTCGGCGGTCAGCCGGACGTCGACGTGCTGGCCCGCCAGGTGACCCGGCCAGCCCGGCGCCCGCAGCACCAGGGTGGCGGCGGTGGGCGTCTCGTCCCGCTGCGCCGTGAGGATGGCTGTCCGCCAGGCCAGCCGGCCAGATGCCATCCGCTCGCCTAGTCGCCCTGGTACCGCTGCTCGCGCCACGGGTCACCGTAGTTGTGGTAGCCGAGGCTCTCCCAGAAGCCGGGCTCGTCCTGCTGCAGCAGCTGGATGCCGCGGACCCACTTCGCTGACTTCCAGAAGTACAGGTGCGGGACCAGCAGCCGCGCGGGGCCGCCGTGCTCAGGCTGCAGGTCATCGCCGTCATAGCGGTAGGCGACCCAGGCCTTCCCGTCGAGCAGGTCCGCCAGCGGCAGGTTCGTGCTGTAGCCGCCGAAAGAATGGACCAGGGCGAAGTCCGCCGTCGTCTCGACGCCCGCCAGCAGGGTGTCGACGGACACGCCCCGCCAGGTCGTCGCGAGCTTCGACCATTTGGTGACGCAATGGATGTCGACCGTTGGCTGCTCGCCCGGCAGGGCGAGCAGCTGCGGCCAGGACCAGTCGTGCTCCTGGCCAGTCTCGGTCGTGACCACGAAACGCCACTGATCCAGCGGGATCCGCGGCGTCGGGCCGGCCGAGAGCACGGGAAAATCCTCGGTCAGGTACTGGCCAGGGGGCAGCGACACGTCCGTCCTGCGCGGCCGCCCGTGAAATCCACGCGACACTATTCCCATCGGCCTATCCTGCCACGCCGCATCCCGTCCCGGCTGCGCTGCACCGCTGACTACGGCCGCGCCGTGACCAGCAGCGATCGTCCCGGCCTGACGCCGGCGTCCAGCTGGGCTGCGTCCGTGACCTGCCCGATGTGCCAGCCGGCCCCGGCGATCAGGCGCAGATGCGCGTCAGCAGGCAGGATCGTGCGCCACGGCTCGGCTGCCGCAGCCCGCCGCTGGCCGTTGGCAACCTCGAGAACTCGCTCCGTGCTCGCGTCGCTGCGATGGACGGCGAGGCTGGCCGCGAACAGGCTCCCGCCGCAGGCGCGCGTGCGCAGGCCGCCGAGCAAGCGGGCGATGGCCTGCTGGTCGAGGTAGACCAGCAGGCCCTCACATGCCAACAGCGTCGGCTCGCCGGCCTCGTGGCCGCAGCCGGCCAGCACGGCGCCGAGAGCGTCGTGGCGAAAGTCGGCGGGCGCCAGGATCAGCTCCGCGGTGTCGGCGTTCATCGCCTGCAGTCGGCTGGCCTTGTCAGCCTGGGTAGCCGGATGGTCGATCTCGATGAAGCGGACGCCGGGGGAGCGGAAGCGCAGCGCCCGGTCGTCGTAGCCGGAGCCGAGGATGACGATCTGCCGGACTCCGGCGCATATCGCCGCGAGAACCTGACCGTCGAAGAACCGTGTCCGCGCGGCAATGCTCGGACCCTGATCAGCGGCAGGGGCGGCCCGCATTCCCGCGCACAGCCGCCGCTGGGCATCAGGATCACCGCCGGGAGTGCGCAGCCGCGGCAGCTCAGCCCGCAGCAGCGCCACGGCCTGGCTCGTCCGCGACGGTTCGGAGCCGTCGGCCGCGCTATCCACCGCCGGCCTCGCCACCGCCATCCCGGCCAGCGGCGCTGCGGTGGTCCCCGTGATCATGGTCCCTGTGATCATGGGCCGCATGCTCCTGCGCGGCAGTCATCAGCGCGCCGAGAACGGTCCTGGCATGTGCCACGTACTGCGCGCCGACCCGGCCGGCGAGGTCAGCGTCGACCTGCTCGATGGCCGTCCGCGCTGCTGCGGCGGCCGCAGCCCCTCGCTCGGTGAGCGTGACCGTCATGCGCCGCCGGTCGCCGGGATCGGGAAACCGGTCCAGGTAGCCGCGCACCACCAGCACGTCGACGAGCTGCCCTGCCGCCTGCTTCGATACCCCGACCTGCCGGATGATCTCGCTGAGCGGCAGCCCATGGCGGGCGATGGCGCCGAGCACGAAGCTCCCGTTGCGCGGCAGGTCACCGCATTCGGCTCCGGCCAGCGCAGCCTGGATTGCCCCTGCATAGGCCGTCCGCGCGCCGCGCAGCAGCGCCGGGAAGGCCACCTCGTCGAACCACTGCGGGCTATCGGTCATGCCCCCGACCATATAGACAAGAGTTTTGACAGTCAACTAGTGGGACCAGTTATCTGGCCTGGACCGCATAACCCCTCGTCATTGGGGAACGTGGTGAGACTGAACGCGCGCGGCGTGAAGAGCCCGGCGTAGGCGCGGGCCATCCGGCCCGGCGTGCCCTGCAGGCTTTCGGAGTCCAGGGACACGCCGAGTGCCGCGAGGTACTGGCCGGCCGTCCGCTCGGCGGCGGCAAGGTCGACCGCGTTGCCGGGTTCACCGATGACGCGCAGCGGGGATGGGGAGAGCGTCATCGTTGTCCTCGCAGGACTCTGGGAAATGGCCTGATATCGGCCGGTGGGCGTGACGTCCGAATCCGCCTCCGCGCGCGCCGGGCGCGTTCATCAGCAGCGATCACTATAATAATCACACTAAACGACACCGAACGTCGTTGCACAGTCCCCGGCAGCCAGCGCCGCGGCGACGCCGTCAGTTCCCGGCCCGCTGGCGGGCCGGGAAAGCAAGGAGCCGGCCCCGATGCCCCGTTATCAGGCGACTGTCAGCTCGGCCCGGTCCGCGCCGGAGACCTTCGACTACCTGGCCACGTTCAGCAACGCCGCGCACTGGGATCCCGGCGTCGCGTCGGGCGAGCAGCTCGATCCCGGTCCGGTCCGGGCCGGGACCCGGTTCCGGCTGCAGGTGCGGTTCCTCGGCCGCAGCATCCTGCTGACCTACGAGGTCACGTCCTACGACGCGCCGCACGCCGTCGACCTCACCGCGGCCAACGGGCTGCTCAGGTCGGTGGACCGGATTGTCGTGACGCCCGCGGGCGCCGGCGCCACCGTCAGCTACGACGCCGGTGTGCGGCTGCGCGGGCCGCTGAGCCTGCTCGATCCGCTGATGAACAAAGGCTTCCAGACCGTGGCGGGCAGGGCAGCCGATGGCCTGACCCGGGCTCTGGCGCGGCCGCCGAGGATGGCGTCGTGACGCCGGCCGCCAGGGCGGCGGCCGTGACGGCGGTGGACATCGCGCTCGAGGCGACGGTCGTGGGCAGCTTCTCCAAGATCGGGCTGGCTGCCCGCAGCCGTCTGCTGCCGGAGTTCACTGATGACCAGCCGCCCCGGCCGGGCCAGCTTGCCGTCGTGACCGGCGCCACCTCCGGCCTCGGCCTTGCCACGGCCACCGACCTGGCCCGCCGCGGCATGAACGTGCATTTTCTCGCCCGCAGCACAGCGAAGGCCCGGCAGGCTCAGCAGCTCATCGGCGCGGCTGCCCGGCACGGCGCCGTCGTGACCTTCGGCATCGCCGACATGGAAGACCTGGACTGCGTGCGCCGGTTCGCCAAGGACACCGTGGACGGTCACGGGAGCATCGACGTGCTGATCCACAACGCAGGTGCGATGCACGAGCGATACGAAACCGGCGAGTCCGGCATCGAGCTCACCGTCGTGGGCCACGTGCTCGCGCCATTCCTGCTGACCCATCTGCTGCTGCCGGCCCTGACGGCCGCCGCGCCGTCCCGGGTGATCACTGTCTCCTCCGGCGGGATGTATGCCCAGCGGCTGGATCTGGCCTCGCTGGTCATGCCCGCCTCCGGCTATCACGGCGCCACTGCCTACGCCCGCGCGAAGCGCGCCCAGGTCACGCTGAACCGGGAGTGGGCGCGGCGCTACGCCGGGACCGGGATCGCCTTCCACGCCATGCACCCCGGCTGGGCCGACACGCCGGGGGTCGTCTCGTCGCTGCCCCGGTTTCACCAGCTGATGAAGCCGATTCTGCGGTCGCCGCAGGAGGGCGCCGACACCATCGAGTGGCTCGCCACGGCTCCCGCCGCCGAGCTGGGCAGCGGCAAGTTCTGGCACGACCGGCGGCCGCGCAGCGAGTACTGGCTGCCGTGGACCCGCGAGTCCAGCGCGGCCGCCGGGCAGCTGTGGGACTGGGCGGCCGCTCAGGCGGGTGTCTAGCGCCCCGTCCCCGCGGGCCACGATCGGCCGGCCGCCAGGCCTTCCGCCCCGGAGCCCGGGTCAGAGCAGGCTCAGCGCGCCGAGGTAGCCGGCCAGCATGGCGCCGGCGACCTGCCGGACGGCGTCGTCGGGTGGCAGGAACCGGGGATGGTGCAGGCTGACCGGGCCGCCGGTGCCGACGAACAGCATCAGCGTCGGCGCGCTGCGCGCGTAGAACGAGAAGTCGTCGGCGCCGCAGGACCGGAACGAGGTGTCCACGCCGAAACCGGCCTCCCGCAGCCACGGCCAGCTCGCGGTCGCCAGCGCCTCGTCATTGACGAGCGCGGGCTCGCCCTCGTTGATCGTCACTGTGCCCCGGCAGCCGTGCGCGCGGCTGGTGTGCTCCACGATCTCGCGCAGCGCCTTGTGCAGGCCCGGCCGGTCGCTCTCGTCCAGCGCCCGCAGCGTGCCGCGGGCGGCGGCGGTCGCCGGGATGACGTTCGCGGCCTGGCCGGCCCTGAGCGTGCCGACCGAGACGACCACCGCGCGCAGCGGATCGGTGCGCCGGCTGACGATCTGCTGCAGCGCGAGCACCGCCTGGCAGAGCGCGGGAACCGGGTCCGCCGTGAGGTGCGGGTAGCCGGCGTGGCCGCCGGTGCCGTCGACCCTGATCTCGAAGTCGTCGGCGGCCGCGTTCACGGTGCCCGCGCGCGCCCCGACCGTCCCGGCGGGCAGCTGATGCTGCAGATGCACGCCGATAACCGCGCGCGGCCGCTCGGCCGCGAAGGCTGCCGCGCCCACGATGTCGCGCGCCCCCGAGGGGAACCCCTCCTCCCGCGGCTGCAGCACTGCGAGCAGCGCGGCCGGCAATCCGGCCGCGAATGCAGCCGGAACCTTGGCAGTGCGAACAGCGCGGCCGAGAGCCGCCAGCGCGGCCATGTGCACGTCATGCCCGCACGCGTGCATCGCGCCGGTGCGCGAGGCCCAGGGCACGCCGGTCTCCTCCTCGATCGGCAGCGCGTCAAGCTCGGCCCGGACCGCTACGCACGGGCCGGCCCGCGGGCCGATGCGCACGATCCGCCCGGTGCCGCCGACCGGCGGAGCGTCACTAGCGCCCAGTGCCACCGCGACCCTGGCCGCCGTGTGGTGCTCAGCCCCGGACGGCTCGGCGTCAGCGTGCAGCTCGTGCCGTAGCCGGATCGCATCGGGCAGCTCGCGGGACAGCGCGTCGCGCAAGGCCGCCGCAAGGTCGGCGTCGGCCCGTCCGGCCTGGGTGCCGACGCCCCCGGCCCCGGTGCCGGTACGGCCGGTCACGACGCGGCCAGCCGGTACACGCGGCGGGCGTTGGCCGAGCCGATGAGGTGCGCCACCCGCTGCGCTTCAGCCGCCGGCCAGGCGCCGTCAGCGACGAATCTGCCGGTGACGGCGGCGAGGTCGCGGCGGAAGCCCAGGGCGCCCAGGTAGTGCAGCTCGGGCAGGCCGAAGGCGTCCGACGAATACAGCATCTTGTGGAACGGCGTGAGTTCCAGCGCCTCGGCCAGCACAGCCGCCGCGCGCGCACCGACGTGGTTGATCGCCTCGCCCACGTCCATGTAGACGTGCGGGAAGACGTTGGCGAGGTAGCCGGCCTGCCGGTGATAGGGGTAGCAGTGCAGCAGCATGATCGGGGTGCCGGCCGGCTGGGTGGCGAGCAGGAAGTCGTGCAGCAGGGACGGATCGGCGCGGTGCAGGCGCACGTCAGGGTCGCCGAAGCCGACGTGGAACTGCAGCGGCAGCCCGGTGTCCGCGCCGGTCCAGATCAGGTGGCGCAGCAGTACCGGGTCGTCGAGGCGCGCCGCGGGATCGGCAGCGATGGCGCGCAGCCAGCGCCCAGCGGCATCCCGGACCTGCGACGGGTCCGGCCTGGCTGGGTCGAAGTCCAGCCCGAATCGGTATGCGACGATCGACTTGAGCCCGACAGCGTCCATGGCGGCGGTGGCGAGTGCCGCCGCGAACAGCGCCGCGAAGTCGGCGGCTCCGGCCCCGGCGCGGGCGCCCTGCTCGGCCACGGCCTCGAGCCGGACGATGACGTGCGCGGGCGCGCCGCTCGCTGCGGCGAGCTGCTCCGGCGTGGCAATCTCGCCCGCCTGGTAGCCGGTGTCCACCAGCCAGGCCTCAACTCCGGCTGCGCGCAGCAGGCGGCAGTTGACCTCGGCGGTCCCGAGCTCGGCGCGGCGCTGGAGATAACGGTCGGCGGGCGCCGACGGCTCGAGGTCAAGGACCGGGGCGCACCAGCGCCGGACTGCGAAGCCGAGCTGACTGTCGAACATGGACGTGCCGGGCGCCGCGGGCCACGGTGCCTCGGTCAGCAGTCCCTCGAAACCCGCCCGGTCCAGGTCGCCGGCGACGACACCATGAACGTGGTGGTCGATCAGCGCCAGTGTCTCGTCGCTCATCACGCCCTCCCCGTGCGTTGCTGTCTGATTCCTTCCGACGCCAGCGAAGCGCAGAGGCCGCCGGACAAACGCCGCCACAGCTGGCGGGACAGCTGGCGCGAGGTTTCATGATCCGGTAATAAAAGGCGTCGCGGGCGACGCCGATCTTACGGGATCAAGGACGACCGCGGCCCTGGCACTGGCAGTGGCCCGCGCTGGGGCCCGGGCCGCTGCCTCAGGCGCGAGGACGGAAGCTGCTCGGGTGCCGTGCGCGGATGCTGGGAGCGGGGCTGCGGCTAGCAGTGGTCGACGTAGGACCGTTCTTGGCTGGCCTCCATGCAC
>OCTA010002141.1_pt1 | contig 18032 bp, 20 predicted proteins | sample 1538991 | NCBI WGS metagenome assembly OCTA01 (sample SAMEA3539302, study PRJEB22396) | soil metagenome | biome: tundra; feature: field; material: soil | place: USA | collected 2010-05 | depth 0.15 m | reverse complement strand
CACCACCACCCCCACCGCGTACGCGCTCTAGCGAACGGCACGGCACACGCTGCCCACGAACGTGGTGACCCGCAGTCGGCGACGCGACAGGCCGTCCGTCCGCGAAGGGAGATTCCGGCGGCCGACCAGTAAGTGCTGGCGCCGCGTCGGCCGAACTCCTACGGTGCGGGTATGCACCACACCTACCCGCTGCTCAACGTGCAAGTCAGGACGCCCCGTCTGACGCTCGTCGGAGCAACGGACGATCTGCTTGAGCGGCTGGTCCCGATCATCCGCGATGGCATCCTCGATCCAGGGCAGATGCCGTTCGACGACCCGATGTCCCTGTACGAGGACAGCCCGCAGCGCGAGTGGAAGTGGCTGCGCGGGATCTGGGCCGGCCGCGCGCGGGCCGACCCGCAATGGTGGCGCTTCTATTTTGTGATCATGGCCGACGGCAGCCCCGTCGGAATGCAGGATCTGATCGGCACTAATTTCGCCGCGTTCGGGACCGTGGCGACGTTCTCCTGGCTCCGGCCCTCGTTCCGGCAGCGGGGCTTCGGAACCGAAATGCGCTCGGCCATACTCCACCTCGCGTTCGCGGGGCTAGCCGCTCGCGAGGCCTCCAGTGAGGCATTCGCCGACAACGAGCCCTCGAACGGCGTCGCTCGCGCTCTGGGTTACGAGCCGAACGGGACAACCTGGGCCACCCGCCGAGGTCACCCGGCGCCGCTCATCGCATGGAAACTGACCAGGAAGCGCTGGGAAAGGATCCGGCGCGACGACATCCAGCTGACCGGCGTCGAGGCCTGCTTGCCGGTGCTGGGACTCGATCAGGCGTAGCTGGCGCGGCGGTCCGCGGTGCCTGTCAGGGCTGAGGTTACGATCGGCGGGTGCGGGCGCAGCCGGTGAGTCGCGACCTCCGGTGGTGGCGGGGCGCGTATTCGGTGAGCGCGGTCGGCAGCGGTATCGGCGCGGGCGTCGAGTACCGGCGTAAGCGGCCGGTGATGATGAGCGCGGACGTGGTCCGCTTCGCGGCTCTGGCGAGTGTGCCTGCTGCGGCAGGTTTCGGCGTCCTCACGTTCGGCCAGCTGTGCGTGGTGGGCGTGGTGCAGACCGCTGGCGCCATCGCCTTCGGCGCGGCGAGCGGAGCGCATCTCAAGGCGCTGGTACCCCCGGACCGGCGGATGGCGGCCAACAGCCGCCCGGAGACGACCAGCTGGATAGCGCAGACCGCCGGGCCGCCGCTGGGTGGCCTGCTGATCAGTGTGGCCGGGGCCACCGTGACGATGGCGGTGGACGCCGTTTCCTTCCTGCTGTCGGCCCTGGGCATGAGCCGCCTCCAAGGCCCGGAACCGGCGCCACCTGACCGGCTGGCGAGCAGGCGGCTGCGTGCCGACCTCGCCTCGGGGTGGCGGTACATCTTTGCTCATCGTGGACTGCGTGCGCTTTTCTGCAACGCCATGCTGTTCGGCGGACCGGTCATGATGACCTCGGCGCTCCTGGCGGTCTTCATGCTGCGGGCTCTCGGCTGGCCCCGTCTCTGACCCGCCGGTTCGGGCCGAGGCGGGTCCTGCTGGCCTCGGGCCTGCTGCGGGCCCCGTGGATGCTGCTGATCCCGCTGGCGCCGCCCGGGACCGGCGGCCTGGTCCTCATCGTGACCGCCGAAACCGGGCTGCTGGTCGCCGCGGGGGTGTTCAATCCCTCGTTCGGCACGTACCGGATGGAGGCGACCGACGACGGGTACATGGCCAGGGTGGCCACGTCGTGGTCCATCAGCTCGAAGGTGGCTCAGCCGCTGTTCATCGCCCTGGGGGGCGCCCTGACGGCGGTCATGAGCATCCAGGCGGTCCTGGCCATCGGCGGGACCGTGTGCCTGGCCAGCTCCTTGTTCCTGCCCTGGGGCCAGCGCGCAGGCCCAGCGCCGGGCGCGCCGGACCGGAAACCGATGCTCACCGGAGTCCCGGCGTCGTGAACCACCCCGTGGCCGGAAGCTTGCATCACGTCGAGCTGTGGGTACCTGACCTGACCCGGGCCCGCCAGCAGTGGGGGTGGCTGCTCGGCGAGCTCGGCTACGAGCAGTTCCAGGACTGGGAGCATGGCCGGAGCTGGCGGCTCGGCGGCACCTACCTCGTCGTCGAGCAGTCGCCCGCCCTCACCGCGGCCGGCCACGACCGGCTTACGCCGCCTACCTGGCCAGCATCGATGGTTTCGAAGTCGAACTCGTCGCAGATCCGTGCTCTGGCTTGGCCTGATCCGCGACGAAAGTGCTCTTTTTCTGGTTAAGTCGTCTGCGGCGCCTGCGGCCAGCATCTATCGTTGCGACGAAACCATTATTGTCACTTGCTGTAACATCTGGTTACTCTCTGGAGGGTAAGAGCATGAGGATGCGCCGGGTTCCGGTTGTGATCACCGCTGTCGTGGTCGGCGGCACTGGCCTGACCGCATGCGCGGGGACCGGGTCGAGTTCGCCCACCGCCGTGTCCGGGTCGGCTTCGGGTGGTTCGGCGGCGGCCTTGGCCACCGCAGCCGGTTCATCCCCGGCGTCCGGGCCTTCCTCGACGCCCGCGACTTCGCCGGCCGCCACGCATCGGGCTGTCTCGAGTCCTTCCGCTACCGCCACGCGTTCCGCGTACCCGACGGCCTCCGCGCACGCCACGGCCTCCGCGCGCCCGACGAGTTCCCCCACGCACGGGAGTTCTGGCGGGTCAGGAAGCTTCACGGTGCCCGCCATCCCTGGTGACAACGTCGTCAGCGCCTACGGTTCGTACGCCAAGTCGGGTGAGCGGGTGAAGGTGACCGTCTGTGCCAAGCAGACCGGGAAAGCGTTCTCGGTGGGAGCGGTCGCGGACGCCTATAACAGCAGCGGCGCCAGCAAGAACATCGGCGCGGTCATCCTGACCGGGCCGGGCAATTCCTCGTGCGCCTCGATAACGTTCCTCTTCTACACCGCGCACCTGAAGGTTCACGCGTTCATCGGCGATAACGGCACCGTATCGAAGACCGGGCCGACCCTGACCCTCTACTGAGGTTGCCGACAGGTCCGCGAGGAGCCGGCGCCCCGACGATCACCGCCGGGGCGCCCGGGCTCACCAGCGGCCGTAGTGGATGACCTCCTGGGCGGGACGGCGGCGGGCCGTCAGGTCGCGCGGGGCGGGTTCGGCGTCGTGGCCGATCGCGATGGCGCCGATGGGCTCGTGGTCATCCGGCACGCCGAAGGCCGCCCGGAACGGCCCGACGGCCGTGGTCACCGACGGAGCCGCGGCCGCCCCGGCCAGCGGCCAGAAGCGCTCAAGCTCCGTCCCGGTGAGCACCAGGAAGGCCTGGCCCTGCGAGAACCCGGCGGATGGGCCCCGGGCCGCGTTACGCAAGATCCGGTCCAGGCTTTCCGGCGCGACCGGCTCGTCGCTGAACTGGCGCACCATGTGCCGGCGCCGCACGACGTCGGTGAAGTCCACGACGGCGGGGCCTGCTAGCTGTCCTTGCCGCGGCGCAGATGCCGGAAGCGCCGGCCGAGCAGCGCCAAGATCGCTGCCGCGGCGGCGATCGGCAGGACGCGCTTGAGGATCGCGGGTCCGACCAGCCTGACCAGGTTGACGGAGTCTTCGTTGTGCGCCGGAGCCGGAGCCGGAGCCGGAGCCGGAGCGGTACTCACGGCCGACCTGACGACAGCGACCGGCTGCGTCGAGCCCGGCCCGGTCTCGGTGGTCGCGGTGGCGACGCGTCCCGCGCTGACCGTCCCCGTGCCGTTGCCTTCCGCGTTACTCTGCGCCACCGCGCCATCGACGGCCCCGCCATCGGCCGCCGTGCCATCGGCCGCCGTGCCATCGGCCGCCGAGCTGCCGGCGCTGTCCGGCGCGGCCTGGCCGCCGTCGGAGATCATCTGGGCCAGGTTCTGCGCGAACTTCTCCACCAGCTTGCCGCCGACTTCCGCGATCACGCCCCGGCCGAACTGAGCCGGCCGGCCGGTCACGTTCATCGTGGTATGGATGAGGACCTGGGTCCCGTCCCCGGCAGGCTCGAGCGATGCCCGGACGGCCGCCGACGCGGTACCGGCGCCGCGGGTCTCCTTGCCGGACGCATCCACGACCACCACCCGGGCGTCGGGGTCGCGCTCGGTGAACTTCGCGGTTCCGCGGTAGGTCAGCGACACCGGGCCGACCTTGACCTTGATCCGCCCGGTGACCACCTTCCCGTCGAACTCCTCGACGGTCGCGCCGGGCATGCACGGCGCGATCCTTTCCACGTCAAGCAGCACGTGCCAGGCACGATCCGGCGGAACGGGAACGGTAAAGGAGTGGTCGAGCTCCATGCTCATCGGTGAGTCACTCTCTCTGGCTGGATTCAATCAGTGAATTATGCCCACTATCGGCCCGCATCAGCAAAAGCATGAATGGCCCGAACGGTCCGGCCGGCCAGCCCTACCCCGGGTAGCTGATTCAGGCGGTGTCGAGGACCTGGAAACCCTCGGCCAGCCGCCCGTCGGCCAGGCCCGCCTGGGCGGCCGTGCGGCCCAGCCGGGTGCGCAGGCGTTCGGGCAGGTCATCAAGGTGCGCCGTCTGGCTCTCATGGGCGCGCAGGGCCGCGATCTTGCGCGGGAACGTGTCGGTCACGTCCACGTAGTGGTTCGGCGTCCCGCCCGCGATCCAGACCTCGCGGACGGTCCAGGCGGCCAGGCCTTCATCGTCGCGCAGCTCGGGGAACGCGAACGGGTTACGCGCATCGGGGTAGACGGCGTCCAGCGCGGCGGCGCCGACCGCGCGGTGGTCCGGGTGGCCGATCCCGATCCGGTCGTAGTTCCGCTCCGGGCTGGGGCACACGACGCGGTCCGGACGGACCTGCCTGATCACCCGGGCTAGATCCCGGCGCAGGTCCAGGGTGGCTTGGACCCGGCCGTCCGGGTAGCCGAGGAAGCGAACGTCGTGCACGCCGACGCACTTGGCCGCGGCGACCTGCTCGGCCCGGCGCAGGGTGGGCATCTCGTCCCGGGGGAAGCTCTCGTCGAAGCCGCCTGCGTCGCCGTCGGTCACCACGCAGTAGATGACCTCGATCCCGGCTTCGGTCCAGCGGGCCATCGTGCCCGCCGCCCCGAAGTCGACGTCGTCCGGATGCGCGGTGATGGAAAGTACGCGGGCGACCTCGGCGTCATCGAGCACGTCCGCCATCTTAGCGGCGCGCCGCAGGTCAGGCCTCGTCGGGAACCATGGTCGGGGTCGACCTGGTCAGGGTCTCCTTCCGGAAGAAGGCGGGCGCGGTCACCCGCATGAAGAAGAACCCGAGCAATCCGACGATCGCAGCGCAGAGGGCGATCAGGAAGATCCCGCCGACGTGCCACTTCAGGCCGGGCACCGTCCAGAAGGTGTAGCCGCTGGACGCCGTCCAGTCGGTCTGCAGCGCCCAGATGCCGGCCGCCCACATGATCAGCGCGCCCAGCAGCGGCAGGATGCCCTTCATCCACAGGTTCCTGGCGCTGCTGGTCAGCACCTTCCGGTAGTACCAGACGCAGGCGAAGGCGGTCATCCCGTAGTAGAAGGCGATGTACAGGCCGATCGACGTGACCGCGTCGCCGATCGCGTTGCCCTGGGCCAGGTAGTTCATCGGGATGTACAAGATGATTGAGATGACGCCCATCACGATGGTGGACACGGTCGGCGTCAGGTACCTGGGATGGATCTTGGAGAACGACGTCGGGATGGCCTTATAGGTCGCCATCGACAGGGTGGTCCTGGCCGTCGGCAGGATCGTGGTCTGGGTGGAGGCCGAGGCGGAGGTGAGCACCATCAAGATCAGCAGCCGGGACAGGAAGGTGCCCAGGCCGCCGCCCCCGAAGACGGCGCCGCCCAGCACCGACAGCACGTCGAACTGGTTGGCCTGGTTGCCCAGGCCGATCCCGCTCGTCCCGGTGCCTGCGAACGCCTGCACCGAGAAGATGACGATCGCGTAGGTCACCAGCAGCATGATGGTCGAGATGATCGCCGCCCGGCCCGGGGTCTTGGCCTTGTCCTTGGTCTCCTCGTTGATCGAGACCGCGGTGTCCCAGCCCCAGTAGATGAACAGCATCAGGATCAGGCCGCTGACGAAGGCCGAGAAGGTCAGGTGGGTCGGCAGCAGCCAGCCCAGGCTCGGGTGCACCGACCCAGCGGGGTGATGTCCGTTCCCCACCCTGACCAGCGCGACGATCGACAGCACCAGCAGCATCAGCACCTCGATGGTGAGCAGGATGCGCTGGAACCAGGCCGAGACCTCGATGCCGCGGTAGCAGATGTAGGACATGACCACGATCCAGGCGACGCCGACCAGCAGCACCCAGCCGCTGGTGGCATTCTGGCCGATGCCGTTCGCGCCGACGAGCAGGAACACGTACTGCCCGGCGACCTGGGCCAGGCTGGCCATGACCAGCACGTCGGCGGCGACGATGGCCCAGCCGCTGGCCCAGCCGGTTTTCGGCCCGAACGCCCGGGTGGCCCAGGTGAACGTCGTCCCGCAGTCCGGGTCGGCCTTGTTCATCTCGCTGTAGCCGATCGAGCAGAGCAGCATCGGGATGAACGCCAGCACGGCGACCGCAGGCGCCTTGAGGCCGACGGCGGCGATGACGAAGAACAGGGTCGCCGCCAGGCTGTACGCGGGCGCGGTCGAGGCGACGCCCATCACGACGCTGGAGACCAGGCCGAGCGCGCCGCTCTTCAGGCCCTTGTCGGCGAATTGTTCGGTGGGCTGCGCGGGCGCAGTAGTGGCCATGTCTCACCCTCCTGATCGACCGGGGTGTGACAGCGACGTCAGCACCACTAAACACTACGGTTCTAGCACAAATGATGCTCTCCGGCAACGATATCCGTAGTAACAGCTAGATATCACGGCTGGTCTCGTCTGCTGATCTTGCGAGGTCTAGGATCGGCGCATGCGCATACTCCTGGTGGGTGCGGGCGGGGTCGGCACGGCCTTGGCCCGTATCGCCGCCCGCCGCCCGTTCGCCGAGCTGGTCATCGCTGACTACGACCTGGCCCGGGCGCAGCGTGCCGCGTCGGTCCGGGACGGATTCCAGGCCGTGCAGCTGGACGCCCGCGACGAGCGGGCTGTCCTCGAGCTGCTGACGCAGCGCCGCTGCGATGTGCTCATGAACGCGACCGACCCTCGTTTCGTGATGCCGCTGTTCCGGGCCGCGCTCCAGGCCGGAATCCACTACCTGGACATGGCCATGTCGCTGTCCCACCCAGATCGGGAAGACCCGTACTCCAGGACCGGCGTGAAGCTGGGTGACGACCAGTTCGCGATGGCGCCGGCCTGGGACTGGGCCGGCAAGCTCGCGCTGGTGGGGATGGGGGTGGAGCCAGGGCTGTCCGATGTCTTCGCCCGGTACGCCGCCGATGAGCTGTTCAGCCGGATCGATGAGCTCGGCGTGCGGGACGGCGCGAACCTTGAGGTAGCCGGGTACGACTTCGCGCCCACGTTCTCCATCTGGACCACGATCGAGGAGTGCCTGAACCCGCCGGTGGTCTGGGAACGAGACCGGGGCTGGTTCACCACCGAGCCGTTCAGCGAGCCCGAGGTCTTCGCCTTCCCGGCCGGCATCGGCCCGGTGGAGTGCGTGAACGTCGAGCACGAGGAGGTGCTGCTGATGCCGCGGTGGATCGAGGCGCAGCGAGTCACCTTCAAGTACGGCCTCGGCGCCGAGTTCATCGGCGTGCTGCGCACCCTGCACAAGCTCGGCCTGGATGCCACCGCGCCGGTGCGGGTCGGCGCCGCGACCGTGTCGCCGCGCGACGTGGTGGCCGCGTGCCTCCCGGACCCGGCCACGCTGGGGGAGGCGATGACCGGCCTGACCTGTGCAGGCACCTGGGTCACCGGGACCGGGACCGACGGGGCGCCCCGCGAGGTGTACCTGCATCACGTGGTGGACAACGCCTGGTCGATGGCCGAGTACGGGTCCCAGGCGGTGGTCTGGCAGACTGCGGTCAATCCCGTGGTCGCCATGGAACTCATCGACTCGGGGGCTTGGTCCGGCACCGGCGTGCTCGGCCCGGAGGCGCTCCCGCCCCGGCCGTTCCTGGACCTGCTCGCCGATTACGGCTCACCGTGGGCGTGCGAAGAACGCACGCCCACGGCCGGGTAAGACCCGGGGTTTTCGGGTTCAGGTCTCGGCGAGGATCTGGCTGAGTAGCTTCGCGGTGTTCGCCGCGGGCTCGGCCTGCAGGCAGAGCTGCTCCATGACCTCGAGGTAGCTGTCGACCTCGACCGGCTTGTCCAGGTAGAGCGCGCTGGTCAGCTGCTCGATGTACACGACGTCGGCCAGGTCGGGCTCGGCAAAGCGCAAGATGGTGAACGGGCCGCCCATTGCGGCGTGCGCGCCGACCTGGAACGGCAGGACCTGCAGGGTCACCGCCGGGTGATCGGTCACCTCGATGAGGTGCTTCAGCTGCCCGCGGATGACCTCGGTGCTGCCGACCGGGCGGCGTAGCGCGCCCTCGTCGACCACGGCCCATAGCTGCGGCGCGTCTGGCCTGCGCAGGATCTCCTGGCGGCTGACCCTCAGCTCGCCCCGCCTGGCGATTTCCTCTTCGCTAGCCGCGGAGCCCTGCCGGATCAGCGCGCGGGCGTACTCTTCGGTCTGGAGCAGCCCGGGCACCAGCTGGACCTCGTAGGTACGCAGCACAGAGGCCGCGGCCTCCAAGCCGACATACGCCTCGAGCCAGGCCGGCAGAATGTCCGAGTAGGTATGCCACCACCCGGGCGTATTGGCCTCCCGCGCCAGGTTGAGCAGTGCAGCGCGTTCCTCGGTATCGGTGACGCCGTACAGCGTCAGCAGGTCCCCCACATCGCGCTCCTTGAAGCCGACCCGCCCGTGCTCCATTCGGCTGATCTTAGAGTGCGAACCACGAATGGCCTCGGCGGCCTGCTCGGCGGTGATTCCGCGCGAGTCGCGGAGCCGGTGCAGCTGGCTGCCGAGCACGAGACGCTGGACGGTAGGACCGCCCGCGCGCGTGCCGAAAATGCTGGGGGGAACGTCCCAAGCCGAGTCTTCAGATGAGACCATCGGCGCTCCTCGCATTATCGCCACTCAGGATCCTGGCGGGGTGGGGACCAGTCTCCCATGGGATCTCACGCCTGCGAAAGGGGGTTGTGTGACAATTCAACAGAAATACTAATCTCTCCGTGTTGTCGCAGGTCGTGCTGGTCTGGTTTGTCGGTCTGTTACTGTCGCGTCGCCGCGTGCCGGCCGAAAGGCATCGTTACTGGGGAGTAATCTAGCCAGCTCCGGCCAGCAGATGGTCAAACTCCCCATCCTTTGCGCCGGCCACAAATGCGGTGATCTCTTCCTGAGTGTAGAGCAGGACGGCGCCTGCCGGGAATCGTGAGTTGCGCATCGCGATTTCACCGCTAGGCAGCGCGGCCACCTCCACACACGCCCCGTTCGGGTTGCTGTGCTGGCTCTTCATCCAGCGGACATCGCCAAGCTCAGCGGCGAGCATCCCGTTGTAGGTAATGACCATGTTTATCCCCTTCCGACAGGGCCATGCCCGCCAGGCTCAAAATGTCACTCAGTGTAATTCTGGGCTCGCCACTGGTGAGAAGATGCCTGACGCGCCCCTCCTGCCTGCTGGCCCCCCGTACCTCATGCGGAGACCCTGTGCACAAAGCGAATGAACGTGCATTTGGTCTTGCATTTGCACAATATATCAGGCAACATAGCTTCAAGTACGCAGTTAACACCGTGATGGGACAGGGTTTCTGTGCCCAATGACATGCAGGAAGCTGTTGCGTTGGCGCATCTCAGTGTCGCGACCGGTAACGGGGATGACGAGGAAGTCAGCGCCCCCTGGCATCCGGCTGCTGAAGGTATGCCCCGGCTGCTACCCGTCCCGTCCGCCTGGTGGGAAACCCCGGCGGTTACATCCCGTGCCCTCAGCGCCCGGCCGGAAGAGGCCAGGACCGCCCGGCTCTTCGTCCGGGAGATGCTCACCTGCTGGGGCCTGGAGGCGCTGACGGACGATGCCGAGATGATCATCGACGAGCTGGTCGTCAACGCCGTCCTGCACGGCACCCGGGCCGCCCTGAACCCTAAAACCCGCACCAATCCAGGCGCTGGCCTGGCGGTGCTGCGGCTCTGCATGCTCAGGCGGGTCGGCGAGGTCATGCTCGCCGTCGTCGATCCCGGTAACGAGACGCCCATGCCCAGGCGGCCGGACTGGGGCGGGGAAAGCGGCCGCGGCCTGCAGATCGTCGGAGCGCTCAGCCACGTATGGGGATGGAGCCCCATCGCCGGGCACGGCAAGGCGGTATGGGCCGTGCTACGCGATCCCTGAGACGGGCTGCTGCGACGTGGACGTCAGGACATGCTCGACCAAGGCGATCAAGACCGCTTTGACTGATGGCCTGCTGCGCGCGTCACAGGGGACGATCGGGAGACCGGGTTCTAGATCCAAAGCGGTCCTGACGTCCTCCAGATCGTAGCTACGGGCCCCGTCAAAGCAGTTCAGCGCGACGATGAACGGTATCTGCCTGCGCTCGAAGTAGTCGATGGCCGGGAAGCTGTCGGCCAGCCGCCTGGTATCGGCGAGGACCACGGCCCCCAGGGCGCCGATGGCAAGTTCGTCCCACATGAACCAGAACCGCTGCTGGCCGGGCGTACCGAAGAGATAGAGCACCAGATCACGGCGCAGGCTGATCCGGCCGAAGTCCATCGCGACCGTGGTCGTCGTCTTTGCCTCGGCGCCGGCCGTACGGTCGATGCGCAAGCTGGCCGCGGAGATAGTTTCCTCTGTCCGCAGTGGCTTGATCTCACTCACGGCGCCGACCAGCGTGGTCTTGCCCACCCCGAATCCTCCGGCCAGCAAGATCTTGATGGCGCGGTACGGAGGCGGGCTCGCCGGGTCGACGTCGGCCGGATCACAGGCCCCGTAGTCCATTAAGGACCTCCCTGAGCGTGTGCTGGTCGATCCGCTCACTCGCCGCGACCCGGTTGACGATCGCGACCAGGCCGAGTTCCCGCAGATCGGCGAGGATGATGCGGACCACGCCAAGCGGAAGATCAACGTCTGAGGCGATGTCGGCGACGGTGGTCGGCGCGCGGGCCAGCTGAAGCACGCGGAGATGCTCCGGGGCCAGCGACGCGGGGTCGGTGATCCGGGCGCGGGTGGCCTTGACGATCGCGACCAGGTCGAACGACGCACCGGCGGGCCTGGTCCGGCCCTGGGTCAGGGCATAGGGCCGGACCACGGGTCCGGCTTCGGCATCCAGCCACCGTTCGTCGTTGGACGGCATGACGCCTCTTAGTCCGAGCCGGCGGCGGAGGCGCGGGGGTTGACCCCGAGGTGCTCTTCTGACCGCCGGACCAAGATGGCCATCTCGTAGGCGACCAGGCCGAGGTCGGCGCTCTGCTCGGCCAGGACGGCCAGACACGTGCCGCGGCCGGCCGCGGCCACGAGCAGGAATCCCGACTCCATCTCGATGATCGTCTGGCGGACCTGGCCACCGCCGAAATACCGTCCGGCGCCGCGGGCCAAGGACTGGAATCCGGCCGACAGTGCGGCCAGGTGATCGGCGTCCTCACGTTCGAGCGTGCTCGATGCGCCGAGCGCCAGGCCGTCGGCGGACAAGATGACGGCCTGGCTGATCGGCCCGACTCGCCGGACGAGATCATCAAGCAGCCAGTCGAGCTGGCCGGGGCGGCCCGCCCAGCGCGGGTCAGGTTCCATCGGTGTTCCCGTGGGCTTCGGAGTTCGTGGTCCCATCGCGGCCTTCGCCGGCCCCGGGCGGCGGCGGCCCTGGTGGCTCGCCCGATGCCGGGCTCCCGGCCTGCTGCGCGCGCCCCTCCTGCCAGCCACGCTGCAGGGCCGACATGGCCTGGCGGATTTCCGCGGGCGTCCGCTCGCTCGACGGCCCGCTGCTGGCCACGGTCACCCGTCGCGGCGGCGGGCCGGCCCGGAGCTGAGGTGCCAGGCTGGCCTGCCTGATCCGGCGCGGAAGCCCCTCAACGTCGCCGGACCCGGCGGCTGGTGACGTCGGCTCAGGGCCGCCCGGCACGACAGGAAGCGGTCCGGTCTGGCCAGAAAGCTCCCACAGCGGAGCCGGTACCCGACCTGGCGGGGGCGAGGCCACCGGCGTCATCGGGGTGGCAGGCGGATAAGGCGCGGAGCCAGGGACAGGCGCGAGGCCCGGGTCCGGGTACGGGCGTGACCCTGGCCCGGGCAGCGGTCCGGCCCCAGCCGGCGGCGACGCGAGATACGAACCCCCCAGCCCAAGCGCCCCCGAGTCAAGCGCCCCCGGGTCAGACGCCCCCGGGTCAGACGCCCCCGGGTCAGACGCCCCCGGGTCAGACGGCTGGGCCAGATCCTGACCCCGCTGCCGCGGCATGAACACGTCGAAGGTCGGCTGCGCGTCCCCGTCAGGCTCCGGGGTTACCTCCTGCGATCGCCGCAGCGGCCCGGAGATGCGGACCCCAGGCGCCTGGGGGAGCCCGGGCAGGGCGCGCAGCTCGGTCAAGCCCGGCGCAGCCGGCCCGGCCCGCCCGGTAAGTTCCGCGGCCGGGTCGTCGTTCTCGTGTGGCGCCATGGCGATCGCCGCGGGCTGGCCGGGCAGCCCGGCCCGGATTGCCGCTTCCATCACCACCAGGTGCGGCGATATCAGCACGACGGCCGTGATGCCGCCGTACGGAGAGGTCTTCAGCGTCACCTGGATGCTGTGCCGCCGGGCCAGCTGGCTGACCACGAACAGCCCGAGCTGCTCGCTGTCGGCCGGGTTGAACTCCGGCGGGCGGGCCAGCCGCTCGTTGAATTCGGCCATCCGTTCCGGGCTCATGCCGAGCCCGCGGTCCTCGACCTCGACGGCGAAGCCGCTTGCGACCGTGTCTCCGGACACCCGCACCGGGGTGAAAGGCGGCGACAGCGTGGTCGCGTTCTCGATCAGCTCGGCCAGCAGGTGGATGACATCGGCGACGGCCGAACCGGACAGCGCGGCGTGGCTCCTGGTCGCCACCGTGACCCGGGCGTAGTCCTCCACTTCGGCGATCGCGCCGCGCATGACGTCGACCATCCGCACCGGGTTGCTCCAGCCGCGGCTCGGGGGGGCGCCGGCCAGGATGACCAGGCCCTCCGCGTGACGGCGCATCCGGGTGGTGAGGTGGTCCAGGCGGAACAGGTCGTCCAGCGCTTCGGGATCGGTGGCCCGCCGCTCCATCTGGTCGAGCAGGGTCAGCTGGCGGTGCAGCAGCGACTGGCTGCGCCGGGCCAGGCTGCGGAACACGTCGTTGAGCCCGCGCCGGAGCCTGGCTTCATCCACGGCGGACCTGATCGCGGTCTGCCGGACCAGGTCGAAGGACCGCCCTACCCGGCCGATCTCGTCGCTGCTGTTAGAACCGGGGCCGTCAGCACTGGAACCAGGGCCGGGGCCCGGCCCGGCCTGCAGCGGCGGCGCCTCCTGGGCCACGTCGACGTCCTCGCCCCGCCTGAGCCTGGCGATCACGTCGGGCAGCTGCTGCTCGGCCAGGGTCAGGGCGGAACGTTCCAGCCCGCGCAGCCGCCGGATGATGCCGCGCGCCACCAGGGTGGTCATCACGATGGTCACCAGCAGCCCGAGCAGGGCGATGCCGCTCGTCACCGCGACCCGGATCCACGCCGACCGGCCGAACTGATGATCGCTCACCAGTTCGGCCTTCGCCAGTTCCACGCCGCCGTTGTAGTAGTCCTGCAGCAGCGTGCCCGCCGTCTGCTGCCACTGGGCCTGGGTGGTCGGCAGCTGGCTGACGCCAGCGCCGCCGGCCAGTGCCTGCTCCACGGCGGCCAGGCGCTGCTGGGCGGCGGCCGAACCGTTCTGCCCGGCGTCGTAGCTGGCCAGGTTGGCCGGGGTCAGCATGGACTGCGCGAAGCGCAGGTCGGCCTGCCGGGTCGCGGCCGCCTCGGTGATCGCGACGCGGTCGATCCGCGTCATCCGGTTTCCGGCCAGCATGCCCCCGAGCAGCGCCCACTCTTGCGAGAGCTGCTCCCTGGCCTGCACGGTCGCGATCAGCCCCAGCGCCTGGCCGACCGCCCCGGCGTCGGTCTCGCTGTTGGCTTCGGTCAGGAACAGCCCCGGTTCGGCGGCGATGCCCTGGCTGTAGTCGGTCAGCGCGACCATCGGCGTGATGGCCCGCGCCGCCACCGCCGCCCGGACACCCTTGAGCTGGCCCAGGTTGGCGAGCGCGGCGCTGATCGCCGTCGCCTCGCTGGGCGTCTCGCTGCCGACCGTGGCCGGCGAGGTCATCGCCGTCTGGAACGCCTGGGCGTGCTGGCTGGTCGCCGCGATGGCCGTGTTGTACGCGGCCAGGTTGGCCGGGGTGGGCGCGAACAGGTAGCTCACCGCGGCCGCGCGCTCGGCCTGCAGGTAACTGGTGAACGCAGCGGTCGGCAGCGAGGTCGCGTTGATCAGGTTGGGGGCGCGGTCCAGGTTGACGGCGTTGCGGATCGAGGTTCCGGCCACGTAGGCGAGCAGCCCGGCCATGGCGACGAGCGGGATGGCCACGAGGAAGTAAATGCGGAGCCGTACGGACCGGCTGCGCGGTCCCATGGCACCCCCCACGGGTTCTCCAGGCGTCGTCTGCGTACTCCCGGCCGCATCCAACTATCGGTCAAGAGGGCCAGAATAGCCCATAACAGGCAGCCCCCGGCGACGGAAGAACGATACCTGCGCAGGTATCGCCGTAATGTCCTGATTATAACGTTTCCGCAGGTAGTGACACGGAATGACTTGTGGTGCCGACGAGGCTGCGGTGGGCGCGCGCCCCGCTTTTGTCGGTGGAACCGCCTACCCTGTACGGGTGGCCGCCCTCGCGATAGATGCCCTCCTCGACGGACTCAATCCGGAGCAGCGCGCTGCCGTGGTACACGAGGGCAGCCCGCTGCTTATCGTGGCCGGTGCGGGCTCGGGCAAGACCCGGGTGCTCACCCACCGGATCGCCTATCTGCTGGCCGCGCGGGACGTGGCGCCGCACGAGATCCTGGCCATCACCTTCACCAACAAGGCGGCCGGCGAGATGGCCGCCCGGGTCGCCGCCCTGGTCGGCCCGCGGTCCAGGTCGATGTGGGTGATGACGTTCCATTCGGCCTGCGTGCGCATTCTGCGCCGGGAGGCCAAGCGGTTCGGCTACCCCTCGTCGTTTTCCATCTACGACCAGGCGGACTCCCAGCGCCTGATGGCGCTCAGCTGCCGCGAGCTCGAGCTGGACGCCAAGCAGTTCCCGCCGAAGGCGATGGCCGCCCAGGTGTCCAACCTGAAGAACGAGCTGATCGACCACGAGACGTTCGCGGCCCGCGCGCAGACGGCGCGGGACAAGGCGCTGGCCGAGGCGTATAGCGAGTATCAGCGCCGCCTGGTCGCGGCCGGCGCGATGGACTTCGATGACCTGATCATGGTCACGGTCAACCTCTTCCAGGCGATACCCGAGGTGGCCGAGCAGTACCGCCGCCGGTTCAGGCACGTGATGGTGGACGAGTACCAGGACACCAACCACGCGCAGTACATCCTGATCAGAGAGCTTGTCTCGGGCGGTGCACCGCTTTTTTCCTCCCGAACGGACTCTCCTGACAGCGCCGGGTCAGCTCTCCCGCCCGCCGAGCTTTGCGTGGTGGGTGACGCGGACCAGTCGATCTACGCCTTCCGCGGCGCGACGATCCGCAACATCGTCGAGTTCGAGCAGGACTACCCGGACGCCAAGGTCATCCTGCTCGAGCAGAACTACCGGTCCACCCAGAACATCCTGGCCGCCGCCAACGCGGTGGTCTCGCAGAACCAGAGCCGCAAGCCGAAGAACCTCTGGTCCGATCAGGGCGCGGGCCCGCCGATCACCGGTTACGTGGCCGACAGCGAGCACGACGAGGCCGCGTTCGTGGCCGAGGAGGTCGACCGGCTGACCGACGCGGGCCAGGCCACGCCGGGCCAGGTCGCGGTCTTCTACCGGACCAACGCGCAGTCCCGGGTTTTCGAGGAAGTGTTCATCCGGGTCGGGCTGCCGTACCGGGTGGTCGGCGGCGTCCGGTTCTACGAGCGGCGCGAGGTCCGTGACCTGCTCGCCTACCTCAGGCTGATCGCCAACCCGGCCGATGAGGTGTCGCTGCGGCGGGTGCTGAACGTGCCCAAGCGCGGCATCGGCGACCGGGCCGAGGAGTACGTGGCCGCGTTCGCGCAGCGGGAGCGGATCACGTTCGCGCAAGCGCTGGCGCGCCCGGCCGACGTACCGGGGCTGGCCGCGCGGTCGGCCAGCGCGATCGCGGGGTTCAACGCGCTCGTCGACGGGCTCAGGGAACTCGCCGAGACCGTCCCGGTGGCGGATCTGGCCGAGGCGGTGCTCGACCGGACCGGCTACATCGAGTCGCTGGAGTCCTCCTCGGACCTGCAGGACGCCAGCCGGGTGGAGAACCTGGAGGAGCTGGTGTCGGTGGCCCGCGAGTTCGACGGCGCGAACGAGGAAGGAACGCTGCCGGAGTTCCTCGAGCAGGTCTCGCTGGTGGCGGACGCCGACCAGATCCCCGAGGGCGAAGAGCACGGCGGTCTGGTGACGATGATGACGCTGCACACGGCCAAGGGGCTGGAGTTCCCTGTGGTGTTCCTCACCGGGATGGAAGAAGAGGTGTTCCCGCATCAGCGCTCGCTGAACAACCCGAAGGAGCTTGAGGAAGAGCGCAGGCTGGCTTACGTCGGCATCACCCGGGCGGAGCAGCGCCTGTACCTGACCCGCGCCCTGGCCAGGAACTGGTGGGGTCGTCCCTCGTTCCACAAGCAGTCGAGGTTCCTCGGCGAGATCCCGGCCGGCCTGATCGAGTGGCGCCGGGACGCGGCCGCGGCGATGTCGGCAGCCATGCCCGCGCAGGAGCGGATGGCGCAGCGGCCCGGGGCCAGGTCGCCGGGGAACCGCCCGGTGCCCGCGCTGTCGTCCGGGGACATGGTGACGCACGACAAGTTCGGGCTCGGCACCGTGGTGTCCACCGATGGGTACGGCGATCAGGCCGAAGCCAAGATCGACTTTGGCGCCGACTACGGCGTCAAGCACCTCGTGCTGCGCTACGCGCCGCTGGAGAAGTTGTAGGGACCGGATCCAGGGCGTGGCCCCGGGCGGCGGTAACCAGGCGAGCCGGGATCAGGCGGCCCGGGGAAGGCCGGCCCGGGGAAAGGCGGCCTGTTCCAGCCTGAGGTGCCCCCGCCGTCCCGGACGGCGCCGGGGTCCCGGTAGCCGGCCGGGTATCCGGAGTCCGCGGGGGTGTCCCGGCTCACCGGGGGCCGCGGCGGCCCGCGGACCGGGCCGGCGGCGGGAACGGACCAGGCCGGGCTGGGTGTGACGCTGCGGTGGCGGCGCCACAGGAACCAGCGGATGATGATGATCACGATGGCTAGGGCGGTGGCCAGGGCCATCGGGAAGAACCCGTTGGCGATCCACTGCGCCGCGCCGATCGCGAGCGCCGTATTGGAGGCGCCGGTGCCCCGGTTATAGATAACCCCGGAGACCAGTGCGGCCACCAGGTACGACAGCACCGGGACCGGGAGGATCATCCGTCCGGCGCCGGGCCGCACGGCCAGGGCGGCGGCGATGGTGCCGATGACCACAAAGGTTCCGAGCAGCCCACCGGGTATCTTCCCGGCCACCGTGGTGACGATCGCGCCGAGCGCCGTGCTGGCGACGACGAGGCAGACGCCGAGGCCTCCCTGCAGCGCGCCCCATGGGCCCAGCCTCCCCCGGGGCCTGGGGCCCTGGGCCTGTCCGCGCCTGCGCGGATTCGGCATCCCGCCGCCCCGCGTTCCCACTCCGGCCCGACCTCCGCCAGGCGCCCGCATCGGCGACCGCGCGGACAGGCTGGCGTCCGGCTGCGCCGGCAACCTGCGCGTCGCCGCGCCCGCCCCCGGATCGGCGACGCGCGCAGCGCCCGCCCCAGCGTCCCGCCCGTTCCCGCCGGGCTCACGCCCGCCCCACCGGGGATCCCGGATCCGGGGATCGGTCCCGCCTGGAGTCCGCGGCCCGTTCCCGCCGGGAACCCGGGGATCGGTCCCGCCGGGAACCCGCGGCCTCGTCCCGCCGGGAATCTTCGGATCGG
>OCTA010002140.1_pt1 | contig 18051 bp, 25 predicted proteins | sample 1538991 | NCBI WGS metagenome assembly OCTA01 (sample SAMEA3539302, study PRJEB22396) | soil metagenome | biome: tundra; feature: field; material: soil | place: USA | collected 2010-05 | depth 0.15 m | reverse complement strand
TCCAAGTCGGTCTCGCCTGTATACAGCATGATGCCGATTGCCTCAGCCATCAGCCACGCAAGGGCAAGCTCCTTGCGCCTGTGCTCAGACAGTTCAGGTCCGTCCAAGATGCTCACTGCAAGGTCTATTCCGAACACATTGATCTCCGTTTTTCTTGGTTCACTTCGAGCGGGAAATTGCCTTCCCATACTTGATTTCGGAAGTCGGCGAACATGCAAGGATGTCTATGAAGCTCGCGTCTCGAACGTGTTCCATTCGTGTCCGCAGTCACAAACCACCGGTCTTCTGTGCGGGGCGACCAGCCGCACAGCGGGCAGCGGATGCGCGGATCAGACGGATCACGCTCTTGCTCAAGTTCGCGATCCAAGACAACGGAGGATTCGGTCGTGTCATCCAGCATCGAGCAGATGTTCCCCGTATTAAGGCTTAGTTTCGGTTCGCAAGTGGTCACAGAATCCCTATCTGGCAGGTCGCTGCACGACCTCAATGGAAGTGATCGGGTGAACTTCCCAAGCGGTCGCTCTCCAGTTGCGCTCGCGACCCGGAGCGGTATTCTCGGATTCATTCTGGTGTTCTACGTCGAAAAGCATCCAACCTCTGACCTTGATCCATCGTCCTAGCAGCCTGTCGCGCAACGCCCGCGTTGACCAGTCCACTCCTTGAGCAGCCATGATTGCCCGCCAGCGCGGGGTAACCTCCACGATGACGCGCTGGCTAGGGGAGCCTGCCATCGGATCGAGGATAAGTTCGATGTGCGTATCGCGTTGCTCAGCAGCACGGGCATAGCAGTTGGTGCTCTCGATCCCACCGACCTTCACATGGAACACGTAGCCTACGATCTCCGCTCCCTGCTTCACCTTCCAGCGTCCCGTGTCCCTGCCGGGAGCAATGATGGCGGAGAGCGTGACCGCTGGCTCGATCTGCTGTAGAGCGGTATAACGGTTCTTTAGGCGGTTCAATGCCTGAACCCCGGAACTCCGGGCATCACCCTCCATCCCGCAACCGTTATAGATTTCGAGATTGTTCGAATCCGCTCCCTGCGCATGTGCGGGAACAGCAAGAGAGAGGCAAAGAAAAATGCTAGCGAGGTGGCGTCTGCACATTGGGAGATTATGGCAGATCGGTATGGAGCCTCAAGCAGGAGCGGCACGTGCATCTGTACTCTGGCACGCCGGGACGTACCGTGTGGGCGCAGTCCCGGCAGACGAACCGCCCGTCCTTGTAGGCGATCATCGGTCTGAACTCAATGCCAACGACGCAATACGGGCAGCGGATGGTCAAGGTTGTGTCGGTCAGAGTTGGTATTTGGCGTTCCTGCATCACAGCAAGAAAGGCTGGCAAGCAGGATTCCAGACGCCACGCCCAGTGATCCCACTGAAAAACCAAGGATCGTTGGGAGCCACACGGTTATCGAGCCGAAACCCGCGCCAAGATTTCGGCAAGCGTGCCGACAGGCGGGCAGATGAGGCAGGTCTTACAGAAGCGCCCAGACTACTTCATGCTTCTTGGTTCGTGGCATCTTCAGCGTCCATAATTTCGTCGTGCGTGCGCCATTCGATTTTCTGGCCGGACTCGGCTTTGACGGCCTTGGCTAGTTTCTCCCACTCTTCAGAAGTCACCATGCCGACATTGCGAGCCTCCATCAAGGAGATGGCGGCATTCAGAACGGCTGACTTGGTTTTCGGCACACGTTTAGTCACAACGGTAGTGTAGCAAATGGGGAAAGTGGTGTCAGAGCCGAAAGTCAGGGTGTTTTCACATCGTCAAGCTCACGCCACCCGGTGTGCGATTGGCGATGTCAATGCTGTCGATGGAATCGGACTCCCTAATCTGCCCGGTGATCCTCAAGAAATGCTCAGCAAGCAGTTCCAGTCTTTGCTTCGTTTGCTTTCCGTTCCGGCTGGTGTCCCGCATTTCGAGTACTAGCCGAGACATCTCGGTCGCAATCTCCATAGGGGTGTCAGGTATTGACCAGTCTGGTTCCGAACGCAGACTTGCGTGACGTTGCGCCAGCAGCATTTGGCGGTCTCTCGACGCCTCGGTCTTGCCCCGTAGCATGTACTGAATAGTGCGCAGGCTGCGACCCAGCTTGTGGCGTTTAGTTTCGACCCATGCGGTCCACGTCAGACCAGCGGGTGCGCCCTTTCGCAGGTCGGTGCGTTTGCCGGGTGCGCTCAGCCGAGTGTGCATTTCGAGCAAGTACGGGAGAAGCGCATTCCAGTCCTTGGCTACGATCCCAAGCCCTTTCTCGATCCTCGCATCCAGAACGGAGAAGGATAGGGATGCAGCGGTGTTGAAATCGCGGAGCGTGCTCTTTGTAGTTTGGGGCAGCAGGTAACGGCTAACCAGTTTCTTGTGGTCGGGAAAATTCCGCCACAGGCACTCTGTTCTGGGTTCCTGCTCGCCGCGAATACAGAGCAAATGCACGTCGCGAGCCCAGAATGGCTGACCGAGTCTACAGAGCACCGGGTGCGCATAGCCGCAAAGAAGCTACTTGAACCTCGCCCGGAGCAGCAAATCGACAAGCGCCTCATAATCGACGGTGGCATCCGAGTAGCTTCTGACATTGCTGTTCGGATATGGAGGGTCGAAAACGACCGTGTCCTGCGGCCCCAAGTCTTCCAATCCCATCTCTCGCCAATCGAGACTGGAAAACTTCGGTTTCGTCTGGTGCAATATTTTGTGGCACTCGCGAAGGGTTCGTTCGTATCCAGCGGATGAGACCCCGTTGTTACTCTTTCCATCGCCACCTTTGCAACCCGCCCCCAAATAGCCGCCGCCGCTGAAGGTCAAATATGGTTCCAGCAAAATCGCGGTGGAATCACCAGACGTGAAGGACCGCCGCTGCCGCTCGAATTCAGCCCGGCATCTGGTTGGAACTTTGAGCGCGTATCCCGATTGCTTGATAGCCCGAAAGAATGGAATCGTGACCGTATCGTTCAACAACCACTTGTCGTACTGGAGCCCAGCGCATGTAGCAGCCCAAAAAAGGTTTCCCCGGCCAACGAAAGGCTCAACATAAGAGCGCCCCTGCTTTGGCAGTTGGCAGATGATGAATCTTGCGAGTCTACCTTTACTACCCGGATACGGGATTGTGATGGACATTTCTGGTCATGTTCATACATGGCTGGCCGGAGGCAAAAGTGGCAATTGATGTTCATAGCGGGTTGCCGTCCGCGTCCGATCCTCGCCCTCGTGCCCTTAGAAATCGCCGTCTACCGCATGCTTATCCCATTCGACGGCGCGAATCTCGCGGGCGGCGAAGTGCTCCTCGACGACCTGCTTTCGCCGCGAAAGTCGGTAGCGCCCGCACATTTAGTGATTATTGCAGATCGGATGGGCGTTTCACATTGGACAGCAGCCGCCAAGGTTTCCCGGCTGCGAACAGCTTCACAAAGAATATTCTTCAAATCAGCATGCCGCGGAGCCGTGCCCGCAACTCGGAAGCCGTCATCCTCGACAGTTCGCATTCCCAGATCGTCCTGACCCTCCAGCCCAATCGCCGCAGCTTGCGGTCGTTCTCGATGTCCCGTGCCCTGTTGCCTTCGAGCTTCGGGAGCCAAAAGCCCTTGTTGGTCTGCGGGACCCTGCTCCTCGGGCAGCGGTGCAGGTGCCAAAAGCATCCCCTGACCTGCAAGGCCATGGAGTATTTCGGCAGCACAATGTCCGGGCATCCCGGCAGGCTCCTGACGTGCAGCCGGAACCGGAAGCCCATCGCATGGAGCGCATGGCGGACTATGATCTCCGGGCGTGTGTCCTTCGAGCGGATGCTGGCCATGATTGCCGACCGCTGCTCCGGCGTGATCCTGTCTGCCATAGGGATTATTGCTTTCCTCCCGACCCGTCCCGTCGGCACGGGGACAACCGGGACTATAGCGACAGTATTGGGCAGGGAAGCGATTCTGCGCAATCACGCGAGCCTGGCATCGGGTCTCATGCCGCATTCCCGGATTTCGTAGTCTGGCGCAGGCAACCGGCTGCGGTGCGGGAGAGCAAATGCGGCCGATGCTTTGACGCTCTGCCGGGAAGGCCGCTCTGCCTACGGCTTCTCGACCGATACGGATACGAGTAGCCTGCCCTGCCGCTCCGAGAAGCGGTCCGCGATGCCCTGGGCGAACTTGCGGATCGCCTCGGCAAGCTCCTTCTGGTCTTCGAGCGGGCCGAACACTTGCTCTAGCCTGTTCTCGTAGACCTTGAGCAGTCTGCGCCAGTCTCCCTTGGCGAGCTTGCGGGGCTGCTTGGGACCTCGCGAAACAATTTCGCCAGGTTCCATCGCCTCCCTCAGCAATTGCTGGACGCGGCGCACGCTGACGCCGAGACTTTGCTCGACCCACTCCGTCCATGTCGGGCTTCCCGCGACCGGAACCCGGCGACCCGGCTTGGCAAAGCGCTCCCTTGCCTCCCGCAGGTAGGGGATGATCTCCTTCAGCTTGCGGAAGCCCCGCACGCAGCGCTCTACCAGTTCGGAGTCCGTGAGCGTCTTTGCGAGGTCTTCGGCCGGCAGGAAGTGCTTGATCCGCTCCTCGGGCAGGGAATCCAGGAACGCAATCCTCTCGCCGACCCAGCGGACTACGGGAACGGCCATGCCGTTGCCTACAGCCTTGTAGCGCGGGCCCTTCGGGCAGTCGGCCTCCGCCTTCCCCTTCCACGGGATGCGGCTATAGTTGTCGGGATACCCCTGGAGCCTCTCGCACTCTACGGGGGTCATCCAGCGCAAAAAGGGCTTCCCGTCCTCCTCGTCCAGGACGGCCTCAAAGTGCTGCTTCTCCGGCATCGCCTGACCCATGCCGCCCGCCTGCAACGTCTCGCTTAGCTGCCTTCCGTTCCAGTAAGAACGGCCGTCATCCGGGCGCTCCTGTACCGCTCCGGTATCCGCTTGCGCACTTGGTTCAAGGCGGCCTCGCTCAAAGAGTGCCGCAGCCGCCCTTCGCCAGTCTCCATGATGTCCGACAAGGAAGATGCGACGCCTGCTCTGGGCGAGACCGAAATCTCTCGCGTCCAGCACGTGCCAACTGTACCCGTACCCGAGCTTCCCCATTTTCCAGAGGAGGGCACCAAAGTCCTTCCCCCCGTTCGAGGACAGGACCTCGGGGACGTTCTCCCATAAGAGCCATCGGGGGCGGAGCATTTCTGCGACCTCAAGGAACCTGAGCGCGAGCCTTGCGCGAGGGTCGCCGAACCCCTCCCGCCGCCCGGCCTGCGAGAATCCTTGGCACGGCGTCCCACCGACGAGGATGTCGATTTCGCCTTTCTTGAACTCTGCCTTCTCATGGATTTTGTTCACGTCTCCTAGATTCGGTATCTGGGGGTAGCGATGTGCGAGCACAGCGGATGGGAAGGGGGCTATCTCCGAAAACCACGCCGGCGACCAGCCGAGCGGCTTCCAAGCCACGGACTCGGACGAAATCCCCGAACACACGCTGCCGTAGATCAACGGGACAATGCCCTCCCGCCTGCAAATGTACAGGCCGCCGGGGGGCCACGAGTCGAACCGAGGTCACACGCGTGTTACGGCAGTACCCAGTTCCACAAGCAAACTGCCCGTCGGCTCCAACGGCGAATAGGAAATTCCTGCGAGTCGGCAGGAACGCGAGCAGGAACATGCCTCTCCACGGCCTCGACGAATCCTTTTAGAAATTGCCATCTACAGCGAGCTTATCCCAAGGAATGCCTTGAATCTCGCGCCCGATCAGTTCCGGCAGGCTGGAGCCAAGGTCATCGGATAACCAGCTAAAAACAAGACTTGAGAAGTCGGCGGCGGGATCGCATACAGGCTGTGAGACCAAGGCGACTATGATTATGAAGGCGGGCAATGCTCCTTCAGGGGTGGGTTTGATAAGGAAAGCGCCATGTCCCGGAAACTGCTCGCGCACTCTTTCCGGGTGGCGCTTGATGACGTCGTCGCGGATCGCATCTTTGCTCCCAGCAATGTAGCCGAGCGTCGAGGAGGTGATGCGGATTTCTTCGACATACACTGTTCGACCGGAGTCCAAGTGACACTTCATCGGGCTAGGGATTTTGTGAATTGCCCGTGGTTCGGCGCTTGTGCCGTCTAGCAATTGAGGTCGGGCTTGGCGATTCCTGATCAATTTTGACTTGAATTTCATCTTTTTGCCTTTCCTGCTGGGCACCGGGCCCTGCCGCAACCACTTGCTACAAGGGCTCGTACACACTCAACTCGGAAAGCCCCAACTTGGCTAAAATTTCTGGGTAGCGGGAGCACAAGCGCCAGAAATTCTTTCGTGCCCGTGAAGGCGGGCACGACGGGTCGATCAGGGGGCATCGGGCGATCAGCGACCAGCGCCGCATCTTCTTGGCGATGAGAATGTCTCGAATTTGTGGACGTGCGTGCATTTTATGAATTTCCTCCGACAAAAAGCTTTTACGTCCCGCTTGACCCGCAAGAGGTCAGAGGTTGATTTTTTCAGTGTGACTGCAATTTCTTCATTTTTGGCGGGTCAAAGTAGCCGCGGGCGCTGCTCCGGCGTCCGCCTCTATCAATGGGTGCGAAAGTTCGCTAATTGTCCTTGAACAGTGCGCGAATAGTCCGGCAAAGGACTTCATTGCACGTCGAAAGCGGCTTGGATGTGGATCATTGCGGATGTGAACTGCTCCGGGAGAGCGTGATCCACCTTCCAGCAGATTCGGGCAATGGGAGTCTCTAGTTGCTGTTGATGGCATCCCGCAGCTTGCGCTCAAAACTTTGGGGTCGCCCCAATCAAGCGGCAGTTGGCGTCGGGCTCCAGCCTCAGCGCCAATCTCTCACATGTCAACCGCATCAGTTCAGCGCCCCGCCGTCTTCTTCCAGCGCGTGTTGCAGGCACTCCTCGCAGAGCCACTTGCCGCCCCATTGGCACACAGCGATGCGGCGGCAGGGCGACATGCCGCTGTCCACCAGTCGTTGCGCTTTCTCGAACCCGGCGGCGGTCAGCCACCGGCCCTGAGCGTCGGGCCGAGGATTGAGCCGCTGGGCTTCGCATCCGTGCGTTTTAGTCTTCATCTCTTTTGCGCTAGGCGAGCTTTGCCGCCCGGATACGCGATCATGGGCATATCCCGACGCTACCGAACCGCTGGCCACAGCAACAAGATTACGGACGTAAGGGGTTAAAACAGGGGAAGACTGGAGCCCGTGGTCTTTCCAAGCAAAGGCTCTGGGCGGGAAGGGGCTAGGACTCCTCGACTGGGAGAGGAATCGTCTCGATTGTCGCGCCCCATGTCGCCGGGGCCGTCTTCGTCGCGCTTTGGATGATGGCACTCGCGGCGTCCGCACCGCAGGCACGCGGTCTCGTAGCCTCCGGTTCGGCGGTCATGCTTGAAGTTAGACGAGTGGGAGCGGCATTGCTCACACTTTTGGGGATCGAATAGGTAAGCGCTCGGGCATCAGAGGCACTCCACGAAGACGTCCTCGCCGATGCCATCGTGACTGCAAGGCTCGGTGCTCGTCTCCTTCATGCCGTTCGCGGCGTTGGCCACCTCATCCTCGAACTCCGGGTCTGGCGGCGGCCGCCAGCTTGCGCTGGGCCAGCCAGAGTTCCGCATCCGCTTGGCGTTTGCGTTTGCGCTCGCGCATCTCGTCTCGACGGACCTGGTCGTATCCCTTCAATTCTTGTCTAAGCTTCATCAGTTTTCTCCGGCCCAATCTTTATGGTGAACTCCCGCACATTCATCTCCTCCGGCGTGCGGACCTTCACCCTGGCACCGGGACAGACGGCATGCGACCACTTTCCGCTTTCTTCCTGGACGATGGTCGTGCCGACCTTGACCCGCTGGCTGCACCGCAGACAGATGGATTGAAACTTCGCTAGCATCCTCACTTGAAAATTGTTCATTGGTCCTCCTGGTTGCTATACCGTTTGCGGTCGGGGCACTCGTGGTGAACCCACGTCCTGTCGTCCTTACCGACAGTCTTTATCTCGTCACCCACCTGTATCGCCACCCCGCAAGCGGAGCACGTGGTTGCAAACTTTGCTTTTCTCATAGCATCTCCGTGTAGCCGACCAGCACCGTCTTGTGCACCTTGCACGCGTCCGGCTTCTTGCAATGTTCGTCGCACCACTTACAATCGTCAGTCGTCTCGACGCCGCAGACATCGCCCGGTTGATGCAACACGGGCATCGCCGGGTCGTCCGGTATGTTTATGTCTTCGGCTTTGTACTTGAACTTGCAAAACGTCGGTTCTCTCGGCACCGGTGGCAGGCTTTCCGCTTCCGCCAGCGACACTACGATCCGATCCCACATCTCTTTGCCGTCTTCGTGCTGGTAATGGTCGGGAAAATGCACAACGTCCCGTTCGCTTTTCAAAATGTAGCCGTCGCCGAGGATCGCTTCGCACGCTTCGTTGATGCACCGCACCATCAACGTGTCCGTCTCTTCCCAGGATTCCTCCCGTGCGGTGTAGAGGAACGAATCGTGGCATGTGCCGCCCACGTCGATGCCCCGCTCCGTCGCAAGGCAACAGGCGTAACGCATGATCTCCGCACAATTCCCTTGCATCGGCAGGTTCATCGCTTGTCGGCGAAGGTGCCCGTTGTGCCCGCTTCTCGAACTCTTACGCAGGTCGAACGGTATCTGTAAGCGGAAGCCGCACTCAGTTTCGACGTAGCCGTCGAACGCCAATGCTTCTTCGTTCTCCGCCAGCCACGCCTGGTACGCCGGATAACGTTTGTTCTCCTTGTCGATGTACGACTGTGCCGTCCCCTTCGTGATGCCCAGCACTTTCGCCAGCCCGTCGGCAGTCTGTCCGTATTGCCCGGCCAACGTGACCGGCTTGAACTTGTTGCGTAAATCCTTGTGCGTTGCTTTCGTCGCCGTGTAGTCGCAGAAGCCGAAGTCGGCGGCCTTGACCAGGTACGCATCGCGATGGAGGTAGTTGTCCCACCGTTTTTTGTCTTGCGACAACGCGGCGGCAATGCCGTACTCGGCGTTGGACAAATCTCTGTGTATCAACACTTCGCCCCGGTGCGGTGCAAGCAAAGATCGCATCGGCTTGCTGGCGTTCGAAATGTTCTCGGAAGTCTTAGGTTGGTGCCTGGACGCCGCACCTATGAACGGCATCATGCTGGTGCGGTTGCGTCCGTCCGGGCCCACGGTGTACTTGAATTTAGCTTTCGCGATAGTCAGGAATTTCCGCAGTTCTCGAAACGCCGCGAGCGAGGGAAACTGGGTGGCGTACATCGTTGCCGCCTGTTCCAAGACTTCGTCATCGTAGGACGCACGCTCGCCGTTGAACTCCCAGGTATGTTCATCAAAGCCCATTCCGCGAATCCAGCCGGTGTAGTTCTTGACGGACATGTGGGGGTCGCCCTTTTTGTCCACCGTGTAGATTCCAAAACCGTGTTCGGCCTCCATGCGTTCGACCAGGACGCGGCGGACGATGGAGATGTTCGCTTTCAATCGGTCGAGCGTCGCCGTGTCCACCGGCAGGCCGTTCCACTCGATACACGCAACGGCTTTCTGGCAGCGTCCCCGATGCAACGCCTGTGCCAAATTCTCGATGTCCGGCAAAATCCTGTCAGCGAAGTCCCGCAACATTTTCACGTCATCGTCGCAGTAGGTTTGGATTTGCCGCATCTCGGCGTCGGTGAACGGATGACCCTGTATGATGCGGTCACGGTTCATGTCTTTCACCACGCGGGGCGTGGTGTCGGTGATCCCATAGGCGTTGCACGCGGAGATCAGGTCGGTCTCCGGTTTGTTGCCACGGAAGTCAACGGAGCCGTTTGTGAGAACTCTGTATTCCACCCAGAGATCGAGAACGTTGACCGGCAAGCCCCAGCCCGCCGCCAACGCAAAGCCCAGTTCCGCCGGTGCGGAGTACGAAATGTGCAACGCCTTCGGACCGAAGTCCAGCGGATTTTCCACGTGTTGCCCCGGTGCATCGAACCGGCATGAGAATTTCTCGCCGCTGTGAAGTTCGGTTGCACTCATGCAAACTGGACGGACGTGCCAACCTGGGACAGTTTGATATTCGCTGTCCCAGACGTACACACGTTCGAATTGTGATAGCAGCCTGTTCATGACTTACTCATCGTCGCTTTCCGGGTTGATGATGGATTGGATTACAGCGTGGTCGGGCGTCTGGATGAACTTGTCCCCGAAGGCTTTTTCTAAAAGTTCGGAGAGTGTCCACGGGGCCCAAACTGGTTCGTGGTGAAGACTTGAACCCGGTTCAACGTCGTAGGATCGTGCGGCGGCGTTCCAGCGTTGCTTGACCCACTCCGTTTTCGCCTGTTGGAGAATGCGGCGTGTCGATTCTTTTGGCGACTTCGGTGTTTGCTTGGCGAGGTAGAAAAATTCCGTGCCCGGTGTAGTGGAAGTGATGCACCGCACCAGCAACGACGGCTTCACGTAGTAGTAAAGTTCGTCCGGAAATTCGACATCGGGATCGAGAAACCAGACGCCGTCGTCGGGTCCGCCCTCAATGACAATACAATCCACATCGACCCAGAATTTGTGGTCGGGGTGCGAACGGAAATACCACATCGCATTCGGAGTTTGAACGGGGACGGTGGTTTGTTGCCCGCCGACCCGTGCCTTCTTGTCCGTGTGTGCTTTCTTCTTCTTTGAAAACTTTTCGCCGAGGGAAGCTTCCGTAGGTTCCGGTGCGGGATTCGCCGGGACGGTGTGAGGGGAAACCTGTGCACAATTTTCTAGGGGTAGGCACAACTCTTCCGTTGTGTCTTGTATGACATCGCGATTTGACATTGTTTCCTAAGTGCAAGGGGATAGTGCGGAATGAAACGCCGCTGTGTCCCGAGATTTGCACGTTTGAAATGCGACAGCCGAAACGTGCGGGGGACTTGAGGAGTCCCCCCGATCTCGGATGAAGCGTCTCGTAGGCTTAATACTCATTCCTGGAAAATCCCCCCAATTCTTTTTGACCCTTTCAAACCTTGGATCAAAAACCGTTGTTGGTGTTGGTGTTGGGTTATATATGTTGACAGCCTGGGAATGATCAGGGGTCAGGAAAGGGGGAAAAGGGGGGAAGCCTCGGGGGCAGCCTGGGAAGCCAGGGCAAAACGTCCGCAACCGCAACAAAATAAGGATGAGGGGCCACGGGGGATCGCGGGGAAGCCTGGGAAGCCAACGCGGCGTGAACCGAAAACCAATCAGGTGAAAGGGAAAGGGGGGAAACCTGGGAAGCCAACGAAATAGCCAACGGGGGGTGGCAAAATTCGGGGTAGGAAAACTTACTTCCGAAGACCAAAGGAGCGCCTAGCTCATGCCCTTCGTTCTCGCGCCGTCCACCGAGTAAATGTTGTGCTCGCGGAACGCCAGCAATGCTGCATAGGCGAATGCGTACAGCAGTTGCCATCCGGCAGCCGTCCAATCCTGCCGCAACGTGGAGCCGAAGGTAAGAGCGATGATCAACAGGAACCCTGCACAGTATGTGAGCCGACTCCACAGTCCAATGAAGATGAGCACGCCGACCACAGCCTCGGCGAATGGGAGGCTGACGCCGAAGAAATAGACCATCCACGAGGGCAAGGGCGTCTTTGCGAACTGCGAAACCATTTCGGCAGCGAATCCGCCAACACCGCTATAGATTCGACTGGCACCGTGAAGGGCTATGTTGGTTCCGAGGAAGACCCGGAAGAACGCGTATGCAAGGTTTCGATCAGTCGTCTTTTGAGTGGGACTCAGCATGTGTGCCTAGAAGCATACTTCAGCGGCTAGGAGGGCGGCGCGTAGCCATGTCGCTTCTCGGATGAATGCGACTCGAACTTGCCCGGAGCGGATGCTGCGGCTGGCGGCGAGTAGACTATCAAAATGGCAGTCTACTTGGGTTCTCGGCAGAGATTCGGTACGTCGAATATCCGGCAGTGGCGATCTTCAAATTGAATCGCGGCGCAGCTTTCTGTTGGAACGGCGACTACCCTACGGATGGGCATATCAGACTACTCACGGCTCTGTGTATGCTGGAGGGGATGGGGGCGTATTGTGGCAACACTTGATGAACTAAAAGAACAACGAGCGGTTTTGGAACAACAATTAAGAAGCAAGGAAGCCTCGCAGAAGAGGTATCAAATAAGGGGAAAAGGCAGGGGTGCTTATGCGGCTACCCAGCGTAGTTTTGCTGCCGACCTTTCCCTCGAAGTCAAAAATCTCAAAGCCCAAATCGCGGCGCTTGATGAGCAGATAGCCGAGAAAAACAAAACACCGTAATTGATTGTCTACAACGCCCCGGTAACAGCCAGCACCGCTGGGCAATCTCATACCAAACTCACAGCTAACGACTCGGTGTCCGACAGCCACATTCGCACCGTGACGGTCCCTCTTCTGCAACCGTTCGACTGGTGTCCCGAAGACACACCATTGTAGAACGCAGTTAACTTGCGGCACGTCCTAAGAAGGGAAGATTTCGGCGACAACGGTGACGGGGTGTTCTTGCATGGGTACATCTGCCGCCACGAATGTATCAGTGATCTCATCGGCAGATGGCAACGGAAGACTGCTAGCACGTGGATCGAACGTGATGGCGATTTCGATCTGGTCGTCTTGGCTGACGTTGTCCGAGTGCCCACCCCCACACCGCATTGACTCGGCATCAGCCTTGTCGGATTTCCTTTTGCTCCATCGTTCACAGTTCCAACGCGGTGCGCGAGGGAGCAGGATCGAGCTTCAGCCGCACACTACTTTCGGGCATTTATCTGTGAGGCATACCTCTCATCGTCTTTAGCACCCAAGGGGGGAGTTGCAATTTGAGGATGGGTTGCGGTCCGGCGTCCACATTTGTCCTAGTTCCGCTACTCAAGTCCACTTGTTCTGATCCGATGGAGACTAACGCTACCGCCCTTCCCTTCGCATCCACGATGGGGGAGCCGGATTGCCCCGCAAGCGTTGCGGTGCTCTTTGGGCGCGGCGCGAAGGGGATCGACATCGTGTCTCCGTTAGTTTGACCGCGCCCGCAATACCTCAGCCACATTGGAAGGATCAAAGCGCAACAGCCGCCCCAGCCGGATGCACGACAATTTGCCGCTGGCGATCCAGCGCCGCAGGGTGGACTTGGAAACGTTGAGGATAGCGCGTACCTGTTCGAAGGTCAGCAGTTGGGTTGAATCGCTCAGCATAGTTTCGATTGACATGGTGTGACTCCTGCTGGTTATTACTGACAATCAGCAGGAGTCCGGGATTATGTGTGTGCCGCCATCCGTCCGGTCGCGACCATCCGCTGGATGTGGTCCTGCGCCGCCGCCGTAGCCTTGATGTCCAGATATTCTTCCGTCTGCTGCAAGCTGGTGTGACCCAACCACTGGCTGATGGTTGCCAGCGGAACCCCCTTGCCGTTGTTGTAGTGCAACGTCGCCCCTGTCTTTCTCAATTTGTGCGGCTCCACATGGAATGGCAGCTTGGCGCGTTTCGCGATTTGTTGGAGATGGCGGTAGTAGTGATCCTCCACTTCACCCTTGGTGTTCGGGAAAAGCAGATCGCCGTCTACCAAACCTTCGCGCTCCACGTACTCCTTGAGTTTCGCCATCAGGCTTGGGTGCAAAGGAACGTAGCGGTCGCCCACGTTTCCGCGCCGATTGCGTTTCGACTTCAGGCGGAACTGCCGATGCCGCTTCGGGCAGATGTGCACGGTGTTGTCAGTGAAGTTGAGGTCGCCGACCTCGGTGTGCCCGACTTCCTTGTTCCGCGCCAGCGACCAGAGGAAGAATTTGTAGACCAACTCTTCGTCCGGCGTCATCGCCGCCCACAGCATTTGCAATTCGCGGTCGGTGTGCGCCTTCACGACCTTCTTGCTGTAGCCTAGCTTCGCCATCACTTTCTTCGGGGTCACGATGTCGTATGCGGACAACGCGAACGTATAGAGCGTCGAGAAGATGTTGTGCACATAACGGTCGCCAATGCGCTTCCCATTGCTCTTGGTTTGCTTGCGCAGCCAGCCCACGTATTCCATCAGATGATCGTAATCCCCAACCCTCACATCCGTGATCTTCTTCTCAGCGCAGAAGCGGAGGTAGAATCCAAAGCGAGTGCGGTAGACTTTGATGGTCTTCGGCGCAGTGCCGTAGCCACTCTCTCCCACGAATGCTTCCTGCTGCTCTAAGAATTTTTTGATCTCTGCCTCGATACAGGACTCGGCTTTGGGCTCCGGGTCCGGGGCGGGCGGCTCCAGCCCCATTTCAAGCTCTCCCCGCTTCCGCATCAGCTTTTGCTTCGCGGCGTCCGCGAAACGACCGACCGGAGCCATGCGGCGCTTCGTGCCTTCGTAGAATGCGAGGTAGTAGTTTCCCCCGCCTTCCGGTAGATCATGGAGGTTCTTGAGTTGGTTGTCAGGGACGGGCTCCGTACCCCAGTTGTTGCCGCGCTTGACGCTCTGGTACAGCTTCACTGTTCTGTTCATGACTGCTAATACTCCCGCCCTGCCGGATTTTGAGAATTCAGCAAAGCGGGATAGCAAAGTCTGGCTCAGAATGCAGTGTTTGGCTGATTTTCAGAGGTTCGCCGAGAGGAATGAGTTCAACATCACCTCGGGACTCTTATTTTTTGTAATCGTGGAGAGACGGGCGCCCCCGCCCGTCTGTGATCGTGTAGGGACGGGCGCCTCGCCCGTCCAAGCCGAGCGAAGCTCGGCAGTCGCCGCGAAATTAGCATCACCCCACCGCAAGCGCCCAACCCTGCAAGCTCTTTCCGAACTCCTCAGCCCAAGCCATGCAATCCGCTCGATCAGGAACAGGCCGAAGAACGCGCTCCGGATACTCATCATAAGTCCGCCCATCCAGCACCCGGCCGTTCTTAGCCTTTCGCACCCCGCCCCACTGCTTAAAGAAGAAAGGCACTCCCTGCTCTCGGCATTGCCGACGAATCGACACCACCCACTCCCGCTTCATCGGACGCGCCCCCGGCCCACTCTCGCCGCCGACAATCACCCACGTGATGCCGGACAGATTGATCTCGCCGAGGTCTTCCAGCAACGGCTCGATGGATAAAAAGCGAACTTTTGCAGGTGCTTGTCGAAGATGATCCACTCGGGGCAAACCATGCTTCCGATCCTCAACGCTGACGCCCCACCATATATTTTCCAACTCCGCCGCAAACCGTAACCGCCCCGAGAGCAACTCCAGCAGCCTCTCTGACCTCTTAGTCAGCACCTGATAAGTATGCCAATTCGCCGCAGCCATCACGCGCGAGACCGCCTCCGCATACGCATCCGGCACTCCCGCCTGAAACAGATCGCTCATCGAATTCACAAACACCAGCTTGGGAGATCGCCAAGCAAAAGGCTCCGTCAGCTTCTCCGGCACCAGCCGCAGATCAAACCCCTGTTCGTAAGGATGCCCTTTAACCCCGCGAAATCGCTCCGCAAACGTCTCGGCATAGCAGTGCTTGCACCCAGGACTAATCTTGACGCACCCGCGAACGGGATTCCAGGTAGCGTCGGTCCATTCGATGTGGGAGTTAAGTGACATTGTCAGACTTGCTGTCGGCCGAAGTGATCAAAAATGTATGTCACGATTCCCTCAGCCGTATTTTTCTGAGAAGCGAAGAAAAGATAATAGACCACGGAGCCTTTGCCGTTCTTCATCGGTAACGGGTCGGGAACTCTCGCGAAGCCAGCGACCTCCTTGAGTCGCTTTCGAAATGCCTCCGCAAAGCGACGATTGGAAACTTTCTCTTCCATGTCTCCAAAAAGCCCTGGGGATTTGTCGTAAGCTACGTCTCTCCAGGATTCGTCACCCCAGTAGGCGTTCATGCGCTCGATGTGCAACGGAAGCGCCGTCGATGAGTCGCGCCGAAGGACATTGATGTTGATGTCATAAATTGGAAAGTTGATAAAAACGTCCAGCGACTGCATGACTCCGGCTTCCTGCACTACCTTCCAATCAAGCGTCAATCCGTACGGGTCGAGCAAACACAAACCCCTCCTGTAATCCGTGCGCTGGACCTTCGGAAATACCTCCCTGAGCAATACCTGATTGCAATTTCCCTTGTGAAGCAAAACGTCTGGCCGATCACCGATCATTTCACTTAGTCCATCAATCTTGTCGCCGTCCAGATCGATGAGGTGATACTCACGGAAGGGAGGCTGCACAAGGAGAGCATTCAGCGGGCTGCCCAACACCATCTCTCCGGTCTTCTTCGATAGGTGAAACCCTGTCCCAGCGAAAGCATCTATATACACGTGAAAGAAGGAAGGATTTTTCTGTTTTGACAAAATCTTCGAATACTCGACAGCATATCGTTTGAGTATGTCGAGCTTCACTACCGACCAGGGCCCGATTTCATCAATCTTCGGTGCTCCCATATCGAGTTCGCCTTCTATTCGCTGTACAAATCTATCTCGATTCTACACGATTGGAGAATGACTTCAATAGAAAGTAGCGGCTCAATCGGTAGCTGCCGCCGCGCCTTGCGCCTTCAGGTCATTGATCAGACGCCGGAACGCCTCCTGAAATGAGTCGTGGTTCTTCCAGTTACTGAAGTCGGGGATGAAATACTCGCGAATCTCGCGGGCGGAATCTTTCCCCGTGTCGGCGTCGAAGCACTCCCAATCGCGCAGGGCTTCGAAGGGCACCAACCGGACGGGGAACAGCACGCGCCTCTTGTCGCGCATCTCTCGCTTCCGGGCCTTGGCAATTTCGGTCTTCACCCACTCGCTCTCCATGCTATGGCGCGACAGGATCAGCAGCAATTTGTCGTGCAACCGAATGGCCTCGTCAATCTGCTCGTGGAGTTTCTTCCCACCTTGGGTGTCGTGCGGGGCAAACCAGCAACGCACACCTTTATTTTGCAGGTCGGCGTGAAGGCGATCAGCGAATTCATGGTCCTTAGTGGAGTAGCTGATGAAGCATGAGTAGAACTCAACGGGATTGGCAATGAGGGACTTTGTGTACGTGATGAAGTCGTCCGGGACACCAGCACCACGGAGGAATGACTCGGGGATCATGCCCTTGGAGCGGTAGATTGTGTCGATGCCTATCGTTGAAGGGGCAACGTGCTTGACGGTTGCCAGCCCTTTTACAGAGCTCAGGTCGTTGTCTCCGAAGGATGTCGTGCCGATCGCCGCTCTGCTCATGTCACAACCGTCGAGATTCGCGCCGGTGAGGTTTGTCCCGAAGAGAATGGCATCAGTGAAATTCGCACCGGCGAGGTTCGCTCCGAAGAGGTTCGCGCTGTCGAGGATCGCGTCGGTGAGGTTCGCTAGGATAAGATCGGTCTCAGACAGGCGAGCCTCGGCGAGGTTCGCGCCGGCAAAGTTCACGTTGCCGAGGTCCGCGTCGTCGAGGTCTGCGCGGTGGAGGTTCATGCCGCTCAGGTCCGCGCTGCGGAGCTTGGCGCCCCTAAGTATCGCGCCGGTTAGATCTGGACCCAATTCAGGGTGCTCAACCCGCCATCTATTCCAGACCTCTGCGCCCTCTTTGAGCTTTGCCAGATGTTCGGGATTTGCCATCGCTTTGAACTACAGCGGTATATTACCGCGCTTCTTCGGCAGATTCTTGTCGCCCTTTGGTTTCCAGCCTCCAGCGCCCGGATCAGCTCCGCGTCAAGCATCACATAAGATGCTAACATGATGCTATAATCGCACCATGATCGATGTCACCCAAGACATTCATTCCCTCACGACCTTCAAGCGCAACTCCTCGGGCCTGATGAAGCAAATGAAGAAGACCGGGCGTCCGCTGGTGCTCACCGTGAAGGGCAAAGCCGAGGCTGTCGTTCTCGATGCCAAGGCCTATCAGGAGGTGGCCAGTCAACTGGACGCCGTGGCGAGCATTCGCCGCGGCCTGGCGCAAGCTCGAAAAGGCGCAGGCCGTCCGGCGGATGAAGTATTTGACGAGTTAGAACGCGAAGACACTTGACAGCAAGAGATATAATAGAACTTAGGTTGCAGCCCAGTGCGGCAGCGACGAGCTCTTAAGTTAGTTCTTTGAAATCTTGGTTTTGCGCGACTTACCAAGCTGGATAACTCATTTGTTATCTAGATTTTGACTGTAACCCCTTTAAACCCAAAGATCTTGGTCGTTTTAGCCTGTAACTCTATGATTCCAATAGGCAGGGTGGGGGGAGGGGGTACCCACCAGCGCCAACTGGTAAACATAGTCGAAA
>OCTA010002139.1_pt1 | contig 18055 bp, 16 predicted proteins | sample 1538991 | NCBI WGS metagenome assembly OCTA01 (sample SAMEA3539302, study PRJEB22396) | soil metagenome | biome: tundra; feature: field; material: soil | place: USA | collected 2010-05 | depth 0.15 m | reverse complement strand
GCCAGTTCAGACCGGAAACACTGGAGACGATGGGCGCTTTCAAACGGCTCTTCGATCCCGAGAACCGCCTGAACCCCGGCAAGATGCTCCCCACGGGAAGAGGCTGCCTGGAGATCCGGCAAAGGCCGGGTGATTGGCTATAGGTGAATGTGTGCTGGCAAGAACTGGTGATAGGTTATAGGTGATGGGTGATGGCAGGCGCCCGACCTACCATGAGCAAGACATCGTCGGCCCGTCCGGCTTACTCTTTCTGCACCCTTTTAGGAGCAGTGCATGGACAAGCGGTATCAGGTGTTCATCAGTTCCACGTATGAGGACTTGCACGAGGAGCGGCGCGAAGTGATGCAGCGCTTTTAGCTGTTGATTGTATACCGACAGGTATGGAGTTGTTTCCGGCGGCCGATTACGATTCTTGGACTCACATAAAGCGATTCATCGCGGGATGCGATTACTACGTCGTCATCTTAGGCGGTCGGTACGGGTCGAGAGGGCCGACAGGAAAAAGCTACACAGAAATGGAGTACGACTATGCAGTTGAGGCTGGACTCCCCGCGTTAGCATTTCTGCACAAGGATCCCGGCACGATCCCGGCGAATAAGATCGAACCAACCGATGCCGGCAAGGTTGCACTCTGTGCCTTCAGGAAAAAGGTCGAAAACTCACGACACGCGAAGTACTGGAACTCCTCCGGGGAGCTCGCAGGAACGGTCACACTCTCCATGGCTTCGCTGATGAAGATCAAGCCGCGAGTGGGTTGGGTGCGCGCCGACCTCGTGCCGGATGAAGGCGCAGTGCAGCAACTGCTGCGACTCCGACGCGAGATTGATTCTCTGAACGGAGACCTCGCCATCGCTAGGGGCAGATCAGCCCCAGAAGGCCTTGAAGATTTGGCTCAAGGATCTGACACGACGAGTATCACAATTGGATTCGAAGGGTATGACCACCGCCTTAGCGTCGACGTCCGATGGGACAGTTTGATCCGGGCGGTTCTGCCACAGACTATAGGCGGTGGCGCACCGCCGGAGGTCGTCGCTGACGCTGTGTCAAGTCTGGTTCGGGGAGCGGCAGCGGAGAGCGGGCATCCCGGCTGGCAACACACAGTCGTCTCCCGAAGCGACTACGGCAAGGTAATTAATCAGATGGTGGCGCTGGGCCTAGTCGAGGGCCGCAGCGATCCCGCCGAGCCGCTGGCTACCAGGTGGTACGCGACGCCTCACGGCATCCAAACGGGCTCCCGTCTGGTGGCCGAGCGACGAACGCAATCGGTGTGATTTCCAGGCGGCTGGCAGAGGGAGTGGAGAGGCAGAAGTTGCCAATCTGTTGACGTGCTGAGACGACGCGAGCTCGGGGCAGGTTACTCCATTCACGGATTTACCTCCGTCACTCCCCCATTAGAGATACAGCGGAGTGGATGAGTTCCATCGCAAAACCGCCCGCGGGGCGCGTCGTGGACTCTTAAGGCGAACGATTAGGATCTCCTGCCGCTCAGCAGATTCAATGAGACGAATCGTAGAGACATGGTTATGCGTTAGGCTGGGAAGAGACGAAAGGCAGGATGAATGGCGGAGAACAAAACCAAGCCCACCAAATTAAGTGTCGCGGCGTTTATCGATGCGCTCACGGACCAGACCAAGCGCGCGGACGCCAAAGCGCTCGCCAAGTTGATGCAAAGCGTAACCGGCGAAAAGCCGAAGATGTGGGGGCCATCCATAATCGGCTTCGGCAGCCACCACTACAAATACGACAGCGGGCGCGAGGGCGATATGCCGCTTGCCGGTTTTTCGCCGCGTAAGGCCGCAACCGTTCTCTATATCGGGGCGGGATTCAGCGACGCTGAGGCGCTGCTCGCTAAGCTAGGCAAGCACACCACCGGCAAGGGCTGCCTCTACATCAAGAAACTCGCCGATGTGGACCAAAATGTGTTGGAGACGCTGGTCGTCAAATCCGTCGCCGCCAGGCGAGCGCGACACCCGAGCTAAGGGAAGCGGCACGCAGAGCCCAACACCCAACACCCAGGACCCGTCTTCGTAGTATACTGCGGCTTCGCAAAAGGAGGGGCCATGCTGCCCGACTACATTTCCAAAGCCGTCCCGAATCCCACGTCGAACCGCGGTCCGTGGTTTGCCAATACAGCGCCCAGCTATGCGGGCATTTTTCTGTGGATCGCCTTCTACCTCTCGATCGCCAAGGACACCATTCCGCACGCCGGTCTGGGCCTGTGCATGGCTGCCATCGTAGTCGCCGGGCTGCTCAGCTACGCACTTTATTACTACGCTCCGGCGATGTTGGGCATGAAGACGGGCTACCCGCTCTACGTGGTCGGCAGTTCGACTTTCGGCACGGCGGGCGGCTACGTGATGCCCGGCCTGCTGATGGGATTGCTGCAGGTCGGCTGGTTCGCGGTGAATACGGCCATTTCGACGCAGTTCATCTTGAATACGTTCGGTTCCAAGGCCGGGCCGGGGAGCCTGCCCTTCATCCTCATCGGCATCCTCTGGGGTTACGGGATGGCCTACATCGGCGTGATGGGGATTCAATACGTCGCCAAGCTTTCGCGCTACCTTATCGTGATTCCCGCCGCCATGGTGCTGCTGGTGTTCTTTCGAACCAGCTCGGGCATTGGACAATACGTCCCGGCCGATCCGCATCCGTTCGTGGCCTTCACGCTGCTGATACAGATCATCATCGGCTTCTTTGCCACGGCGGGAGCGGCCGGCGCGGATTTCGGGATGAACAGCCGCAACGAAAAAGATGTGCGCATGGGCGGCTTGACGGGCATTACCCTGGCGATCGTATTTGCGGCCGGATTGCCGCTGCTCTCGGTGGCCGGCGCCAGCAAGCTGTACGCGCTTCCGGGGCTCGGGTATGACGACGTGATCCGGTCTATCGGCGGCGTACTGGCCACCGCCATGTTCGCGCTGTTCACCATCGCCTCGGTGGCGCCCGCCTGCTTTTGCGCATTCATTGCGGGCAACAGCTTCTCCACCATGATCCCAGCCTTGCCGCGCATCTCCTCCACCATGGCCGGGGTGACTGTGTCCATCGTGCTCGCAGTCACGGGTGTCGCCACTCACCTGATCGACTTCTTCAACTTAGTGGGCGCGTCGTTCGGTCCCATTTGCGGGGCCATGGCGGCGGACTATCTGCTCTCGGGCAAACGTTGGGCGGGTCCCCGCGAGGGCGTGAATTGGGCCGGATGTCTGGCGTGGGCTCTGGGCTTCGTGGTGGGCATACTGCCGTTCCTCTCCAGTTCGCTAAAGACTTACGCGCAGCCCGCGGTGCTGTACAGCTTCGTGACAGGCTTCGTGGTTTACACCGTGCTCGCCAAAGCGGGCATCGAGCCGCGAACGGTGGCGATGCCACTTACTGCACGGCAATCGTGACCGGGTTTGAGTCGACTCCGCCCATCGAAACGACGACGGGAACAGAAGGTCCGGCCGGCGCACTCGCGGGTACTTGCGCGTTTACCTGATACAAGCCCACGAAGCCCGGGGCGAGCCCGGAGAAGGTCACGTTAGCGGGCACTCCGCCTATGGTCACCGTCGGCTTCGTGACCGTCTCTGAGAGCGGGTTGCCTGCGGCGGGTGAACCGGTCGGAGGTTGGTTGGTAACTTGTCCGAGGCCAGTGCAGTAGATCAAGATGACGGTCGTGCCGGGTGTTGCCGGATTCGAGGAGTCCACCAGGCGATAGGAGGAATCGAGGATCGCGCCCTGGCCGGTACCCTGGGAATTCATCGAGAAGATTCCGGGCGAAAATAGCGCAAGGCTGAAGGTCTGTCCGGCGATACTCTGACCATTGATCGTCGCGGCCAAGGTAGTCTGCATCTGGCTTGCCAGCTCCCAGGGAATCTGCAAGTTCACCTGTTGCATCGAGGCGTAGAACAGAGGCGCTTGGGCCTGGTTGCCAAACTGCATGGAGAGTCCCGAGAGGCTGGTGGGAAGCGGGCTGCTCTCGACATCCGCCGGGCAGATCTGACTGAAGTTCCCATAAACCGAGGCGATGCTCCCGGGCGCTAAGCCGGCGCCCCAGCCGTAGGCGGCCGCGTTCACCATGGCGTCGATGGAAAGCGCCTGAGGAGGTACCGACCAGTAGAATTGCGAACTCATGCCGCCTAGGGGGGTGAAGCTATCCGAGATCAGGGCATCGTAGGCGACGAATGCGGCGGGATTGAGGCTGATCGATCCCCCGGTCACGGTCACGAACAGACAGCCCGTAGTCGTTCCCTTGTTTAAACCGCTGAAGTCCACCTGGGTAGGGAGAATCCCAACCGCAGGACCTGGGGGCGAAGTGGGCTGAGTCGTTAACGACTCGAAAGCCATTTCGAAATATCCAGTCTGGAGCTGAGTAAACGTCCCCAGAAGATTGCCATTGTTGAAAAGCTGGCCTGTGATCGACGGAACACCGGACGCCGACAGAGGTGTGTTATCGAAAAACAACAGCGTATCCGCGTTGTTCGGCGACAGGTTGAGAGTAAGGGCCAAGGGCTGATTCGGGCCGAGATTGATGACATTGACCGGCTCGGCGCCGATGGCGGTAGACGAAGGGATACAGATCAGGGCCACCCAAAACCGGCAGCCGAACGAAGCGATTCGCAAAGACATGCGCCTATCCTCCGTAGCGTATCAGACGTAGCACGCCGCCGCATTGTTACATCTACCCGCGGCGGCACGCAACGGGCTTTACTGCTCCTGCGTTGATGTGCGCGCGGCGGTTCTTCTGCCAGCACGCTTCATCGTGCTCGCTTGCAGACCTGCTTCTCTTTGCCGTAGCTGATGGTCTTCAGTTGAGCGCCCGGAACCCCCAGCGAGGCCAGATACTCCTTGGCTTGATTGGCGCGCTTATCGCCGAGGGCAGGTTGTACTTTTCCGACCCGCGCTCATCGCAATAGCCCTGTACGGTGAGCTTATAATCCGGATACTGCTTCAGGATCTCGCCGAGGGTCTTGGCGTCAGGGCGTCCTGAATGCGGTTGAGCAACTCCTGTATCCGGTTCTTGGTCGCCTGATCCCGCATTCCGGATGCAGTGTGCACGAGGATGTTTACGCTGGCCGTGGCGGACGCGGTGCCGCTAGGCCCAACGCAGGGTTGTTTCGCCGCCCTTGTCTATGGCTCCGGGCGAAGCGGCAAACAGCGAGATCACGGGTTTCTCAGGGGCGCTCGTTTTAGCTTGTTGCACTGCGGGCGGGGGCGCCGCAGGAAAAGTTTCCTATAGACAAGTTAGAGCTAGAGTGGGGGTTGGCGGCATCCCGTTGATGCGGTATTTCGTCGCGTGGGAACACGCGAGACTGGCTTCAGCCCACGGACTGACGGCCATCTGAAGATGGCGAGCTGAAGCTCGCCACAGCACGCTGAAGCGTGCGCTACGACGGCCGGTACCCGAACAAGCCTTTCTGCTTGATCACCGCGGCGGCCTGCGGCGGCACCAGCTTTTCCCAGCTTGGGTCGCCGGACTGGATGCCTGCCAGCACTGCGCCCGGCGTGACGTGCAACTCGCCGGGGTCGAACTCGCGTATGGATGCGATGTAACCGTTCTCGACGAGATGTCTGTATAGGTGGCTCAGTTCCGGTTTCACGTCTAGCCGATCGGACGTAGTCAGCTCTCCGGCATCTGTCTCTCTGGTCGGATAGATGAACAGCTTGACGCGCCCCTGTAAGAGTCTGCCCAAACCCTCCAGGATGCCGCCTTCCATTTCGGTGTAATACTTCTCCTCGAACACCTCGCGCAGGGTGGGGACGCCCATGGCCATCCCGATCCAATTCTGCGTGTAGTGGCGCAGGTAGCTGGTGACCTTGTCGAACCTGGTGTAGTTCGAAATCATGACGATTTTGCCCAGTGCGCCCAGAATGTCGACGCGCGCCAGGAAATCCTGATGATCGATGGCCTGTTCGGACATCAGGTTATTCAAGGTCATCTCCATGATGGCGACCAGATCCTGGGCAGGCGGGCAGTCCTGCTGAAGCTGGCGTACGGCGCGATCCAGCATCTCCAGCGTGACGTTGGTAACCGGCCGGAAGCTGCCTCGCTCGATCATCACCGGCTTGTTGTAGAGCACTTCCGCGGGTTCGACGACCTCGCCATCGGCCGTGAACATGGCCGCGTCGGTAAGCCCCTGTTCGACGAGTTGCAGACTCATCAGGCGGTTGTCCACCTTGGCGAAGGCGGGGCCCGAAAACTTGATCATGTCTACTTCAATCCGGCGGCGGCTCAGATCGTCCATCAGGGAGGCGATCAGGTGCGTGGGATCGTCCGCGTAGTAGAATGCGCCGTAGATCAGGTTCACGCCGGCCAGTCCGAGCGCCTCCTGCTGTTCGACGGTGACAGGGTCCAGCATCTCCACGTGGAGAATGATTTCGGAAGGCTCGCCGCGGGGCTCCGTCTGGAAGCGCACGCCCAGCCAGCTATGGCCCGCGGGGCGATGCGAGTGGGTTTGCGTGGCGGAGGTATCCGCGAATACAAAGAACGCGGTGTGCTCGCCCCGCGTCTGGTCCAGGCGCTCCACCAGGCTTTTGAACTCATTTTCGAGCATGGCCTCCAGACGCTGGCGGCTGACGTAGCGCTGGGTCGGACCGTAAAGGCCATCGCTGATGGCCATGTCGTACGCGGAAATGGTCTTGGCGATGGTGCCGGCGGCTTTACCTGCGTGGAAGAACCAACGGGCCACTTCCTGGCCGGCGCCGATCTCGGCAAACGTGCCGAACTTGCGGCCGTCGAGATTAATCTTTAGGGCTTTGGGCCGAGTGCTGCCGGATTCTTCCGCCATCTACTCATATCGTAATGCCACCAGCGGATCGATAGCGGCCGCGCGCCGGGCCGGAATGTAGCAGGCGGCCAGCGCCACCAATGCCAGCAACAGCGATACGGCGGCGAAAGTCAGCGGATCGAAGGGCGTCACCTCGAATAGAAAGTCCTTCAGCACACGCGTGGCGGCCCAGGCGCCGGCGAGTCCGATCGCCAACCCGCCCGCGACCAACGCCGCGCTGCGCCACAAAATCATTTGGACGATGTGGCCGCGTTGCGCGCCGATCGCCATGCGGATGCCGATCTCCTGTGTCCGCTGTGTCACCGAGTAAGCCATCACGCCGTAGATGCCGACGATGGCGAGCAGAAAAGCGATGGAGGAAAACGAAGCGAGCACGCGCGTTTGGAAGCGCGGCTCAGCCGTGGAGGCGTACAGCAAGTCCTGCATGCTGGCGATCGCGCGTATGGGCAGGTCTTTGTCCACGTCCCAGACCTGCGCGCGCAAAGCCGGCGCCAGGCTGGCCGTGTTCGCATTCGAACGCACCACGAAGCTGACTTCCTGCAGGAAGAACGGCACGTGCACCTGTGCGACCGGCTGGTAAATCGTCATGTACCGCGATGCCGGATTCTCCTGCCGGATCGATCCGGCTACCCCGACCACGGTCATCCAGTCGTCCTCCGCCTTGGGATTGTCGGCGAAACTGATGCGCTTGCCAATGGGATTCTGGTTCGGCCAGAAGCGGCGGGCGAACGATTCGTCCACCATCGCGACGGGCGCGGATTTCAGGGTGTCGTGTTCGTCGAACGACCGGCCGCGCTCGAGTGGGATGCCCATCGCCCGAAAGTAGCCGGGGCTGACGGCCGGCTTGGCGACGATCACGTCCGGCGGCGGTTGCTGGTCACCCAGTTTGAAATCTCCCTGGATAAGGGCGTCGGACATCGGCAGCCAGTTCACCAGGCCCGCAGCAGTCACACCGTTCACGCGTGAGATGCGCTCCAGAATCTCGTTATCGAATCGCTGGATTTGCGCGGCCGATTCGTATGGCGTGCCGTTCAATTGCATGCTCATCGCCAGGACGTTATCGGGCCGGAAGCCGAGATTCACGGCGCGCAGTTTCTCGAAGCTGCGCACCAACAGACCCGCGCCGATCAGGAGAATCAGAGCCAGCGCCACTTCCGCCATGACCAGCAAAGAGCGCAGCGCGCCAGTACGGGCGCTGCCGCGCGCCGCCGCGTCCTTCCAGTTTCGCGTCTGCCGCGCGCGCGTCAACTGCAGCGCAGGCGCCAGGCCGAACAGCATGCTGGTGAGCAGGGAGACACCGATATTGAAAACGAACACCCAGCCGTCGAAGCGGATCTCGTCGATGCGCGGAATGCGATTTGCCGGCGCGAGCTGGATCAACGTCTCCACTCCCCACAGCGCGACGATGAGCCCGAGTAATCCGCCGATGACGCCGAGCAGGGCGCTTTCGGTGAGCAGTTGCCGCGCGAGGCGCCAGCGGGTGGCGCCCAGCGATGCGCGGATGGCGATCTCCTGCTTGCGCGCCGACGCGCGGGAGAGCAGCAGGTTGGCCACGTTCACACAGGCGATCAGCAGCACGCATCCTACGGCTCCCAGGAAAACCAGCAGGGCGGGCCGGGCATTGCCCACGACGCTGTCGCGCAAGGGCGCGATCGCCATTTCCATTTCGCCATGCCGTCCGCCCTCTTCAGCCGTCACGCGGTCAATCGCCCGGTCCAGTTCCGCTTTCGCGCGCGGCACCGTGGCCCCCGCCGCGAGCCGGCCGATCACCTGGCGGAAGGCGATGTGATGATTGTTCGGCTCCAGAACCGCCGGAACCCACAGTTCCACCGCCGGGTCGAAACCGGCCGGCATGACGCCTACGATCGTATGCGGCTCGCCATCGAGAACGATCGATTTGCCCGGCGCATCGCGGGCGGCCTGAAAATGCGCGCGCCAAAAGGCATCGCTCAATACTGCTACCTTGGGGCCGGCCGGCGATTCCTCTTCGGGCAGAAAGCCGCGCCCGAGTTGCGGCTGAACGCCGAGGGTGGCGAAGAAATTGGTTGTGACCTGCTCGCCGTGGATGGCCACGGGATCGCCAGCTCCCGTGCCGTTCCAGTTCCACCCGTCGTAGGCTGCCAGTTGCTGGAATGCTGTCGTGGCGGACCGGCAGGCGATGAATTGGGGATCCGACATGGCCCCGACGCCGAACGGAGTTGGCTTCTTTGGCATCGGCCGGACGGTGTACAACTGAGACGGTTCGTGGTAGGGCAAGGGCCGCAGCAGCACCGATTCGACGACCGTAAAGACAGCCGTATTCGCGCCGATGCCGATGGCCAGCGCGCCGATCGCGACCGCGGTGAAGGCGGGATTGCGGCCCAGGTTGCGGAAGGCATAGCGAAGATCCTGCCCGAGTGCGTTCATCGATAATCCCCCTGGGGTTGGGTAGGCAGGCTTTATGCCAAGGGTGCTGGGAATCGATTCAGCAAGTTAGGCCGGCGGCGGAACGAGGGCGGTGTGCGGTTGTGGGATGGTGTGGCGCGGGAGCGGACAGAATGCTGGGGTTTACGGCGCGCCAACCTCAACCTCGAGGATGCGAAGTTTGGGTGGACGCGTTGCGTGCGGCGGTTCGAAGTGCAGTTCCAGTGCTTCCTTCAGATTTGCCAGAGCCTTTTCCCCAGTCTCGCCCTGGCTGGCGACATCCACTTCGAGACACTGGGATACGTACCAGTTGCCTTCGCGCCTGACGGTCGCGGTGAACAATCGCTTCATGGCCTTATCGTTTCCGTACACTCACCGCAACTCACGCAGCCCGATGAGGCCGGACACGGCTAGAGATGTCGGATCCCTTCGCATCCTGCGCCAGTTCGAGGTCGTAGTTTGACTGTAGGTTCACCCAAAACTGGGGCGTCGTTCCGAAGTAGCGAGCCAGGCGCAGGGCGGTGTCTGCGGTGATGGAACGCCGGCCACGGACGATGTCGTTCACCCGCGTCACGGGCACGAAGAGTTCGGTTGCCAAGCGATTGGCGGTCAGTCCCAGTGGCTTCAGAAAGTCCTCCCGAAGCGTTTCGCCGGGGTGGATCGGCGGCATTGTCTTGATCTTTGCAGGCATGGGCTGTGTCCTCAATGGTAGTCTACAATCTCAACGTCAATGGCATCCGGCTGCATCCAGCGGAAGCAGATCCGCCACTGGTTATTGACCCGAATGCTGTACTGTCCCAACCGATCACCGGCCAGGGCTTCGAACCGGTTTCCAGGAATCGCGCGCAGATCGGCGAGTTCCCCAGCGGCATGAATGTGGTCCAGCTTCCGCTTTGCCACCGGAGCGACGCCTTGGAACTTCCGGCTGAACTCGCGTCGAAACACCTTCTCGGTTTCTTTGTCCCGGAACGACCGAATCAAGCTCTAGGATACTACTGTGCGGCGTTTAACGCAAGACGGCAGATGGCGGCGTTTTGGCTGCCAGCTTTTGAATGGTTGCGTTGGCGCGGCTGCCGGTGTGCAACTGCAACGGTCCCTGGCAGACAGCGGCTGCATCATCGGAACGCTACCCTGAGGAGGTGGCAAACGCCGGATCGTCGTTTAAGTACATGTTCTTCCTCGCATTGCAGCTTCGGTGGGCCAACTGACCGCTCTCAGGCACCGTCTTGCCTGCCTTGCTGTACGGCAGAATGTGGTCCACAGTCGTGTCCTCGAACGTGTGGATCTGGTTTCCGCAAAGCTTGCATATCGGCGATTCGTCGAAGCGGTGTTGCCTGAATGTTATGTCGAAGAACCTAGGCTCTATTAATGTCCCCTCGATGTACGGCTCCACAATGGACTTGAACGTCGTCCAGCGGTATTTCGTGTGGGTCGTGCTACCCGTCTGCTTGGATATTGCTGACTGTAACAACGGATCTGAGAGCAGTGAATATAGGTATTGCTCTCGGATTTGCTCGGCGACAGCCTGCACTTTACCGCACGGCTTTCCGACTAGTGCTCCGGCTTGTATGTCCAGCGCCGCGACGGAGAACTTGGTGTCCCACGCCCCCTTGTGTGTCCTAGGGTCCGCGTTATAAAGACGCGCCGAGTGGAATCCGAACACGTTGTAAATATTCAGAACCGTCTGCCTGAAAATGTTGGCTTGCGCCTCGATTTGCTCATTGTTGCGCGGCGCGTACGACTCCATGTATTCGTTCAGGAAGCGCTTCAGATTTCCCGTGTAGAACTGGAGTCGATTGATGAATGCGAAGAAGCGCAGAATGATCTCCCGCTCGATGAACCTCGGCTCGGGCGTTGGCGTTCCTCGGATCTTGCGCCAGCAGGGTCGAGCTCAAGCTGGGCCAACAGGTCGTTGAACGGTCCACGGAAAACGCAGTTCCGAAGTTCTTGCTCGTTTAAGGCCATCGAACCGCGGTTCAAGCGCTCAAAGATCTCATAGCGGAGTTCCGTATTGTGTCCGGCATCGATTACGACACTGCGGATCGGTGCATCCAGCACCTTGTTTTGGTGCTCTTCCGTCATGTCTCTGAAGAGCTTGCCATTCAAACTGCCCATGCGCTGTAGTCGCTGGAGTCGAAACTTGTTGCTGACGAAGTTTATCATCGTGGTCAGTCGTTGCTGGCCATCGATGACCTCGAGACGCCCGCTGGCGACCTTGCCGAAATAAATCGGCGGTATGGGTATCTCCAGCAGAAGCGACTCAATTAGACGCGACGGCAGCTCGGTACGCAGACTCCAGATGTACTCGCGCTGGTACTGCGGTTGCAGGTCCAACTGACCACGATCAGACTTGTCGCGCAACGTGGACAGGGTCCAGTCATGAGGCTGGCTGGAAACTGGACGGTCGTCAGTGTTGCTGGGCGGTTGCGCTTCATCGGCCTCGGGCTCCAAGAAGTCGGGCGAAGCCAGCTCAACCGAAGCAGCGCCCCCATCTGGCAAAAAAGTAGCGGCCTGGCCCGGCGCGACGACTACGGCGGGCACCCCTATCGGCTCCAGTGCAGTCCCAATCGCCTCGTTGGCCGACGCCGGTTCATTGGCGGAAAGCCTTAAGAAAAACCGAAGCGGCTCGTCCAAGTCCGCCTGTGCCAAATGCGGCTCTGTCGCCAGCCCCGCCAGCCTTAGTGCCTCTTCAATCTGAGCCACAACGCCAGCCCGGCGGCGCGCGGCGCCAAACCACTTGAGCACGCTTCGGACGCTGGCGCGTCTAGGCTGCGTGCCGTCCTTCAACTGTTGAACGATCTCGACGAGCCGCCTTGGGATATCTGGCATAACGTATCTCCATCATTTGAGCTGATCAATCGGTCAACTCCAGAACGTGAGTCTGGCCAAAGCGCAGACACCGGACAAGGGCCAACCTTAGCTAAGTGTACTCCCGTTCTCAACCGGATGGAAGGGCAAAGTTGCGCCAAGGCACACGCCGATCCTCATGATTGTCAGCCCCGTCATAAGGAAGACGTTCGCCAGTCCGAGCGCGGCTAAGTGCGTCACGGGTGGACCTAAGGATTCTACTTGCCTCCGCAACTGGCGTCCGCTAAGATTCTAAGTGAAGGCAGGCCCACGACGGGCTTTGGCCCAGAGGCCGACGTTAGATAGTCCTAATCGAAGATAATATCTGCCAGGTGAAAGGAGGTGCTTAGTTAAAAATGTATAACTTTATAATCGTTACAACTGTTGAACAAGCTATAGTTCAGATTAATAAGCTGAGAAAGGCAGTTGGTATAGTTGGTATGGCTTATTTGGTTGATGGTAAGGTGTATAGCGCAGGTGAGTTGAATGCTTTAGCTAATAGCGTGGTAACCACGACTCATAGCTAGCCAGGTAGGCGATAGGCTGGCGTTTTGTCCAGAATGCCCAGCCGTCCTGGCCGGCTGGGCTTCGCCCTCAGGCGAGGCGTACGACAGTAAATGCCTACTGAAGAAACGTGAGCTGGTTGTGAGTAGGGATGCGCTTCACCCACGAGTTCATTTCGCCTTCGCTGCGAAGCAGGTCTTGCAGCGTGGTTTTGCTCAGGACGTCGTCCACCGCCGATTGCACGGCGTGCCAGAGGGAGCGCACGGAGCAATCGACCGAGCGGGTGCAGACCTGGATCTGGCCGGCGTGCTCGTGGCAGAAGTGTTTGGATTCGAAGAGGCGGCCGCCGAGTACCCCGATGACGTCGCCGATCACGATTTGGCCGGCCGGGCGCGAGAGCGTGTAGCCGCCGACCTTGCCGCGCGCGCTGGTAATGAAACCGCCGCGGCGCAAGATACGCAGCAGCTTGGCGGCGTAGGCCGGCGAGAGCGCTTCGGCTCCGCCGATTTCCGGAATGGTCAGGCTCTCGTCCTGGCCCGCCAGGCCGATGCGCAGCAGGCAGCGTAATCCGTATTCTTCGTGCGCGCTGAGTTTCATGGTCGTGTGCGTGACAGCTTATCGAGTGGAATGATATCGTCCAGGCCCAGCAGCATGCGGGCTTCCGGCGACATTTTGCTCTTGTCCCACGGCGGATCGAAGACGAGTTCCAGCTTGACGTCCTTTACGCCGGGCACCGCGCGCGCCTTGCGCTCGACTTCGGCCGGGAGACTTCCGGCCACGGGGCAGTTGGGCGCGGTGAGGGTCATCTTGATGCGCGCTTCGCCCGCGGCGTTGACCTGCACGTCATAGATCAAGCCGAGGTTATAGATATCCATGGGGATCTCCGGGTCGAAGACCGTGCTCAGCGCGGCGATGATCTTCTCTCTCATTCGGTGGACACCACCTCTTCCACGCTGGTTAACGCGGATTTCAAAGTGTGCCAGGCCAGCGTGGCGCACTTGACGCGCGCGGGAAATTCGCGCACGCCGGAGAAGACCGCCAGCTTGCCGAGATTCGCGGAGGCCGGCTTCTCGGTGGTCAGCAGGTCGTGGAAGCGCTCCATCATTTGCACGGCTTCCTGGCGGGACTTGCCTTTGACAGTCTCGGTCATCAGCGACGCGGACGCCGTGGAAATGGCGCAGCCCGCGCCGACGAAACTGATGTCCTGCACCGTATCGCCATCCAGCTTCACGAACAGCGCCAGCTTGTCGCCGCACAGCGGGTTGTAGCCTTCCACGCGGCGCGTGGCATCCGGCATCTGGTGGAAATTGCGCGGGCGCCTGCTGTGGTCGAGGATGACTTCCTGATAGAGATCTTCGATCATTAGGGGGAGACCCCCGGGCGGGACTGGGAGTCCCGCGCAGGCTGAGAGCCTGCCCCACAAGGCAGTACAACAGCAGCAGGCATCAGCCGAAGATCTCCTTCACCTTGAAGATGCCCGCCACCAGCGCGTCGATGTCTTGCTTGGTGTTGTAGAATGCGAGCGACGCGCGCGTGGTGGCGGGCACGCCGAACCACTCCAGCACGGGCTGCGCGCAATGATGTCCGGTGCGCACGGCGACTCCCTCGCGGTCGAGAATGGTGCCGACATCGTGCGGATGCACGCCTTCCAGTACGAATGAAAGCACGCTGGCCTTCTCGCGCGCCGTGCCGATCAGACGCAAGCCCGGAATACGCTCCAACTGCGCGGTCCCGTATGCCAGCAGGTCATGTTCGTAAGTTTGGATGCGATCGAGCCCGATTCCATTGATGTAATCGACGGCCGCGCCCAGCCCGATCGTGCCGGCGATATTCGGCGTGCCGGCCTCGAACTTGTAGGGCAACTCGTTGTAAGTGGTCTTGGCGAAGGTTACGGAGCTGATCATGTCGCCGCCGCCTTGGTATGGCGGCATCTTATCCAGCAAGGCTGCTTTTCCGTACAGCACGCCGATACCGGTGGGCCCGAACATCTTGTGGCCGGAGAGCGCGTAGAAGTCGCAGTCGAGCTGCTGCACGTCGACCTTCATGTGGGCCACAGCCTGCGCGCCGTCAATGAACACAGGCACGCCGTGGCGGTGCGCCAAGCGCGCTATCTCGGCCACCGGGTTAATGGTGCCGAGCGCGTTCGAAACATGCACGACGGAAACCAGCTTAGTGCGCGGGCCCAACAGTTTCTCGAATTCGTCGAGCAGCAGCTCGCCACGCTGGTTGATGGGCGCGATGCGCAGGATGGCCTGCTTTTCCTCGCAGAGAATCTGCCACGGCACAATGTTGGAGTGGTGCTCCATGGCGGAGATGAGGATCTCATCGCCGGCCTGGATGTGTTTGCGGCCGTAAGTATAGGCGACCAGGTTGATGCCCTCGGTAGCGCCCCGGACGAAGACGATCTCGCGCCAATCGGCGGCGTTGAGGAAGCGCTGTATCTTGACGCGGGCCTCTTCGTAGTGGCGCGTGGAACGCTCGCTCAATTCATGCACGCCGCGATGGATGTTGGAATTATCCACCTGGTAGAACTGGTTCATCGCGTCCAGAACCATTTGCGGCTTCTGAGTGGTGGCGGCGTTATCCAGATACACCAGGGGCTTGCCGTGGACGCGCTGGTCCAGGACAGGGAAGTGCTCACGTTGACCGCTTGCCGACGCGCGCGGCTCAGTTACGGCTGCCATGAAGTTTCTCCAGCAACAGTTTCTCCAACTGCTCGCGCAGCGATGCGACTTTGATGCGGTCCACGATGTCGCGCGCGAACGCGTAGATCATCAGATTGCGGGCATCCGCCAGACCGATGCCTCGCGACTGCAGGTAAAAGATGCCCTCCGGATCCAACTGGCCGATGGTCGCGCCATGCGTGCAGCGCACGTCATCGGCAAGGATTTGCAACTCGGGCTTGGTGTTGATGACGGCGTCTTCCGAGAGCACCAGATTCTTGTTGGTTTGCTTGGCGTCGGTCTTCTGCGCGTCCTTACGGACCAGGATCTTGCCGCTGAAGACGGCGCTCGATTTGCCGTCGAGGATGCCCTTATACAACTCGTGGCTGGCGGCGTGCGGCTTGGCGTGATCGATGGCGGTGTGATTGTCGATATGCTGCTCGCCTGCGACCAGGTACAAGCCGTTCAGCGTGCATTCGGAGCCTTCCGAGAGCACGGCGTTCACGTCGTTACGAACCAGCGCCCCGCCGAACGAAAGGGAGTGTGAGCGAAAGTTGGTGTCGCGGCCAAGTTGGACTTGGAGCGTCGCCACGTGGAAGGCGTGCGCGCTCTCGGTCTGGAGCTTGTAGTGATCGATGACGGCGTGGTCGCCCGCTACGATTTCGGTGACAGAGTTCGTTAGATAAGTGCCACCCTGACCCTTGTAGATTTCGATAATGGTTGCCTGGCTGTCCGGTTCTGCCACGATCAGGATGCGCGGGTGGGAGACCGTAGGATGACCGTTGGCGGAGGACTGGATGACTAGTTCTATGGGTTCTTCAATCACCGCTCCTTTGGCGATGTGGATGAAGAGGCCGTCTTCGAAATTGGCGGTGTTGAGGGCTACGAAGGCGTTGTTTTGGTAGCCGGCATAGCGCGCGAGATACTGCTCGACGGGGGACTCGGAGAGTTTGGTTATTCGAACGCCCGGGGCGGCCTGGGAGGCCGCCGCAGGCAGAGTGCCTGCCCCACATCGCTCAAACTGTGTGCGGGAGATCGGAGCGACGCTGGTGAAGCGCCAATCTTCGTCGTGAGTTGTCGGAAAACCAAGTTCACTGAAGCGCTGGCGGGCTTCTTCGCGGATTTGTTCGATCATGCCGCCTCACCCTCGATACCGACGTATCCGGATTCCTCCAGCTCCAGCGCCAGTTCTTTGCCGCCCGATTTCACGATGCGGCCTTCCGCCAGGACGTGCACGAAATCCGGCACGATGTAGTTCAGCAGGCGCTGATAGTGCGTCACCACGATCATGGCGCGGGCGGGGCTGCGCAGCGCGTTGACGCCGGCGGCTACAATCTTCAGCGCGTCGATATCCAGACCGGAATCGGTCTCGTCCAGGATGGCGAGCTTGGGTTCCAGCACGGCCATCTGAAAGATCTCGTTGCGCTTCTTTTCGCCGCCCGAAAAGCCGGTATTGACCGCGCGGTTCAGCAGGCTCTGATCCATCTCCATCAGCGCCATCCTCTCCTTAACCAGCGCGAGAAAATCCATGGCGTCCAGATCTGGCAGGCCCTGGTGCTTGCGGATGGCGTTGAGCGCCGCTTTCAGGAAATACAGATTACTGACCCCCGGAATTTCCACCGGGTATTGAAACGCCATGAAGATGCCTTCGCGGGCACGATCTTCGGGCGACATTGCCAGCAGGTCTTTTCCGTCGTAAACGACTTCGCCGGCGGTCACTTGGTAAAGATCGCGGCCGGAGAGGACTTGTGCGAGCGTGCTTTTGCCCGAGCCGTTGGGTCCCATGATGGCGTGCACTTCGCCGGCATTGATGGACAGGTCGATGCCCTTAAGGATTTCGCGTCCGGCGACGTTGGCATGCAGGTTCTTGATTTCGAGTAATGACATTGTTAGCTTATCCGACGCTTCCTTCGAGACTGACTCCAAGCAGCTTCTGGGCTTCCACGGCGAACTCCATGGGCAACTCGCGGAAGACCTGTTTGCAGAAGCCGTGCACGATCATGGAGACCGCGTCTTCGGTGGAAATGCCGCGCTGCCGGCAATAGAAAATCTGGTCTTCGCCGATCTTAGAAGTGGATGCCTCGTGCTCCACCTGCGAAGACGTATTCTTCACTTCGAGGTAGGGGAACGTGTGCGCGCCGCACTTATCGCCCAGCAGCATGGAATCGCACTGCGAATAGTTGCGCGCGTGGGAGGCGCTTTTCAGGATCTTGACCGCGCCGCGATAGGTGTTCTGACCGTGCCCCGCCGAGATGCCCTTGGAGACGATGGTGCTGGTGGTGTTCTTGCCGATGTGGATCATTTTGGTGCCCGTGTCGGCTTGCTGGTAATGATTGGTGAGCGCCACCGAGTAAAATTCGCCGACCGAGTTGTCGCCGATCAGCAGGCAGCTTGGATATTTCCAGGTGATGGCGGAGCCGGTTTCCACTTGCGTCCAGGAGATCTTGGAGTTGACGCCGCGACACGCGCCGCGCTTGGTGACGAAATTGTAGATGCCGCCGCGGCCTTCTTTATCGCCCGGATACCAGTTCTGCACGGTCGAATATTTGATCTGGGCGTTATCGAGGGCGACCAGTTCGACCACGGCCGCGTGCAATTGGTTAGTGTCGCGCATGGGCGCCGTACAGCCTTCCAGGTAGCTGACGTACGCGCCTTCGTCGGCGATGATGAGAGTGCGCTCGAACTGGCCCGTATTCTTGGCGTTGATGCGGAAGTAGGTGGACAGCTCCATGGGGCAGCGCACGCCCTTGGGGACGTAGCAGAAGGAGCCGTCGCTGAAGACGGCCGAGTTCAGGGCAGCGAAGAAATTGTCCGAGGAGGGGACCACCGTGCCGAGGTATTTCTTGATCAGGTCGGGGTGCTCCTGGACGGCTTCGG
>OCTA010002135.1_pt1 | contig 18062 bp, 4 predicted proteins | sample 1538991 | NCBI WGS metagenome assembly OCTA01 (sample SAMEA3539302, study PRJEB22396) | soil metagenome | biome: tundra; feature: field; material: soil | place: USA | collected 2010-05 | depth 0.15 m | reverse complement strand
GCAACTTTCACCGTCCAGGTCAGCGGCACCGCACCGGTGACGAACTCCTGGCTGGTGGAGGATAATGGCGTGTATGTCCCGCTCACCAATGGAGTTGACGCCAACGGGTCAACCGTTTCCGGGGCCGGCACGACCACGCTCACCATCAGCGGTCTGACGTTGGCCGACGGCACCAATTACGAGTATATCGCAGCCAACGCCTTGGGCAGCGCGACCAGCAATCCGGCGCTTCTCATCATGAATTCCAGCACGCCGACCGCGCCAATCATTGCCTCCCAAACGCCCGCCGTGTCGTTCAGCGTCTTGACCAATCATTTCGACACCACAACCTTCTCTGTCACCATGGATACGAACAGCCCGCCGCCGCTCTTCTACCAATGGTTTAACGGTTCGACCGCAATTTCGAATGCGACCAACACCAGTTATGTGAACATGGACACGAATTTTGCCACCCTCTTCTGTGTCATCACCAACTTCATTGGCGCAGTGACCAGCAGCCCGGTGTCCATCGCCATTTACTTGAAGCCGGCGCCATCGCCGTATCAATCGGCGATTTTCGCTTACAATCCCGTGGCTTATTGGCCGCTGAATGAAGCGGATGGCACCATCGCCTTCGACTATTCTGGCACCAACGACGGCATTTACACGGGCGGCTGTGTGCTGGGCCAGACCGGTCTCCCGGCCACGGCCGGCATCGGGGCCAACACCGCCGTGACTTTCGACGGTGCCACCGCCTATGTTAACATTCCTGTGGGCAGACTCAACATCACCAACGCGCTGACCGTGATCCAGTGGGTCCAGCCGCCAAACGGTGGTGATACCGGCTTCACCACACCGTTGGGACACTCGGACCAAAGCTATCGCTTCGATGTGGCCGGCGGGCAGCCGCACTGGGCCGACGCCGGACCGGACATTGTCAGCACCACTCCGATTAACGACGGTAACTGGCATCAGTTGGTTGGAGTATATGACGGCACGAATGAATCGCTTTTTGTGGATGGACAGCCGGCGGGCACCCCGCATACCAGCGCGCCGGCCGGCAGCACGGCTAATGTTTGGATCGGCGGTGCGCCTGATTATGCGGGCGCGCGCAATTTCAACGGCAACATCGCCCAGGTGGCCATTCTCACCAATGCGCTGACCGCCGCCCAGGTGCTGGCGATTTACAACAGCCTGGACACGCCGCCAACAGTTACCATCACGCCCGCCAGTCCTTCGATTTATGCCGGTTCCAGCGTCACGCTGACGGCACATCTTAGTGGAACGCCGGCGACCAAGCTTCAATGGTATGTCATTGATAATTCGAGCGTCTCTAACAACATCGCCGGGGCGACCAATGCCACCTATTCCATTCTGAACGCGCCGCTTTCATTTAACGGCTATACTTATGGGATCATCGCGGCCAACGCGTTCGGCACCAACACCGCGAGCGTCATCCTGTCGGTTCAGAACGGCCCGGCTTATTTGGTCGGAGACCTCTCGCCGCTGACCGGCGAGGCTTACGTCGGAGCGCCCGTGACTTACAGTGTGAACGCCCAGGGCAGCCTGCCGATCTACTATCAATGGACGGTGGACGGATCCGCCGTGAGCGGGGCCACCAACGCCAGTTATACCGCGCCCGCCGCCTGTGGCTCACATACGATTCAAGTCTCCTTTACGAACTCCCAGAGCGACGGCACGCCGGTCATCAGCTCACTGGCCACGCTTCAAGGAGACGCCTATCCCACCAACATCACGTTCAACACTGACGGAACGGCCTGGCAGCTTAACACCTTCGGCGTCGGCAGCGTGCCCACCATTGTAGCCAACGTGCTGGAATTGACCGATGGCACCGGCAATGAAGCCTCCACCGCATTTTATACCGTCGCGCAATATGTCGGCAGCTTCAAGGCTTCCTTCACTTACACGGGGAATGGTTCGGCCGACGGTGTCGCCTTCATCCTGCAGAACAGTTCCGCCGGCGTGACCGCCTTGGGCGGCGGCGGCGGCGGTTTGGGCTATTATGGCATCAGCAACAGCGTGGCTTTCCAGATCAACCTGTATCCAGGCAATGGCGAGATTCCTGGCATCATTGCTGGAACCAATGGCAACACCTATGGGGCAGGCGGTGGGCCGGCTTATCAGCCAGCCGGGCCGGTGGATGTCGCCAGCGGCAATCCCATCAACGTCAAGCTGAACTGGGCGAATGGAGTTATGGCCGTATCCTTGACGGACACCGTGACTCTGGCCACTTATTCCACCAACTATGTGTTTGGCCCGCTGACGCCCATCCTGGGCGGTTCCGACCTGGCCTATGTTGGATTTAGTGGCGGCGATGGCGGTGCTACTTCCATCCAGACCATCAGCAACTTCCAATTCAACTCGGTCATTCCGCCGGTGAAGCTGTCGGTGTCGCCATTGACGGGCAGTTCGTTTGTCATCTCATGGCCGGCGACCGACCCGAGTTATGTGCTGCAAAAGACCTCCTCCTTGACGGCTCCGTCATGGAGTGCTGGTCCCACGCCAGTGGTCGTAGGCGGAGTCAATCAAGCCACCGTCAATGTGACTGGTGGCAACCAGCAGTTCTATCGGCTCGTGCGTGTCGTGTGCCAATAGTCCCGGATATCAGCCGTTGCCCATGAGCGGGGAAAGCCCGCTCGGGCAACGGCAACCCAATCAACAATCCGCAGGGGATCGCGGGACGCCGGCCTTGGCGTCCCCGGTTCCCTGCGGCATTTTAAGTTCGTCACGCGAAGCGGTTGTGGACGCAATTAAGTTCACAACTGTGTCCAAGCCGCCCTGATATTTAGACTCATTTTGAAAACCTTTCATAGCCAGATTAGTTCATTGGCCGCCGCCACCTTTCTGCTCGCCTTGACGGTGCTGCACCTGCCAGCCGCCAACATGACCCCGGTCACCGTCAGCGGTTTCAATTGGGACGTGGTGGTGGAAAGCATCTCCGCCGGGCCGCCTTATACCACGGCTTCAGAATTAAATCCCGGCGAAGGCAATGCGTTTTATCAGAGCGGTCTGGCGGGCAAGAGTTATGGCCTGCCGGCCTCCGGCAGTTTCAACAGCGCGGTGGGCGATGGCACGGTTTTCCAATTCCAGTCCTACACGGCCAAGAACGCGCTGGTCTTGAGCACCGACACGGGAGCAAGTTCCGGCACCCTGACACTGGCCACGCCGGCGATCTATAACCGCATCGCCATCCTCGCCAATTCTGCGAGCGCCACCGCGACCAGCACCGGAGCGCTGACGTTGACCTTCAATGACGGCAGCACCTTCGTCACCAACTACTATGCCCCGGACTGGTTCAACGCCAGCGGCTATGCGTTGCAGGGAACCGAGCGCATTACCTTGAGCACGGGTGCCACGCAAGGTGCGACCACCAATCCCAGATTTTATCAGACCAGCTTCAATCTGACCGCGCTTCTGGGCGCGGCCAACAAGCCGCTCGCCAGCCTAACCTTCGGCAAGGCCGTGGCTGCGGGTGCCACCGGCATTTATGCAATCAGCGGTGAATTGCTCAACCAGGTTCCTGCCACCATTACCAGCCAGCCCGTCAGCACGACGGTCAATGAATTGTCCTCGGCCAGCTTCAGCGCGGTCGTGGCCGGCAATCCCTTTCCGACTTTGCAATGGTATCAGAACGGCACGTTGGTTCTGGGCGCGACTAACTTGACTTATAATATAACTTCCGCGGCCTTGACCAACAATGGCGCGCTTTTCAAATTAGTAGCCGCCAATGTCGTCAGTAATATCAGCTACAGCATCACCAGCAGCGTTGTCACTCTGACCGTCAACGCCATCAATAAACCGATCACCGTTGCCGGTTACAATCTGGACCTGGTGGTTGAAAGCAATGCGGTCGGCCCTCCGTATAACAGCTACGCAGCGGAATTAAATCCGGGCGAGGGGAGCACTTTCTATCAAAGCGGATTGCCGGGCTACTCCTACGGACTGCCGTCGGCCGGGTTTTTTTACAGTGCGATGGATGGCAGCCTCTTCCAATTTCAGCCTTGCACCAACAACAATGCGCTGGTGTTGAGCAGCGCCACCGGCATCAGTTCCGGCACGCTGGCGCTGGCGACCCCGCAAACCTATCAATCCATAGCGATCATCGCCAATTCCGCAAATGGCAACAGCACTGGAACCGCGAACGTGACACTGCTGTTCAATGATGGCACATCATTCACCACCACCTACAATGCGCCGGACTGGTTTAACAATACGGCCAACGTGGCACTGCAGGGGGTGGAGCGCATCGTCCTGAGCAGCGGCACTGCCCAAGGGGCGCCCGGTAATCCTCGGTTTTATCAGACTACGCTCAACCTGACCACGCTGCTCGGTCCGGCTAACAAGCCGTTGGCCGGGCTGACTTTTGGGATGGCTCAAGTGGCCAGTTCCACGGCGATTTACGCCATCAGCGGGGTTGTAGCGCCGCCCGCGCCGCCTTACTTTGTCAGCCAGCCAACCAACGTCACCGTGCTGGAAATTAACCCGGCGACGTTTAGTGCGACGGTGGCCGGCAATCCTTATCCGTCATTGCAATGGTATCTCAACGGCGGCCTGGTTTCGGGCGCGACCAATTCTTCTTGCACCATTCCATCCGTTCCGCTGGTGGACAATGGGGCGCTGCTCAAGCTGGTGGCGTCCAGCTTGGTCAGCAATGTCAACTTTAGCGTCACCAGCAGCGTGGTCACTTTAACCATCCTGGCAGACACTAATCCGCCAGTATTGCTTGGCGCACAGTCGCAAGGCTTGAATCAAGTGCTGGTAAGCTTGTCCAAGCGCATCACATTTGCCACTGCGACTAACTTGCCGAACTACCTGCTCGCCGGTGCGGGTGGCACAGCAACCATTACAGGCGCGGCACAAGACGCCTCCCAAAGCAACATTGTTCTCACCGTGGTCACGATGACGGATCAAAATGCCTATGTCGTAACGGTCAATAATCTGACCGACCAAACGAGCCACGCCAATGTCATCGCCTCAAACTCGCAAGCCAGTTTTGTGGCCAGCGCGTATATGTCTGTGGCCATCGGCAATCCGCTCCCGTCCGGCGGCCAGATTGTGGCAAGCAACGGCCTGATGCTTGCCAGTAGCGGCAGCGTCATCGGCGGAACCAACGATCAGTTTCAATTCAGTTACAAAGCGGTCTCAGGCAATTTCGACTTGTCAGTTCGCCTCGCCGGCTTGGGCTTGTCCGACACTTGGGCCAAGGCGGGACTGATGGCGCGCGAAACATTGACGGCAGGCAGCCGTTTTGCCGCCTCATTGGCCACGCCTTCGATCAACGGGTGTTTCTTCCAATGGCGCGATCCCGCCAGCGCCACCAACCAGTCCAATGGCAGCTTCCCGGACAATTACCCCAGCACCTGGCTGCGCCTCAGTCGGGTCGGCAACCTCTTCAGCGGATTTGCGAGTTATGACGGTCAGACTTGGACATTGTTGGCCAGCCAGACTATCATCATGTCCAACCAACTTTATCTTGGCTTTGCGGTGGACAGCGACCAAACGAATCAAACCGTCACCGCGCAGTTTCTTCAAATCACCAACACCCCCGCCGGCGCTATGGTCGGGACGGTGGCTTATCCTTACGAACCGCCGGCAGCGTGCAGTCGCACAACGCCAATCGTGATTTCGGAAATCATGTGGAAGCCGGCCCCGCGTGCCGACACGAACAACTGCGAGTTTGTGGAAATTTACAATTCCAATCCCTGGTTCCAAGATATTGGTTCCTACCAGATTGTTTGTGCCGACATGAATTACACGTTTCCTCCGGGAACCATCCTTGCAGGCGGAGCCTATCTGGTGGTGGCGGCTTCGCCCGGCAGCATTCAAAATGTCTATGGCATTACCAACGTCATGGGGCCATACAACGGAAGCCTGAAACGGTCCGAAACTTTGCAGTTGTTGGACGAACGCGGCTCCGTGCTGCTGACTGTTCCTTATTCGGATACTTATCCCTGGCCGGTGGGGACTTCTGGCACCGGGCATTCTCTAATGCTGGCCAATCCGAGTTATGGCGAAGGCGACCCGCGTGCGTGGGCGGTCAGCGACATAGTCGGCGGTTCTCCAGGTGCGATGGAGTGCTTTCACCCAAGCTCGTTGCGAAACGTCGTCATCAACGAAATTCTGGCCCACTCGGAGAGCTTGCCCACGCCGCCGTTCGTTGAACTATACAATCATAGCACAAACACGGTGGATTTGTCGGGCTGCATTCTGACCGATAACGCCAATGTCAGCCAGTATGTCATTCCGGCAGGCACCACGATTGGCCCTGGCGGTTTTCTCTCCTTCAACGCCTCGCTTGGTTTCAATTTGAACCCGGCTGGCGACACAATTTATTTCATCCAGCCCGACGGCAGCCGGGTGCTGGACGCGGTGCAATTCGGAGGGCAGGGGAACGGCGTTTCCTACGGCCGGTGGCCGGATGGAGCCAATGACTTTTATCCGTTACAGTCGTTGACGCCGGGAACCAACAACAGCGCCATCCTTGTCGGCGGCATCGTCATTAACGAATTGATGTATGATCCCATTAGTGGGAACGATGATGACCAATACATCGAGCTTTACAATCAAAGCACGAACACGGTCAGCCTGGCCAACTGGCAGCTCGCGTCCGCCGTCACATTCATGTTTCCGGCTAACGCCAGCATCGGTCCGAACGGTTATGCTGTCATTGGCAAGAATACCTCAGAGTTGATTTCAAACTATGCGAATCTTAATTCGGGCAACACTTATGGCAATTATTCGGGCAAGCTCTCGCACAATGGCGAACGGGTGGCCCTGACCATGCCGCAATCCCTCTACGGCACCAATACCATCTATGTGGTGGAGGACGAGGTGACTTACGGCACCGGCGGGCGTTGGGGGCAATGGTCTGCCGGTGGTGGCAGCAGTCTGGAGTTGATTGATCCTCACAGCAACCACCGGCTGGCCGCCAATTGGGCCGACAGCGATGAGTCAAAAAAATCTTCGTGGACCAACATTGAAACCACCGGCGTGCTGGACAATGGCGCCAATTACGAGGCCTCCATCCTGCACGCGCAGATCGGCATCTTGGACGTGGGCGAATGCCTGGTGGACAACATCGAAGCCAACTTGCAAGGCACTAATTACATTGCCAATCCCACATTTGAATCGGGTCTGGCCAACTGGTCTTTGCAGGGCAGTCATGTCCGTTCCTCTTTGGAGAATACCGGTTACAACAGCAGTTACTCGCTGCATATTCGCAGCAGTGATAAGTTCTGGCCGGCGGAAAACTCCTGCCAGGCCGTGCTGAACGCCAACGGCATGGCCGCCGGCAATATCGTTACCTTGCGCTACAAGGCCCGCTGGATACATGGTTGTCCCGAACCGGACCTGCGCTTGAATGGTAATTGGCTTGAGGCGACTGGCACTCTGCCCATTCCGCGAAATCTTGGCACGCCGGGCCTGCCTAACAGCGTCTATATCACCAATGCCGCGCCAGCCTTATACTGTGTCACGCATACTCCGCCGGTGCCCGCTGCTAATCAGCCGGTGGTCGTGACTGCCCGCGTTCAAGACCCCGACGGCGTGCGCAGTCTGACGTTATATTACCGGATTGATCCGGCGACCACTTACAGCAGTGTCACGATGAAAGACGACGGCACCGGCGGTGACGCGATTGCCCGCGACGGCATTTTCAGCGCAACCATTCCGGGGCAGGCAGCGCAAACGGTCGCCGCGTTTTATCTGTCGGCAGTGGATAATTTGGGCGCGACCAACCGCTTTCCCGCGTTGCTCGCGGATCAATCGCCGGTGCGCGAATGCGCGGTGATGTTTGGCGACGGCAACCCGGGCGGCAGCTTCGGCGTTTATCATGTCTGGCTCACGCAGACCAACATCAATCGCTGGGCCGGCCTTGCCGACTTGAGCAATGAAGGCAACGACTTCACGTTTGTCTATGCAAACAACCGGGTCATCTACAACGCGCTTGGCCACTATTCCGGGAGCCCCTTTCATCAGGAGTTTGATTCGCCGGTCGGCAATCTCTGTGCTTATAAATGGATATTTCCCGATGATGACATGTTTCTCGGCGCAAAGGATTTTAATAAAATCCATCAGCCGGGCAACTCGCCGGGAGACGATCCGAGTTTGCAGCGCGAACAGACGACTTACTCCTTCATGCGCGCCCTGGGTGCTCCTTGGGGCTACCGGCGTTTCGTGACCGTCTATGTCAACGGCAATCGCCGCGGTATCTTGATGGAAGACGCACAAGTGCCCGGCACGGACATGGTCAAAGAGTATTTTCCCAACGACACTGGCGGCTATCTTTACAAGATGCAGCCTTGGTTTGAGTTTGCGCCTTTTCCTTCCGGCTACACCATTGGCGCCTCGGCGAAATCTTACTGCTTTTTCCTGCCTTACATCACCACCGGTGGCGTCAAAAAAGCCGCCCGTTATCGGTATAACTTCGAGATACGCCGAACGTCAGGCAGTTACAGCGACTTATCCAGTGTGTTCTCCTTGGTGGACGCCGCCAGTTCCTCCTCCAGCCCCAACTATGTTGCGAACTTGGAGAACATTGCGGACATGGATGAGTGGATGCGCGTTTTTGCGGCCAATCACGCCGCCGGCAACATTGACTCCGTCGGCACGCAGATCAGCCAGAACATGTATAGTTATGTCGGCGTTGGTGGCACCAAGTTCACGCTCCTGCCGTGGGATCTGAATATTGACCTGGGCGGCGCACAGTCCCTGTCGCCAGGCCAGAATTTGCTGGCCTATGACACCTCGGATGCCAATCTTGGCGCGATATACCACACGCCCGCTTTCTTGCGCATGTATTGGCGCGCACAGCAGGAATTGGTCAATGGTCCGCTCAACATTTCCATTACCACCAGGCCGCTCATGAACGCAAAATACAACGCCTTTGTCGCCAACGGTCTGGGCGTGGAGAATCCCAACGCCGCCATTTTACCTTGGATTGCTTCGGCTCAAACCAGCATAGCCTCGCAACTCGCGGCGGTGAACGCTTCGGCTTTCGCCGTCAATCCAACGGTGACAGTGAGCAATAACATGGCCTATGTCAGCGGCGTTGCGCCGGTGGCGGTGGCCACGGTTTGGATCAACGGAGCAGCCTGGCCAGTAACTTGGACCACTCTGACCAATTGGATTGCCGCCGTGCCTTTGCGCCCAGGCACCAATCAACTTAACGTAACGGCGGTGGACGCCAGAGGCCAGATCATGGCTGACGATACCGGCAGCGTTTCGGCGATTTACAATGGAACGGCTGCTTCGCCGGCGGGGCAAGTGGTCATCAATGAAATCATGTATGCGCCCGCATTGGCGGACGCGCAGTTTCTTGAGCTGTATAACAATTCAACCAATATTGCCTTCGATCTTTCCGGGTGGCAATTGCCGGAGCTGGCTTATACTTTCCCGAATGGTTCCGAGCTTGCCCCCGGCGGTTTCTTGGTGCTGGCGAACAACCAGCCAGCCTTTGCCGCCGCCTACGGCGCGACCAATACTGTGTTTGACCTTTTTACGGGCACGTTGCAGCCCGGCCAGCCGCTGACATTGATACAGACCAATGGCGCCGGTTCCAGCAATACCATTGTGGCCGAAGTGGCATTTGACAGCGTGCTGCCCTGGCCGACCAATGCCAACGGCACGGGCAGTGCGCTGCAATTGGTTGATCCGCGACAGGACAATTGGCGCGTGGGAAACTGGGCCGTGGTGACCAATTTGGGACGAACTGTCAGTCCCGGCACCACCAATACGACGACCGCCTCACTAACTGCGTTCCCACCGCTTTGGCTCAACGAGGTCGAACCTAATAACTTGACTGGCATTACCAACCGCGCCGGCCAGCGCGCACCGTGGATCGAACTTTACAATCCTTCCACCAACATAGTTTCCATAAGCGGCCTGTATCTGGCGAACAACTACACCAATTTAGGCCAATGGGCATTCCCCACCAATGCCGCCATCAAAGCCGGTCAGTTCCTGGTCGTCTTTGCCGATGGCCAGACTAATCTGTCAACTACCAATGAACTTCATGCCAGCTTTGTTCTGCCGGGCAGCAGTGGGGCGCTGGCCTTGAGCCGGTTTGTCAATGCGCAATGGCAGGTGCTGGATTATATCAACTATACCAACTTGCTGCCTAACTATTCCTACGGCTCGTTTCCCGACGGACAGAGTTTTGTGCGCCAGGTTTTTGTCCAGGCTACACCGGGCGGAACCAACATCGGCTCCGGCACGCCGCCGCCATCCTTTGTTCCGTATCTGACCGCCGGTTCGCTCTACACCCAGAACTTTGATTCTTTGCCTGATCCAGGCGCCACCTCCGTCAATACGGCCAATCCGGTGACAGTTAATGGAATCACCTATTCATTCTCAAATCCATTTGACTTCGCTTTTCCAGTCAGCGCCAGTGGCAACAACGGCGGCCTGGGACTTTCGAGCCTCGCGGGCTGGTATGGCCTGGCGAATCCTGCGGCCAGCGTGGGCACGCGATTTGGCGCCACGGACGGCGACCAAACTACCGGCGGCCAGATCAGCTTCGGCCTGCCGAACAACTCGAATCGCGCACTGGGTTTGTTGGCTACAAGCAGCACGGGTTACAACGTCTTCGGCGTCCGCCTTATTAACGGCACGGCGCAGACATTGAGCTTTATGAACCTTCAGTTTGCGGGCGAGGTGTGGCGTCAGTCCAATCTAGCAAAGACTCTAAGTTGTTATTACTTGGTTGACCTCACGGGAACCGCCGTGTTCTCCACCAACGCCACCGCATTCCTGCCGAACTTGAACGTATCTATTCCGGTCGTTTCTGCCGATGTTGGCGGTGTGGCGGTGGATGGCACGGCTCCGGGCAATCAGGTAAACTTGGCGGTGACGAACCAGCCCATTGCCAATTGGCCGCCGGGCGCGGCGCTGTGGCTGGTTTGGGAAATGGCCGACCCGACGGGGAAGGCCCAAGGGCTGGCGATAGACAATTTAAGTTTTTCCGCCTCGGTCTTCCCGGCGGGTTTTGTTGCGCCTGCGCTGACCGCGCCGGCAACGGCAGGAACAAATTTTGCATTTTCGTGTGCCTCGGTAACCGGGCTGGCTTATCAAATCGAATTCAATAACAATTTGAGCACGACCAACTGGACTCCTCTGGGCGGTTCCATTTCTGGCACCGGCAGTCCACTCACCTTTACCATTAACGCGACCAACGCACAACGCTTCTTCCGGGTACGCGTATTGCCGTAACGCCAATCTGTAATTCAGCCACCCTTGATTACATGCAATTCAATGGCACGGAACGCGCCGCCCTGCCAGCAAGCACACATTTGTTTTATTTGGCACGTCATTTGTCAGGCCATCCCGGCAGGCTTGTGAAATTTAGCCGACTTTGCGCCGTGGCCACTTTTGGCCACATGGCGTTTGTTCAAGAGTTGGTCTATAATCACGACATGTTCCATAACGTCAAATCGCAGCTTTAGAAGTCCGTTAAACCAAAGGCTTTTCACATGCGCAAAACGAAGCCGCATACAAGCGGAGTGGGAACTGCGGCAAACTCAAGCTTTTCAACAACGAAGCCCAGGGTTCACACAATGATTTTAGCCAGAAAACATAACGGCCCTGTCAAACTGTCAATTGATAACTTTAATTTTATGAAAGCAACTGTTTCGATCGTGTCCGACAGGGTGGGCTTGCTGGCAAACCGGATGCTGTGCGGCCGCGGCCGCATAAGGTGCGCGAGTTTGATATTGATGACGGCGTTCGTATCGTTTTGGCCGCAATTCGTGCAAGGTGCCGGTTTTAGTTGGCCGGCCAATCAGTTGTTGCCAACCTTTGCGACGCCGGCTCCCGTCCTGGACTGCATTGATGTCAGTTCCGCCAGCAGCGCGGAGATTGACCTGTTTGCCTCGCTGGAAGGAATTGTCAACCGGACGCAGCCGCAGGTCGCCTGTGTCAGCAGCGGGGACGGAGAAGGCGAGTTTACCTGGCTTAACCTCCACAACCTGCCCTATAACTTGACTAATGGCTACAATGCCATACTCAAATACCGCACCAACTTCACCGGTTTGGTGGTGACCGATCCTAACATGGCCCATACGCTCAACCTGGCGACCACGATGGCTGGTGTGAACAACGAACTGATCTGCGATCCGAGTTTGCTGGCGACGCTGACCAATGCCCCCTACAACCTTCCGGTTATGGATGACCTGCGCGGACGGTTCGCAGATAAATACGCAGTCTATGGCTATCTCTACACTAATTACTGGCCCCAATGCACGCATCGTATCATCGCGGGGATGGGAACCAATTTAGATGGAAATCTTCGGGATTACCTTGTGGCGATGAAGGTGGCGACGGTGTGGCTGGACCCGGGGACTCTCAATTTTCAAGACAAATCCACGCTGGCGCTGTTTCTATCCGGCATGACTGCCGCCAATGGTGTCTATATCGGCTGGTGGCCGAGCGAAGGCAATGGGCTGACTTGGATTGCCAGTTATGGAATTCCTGTGCTCGCCAGTGATTGGTTCCGCAATGGCTCGGTTTTCAGCGGCGTTACCCGTCCAATCAATGTTCCCGACATTCCGCCGCCGCCGCCGCTCGAAAACAAAGTCTATGTGGCGCTTATCCTTAGCGATGGCGACAACATCCAATACATGCAGCATGTGATGAAGATGGACTGGGGCAACGCGGCGCGCGGCAGTGTTCCCATCGGCTGGACCACCGAGTCGCTTGCTGCCGACATGGATCCGGTCATGTTCAGCCACTATTGGAGCACGGTCACCACTAATGACTGTCTTATCTCCGGGCCGTCGGGCGCAGGCTATTCCCACATGGAATTGTGGAGCACCGCGAACCTGACTGCATTTGCCAGCCTCTCCGATGCTTACCTGCAACGCAGCGGACTCCGCGTCATCACGATTTGGGATAACGTAACCACTGCCGTGGCCCAGAACTTCGCCACCAATTGTCCGACGTTGCTGGGTTTGACCGATCAGGGAACCCACAACGGAGTGGATCGCGGGCTGCGAACAATCGCATTGACGCCGACTTATGCGTCCACCCTTGCGCAAATGATTTCTGGCATCACCAATGCCTCGTCAAGTTGGAACGGCACCGCACCCCTCTTCATCGCGGCGCAAGCCACCGTTTGGAGTCTGGGGCCGGCAGATATGCTCACCATTGCCAACACGTTTGACACAAATAAATTCAAATTCGTCCGGCCGGATCACTTGTTTCTGCTTGCCAACCGGGTTTTCGGACCTCCGGTGGCGATGACGCAATCGGCGGTTGGCATTACTGCTGGCAGCGCCTCGCTTCAGGGAATGGTGACGGGAAATGCCACCAACGCCATCGCGTGGCTGGAATGGGGAACAAACCGCAACTATGGTTCAAAGAGCGCTGTAACCAATGTCGGGAATTTACCTGCGTTGGTGAATGCGAGCATAACTGGATTGAAGGCCCAGCAGATTTACCATTATCGGGTGGCGGCGAGCAATGTGTTGGGAGTGGCATGGGGAGCGGACAGACAGTTCACCACCGGCGGGCGATTGAAGGTATGGGGCAGCGGCGCCTTTGGAGAGACGAACGTGCCGGCGGGCTTGACGAATCTGGTTGGCATTGCTGGTGGCGCAAATCATGGGTTGGGCTTGAAGAACGATGGCAACATAGTGGCTTGGGGATACAATAGCTTTGGCCAGACAAATGTGCCGGTGGGATTGACTAATGTCATTGCCATAGCCGGAGGACTTCGGCACAGCCTGGCGCTAATGTCGAACGGCACAGTTGCCGCCTGGGGCGATAATGCTTACGGGCAGACGAATGTGCCCGCAGGATTAACGAATGTCGTGGCCATAGCTGCCGGAGCCTATCATAACCTGGCACTTAGAGCGGATCAAACCGTGACAGCCTGGGGGTATAATGTTTATGGCCAAACAAACACGCCCGCCGGGTTGACAAACATAGTTGGTATTGCGGCCGGATATGGTCATAACCTGGCATTAAAGGCTGATGGCACTGTGGCAGCCTGGGGGTATAACAATTTAGGCCAAACCAACGTCCCCGCCGGCTTGAACCATGTGGTGGCGGTGGCCGCCGGGCAGTATCACAGCCTGGTGCTCAAGGCGGATGGCATCTCGGCTGCAAATAATTTTCCGGCGAGCAGGTGGGTGGCGGACAGCCTGACCGGGACTGACGGTTCATCGGTCGGCAATTGGACGGATACTGTCGGTGGAAAAAATGCTGCCCAGACCGTCACCGCCAACCAGCCCAAGCTGTATTCCAGCGTTCTGAATGGGCATAAGACGGTGCGTTTCGCCAGTGCCAACAGCCAATATCTGACTGTTGCTTCCGGTGACAGCCCGGTTTCCGGGGCCGCAGACTTTACATTGGTGGTGGTGTTTAAGACTGCCACGCCGGGAAACTCTGCAAGTTCTTTCTTTCAAAATACAGGGTTGATCGGGTGCGAACAGCCAAACACTGTCACTGACTGGGCCTTGTGTCTTAATGGCGGTCAGCTAGGCGCGGGTCTGGGTGCGGGCGGCAGCGGTTGCAGCAGTGATGTGAGTCTTTATGGCGGGAATGTGGCGGATGGAAATCCGCACATTGCCATGTATGTGCGTTCTGGCAGCACCCTTCGTTTGTATGTGGATGGGGTCATCGTTGTGGAACAACCTTCTCTTTGCACGTTGGCGCGCGGCAATTACGATTTTCAAATCGGGGCCATGACCACCAACTCCTGGTTCTTCACCGGAGACATCTCTGAAATCCAGATTTACAAAAAAGCCTTGAACTCTTCGGAAATCATGAGCGCCGATGGCGTTCTGGCCAACACTTATGGGATGAGTGGAATCGCGGGCGCTCCGATGAGTAAGTGGGTGGCGGACAGCCTTGCCGGAGCGGATGGATCAACTATCAGCAGTTGGACGGATGCCATCGGCGGCAAAAGCGCTGTCCAGGCCATCGCTGGCAACCGGCCCAGGTTGTATTCCAATGTTTTGAACGGACACAAAACGGTGCGTTTCGCCAGTGGCAGCAGCCAATATCTCACGGTCACTGCGGCGGGCAGCCCAATTTCATCCGCGGGAAGCTTCACCTTGGTTGTAGTGTTCAAGACTTCGACGCCGGGCAATGCTTCAAGTTTGTTCTATCAAAACACCGGCCTGCTGGGTGCTGAACAGCCTTTTGCCGTTGCCGATTGGGCGTTTTGCCTCAATGGCAGTCAGCTTGGCGCCGGCCTGGGTGCTGGTGCCGGCGGCTGCGGTTCAGACTTCAGCCTCTATGGTGGAACTGTGACCGATGGGAGTCCTCATATCGCCATGTATGTGCGCGCGGGCGAGACGATCAGTCTCTATGTGGATGGCGCTGTAGTGGCGGCGCAAAGTTCCCTATGCACGGCGGCACGCGGCAACTATCCGTTTCAAATTGGAGCGATGACCACCAGTTCCTATTTTTTCAACGGCGACATTGCCGAAATCCAGGTTTACAATCGGGCCTTGAATTCCTGGGAAATCATGAGTGCCGACGAAGCTTTGGCGGCAACCTATGGCGTGGGCGGGGCGGCGGGCATGGTGGTGGCCTGGGGTAACAACGGCAACGGCCAGACGAATGTGCCGAAGAGTTTGCCGGCTATCTCGGCGGTCGCCAGCGGCAGCGCCTTCAATCTCGCGTTGGCAGCGAGCGGGACAGTGATGGGGTGGGGCTATAATGGCCAGGGTCAAATCAGCATTCCCGCCGGCCTGACCAATGTGGCGGCGATCGCGGGGGGAACGAACTTCAGCTTGGCGATTGGCAACCAGCCGCCGGTGGCAAACAATGGCACCTTTCCAGGTTATGTGAACCATGACCTGGCACTTACTCTTCCAGCCACCAGTCCCGATGGAACGCCACTGAACTATCGCATCCTGTAATTACCTGTCGCCGGCGCGCTCTATCAATTCGCGGGTGGCTCACGCGGACCATTAATCAATTCGCCCAATACCTTGGTCAGCGATCCAGGCGGACAAATCATCTTCACGCCCGCTCCGGGCGACCCGGGAAATCCGTATGCGACCTTTAATTTCATGTGCGACGACGGACTTTATAGTTCGGCTGTGGCGCAAGTGACGGTGAACATCGGGTATCCCGCCGTGCCGCAATTCACGGGCGCGCTTTGGAGCCAGACCGACCCAGGCAGCGGAAGTTTTAATTTGATTTTTTCCGGCGACTCGAATGCCACCTACAGCGTCTGGGCGGCGACCGACCTGGCTGCCTGGGTGAACATCGGAACCGCGACCGAAGCCCAGCCCGGCTGGTATCAATTCATTGATGCCACCGCGACCAACTGGCCCCAACGGTTTTACCGGCTTTCAGCCCCGTGAAATTGCCATTGGCTTTTAAGAACGGGTGAGCGGAAACGCTTGACGATGCTGCCTTCGACGAACCTGCCGGCAGCGGCTATGGCCCGCGTAATTCTTTGAGTTTGTCGGCAATCGCGTTTCGCCGTCGTAAATGCGCCGGTCGCGGTTTCAATTGAGGCGCGAACGGGCTTGCCTTTGGCCTTGCACCTCGCGTAATATGCGCCTGTAACGACGCATTGCCGCAAGTTTGGAACTTCGGAAACGGTCTCCATTTGCCGTTTGCGGCTGATTTGTCGCTGCGTTTGGTTTCGGCAGGATAGCTCAGTTGGTAGAGCAGAGGACTGAAAATCCTTGTGTCGCCGGTTCAATTCCGGCTCCTGCCACCACTTCATTTATAGTCAATAGAATCAATGCTTTTGTGAAAACAGGGGCATTGAAAGGGGTTAGGGAAGCGCTGATTTAATCACCGCTCAGGAAATCCGACCCGGTTTCGACCATCGAAATCACCTTCCCTTGAAATCAAAATCGTTCCTGCGCCATCCTAGCAATCTGAAGTTTGGGCAAGATTTCCAACTCCGATTAAATCAGCGCTTCCTTAAAGCAAGACATGGAGCAAGACATGGACGGCGGTTTTCATTGGTGAACTTCGCTGGACGAATACGCTCTTTTGGCTTGGCTTTGCAGCGTGAAATGGGCGTGTCTTGTGTGCCGATGCCTTCAAAACGTCGCGCTACGGGCATTTGTGATGCACGGCGGGGCAGGCAGCGGACTCCACCAACGGAGAACGACACGCGCACGATCAAAGCGGCTGTAATCAAAGCAGGCGCACGACAGCGGGCATTGTCTCGAACACATATAGGCCATGCACCCCTTCGGATTCATTTTGCCAGTCGTGCATTTTGGCTCCCGTAAAACCGAGTTTTCCCGAACGGGTTTCCAAAAAAATTTCCAGCCGGTTAAAAACGTGATCGGTTTCTTATCAAGCCTTTGCGAGCAAGAAAATCTGACCGAGCCACTCAAGATTTGCAGATGCTCGTTCAAGGTCGCCGTGTTGCTTGAGATATGAAATCACCCAAATCAATTCGCTTGGTTCAAGCGCGAACCATTCACCGCGCAAATTCTTGGCGTCAAAATAATCATGCAAATGCTTTTCGTGAATTTCATCAGCAGGAATTGAAAATCTTAACACGATTTCTGGAACTTCTGATTGTAGAGTCCGCTCACGTTGCTGGCTCTTTTTTTTCTGTGGCACGTTGTTCTCCTAAATTTGCAAAGTCAGACAGTGGCGTCACACTTTCAACGCGGGCAGTTTGTTCACGGCGTCGCGCATGGTCTGGATTTCGGTTTGCGTGTAACGGTCATTCATGGAGTCGGATTTGTGGCCGGTGAGTTTGCGGCGCAATTCCTGATCTACTCCCTTGTTGTGCAGGCCGGAATTAAACGACGCTCGGAGCGCGGGGAATGACAGGCGGGAAAGCTGCCGTTGCCCGCCAGTGTCCACGGCGTCATTGCCGATGCCCGCGCGCCGCATGATGGCGAGAAATTGCTTGGACAGGCCGCTACGCCCGCCAACCTGCACGGCGGCAAGGTCGGGGCAGATTGCGCCGTTGGTGTCGCCAGCCAGTTTGCTCAAATGCTTATCGAGCGTCGGGTGTAATGGGATTTCCAGCGTGTCCCCAGTCTTGTGGGTTTCCACCACGATCTTGCCGCCTGCCAAAGCCAGGGCGTGGTGAATTATCCTTCCACCGCCGGCTGGTCGGGCACGGA
>OCTA010002134.1_pt1 | contig 18063 bp, 22 predicted proteins | sample 1538991 | NCBI WGS metagenome assembly OCTA01 (sample SAMEA3539302, study PRJEB22396) | soil metagenome | biome: tundra; feature: field; material: soil | place: USA | collected 2010-05 | depth 0.15 m | reverse complement strand
CCGGTGCCGCTGGCGGGCCGGCTCGGGCAGCTCGCGCTGGCGCGGGACGGGCACTGGCTCCGGGTCGCCGCGGTGGCGGTGGGCCTGGCGGTGCTGACGGTCTACCTGCTGCCCTGGCTCCCGGCTGCCGCTGCACACTGGCCGATGTGGGATGTCCGGGTGTACTGGTGGGGCGGGAAGCAGGCCGCCCGGGGCGGGGGCGCTGTACGCTCCCGGGTCGCCGTTCAGCTTCACCTATCCGCCGTTCGCCGCCCTGGTGTTCGCGACCACCGCGGGCACGTCGATCGGATTTCTCAAGATCGCCATCACCGCCGCGAGCGTCGTCGCGCTGGCCGGGCTGTGCGGGCAGTCGCTGGCCGCGGCCGGGCTGCCGCGGCGGCCGGAGACGGTGTTCGCGCCGACCGCGCTGGCCCTGCTGACCTGGCCGGTCGCCTACACGCTGCAACTGGGCGAGATCAACCTGATCCTGGCCGCGCTGATCGGGGCCGACCTGCTGCGGCGCCGTGACGGCAGCTGGTGGCAGGCCATCGGCGTCGGGCTGGCCGCCGGGATCAAGCTCACCCCGCTGATCTTCGTGGCCTACTTGCTCCTCACCCGCCGGTACCGGGCCGCGGCCACGGCCGTCGCGACCTTCGCCGCCACCGTGGCCACGGGCTTTGCCCTGCTGCCGTCGCAGTCCACGACGTTCTGGCTGCACGGAGTGTTCCACCACCAGAGCCGGGTCGGCAATCCGTCCAACCCGTCCAACCAGTCGCTGGCCGGGGCGGTGGCGCGGCTGGCCGGGAGCACCGCCGCGGCCACGGCCGCCTCCCGGCCGTGGTGGGTCGTCGCGGTCCTGGTGACCAGCGTGGCCAGCCTCGCCATCGCCGCGTGGGCTCACCGGCGCGGTCACCGGCTGGCCGGTGTCACCTGCTGCGCCATCACCGGCCTGCTGATCTCGCCGATCTCCTGGACCCACCATTGGGTCTGGGTCGTCCTGCTGCTGATAGCCCTGCCTGTGGCGGCGTGGCAGCATCGGTCGTTCGGCATCGGTTTGATCGCAGCGGTGGTCGCGGTGGTGTTCTGCGGGCACATCACGATGCTGTGGCCCGGTCATCCGCCCAGTACAGAGCGGCTCGTGACCGGCGACCTCTACGTCCTGTGCGCCCTGGTCGTGCTGGCGGGCACCGCGCTCGCGCTGGCCCGCGAGCGTTAGTTTTCTGCGCCCGGGGCCCGGCCGGTCCCGATCAGGCCGAGGATCATGACCCACGCGTGCGGATCGGCCTGGAAGCGCGCCCACGCGCTGGTCGCCAGGGCTAGGTCGGCCAGGGACAGCACCCCCTGTTCGACCAGGGGCACCAGCCGGCTCGGGCTCAGATGCGGCGCGAAGCCCTGCAGGGGACGATCGTCGCTGGTGACCGCGAACGGCCGGACCGCTACGTCGGCAAAGCCCGCCCGGCGCAACAGTCCCGGCAGCTTGCGGCCGATCAGCCGGTCACCACCGGCCCGGTGCTGACCGGATGCCGCCCGGGTGCCGCCCGGGTGTGGATCGCGGTCAGCCGGGGGTCCGCGGGCTGGGCCAGGCCCCACAGGCCGCCGTCCACGTCGATGACGTAGCCGCGGCCGCCTGGGCGCAGCACCCGCAGCGCCTCGCGCAGCACCGGCAGCGGCTCGCGCAGCACCGGCAGCGGCTCCGGCACATGCTGCAGGACGTACCGGAACAGCACGACGTCGGCCGAGCCATCGGCCAGCGGGAGCGCCCGGGCCCGGCGCGACGAGCTGCGCGCGGACGAGGCACCGGAATGGAACGCCGGCATCTACTACTCCCGGGCCGGGGCCATCGGCCTGGACGAGATGCTGGCCGCGAGCCAGATCGATCTGGTCGCTGACCGCTGCGCCCGGTTGGGCAACATCAGCGAGTACGGGCGTTGCTGGGCCTACCTGCACCGGCGGGCGACCGGGCTGCCTGTCATCTCTTCGACTTCGCCGGGCCGCGGGCGTACACCCGGCTGATCCCGATCCTGCACTGGGCGGACCGGGGTCGCTGGCACCACGGCTGAACCCGCAGCCCCACCAGCATCACACGCTCCGTGGTCCTAGCCGGTCTCCCGCCGCGACATTGTCGTGGTTGTGGCAGCCTGCACATTCTTATGTGCAGGCTGCCACAACCATACACACGGGAACGCGATCACAAGCAGGAGTTGCGTATCACAATCATCTCCGGCCACTTCAGGCTCGCACCTTACTGAGCGTTTGATAAATACTCCAGGTTCCGGCCTCGATATCGCGCTCTGCGCCCGCCCCTGCGTGGTGGCCTGGTCCCGGGGTGATGCCGGTGTGCGTGGTGGTACGCCAGCGTGCGGTGGAGAGCCGGGCTCCGGAAAAGATCACGGAAGATCTGGCTTCCGCGGAAGATCCGGTACCTGATGGGGTACCTTTTTTACCACTGAAGCCGGATCTTCCGCAGTAATGTTCCTTCTTATCGTACTGGTGAACGAATTGTGATTCGGGTGGGGCGGGGCGGGCTGGTGAGGGGGTGTGTTCCGCACAGGAACGACGTCTAGACCCGAGGTACGCTCCCGGTCGGCTGAGTTGGACGGCGGGCCATGCAGCAGGCGTCCCAGAGCCCGGGCAGGCCATCTCTGGCTCCGCTGACCGTCTGGTGCCGGCGCCTGCCAGGCGCGGCTCCGCCCCGCCGCGTGGTTTCCGCGGAAACGCCCGCGACCTCATCCAGCACACAAAACGTGAGCGTGATCCCACCCGAACATGAATATCCCGGGGGGTGCGGGCGGGGGGATTCGAACCCCCACAGTGTTGCCACCAACAGGACCTAAACCTGCCGCGTCTGCCATTTCGCCACGCCCGCTGGGCCGCTGATGCCGGCCGCTTGTAACGCTACCGCTGAGCATCCGGCCGCTGGTATCGCCTAGGCTCCGATCTCGGTCCGCAGCCGGGCGACGTGGCCGGTCGCCTTGACGCCGTACAACGCCTTCTCGATCTTGCCGTTGGCGTCGATCACGAACGTGGACCTGATGACGCCGACGGTGGTCTTGCCGTAGAGCTTCTTCTCGCCGAAGGCACCGTAGGCCTCGAGCACGGCGTGATCGGGATCGGAAAGCAGCGGGAAGGTCAGGCCTTCTTTATCCCGGAACCTGGCCAGCTTGGCGGGCTGGTCCGGGGAAATGCCGAGCACCGTGACGCCCGCGTCGTTCAGGTCGGCGAGGCTGTCACGGAAGTCGCAGGCTTGCGTGGTGCAGCCGGGGGTCATCGCCGCCGGGTAGAAGTAGACGATCACCCGCTGGCCGCGCAGCGACGACAGCGAAACCTGCTTTCCATCCGCGTCCGGCAAGGTGAAGTCCGGTGCCGGGTCGCCGGGTGCGAGCCGCTTGTCCGTCATAGATGCCTCCCTGAAGTCCGGCAGTCAGCATAGCGGGGGATCAGGTGGCGGGCTGCGCGTCGACCTCTTCCAGGTAGGAGACACCGGTGGCGGCGTTCGGGCCGTAGCGTTCCCACTCCTCGCGGATCCGGATGCCGCCGCCGCCGGGGCGGCGCATGGGCGTGCTGTGGCAGCGGCCGCAGACCACCTCGCCGTCATCGAGCACCATGCTGTAGGCGAAGTCCAGCGTCCCGTCGGACCCGCAGCGGCCGGTCAGCGCGCCGCGCCGGACGGCGCCGCCGGCCGGGATCTCGGCCCAGAGCAGGTCGCCCTCCTGCCGGTAGGTGACGACAGGCCCGGTCTCGCCCTCGGGGCGAAAACGGCGTTCGTTGTAACTGAACACTGCCAACCTCCAGGCGATCGGTAGCGGTCCCAAGGAGAGCCTGCGTCAGCAGGCCCGAGCGGTCAAGCCCCGTCCAGCTGCGCGGTGATGAACGGGGTCAGCGCGCGGAAGGCACGACCGCGGTGGCTGATCGCGTCCTTGCCTCCCGCGGTCATCTCAGCGGTGGTCAGATCGAATCCGTCCGGCACGAAGATCGGGTCATAGCCGAATCCGCCGGTGCCGCGCGGCGTCCGCGTCAGCCGGCCCTCGACCTGCCCGGTCACCACCCACTCCCGGGCCGGCCCGTCCGGGCCAAGGCCGGGGACCACCAGGGCGGCGGCGCAGACGAACTGGGCGCCGAGGCGAGTCTCGGGCACGTCGCCCAGCTGGGCCAGGACCAGGTTCAGGTTGGCCTGATCGTCGCCGTGCCCGCCTGCCCAGCGAGCAGACAGCACGCCGGGCATGCCGTTGAGCGCGTCCACGCACAGCCCGGAATCGTCGGCTACCGCAGGCAGGTGCGTGTGCGCCGCGATGGCGCGCGCCTTCAGCAACGCGTTCTCCTCGAACGTGGCCCCAGTCTCCGGCACGTCGGGCGCACCGGGAAACGCGTCCAGGCCGGCCAGCCGGACCTGCGGGCTGGCCTGGGCCAGGATCCGGGCCAGCTCGCGGAGCTTGGCCATGTTCCTTGACGCCAGCACCACGGTGTCATCGGTCACGGTGTTATCAGCCACGGCGGCCTCCGGTGGACTGGACGGCGTTACCTGGCGGGCGGCAGAAACTAAGCGGACAGCGCTTCACGCTGCAGCCTGGCCAGGTCGCCGCAGCCGGCTACGGCGAGGTCGAGCAGCGCGTTGAGCAGCTCGCGGCTGAACGGCTCCTGCTCGGCGGTGCCCTGGATCTCGACGAAGTCGCCGCTGGCGGTGCACACCACGTTCATGTCGGTCTGCGCGGCCACGTCCTCTTCGTAGCACAGGTCGAGCCGGGGCTCGCCGTCCACGATGCCGACGCTGACCGCGGACACCGAGGTGAGCAGCGGGTCGCCCTTGGTCCGCTTGCGGCCCTTGAGCCAGGCCACCGCCTCGGCCAGCGCGACGTACCCGCCGGTCACCGCCGCGGTCCGGGTCCCCCCGTCGGCCTGCAGCACGTCGCAGTCGAGGACGATGGTGTTCTCGCCCAGCGCCTTGTAGTCCACGCAGGCCCGCAGCGAGCGGCCGACCAGCCGGGAGATCTCCTGGGTCCGGCCGCCGAGGCGGCCCTTGACCGACTCACGGTCGTTGCGGGAGTTCGTCGCCCGGGGCAGCATCGCGTACTCCGCGGTCACCCAGCCCAGGCCGCTGCCGCGCCGCCAGCGCGGCACGTCCTCGGTGACGCTCGCCGCGCACAGCACCCGGGTGCGGCCGAATTCCACCAGCACCGACCCCTCGGCGTGGTCAAGCCAGCCCCGGGTCAGCTTCACCGGCCGTAGTTCGGTGACGGATCGTCCGTCGGGTCGTGACATGACGCACAGCCTATCGGGGCGCGGCGGGCTCCGCTGGCCCGAGCACCAGGCCGGAGGTAGCCAGCGACAGCGGGCCGCGGTAGGCGGCGGACGCTTCGGCCAGCGACCGGCCCCGGTCGTTCCACGGCACCAGGTGGGTGAGCACGAGCTGGCCGACCCCGGCCCGGGCGGCGTGCTCGGCCGCCTGCCGCGCGGTCAGGTGCAGGTTCGGCCGGGTGTCCTGCCCGTCCAGGAACGACGCCTCGCACAGCAGCAGGTCGGCGCCTTCGGCCAGCCGCACCAGCGCGTCGGACTCCCCGGTATCGGCCGAGTAGGCCAGCCGCCAGCCGTCGTGCTCGACGCCGAACCCGAACGTCTCCACCGGGTGGTTCATGTGATCGGTGCTGATCCGGAACGGGCCGATCTCGGCCGTGGAGACGGCGAGGTCGTGGAAATCAAACCTCGGCGGCTCGGGCTCGGCGGCGGGGTGGTCGCTGAGCCCCAGATGGGGCGTCACCCGGGCGGCCGTGCCCGGCGGTCCGTACACCGGGATGGGCGGCCGGGCCCCGTCCGGGGCGAACTGCCGCGCCACCCAGTAGGCGGCCAGGTCGATGCAGTGGTCGGCGTGCAGGTGGCTCAGGCAGATCGCGTCGATACTGAACAGCCCCGCGTACCGCTGGAGCACCCCGAGCGCCCCGTTGCCCATGTCGATGACCAGGCGAAACCCCTCAGCCTCCAGCAAATAACAAGACGCCGGGCTATCCGGCCCGGGAAAACTCCCCGCGCATCCGATCACTGTCAGCCGCATGCCAGCCATTATGCCGGCCGGGGAAAGAGATCAAGCCCAGAGCTGGCCTTCCAGGCGGGCTTCTGCTTCTTCCAGGGTGCCGGAAAAGGCGCCGGTGGACAGGTACTTCCAGCCGCCGTCGGCGACCAGGACCACGATGTCGGCGCGCTGGTGATCGGCGACCGCCTTGGCCGCCAGGCCCAGGCCGGCGTGCAGGGCGGCGCCCGCGGAAATGCCGGCGAAGATGCCCTCGGAGGAGATCAGCTCCCTGGTCCGGCGCAAGGCGTCCACCGACGACACCGAGAACCTGGTGGTCAGCACGGACTCGTCGTACAGCTCGGGAACGAAACCCTCGTCTACGTTGCGCAGGCCGTACACCAGCTCGCCGTACCGCGGCTCGGCCGCCACGACCTTGATGTCCGGCTTGTGCTCGCGCAGGTAGCGGCCCACGCCCATCAGCGTGCCGGTGGTGCCCAGGCCCGCCACGAAGTGCGTGATCTCGGGCAGGTCCGCGAGTATCTCCGGGCCGGTCCCCTCGTAGTGCGCGCGGACGTTCGCCTCGTTGCCGTACTGGTAGAGCATCACCCAGTCGGGATGCTCGGCGGCGATCTGCCTGGCCACCCGGACCGCCTCGTTCGACCCGCCCGCGGCCGGCGAGCCGATGATCTCCGCGCCGTACATCCGCAGCAGCAGGCGGCGCTCCTCGCTGGTGTTCTCCGGCATGACCACGATCAGCTTGTAGCCGCGCAGCCTGGCCACCATGGCCAGCGATATGCCGGTGTTGCCCGAGGTGGGCTCCAGGATCGTGGATCCCGGCTGCAGCAGTCCGTCCTTTTCCGCCTGGCCGATCATGAAGAACGCCGCGCGGTCCTTGACCGAACCCGTCGGGTTCCTGTCCTCCAGCTTGGCCCACAGCCGGACCTCGCCGGATCCAGCGGGCACAGACGGGGACAACCGGGGCAATCCGACCATCGGGGTATGGCCGAGGGAATCGAGCAGGCTGTCGTAGCGCATAAACCCAGGTCCGTTCGGATAAAAAGAAGGTCCTCAGCCGGTCAGGCGGGACTAGCGGCCGCCGCCGGCCACCGCCGGCAGGACCGTGACCTTGTCGCCGTCCTTGACCGGAGTCTGGAGGCCGGCCAGGAAACGGACGTCCTCGTCGTTCAGGTACACGTTGACGAAGCGCCGCAGGCCGCCGCCCTCGACCAGCCGGTCTTGCAGGCCGCCGTGCCTTTGCTCCAGGTCGGTGAACAGCTCGCCGAGCGTGGACCCGGTCCCCTCGACTTGCTTGGCACCGTCGGTGTACGTACGCAGGATCGTCGGGATGCGAACCTCGATGGCCATGAACAACGCTCCACTGGTAACTAGTCGGTCCTTGCCGTCCAACCTGCCCGCAGGCCGAATCATTCCACCACGGTGACCGGTTCCTCGGTGACCACGCCGTCGATGATCCGGTACGAGCGGAACTCGGTCTGCTCTTCGTCCCGGGTCGAGACCAGCACATAGTGCGCTTGCGGCTCGCTGGCGTAGGAGATGTCGGTGCGGGACGGGTACGCCTCGGTGGCGGTGTGCGAATGGTAGATGACGACGGGTTCCTCGTCGTCGTCGTCCATGTCCCGCCACACCCCGAACTGCTCGGCGGAGTCGAAGCGGTAGAAGGTGGGGGACCGTTCGGCGTTGGTCATCGCGATGAACCGTTCCGGACGGTCGCTACCGGCCGGGCCGGCCAGCACGCCGCACGCCTCGTCCGGGTGGTCTTGGCGGGCGTGGGCCACGATTTTGTCGTGCAGCTCGCGCGGGATGGTCAGCATGATTACCGAGATTAAGGTCTCAGCGATGACGGTCTCAGGCCAGGGCCTGCACCAGCGACTCCTGGACCGCGCCGAGCCAGGCGTACACCTCGTAGGCGGCCCACTGCGGGTCATCGGGCTTCAGCCTGCCCCACTGCTCCTCGAAGTCCTCGGTGACGCCCAGCCGGACCCCGAGGGCGAGCCGGACGTCGTTCAGCGCCTTCAGCCACGCCAGGGCCTGCTCCTTGGTGAGCTGGATGCGGCCGCCCGCCTCGGGCAGCGTGTCCAGCATCTGCCTGGCGACCTCGTACTTGGCGCTGCGCAACGCGGGTTCGGTGTATTTGCGGAACTCACCGGCGGCCTCCGGGTCATCGGAGTACGCGTCGGGCAGCAGCCGGGCCAGCACCGGATCATCCGGGGCCTGGGCGGCACCGGGCGGGTGCAACATCGCCTCGAGCTCGGCCAGGTCATCCGGCGGGGTCATCTGGCCGGCGGAGCCGTTGGGGTCTTTGGGGTCTTTGCGTTGGTCGCGTGGCTCGGGTTCGACCAGCGTCATGATCTGGCCGACCAGGTTACGCAGCAGCGATGCTTCGGCTGCGGCGAGCCAGGCGCGGGCGCCGCCGCCGCGGACCGACCGGAAAGGTTCCATGAACCAGAGTCAACCCTATCCGGGTGGGCGCTGGCGACCAGCTGAGGGATCGGCTAGCTGAGGCTAGCCGAGGGAGCGGCTAGCTGAGGCTAAGTGTCATGACGCACGGTGGCCCACAGTCCGTAGCCGTGCAGGACCTCGACGTTGTGCTCCATCGCTTCCCTGGCGCCGGCCGCGACGACCGCCTTGCCCTTGTGGTGCACGTCCATCATCAGCTTGGTCGCCTTCTTCTTCGGGTAACCGAAGACGTGCTGGAACACATACGTCACGTACGACATCAGGTTGACGGGGTCGTTCCAGACGATGGTGACCCAGGGTTTGTCCGATACCGGGTTGTCCGCGGATCGCGGAAGATCCACCTCAGCGGGCGCCGCGCTCGTCACTTCCCACCTCCCACTCCATAGTCTTCCACCTGTGACCAATCCCGTGAACTACCCGGACTACCAGCTTCCGGATTACCAGCTTCCGGCCAGCGACTCGCCCGGGACGGCCCCGCTTGAGACAGCACTGCTGACCGACCACTACGAGCTCACCATGCTGCAGGCATCGCTGCGCAGCGGCGCGGCCAACCGCAGAGCCATCTTCGAGGTGTTCGCCAGGCACCTGCCACACGGCCGCAGGTACGGCGTCGTCGCAGGCACCGGAAGACTGCTCGATGCTCTCGAGCGGTTCCGCTTCGGCCCAGCCGAGTTGGAGTTCCTCGGCGGCGCGGGCATCGCGGACGATCCGACGCTGGCTTTCCTCGAATCGTACCGTTTCAGCGGGAACATCTGGGGTTACTCCGAAGGCGATTGTTACTTTCCCGGCTCGCCGATCCTCGTGGTGGAGGGCACCTTCGCCGAGGCGGTGCTGCTGGAAACCGTCACCTTGTCCATCCTCAACCACGACTGCGCGATCGCGTCCGCCGCGTCCCGGATGGTGACCGCGGCCGGCGACCGGCCGCTGATCGAGATGGGCTCACGGCGGACCCACGAGCAGGCCGCGGTGGCCAGCGCGCGGGCCGCCTACATCGCCGGCTTCGCCTCCACCTCGAACCTGCGGGCCAGGTTCGACTACGGGGTGCCGAGCGCGGGCACCAGCGCGCACGCGTTCACGCTGGTGCACGACAGCGAGCGGCATGCGTTCGCCACCCAGCTCGAGGCGCTCGGCCCGGACACCACGCTGCTGGTGGACACCTACGACGTGCCCCGGGCAGTGCGGACCGCCATCGAAGTGGCCGGCCCCAACCTGGGCGCGGTGCGGATCGACAGCGGGGACCTGCCCGTGCTGGCCCGGCAGGTGCGGGCGCTGCTCGACGAGCTCGGCGCGGTCCATACCCGGATCGTGCTGACCGGCGACCTGGACGAGTACTCGATCGCGGCGCTCGGGGCGGTGCCGGTGGACGGGTACGGCGTCGGCACCTCGCTGGTCACCGGGTCGGGCGCGCCGACGGCGGCGCTGGTGTACAAGCTGGTGGCCCGCTCCTCTGATGCCGGGTCCGGCGAGCTGCAGCCGGTGGCCAAGCGGTCGGTGGGCAAGCCGGGCCGGGGCGGGCGCAAGTGGGCGGTCCGGCACCGGGACGAGCACGGCACCGCGTTGAGCGAGCGGATCAGCCTCATCCCGCCGGAGACCGGGCCGCTGGACCGGGAACTGCTCGTGCCGCTGGTGGTGGCCGGCGAGATCGTCGGGCGGGAGGACGTTTCGGCGGCGCGGGCGCGGCACCGCGAGGCGCTGGCCGAACTGCCGCCTTACGCGCTGCAGCTGTCGCGCGGCTACCCCGCCATCCCCACCGTGTTCGAGCCAAACGGCGAGGAACTTTAGCGAGCGTTTCTGGGTTATCGCGCCCCGGATGATGCTCCCGCGCACCGTGAGGCGGGATAGCGACTATGTTGCGGTCCACCGGGAAAAGATCATGGAAGATCCGGCTTCTGTGGAATATCTGGTACCCCCCGATTGCCCGGATCTTCCGCGGAAGCCGGATCTTCCGCGGAAATTGCCGTCGCTCCGGGCTTTAGGGTGCGGAGCGAGACTCAATCGTTACCGGGTCAGGCTAGTAGCCAGCCCGCGCTCGGGCGTGTTAAGTACGTGCCCGCCCAACATGACGACTTCGCCCGCAGGGCCGTGACGGCCGCCGCGGTCACGGCGGCCTTCACGGCGGCCGCCGTCGGTGATCACCCCGGACGGGTCCAAGGTGATCGTGACCAAGACGGTGACGGGCCAGGCCGACACGACCGCCAGCGTGCTGGAGTACTCCACCCGGACCGGGCAGGTGGTGGCGACCGTGGCCCCTCCCCTCACCTCGCTCACCCCTGGCCCGCTGTGCCAGGAGCTATGGACCGACCCGTCCGGCGAGCAGGTGATGGCCTGGTGCCAGCACGGGGAGAAGTATGACCAGGGCCACGTCAGCCCGGTCACCCTGTACCTGCACATGAACGGCACGGACATCCTGGCTTTCGCCTGGTAACCGGCACCATGGGGCCCCTCGGGCCGTACCTTGCGGACCGGCCCGGCGGATTTTGTCAATAAAACCTATTGACTTTATAGACAATTGGGCTACATTCATGGCATGGGTCATCCCGAGCCGCTAGAAGCGCGCCTGTCCACCGATCTGGGTCGGCAGTCCAGCGCGACCTGTCGGCCGTCCCGCGCTGCTCAGCGCTGAGTCTGGCAAGACCCTGGGCATGGTGATCAATCCCCGAGGTCCCCTAGGCATCCGAGGCATCCGAGGCATCCGAGGCATCCGAGGGCTCGACGCCCGAGGACGCAGCCGCCCAGGGCATAGCGCACGCCTGTACGCCGCCATAAACCGGTTCGCTCCATGTGAGGTGGGTCCATGCCTGAAACCGCAGAAACGGGCCTTATCGTGCGCCATCCCGCCGCACTAACCGCCGCCGCGCCGAGCAGCGACGCGGCCGTCGGCACGGCCGCGAGACCGCCGGGCCGCCGCAGGCGCAACCGCCACTGGTATCGCCTCGTCAGCCCGGTCGCCGTGGTCGGCCTGTGGCAGGCGGCCAGCAGCACCGGGATCCTGCCGGCCAGCAAGCTGGTCTCCCCGGCCTCGATCGCGCATACGGCGTACACCCTGATGGTCACCAACTCGCCGACCTACGGGACGCTGCAGGAATCACTGCTCGTGTCCTGCGAACGCTGGGCGGTCGGCTTCACGCTCGGCATCGCGATCGCCGTGCTGCTCGCGGTCGCCACCGGGCTCAGCCGGATAGGCGAGGCGATCGCCGACCCGATCCTGCAGGCGCTGCGCAGCATCCCGCTCCTCGGGCTGATCCCGTTGTTCATCGTCTGGTTCGGCATCGGAGAGCTGCCGAAGGTGCTGTTCGTGCTGCTGTCGGCCCTGTTCCCGATGTACCTCAACACGTTCGCCGGCATCCGCGGCGTCGACAGCAAGCTCGGCGAGCTCGGCCAGGTCCTCGGCCTGCGCAGGGGGGAGATGATCCGGCACATCGTGCTGCCCGGCGCGCTCCCCCAGGCGCTGACCGGGCTGCAGCTGAGCGTGATCTCATCACTGCTCGCTCTCGTCGTCGGCGAGCAGATCAACGCGACCAGCGGGCTGGGCTTCATGATCACCCAGGCCCAGCAGTTCCTGAACAACAGCGTGATCATGGTGGCGCTCATCGTCTACGCGATCCTCGGCCTGTTCCTCAACGGCGCGGTGCGCCTGCTGGAAAGGAAGGCACTGGCGTGGCGTCACGACTTCGGGAAGTAAAAGAGCATTCGGCCGAACGGGCATTGGCATCTGCCCCTGATCCCCTCGCGCCGGCCACGGCGGCATCGGTGCGGGGGCTGAGCCGCACGTTCGGCGACCGGACCGTCCTCGACCGGCTTGACCTGGACATCGCGGCCGGCGAGTTCATCGCGCTGATCGGGCGCAGCGGCTCGGGCAAGTCCACGCTGCTGCGCGCGCTCGCCGGGCTGGACCAGGAGGTGACCGGCCAGCTTGCGGTGGCGGGCCCGGTGTCGGTCGCGTTCCAGGAACCCCGGCTGGTGCCGTGGAAGAAGGTGCTAGCCAACGTCGCACTCGGCTTGCGGGTCTCCGACCCGCAGGCCAGCGCCCGCACCGCGCTGGACGAGGCCGGGCTGGCCGAACGCGCTTCCGCCTGGCCCGTGACGCTGTCCGGCGGCGAGGCGCAGCGTGCGTCGCTGGCCCGGGCGCTGGTCCGCGAGCCACGCCTGCTGCTGCTCGACGAACCCTTCAGCGCGCTTGACGCGCTGACCAGGATCACCATGCACCGGCTCGTGCTCAGCCTGTGGGCACGGCATCAGCCGGCGGTGCTGCTGGTCACGCACGACGTGGACGAGGCTCTTGCGCTCGCCGATCGTGTTCTCGTTCTCGGCGAGGGGCGGATTACCCACTCCTCGCCCATCGCCCGGCCGCGGCCGCGGGACCGTGACCATCCCGACCTCGTCGCGCTGCGGCTCCGGCTGCTGACCGAACTCGGCGTTCCCGCCGGGGAAACTGACTGACCATCCGCCTGACCATTTAGGGAAACACATGATAAAGAGACCAAAGTTCTATGCCGTCACGGTGCTCACGTTGGCGGGGCTCGCCGCGGCGGGCTGCTCATCATCGTCATCGTCGAGCACGGGAACTACCGCCGCGAGCACCAGCAGCCCGTCGGCGTCCAGTTCGGTGAACCTGTCCTCGGTGACGCTGAACGTCGGCGACCAGAAGGGGACAGGCGCCGAGGCGGTGCTGACGGCGGCCGGCCTGCTGAACACGCTGCCGTTCCACGTCAGCTGGTCCGACTTCACCTCCGGGCCGCCGATGCTGGAGGCGATGGCCTCCGGCTCCGTCGACATCGGCGGTGTCGGCGACGCACCGCCCGTCTTCGCCGCGTCCGGCGGCGAGCAGGTCGAGATCGTCGGCGCCCGCAAGACCAACGGGGACCAGGACGCGGTGGTCGTGCCGAAGAACTCCCCGATCACCTCGATCCAGCAGCTCAAGGGCAAGAAGATCGCCTACGGGTCGGGCAGCTCCGCCAACTACAACCTGCTGACCGTGCTCACCAAGGCGGGCCTGACCACCAAGGACGTCACCCTGGCGAACCTGCAGCCGGCCCTGGCCCTCGCCGCATTCACCTCCGGCTCCGTGGCCGCCTGGGACATCTGGCCGCCCTACGTCCAGCAGGTCGTCGCGCAGGACGGCGCCCGGGTGCTGGCCACCGGGTCCGCTTATGGCAGCCCGTACTCGTTCGAGGTGGCTTCGAAGGCCGCCGTGGCCAACCCGGACAAGGCCGCCGCGATCAAGGTCTACCTGGCCACGCTGGACAAGGCCTACGTCTGGGCGGCGGCGCACCCGTCCTCCTGGGCCATTGCCTGGGGCAAGGCGGCCGGGCTACCGGCCAGCATCATGAACGCGGCCGCGAAGCTCGACGCCACCACCCCCGCCCCGATCACCAGCACCACCATCTCGGCCGAGCAGAACCTGGTCAACCAGTTCTTCGCAGCCGGACTAATTCCGACCAAGGTAAACATCTCGAGTTACATCACGAACGAATTCAACAGCACGGTGGGCGGATAGCCATCATCCGCGCCCTTGGCCGCACGTAGTTCACTTCGAGTACGGGAGCGACCACTCATGACGTTGACCTTCGACTGGTTCCTGCCCACCTCAGGTGACGGCCGGACGATCGTCGGCCGCGGGCACAGCATCCCGCTGGCCGGCGCGTCCGGCGCGGCTGGCGCGCAACGGCCGCCTGACATCGATTACCTGGGGCAGGTGGCCAGGTCAGCGGAGCAGCTCGGTTTCGCCGCGGTGCTCACCCCGACCGGAACCTGGTGCGAGGACGCCTGGCTGGCCACCGCCGCGCTGATCGGGCAGACCTCGCGGCTGAAGTTCCTGGTGGCCTTCCGGCCCGGGCTGATCTCCCCCACCCTGGCGGCTCAGATGGCGGCCACCTACCAGCGCCTGTCCCGCGGCCGGCTGCTGCTCAACGTGGTGACCGGAGGGCAGGCCGACGAGCAGCGCCGGTTCGGCGACCACCTGTCGCACGACGAGCGGTACGCCCGCACCGGGGAGTTCCTGGCCATCGTGCGGGGCGCCTGGACCGGGACGCCGTTCGACTTCGACGGCGAGTACTACCAGGTGACCGGGGCCACGGTGATGCGACCGCCGGAGCCGGTGCCAGGCGTCTACTTCGGCGGCTCCTCGGCCGCCGCCGGGCCGGTCGCGGCTAGGCACGTGGACACCTACCTGACCTGGGGCGAGCCGCCGGAGCAGGTGGCGGAGAAGCTGGCCTGGATGCGCGGCCTGGCTTCGGCGGAAGGCCGGGAGCTGCGGTTCGGCATCCGGCTGCACGTGATCACCCGGGACACCGAGGCCGAGGCCTGGGCGGTGGCGAACACGCTGCTCGACCACATCGACCCGGCCGAGATCGAGGGCGCCCAGAAGATCCTGGGCGCCAGCGAGTCGACCGGCCAGGACCGGATGCGCGCCCTGCACTCGGCTTACCGTCACGGCGGCACGGCCAGCGACCTGGAGATCTACCCGCACCTGTGGGCCGGGGTCGGGCTGGTGCGCGGCGGCGCGGGCACCGCCCTGGTGGGCAGCCACGAGCAGGTGGCCGACCTCATCGAGGAGTACGCCGCGCTGGGCATCAGCGAGTTCATCCTGTCCGGATACCCGCACCTGGAAGAGGCGTACTGGTTCGGCGAGGGCGTGCTGCCCGAGCTGCGCAGGCGCGGGGTGTGGGCCCCGCCGGGAACTGTGCCGGGAACTGTGCCGGGAGCTCCGGACGCGAACGGCGCGCGTGAGCTGGCGGCAATCGGGTGCGGACCCCGCTGAGCTCTGGGTACTCGCGTGCTTCGCGTCAAACTATGGTGGGCTTGCCGGATAACTAGGAAACCTCGCCGAGGAGGACCAACCCGGTGGGTCATTCTGCCGGAACCGATATCGACCCGACCTTCTACCGGAGCCCGGCCGATGCGATCAGCGCGCCGCCCGAGCAGCTGGCCTACGTAGTCGCGTTCGACCGCGCGGCGCAGCAGCCGGACGCGCTGACGGTGATCGACACCGACCCGGCGTCGGCCAGCTACGGCCAGGTCGTCGGCTGGGCTGACCTGCCGACCCGCGGCGACGAACTGCACCACTTCGGCTGGAACGCGTGCAGCAGCGCGTTCGCGCACGCTGGCCACCACACCGAGGGCCTGCAGCGCCGCTACCTGCTGCTGCCCGGGCTGCGGTCGTCCAGCATCCACGTCTACGACACCCATCCCGCCCCCCCGGTCACCGAAGCTGGTCAAGACGATCACCGCGGCCGAGCTGGCGGACAAGGCGGGCTACTCCCGTCCGCACACGCTGCACTGCGGCCCGGACGGGATCTTCGTGTCCTGCCTCGGCGCCGGGAACTCCGACGAGGGCCCAGGCGGCATCGCCCTGCTCGACCACGACACCTTCGACGTGCTGCGCGCCTGGGAGACCGACCGGGACGGCCAGTACCTGGCCTACGACGCCTGGTGGCACCTGAACCAGAACACGCTCATCACCAGCGAGTGGGGCACCCCGTCCATGATCGAGAACGGGATCAACCCGGAGCTGCTGCTCGGTCACAAGTACGGGCACGCGCTGCACTTCTGGGACCTGGCCGCGGGTAAGCACCTGCAGACGGTCGACCTCGGCGAGCAGCACCAGATGGCCCTGGAACTGCGCCCGTCCCACGACCCCGAGCAGACCTGGGGCTTCGTCGGCGTGGTGGTGAGCACCGAGGACCTGTCCGCCTCGGTCTGGCGGTGGAGCCGCCAGGACGGCGAGTGGCGGGCCGGCAAGGTGATCACCATCCCGGCCGAGCCCGCGGACCAGGACTGGCCAAGATCGACACCGATCCGGCCGCAGGCGGCGGGCTGACCATCGACGAGGGGTTCTTCCCGCGCGGCGACGAGTTCCGGGGCCTGCGGGTGCACCAGGTCCGGCTGCAAGGTGGCGACGCTTCCTCGGACTCTTACTGCTACCGGTCCTAACCGCTACTAGGGCCCGTCCCGCTCCCGGCCGCCGCAAACGGTCCGCGGGGCGGGCGGGGCGTGGCTAGCCTGCTCGCATGCCAGTTGACTACGCGAAGTTCGCCGCCGTGCTCAGTGACCTCGGCGTGCCCGGACAGGTACGAGAGCTGCCGGAGAGCGCGCCGACGGCGGCGGCGGCGGCCGCCCAGCTCGGCTGCGAGGTCGGTGCGATCGCGAACAGCCTGGTGTTCAGCGCGGACGGGGCGCCGCTGCTCGTCATGACCAGCGGCGCCCACCGCGTGGACACCGACCGGGTGGCCGCGCTCATCGGCGCTTCGGCCGTGCAGCGAGCGGATGCGCGCTCGGTCAGGACCTGGACCGGCCAGGCCATCGGCGGCGTCGGCCCGGTCGGGCATCCCGCCCCCATCCGCACGCTGGTCGACACCTGGCTGGAAAAGTACGATGTGATCTGGGCGGCGGCCGGGCACCCGCACACCGTGTTCCCGACCTCATACGCCGAACTGGCGCGGATCACGGGCGGCACGCCCGCCGACGTCGGCGAGTAGGCCTCGCGGTCGCCACACCGCTTGGCTTGGTCCAGAGCAGGGAGTAGCGCCACAGCAGGCGGCGGCGATAACGGACGCAGGGGAGCAGTCTGCGGGCCGTCGTCCGGACCTGCGCCCAGGTCATATCGGCGGCCATGACCGGCGCTCCCGGGCCCCCCTCACGGTAAACGGCACGGTAGTAACAGTTGACGGCGATGCCAGGGGCGCCCGCCAGGATGTCGGCGGCCGACCCGTTCGCCGCCAGGCCGATGACCGCGAGGCGGCCGCCCGGCCGGAGGAGCCTGGCCATCGTGGTCAGCGCCTGCTCGAAGTCCATCTGGTGAAGCGAGGTGTTGGCGCAGACGAAGTCGAAGCTGGCCTCGGCCAGCGGATAGGCGAGGAAGTCCGCCTCGGTGAACCTCAGCCGGCCCGGCCCCGGGCACGCGCCCGGGCCAGGCTGATCATCCGCGCGTCCCGGTCGATCCCGGTGACCTCGGTACAGCGCTCCGCGAGCCTGCAGGCGAGCATCCCGTCTCCGCAGCCCACCTCAAGCGCCTGGCCGCAGTTGGCCGGCACCGCCGCGAGGATGGCCGGCTGGTAGTGAACGTTGTGGTTCCAGTAGTCGACCCGAGCCATGACGCCTCCCGGGTCCGGAGGATACCGTTGGCCCCATGCGCGCACTGATCATCGTTGATGTGCAAAATGACTTCTGCGAAGGCGGATCGCTCGCCGTGACCGGCGGCGCCGCGGTGGCGCACGCGATCAGCGCGCATGTGGCCGGCGACGCCCGCCGCTACGGGCACGTCGTGGCGACCAAGGACTTCCATATCGATCCGGGTGCCCATTTCTCCGACCATCCGGACTACGCGGCCACCTGGCCGCCGCACTGCGTGGCCGGGACGTCAGGGTCGGACTTCCACCCGAACCTGGACACCGGCCCGGTGGAAGCGGTCTTCCGCAAGGGCGCGCACGCGGCGGCCTACAGCGGATTCGAGGGCGCCGACGAGGCCGGCACGCCGCTGGCTGACTGGCTGCGCGCCCGGGACGTCGACGAGGTCGACGTGGCCGGCATCGCCACCGACTACTGCGTGCATGCGACCGCCGCGGACGCGGCCCGGGCCGGCTTCACCACCCGGGTCCTGCTCGACC
>OCTA010002132.1_pt1 | contig 18073 bp, 17 predicted proteins | sample 1538991 | NCBI WGS metagenome assembly OCTA01 (sample SAMEA3539302, study PRJEB22396) | soil metagenome | biome: tundra; feature: field; material: soil | place: USA | collected 2010-05 | depth 0.15 m | reverse complement strand
TGTGCGCCTGCTTGTGCGGATCGATCCCAATCGTCACCATCATGTCCGTCCCTTCGTCGAATGACCCGATGAAGCGGACTCCCGGCGGACACTATTCAGTTGGGGCTCTGCCAAGCTCCTATCAAGTCACGCCAGGACGTCCTTGACGGCAACGAGCGACACCATCGGCGAAGGTCAGCCCACAGGGGCGACCAAACCAGGGAGAGTCAGCTCGAAGCCGTCAGGGACAATCCACCACGCGCGCCAACAGCGCAACGCCCAACCAGCTTCTCACTGAAAACCAGGGCGGACCAGCGCTGGAATCGACGGCATGGTCCGACGACTCTTGAGCCTGACTCCGATGCCGCCCTTTGTTCGATATTGATAATCCGCGGTCGGCTGCAATTCAAAGCGGAAGCCGACGCTGACGCCGACTTGGTGCCTGCTTCTGAGGACAGGGGGCACGCTCGGCCGGGGCATATCACCCTCCTGCTTTTCGCTGAAGCAGTCATATTTCGCCCTTCCCAACGAAGCCGGGACGGCCGGGCCGAACAGGTGCGTCGTGCGAGGCGATGACGATGCGCTTGGTGTGGACTGAACTATGGACTTAACTATGGACTGTGAGTCCGCACCAGAACTCGCCCCCGCCCCCGCTGCATATGGGTTTTGGTGGGGTCCCCGAGCCAGACTACCCGCCCCCCACGATGTGTGGTTCGGGTAGTCTGGCTCGGGTCCTGGTGTTCGAATCTGCAGCAGGGGCGGGGGCGGATTAGTTGCGGTGGGAGCGGGGCCGATAGCGGAGTCGGGGTGGGGGGACAGGTGTCGATGGTTGTCGGAGAGGAGGCGTAGTTCGGTAAGCGCCGAGCTGAAGCGCCGGCTAGATGTGCGGTCTGGCTTGGCGCTGGTTTGGCGCGTGCGGGACGAGTTGGAACGGCGCTGGGGAAGGGGGATGTGGCCGGGAGGGGCTAAAGGGGGATGTGGCCGGGAGGGGCTGGTGGTTCGCGCGTGAGGTCGAGGCTCATCTCGGCGCTGCGCGCCGAGATGAGGTCACGCGCGGCGTGCAGGCCGCCGGCTCGCTGTCTATCCGGCTCGGCGGCGGGAGATCGGGAGCGCGTCGACCCGTTCGATCTCGTCGGCGAGCTCGCGGGTCACGTCGGCGAGCTCTGCGAATGCTCGCGCGATAGCGCTCAGCGCGACCCCTTCGAGCGCGGCGCCGAGCGTCGCGACCGCGCCGTCGAAGCGTTCCCACACCTTCGGGTCGCCGCGACGGTTGCCGTCGCGGCGGAGCTCGTAGGAGAGGTTCATGTTGCGGGCGCCCGTTCGCGAGCGCCATCCAAGGCCGAGCGAGTCAGCGAACCGGAACGCCGCGGCCTCCTGCTCGCTCGCGTCCGCGACCGCGCGAACCCGAGCCGCGAATTCGGGGTCCGGCGGCGCGAACGAGCTCGCCTCGAGAGCCTGCTCCCAGCGGCCGTCGGCGATCTGCAGCTGCTCGATCGCCAGTCGAGCGTCGTCGGTCATGACCCATCCTGCGGCTTGCCTGCGGTGGTGTCGATGACCCATGCGCCGGGTCGCTTGATCGGCGGCGCGAACGGATCGACGGCCGGTGACGGAGAAGCGCGCGGCGAGGCATGCTGCGCGTAGCCGGGGGAGACGTCTGAGCTCAGCATCCGGTCGACCTCAGAGCGGCGCACACGCCACTTGCGCCCGCCGGCGCGAACCGCCGCGAGGCGACCGTTCGCCACCCACAGCCGCACCGTCGAGGGATGCACGCGGAGCTCCGCGCTGACCTCTGGCAGCGTCAGCCACGGGTCCTCATCAGCCCCCGTTCTGCTCAAATTCCTATCGGTCATGGCATCGCTCCCAAACACTCCGCACCATCATCACCGTATAGCGCGATTGGTGACAAGTACAGCGATGCTACATGATGCGGGTGTCGTCGCGTGACGGCCGCGGTCTGGCAGCGTTCAGTCGAGGAGTTCGAGGAAGGTGCGCGGTGTGAGGACCGGCGGCTGAGAGTCGATGAGCTCGGTGAGGTGCGCGTCCCCGGAGATCAGGTAGTCGGCCTCGACGGCGCGGGCAAGCGCGACCAGGTAGTCGTCTTTGGCGTCGGGCGTGACGCCGGGCAACGCTGGCGCCTCGGGTTGCAGTTCGACGAGCTGGGTGATCTCCGCGACGATCTGGCGAGCCTCGCGCTCGGTCAGGTAACGGCGGAATTTTGGGCGCATGAGGACGCGCGCGAGCTCGCCCAACAACATTGGTGACGCGACGATCACGAAGCGGTCCTCGAGCGCAGCGTCCAACAGCCTGCCGCAGATGCCGCGCGGAGCGATCGCAGCCGCGACCAGAACCCCGGCGTCCAGGACGACGCGCGGCAACTACTCGCCGCGGCGCATCGCGTGCAGCTCCTCGTTGGCCAGCTGCAGCGCTGCTTCGTCGCTCAAGTCCGAGCGCTCGGCCACTCGATCGAGCAGTGCGCGCAGCTGGCGGCGGCTCTCTGCCGCCTCCTCGCCGCGCATGTACGCGCGCAGCGCGTCCTCGATGACCTCGTACTCACGGCGTCCCGAGCTGGCCGCGAGTGTCTTAGTCGCCCGCAGGAGGTCGGGCTCGAGGTAGATCGTCGTTTTCTGTCGAGCCATTGCCCAATCATGCCTTCTTGAAGGTCATGCGTCAAGAAGGCAGCTGAGCAGGCCCTACCAGGAAGGGGAACGGCGGCGGAGACCTGGCCACTCATTAATTTATGAATAGCGCGAATAGCGCGATATCAGTATTGTAGGAGCTGATGATGCTATTCTTGCGGGCCCAATCCAATCTCTCGATGTCCACGTCCGCCCGATTCGTCGCCCGCGTGTCCGGCCGCTCCCAGCAGGTGAGCGCGCCGGAGCCTGAGCCGCTGGTGGCGTGTCGCAGGAGACTCCTAGCGCTTGAGGTCGAGCGCACCGACACGATCGGCGCGCCCCTCCCCAAGTCCGCGGCGCGCGGGAAATGAACGGGCTCCTGAAACCGACCGAGGTCGCGAACATGCTCGGCGTGTCACGCACGTGGCTATACGACGCGGCGAAAGCCGGCCGGATTCCATCGGTGCGCCTCGGTGGCCCCGACGGACCGCTCCGGTTCATCGAACAGGACCTCGACGAATGGCTCGAGCGCGCCCGGCAGGCCTGGCGCCCCGGCGACAGCAGCCTGCGAACTCTGCGGCGCGCGATGCCGGGCTAACGGCGCACCCCGTTCCGCCGAGCCTGGCTATCACCCGCCGCCCCAGATGGCAGCCTCCGTCTCGTTGGCGGCCGTCTGCTGGAAGGTCTGCTCGAGATGTCCGTAGTAGTGCTCAGTGATTGTGATCGAGCTGTGGCCCAGCTGGCGCTGCACGTAGATCAGCGGTTGGCCAGCGAGCAGCCACGAAGCGGCGGCCGTGTGGCGCAGGGCGTGCAGCGGCATGTCGCGAAGCCCTGCGTCCTCGAGTGCCGCCTTGTGCCAGTCCCGGGAGACCGTCGTGCGATCCATCGGGCGGCCGGCGCCCCGTGCCTCCCAGCGCCCGTGGTCGGTCTTGCTGCGCCGCACCGGCATTACGAACACGTGAGTGCGGCTCAGGTCTGACGCGCGAAGCTCGGACTGGCGAGCCTGGAGGTCGCGCAACAGGCCCACCAGGCGATCGCCGACTGACACCGCTCGGAAGCGCTGGCTCTTCGTGTGGTCATCGCCGCCGTCGGCGGTGCGCTGGCGGTACACGCGGATCACCTTGTTTGCGAAGTCGACATCGTCCCAGCGCAGCGCGAGCGCCTCGCTGATCCGCAACCCGGTCGCGATCAGGAGCTCGGCGAGCGGGCGATAGGCGTCGGAGGATGCGTCGAGGTAGAGCGGGATCTCGTGGCGGCGCAGCCAGTCGCGCTCGATGTGCCGGTCGGGCAGGTGCGCGACGTGGTCGCAGGGGTTCGACGGGATCTTGCCGAGCGCGACGGCGTCCTTCAGGCAGGTGCTCAGGCAGCTCAAGGCGTTGTTGACCGTCTTCGGCGCCAGCGATCCGGCTTCGACCTGCTCGACCATCTCCGAGACGAAGTCCCGGACAGTCTGCACGCCGATCGCCGATAACCGCATCGCCCCGAAGTACGGCTTGAGGCGTCGCTCTCCGTGGCCGCGGTAGTCGGCGCGCGAGCCCTTTCCGATGCTGTGGTGGCCGCGTAGCCACTGGTCGAAGTGCTCGCCGAACGCCTCCCGCGTCATGCGGAGTTCGCCGCGGTCGGCCCGCTCCACCATCTTCGCCCGGTGTTTCGATGCGGCGGTCGGGCTGGTGAACCCGCGCTTCTGCCTCAGGCGTCCCGCGCTGTCGCGGAAAACCGCTCGGTAGAGCGTCCTGCCGTCCCCCAGGGCGTAGGGGTAGACCCCCGGGTATTCACGGCGCGCCACGGTGCTCGAACCCTCCCAAAGTTGTTGCCATTTGTTGCCAAATGTTGCCACAGGAGCCGGACAGACGCGCCGAACGTGACGAGCCGAGCAACAAAAAACCCCGCATATAGCGGGGCTTTCCCAGTGCGCCCGAGAGGACTCGAACCTCCACGGACCAATCAGTCCACAAGGCCCTCAACCTTGCGCGTCTACCAATTCCGCCACAGGCGCGTGGGCGGGGAGTATAGCCCTGGCGGCCTGGCTTGAGTCCGTCCGTGAGCCGCGCTACATTTACGAACACATGTTCGAGGTACGGCCCCCGTCAGGGCTGACCGATCAAGGAGCGGACGCATGGATCTGACCAAGCGCCAGCAGGAAATCTTCGACTTCATCAAGCGTTACTCGGCCAAGTACGGGTACCCGCCGACGGTGCGCGACATCGGCAAGGCCGTCGGACTGGCTTCATCCTCCACCGTTCACGCGCATCTCGCCAACCTGGAGCGGATCGGCATGCTGCGCCGCGATCCGACCAAGCCGCGGGCGATCGAGCTGCTCGATCGGGCCGCCGCCGGCGTCAAGAGCTTCGTCAAGCCGGGGCTTCCCCTGGTCGGCCAGGTAGCCGCGGGCCAGCCGGTGCTGGCCGAGGAGAACATCGAGGATTACATCCAGACGCCGGCATTCGCCGGCGGCGAGGACGGCGAGTATCTGCTGCGCGTTCGCGGTGAATCGATGAAGGACGCCGGGATCCTCGAGGACGATCTGGTCGTGGTCAGGCCGCAGGACACGGCTAACGACGGCGACATCGTCGTCGCGCTGATCGGCGAGGAGGCGACCGTCAAACGCTTCTTCCAGGAGGCCGATCATGTGCGCCTTCAGCCTGAGAACGCGACGATGGATCCGATCCGCAGCCGCGACGTGCGCGTGCTGGGCCGGGTGGTCGGGCTGATGAGGAACATCTCGTGACCAGTGCAACGCTGATGCCTTGGCCATCGCTGTTGGATGGCGTGGGCGGCGAGCCGACCCTCGACGAGCTGCTTGTCGGGGTATGGGAGGGGCTCGCCGTCCACCGGACTGTCTGCTGTCCGGCCTGCGGAGAAGATATGCGCCCCGAATATGGCGCCCACGCGCTGCCGATCGGTGGGCGCTGCTCGGGCTGCGGTGCCCAGCTCAGTTAGTATCGATAGCGCAGGCTGAGCAGCCGCGGAGGCTAAATGCCTTCGAGGAAAGTCCGGACATCAAAGGGAAGGGTGGTCGGTAACGCCGACCCGGGGAAACCCGCGGGAAAGTGCCACAGAAAAGACACCGCCTAAGCCTGGAGCCGCTGCAGCGCTCCAGGCCGGTAAGGGTGAAATGGTGCGGTAAGAGCGCACCGGCGTCGCGGTGACGCGGCGGCCAGGTAAACCCCACCCGATGCTAGGCCAAGCAGGACCGTTTGTAGGTGACCCGCCAAGGTCCGGGTAGGCCGCTCAGATGGATGGTTGCTCTAGACAAGATCCGGCTTACAGGCCTGCTACGGAAAAGCCCCGCTTCGGCGGGGCTTTTCTATTGGCCCTGGCTCTCCTGTTGCACCGGCTCGTGACGGGCCGCGATCGGCTAGGGTGCCGGTCCAAGCGAGGAGGAGACGTATTCAGATGGGACGCAAGCTCGTGCTGCAGGCTGCGCTGCTGGGGGCGCTGGCGCTCTGGCCGGTCTCGACTTCGGCGAAGGATTATTCGATCATCGCGCGGGACATCGTCCCGTCGGGTCAATACGGGTCCTACCCGCCGCCTGCCAACGCTACCCAGCAGGCGCAGATGTACAACGCGCTCACGCCCCTGTTCGGCAACGTCACGCAGAGCGACCTGCTCGCCGACTTCAAGCCCGACAAGCTGGGCAGCGCTGCCGTCGGTCCGCTGAACCCCGAGACCGTCCCACACGCTGGCCTGACGATCACGCGCGACCCTTATGACGTGCCCCAGATCCGAGGCAAGACGCGTGACGACGTCACCTGGGGAGCCGGCTGGGTGGAGGCCGAGGACCGCGGCCTGCTGCTGCAAGAAGCCCGTTACGACGCGCTCGTAGCCGCGATCGACGCTCCCGGCCTCGACGCGTTGAACCTGATCTCCAATCTGGAAACTTTCAAGCCCTCCGCCCAGACCGAGCGCGAGGTGGCCAAGCAGACCGGCGCGCTGCTCGCCGCTGGCGCCAATGGGCGTGGGGTGCTGCACGACCTTAAGGTCTACCTGCAGGGCATCAACGCCTACTTCAGGATCCACGATCCGAAGACGGCGCCATTCACGCTGATCGACATCTACGCCTTCAACGCGCTCAAGGATCAGTTCGTCGGCGAAGGGGGAGGCGACGAGGCGGTGCGCTCGGAGTTCCTCTCGGCGGCGCGGCAGCGTCTCGGGGTCAGGCGCGGCACCGCGGTGTGGAACGATCTGCGTGAGGCCAACGACCCCGAGGCGCCCAACAGCGTCCCCGGCCAGGTCGAGTTGCAGCCGCCACCCACGAGCACGACCGGCAACGTGCTCCTGGACCCCAACAGCCTGTCGGCATCGGCGACGAAGGCGTTCGATGTGCAGCGCGAGTTCCGCGGTCACGCCAGCAACGCGCTGCTGGTCTCCGGCAAGCGCTCGGCCACGCATCATCCAATCATGGTCGCCGGACCGCAGATCGGCTACTTCTATCCCGGTCTGACGCTCGAGATGGACCTGGAGGGGCCGGGGATCAACCAGCGCGGAGTGACCGCACCACCGTTCCCGGGCTATGTCTTCATCGGGCGAAACCAGGACTCGGCGTGGTCGCTGACCTCGGCCGGGCTCGATGAGATCGACACCTACGTCGAGACGCTCTGCGGACACAGCACGCGTCGCTACGTGTTCGACGGCAAGTGCCGGGCGATGCAGTTCTTCAACGCGGGCACGCTGAACCCGGGCACCAAGAAGGCGCGGCAGGTCACCTTCTACCGGACCGTCCACGGTCCCGTGTTCGGCTACGCGCGCGTCCACGGCAGGCTGGTGGCGCTGTCGCACAAGCGCTCGAGCTACGGGAAGGACGCGCTTGACCTGCTCTTCTACCGCAAGCTCGCCGACGATCAGGTCCACAACGTGCATCAGTTCTTCCGGGCCGCGAGCCTGACCCCCCAAACGTTCAACTCGTTCTACGTCGACGATAAAGACATCGGCATGTTCACCAGCGGGCTGGTGCCGATCCGCCCCCGCAACGTCGACCCCGACCTGCCGATCAACGGCACCGGTCACGAGGAGTGGCACGGCGACGTTTCGTTCGCCAACCACCCCCAGGGGATCAATCCGCCCAGCGGCGAGATCGTCAATTGGAACAACCGCTCACAGGCAGGCTACGAAGCGCCAGATGACAACTGGTCGCTGGGCGCGCTGCAGCGCGTCGACCTGCTGCTCAACAACCTCGGCAAGGGCGGGAACCTGACCCCGGCCCGCGTCGTCTCGGCGATGAACAAGGCAGCCACCCAGGATGTGCGCGCGATGACCGTGGAGCCGGTGATCTCCAAGGTGCTGCACGGCGGTCGGGCGCCGAACGCCCGTGACGCCAAGATGCTCTCGCTGCTCGACCTCTGGCATCGGCAGGGCGGGAGCCGCCTGGATCGCACCGATTCCAGCGGCATCGGCCAGATCACCGCATCGGGAGCGGCGATCATGGACACCGCGTGGCCGCTGCTGTCCAACGCCTGGGCATCGACTGTGCTCGGGCCACAGCTGACCAACGAGCTGGCGTCGTTCGACAGCCGCTTCGATCAGCCGCCGAGCGGCCAGTACACCGGCTGGTACATGTACATGGACAAGGATCTGAGGACGATCCTGGGCGAGCCCGTGCGCGGCAAGTACCAGGTGCGCTACTGCGGGGGCGGCAACCTCAAGCGCTGTCGGGTGCTGCTGTGGTCAGCGATCGACCGGGCCGGGCGCCAGCTGGCGGCCAAGCAGGGTCCGAACCCCTCCGACTGGCATTCCAGCGCCACGGCCGAGCGGATCTCGTTCGTGCCGGGTCTGCTGACCATCCCGGGGACGTCTACGCCATACACGATGCGCTACACCAACCGACCCAGCGGGATCCAACAGGTGCTGAGCTTTTATGGCCACGCGCCGCAGGACACGGGCCGGTGATGCCGTACCCCAACGCGAGTCCGGGAGGAGGTTCGTGAACAGTCCAATTCGCCGCGTCCGATGTGTCGTTCAGTTGCGCCGCGCGGCTACGGCGGCCGGTTTGACCGCTGCTCTGGTCGGCGGTGGCACCGGAGTCGCATCCGCGGCGGCGATCATCCGGGCCGCCACCCGCAAGCCGGCCACGAGCGCGCTCAATCAGGTCAGCATCACGCGTGACAGCGCCGGCATTCCGCACATCCGCGCCAAGAACTTCACCCTGCTGGGGATCGGCGAGGGCTACGCCTTCGCGCAGGACAACCTGTGCACGTTCGCCAACGACATCGTGACCCTGGAGGGCCGGCGCTCGCAGTACTTCGGTCCCAATGGTCAGTCGGTCAACTACTCGGCCGGGGTGTCGGAATCCAACCTGCAATCGGATCTCTGGTGGCGCTATGTGACGGCGTCGGGACTCGTTGCGCACTGGCTCAGCGCGCCGCCACCCAACGGCCCGCTGCCCCAGGTGCGCCAGCTCTACATCGGCTTCACGCAGGGCTACAACGCCTACCTGCGTTCAGGCAAGCTGCGCGATCCGAGCTGCAAGGGCAAGCCATGGCTGCGCCCGATCACGCTGACGGACATGTTCCTGCGCGGCGAGCAGATCGTCACCGAGGGCTCCTCGCAGCAGTTCATCAGCGGGCTCGTGGCCGCGGCTCCCCCGGCGACCACGGCACAGTCGGCACACCCTGGGCGTTCTGTTGCCTCGACCCTGGACCTGGCGGCGCTCAAGGCGCAGTTCGGCGACTCCACAGATCGTGCCCAGGGCTCCAACGGAATCGGCCTGGGCGCCCAGGACACCCGCTCGGGCCACGGCATCGTGCTAGCCAACCCACATTTCCCGTGGCGCGGCACGGAGCGTTTCTGGATGGCCCAGCTGACCGTGCCGGGCAGCTACAACGTCGAAGGCGGAACACTGGAGGGCTTCCCGCTGGTCGGTATCGGCTTCAACCAGCACCTGGCCTGGACACACACCGTCTCCACCTCTCGGCGCTTCGTCGCCTACCAGCTCAACCTCGTCCCCGGCGCCCCGACCAGCTACTACCTGGACGGCACGCCGGTCAAGATGGGTCAGGTCACGGTCAGCCTGAAATACGGCAACACGCGCGTCAGCCACACGTTCTACACGACCCGTTGGGGCGTGGTGGCCGACGTCCCGGCCGCCGGCTACACGTGGAGCACGACCCACGCCTACGCGCTCTATGACGCCACCGCCGGCGACGGCCCACGCGCGGCCAACCAGTACCTGCGGATGGGCCAGGCGAGCACCGTGCAGGGCCTGTTCGGCGTCGAGGCCAAGTATCTGGCGATCCCGACGTTCAACACGATCGCGGCCGATGATCACGGCAACGCCTACTACGGCGACGTCGGCGACACGCCCAACGTCTCACAGGCGGAGATCAGTGCCTGTCTGCCCGCGGGCCTGCCGACGCTGGTCTTCACAGCCGCCCGCGTGGTGACGCTGGACGGCTCACGCAGCGCGTGTGCGCCGGCCAACAGCCCCGGAACCCCGGTCAAGGGCATCTTCGACGCAAACCAGCTGCCCCACCTGTTCCGCCGCGATTACGTGGAGAACTCCAACGACTCCTACTGGCTCGCCAATCCGTCGGCGCCGCTGACGGGCTTCTCGCCGATCATCGGCCTGACGGGCACCCAGCAAGGTCTGCGCACCCAGCTCGGCAACGAGATGATCGCCGAGCGGGTGGCGGGTACTGACCACCTGGGGCCAGCCAAGTTCACGATCTCGACCCTGCAGCGGATGTGGGAGTCAGACCGCTCCCGGCTGGCGGAGCTGGTGCTCGCCCCGCTGGTCTCCGACTGCCGCGCGCATCCCTCCGCGGTGGCCAGCAACGGTAAGACGGTCGATCTCGCCGCGGCGTGTACGGCGCTGGCCGGCTATAACCGGACCGGTGCCGAGAACGCCGCGGGTGGCTGGCTGTTCTCGGAGTGGAACAACCACTACACCAAGGGCGTCTTCTGGGCCAATCCGTTCAATCCGCGCGCGCCGCTGAGCACGCCGTCGGGGCTCAACACCGCCAACCCCGACACCCTGCAGGCGCTCGCTGACGCGGTGCTGGAGCTCGGGGCGCACGGGGTTGCCCTGAATGCGTCCTACGGTCAGGTGCAGCACGCGACCCGGGGTCGGTCGAAGATCCCGATCCACGGCTGCGACACCGGCTGCTTCAATGCCATCTACGCGTCCAACGGACGCTCCACCAGCCCCATCGACCAGGCGCCCTACGGCGAGGTGTATGACGGATCCTCGCTGGTGATGACGACACAGCTGAACCCGAGCGGGCCGACGTCGCAGGGGATCCTGACCTATTCGCAGTCCACCGACCCGACGTCGCCGTGGTACGCGAACATGACGCGCCTGTACTCGCGCGAGCGCTGGGTTAAGCTGGCCTACACCCAGGCTCAGCTGAACGCCGAGCACCCGCCGCTGACGCTGATCCTGTCAGTGCGCTGACTTCGGCGGGGGCGGCATCGAGCTCAAGCACAGTTGCTGCCAAAGAGGATCACCCGGCCGGTCGGCCGGCTCGGCGCCGCCGCGCAGAACGCACTGGAAGTGGCGCGCTTCGGCGGCCTGGACGCCTAACTGCAACCCTCGCCGTATGAGGTGATCAGCGAGCAGCGCGTCTATCGCCTGCGCCACTACTACGGCGATGGTGACGGCGTGCGCCCGGAGCCGGTCCGCCGGTGCTGCTGGTCCCGCCGATGATGCTGGCCGCCGAGATCTACGACGTGTCCCCGGCGACGAGCGCCGTGACGATCCTGGACCGTCACGGAGCCGACCCGTGGGTGGTGGACTTCGGCGCGCCCGAGCGGGAAGAGGGCGGGCTGGAGCGGACGCTCGCCGACCACGTCCTGGCCGTCTCGGATGCCGTGGCGCGGGTGCGGGAGATCACCGGCCGCGACGTGCACCTGGGGGGCTACTCGCAGGGGGGGATGTTCTGCTATCAGGTCGCCGCCTACCGGCGCAACCAGGGACTCGGCTCGGTGATCACCTTCGGCAGTCCGGTCGACACCCCGTTGGCGATGCCCTTCGGGATCCCTGAGCAGCTCGCCTCAGGCGTGGCGGAGCTGCTCGCCGACCGCGTGTTCGGAGCCTGGGCACGGCCGGCGCCGTCTCGACCGGCATCGCCCGGTCGATGCTCGGGACGGCCAGAAGGACTGCGCGCAGCGTGCGTGAGCTATCGCGTGAGGCCGCGGGTCAGCTGCCGCGCCTGGCGCGCCTGGAGCAGATCCAGCCGAGCACGCGGATCTCGCTCGGTCTGCTGGTCGACGAGCGAATGCGCCGGGCGCCCAACGACACCTTCTTCCTGTTTGAGGACCGCGCCTACAGCGCCACTGAGATCAATCAGCGGATCGACAAGGTCGTCCGCGGCCTGATCTCGATCGGTGTGCGCCAGGGCGAGCACGTGGGGGTGCTGATGGGGGCTCGCCCCAGCGCGCTGGCGGTCGTCGTCGCGCTCAGCCGGGTCGGGGCGGTGTCGGTGCTGCTCCGACCCGACGGCGACGCCCCCCGGGAGGCTGCCCTCGGCCAGGTGCAGCGGATCATCGCCGATCCCGAGGTTGGCCACCGGCGACCTGTTCAGGCGCGACCACGACGGCGATTACTGGCGGGTTGACAGTCTCGCTGACGTGATCGCGGCCAGCCACGGCCCGGTGTTCACCACCCCGATCCGCGATGCGCTGGGAGACCTGCCGGCGGTTGATCTGGCGGTCGCCTACGGGATCAGACCGGAGCGGAGCAAGCATGAGTTGGCCGTGCCGCCGTGACAGTGCGCTCGGGCCGTGGTGGCGCCGGCCGTTCTGCCAGCGACGTCTATGCCGTCGGGACCAATCTGCCCAGCATCAACGGCGGGTCCCGAGCAGGCGATGATCCTGCGCAGGAACGGCAGCTCATGGTCGGTCGACAGCAACAGCGCCTTCGGCGGATCGCTCAGTGCCGCCGCCACGTTCCCCGGCTCCGCCCGCGAATGGGCCGTGGGGACCGGCAGCGCCGATCAGGGGCTGGTCCTCAGCCACGGCTGATCGACCGTATCGTCGATCCGGCGAGGGGTCCGGTGCTCGCCAGCCGGGGCCCCTCGCCGCCGCCTGGGATCGCGTGGGGTGATTCACTTACCAGGTGGCGCTCGAAGCGCGTTTGTGGTCGCCGCTGGTCGGCGTGATCGCCGGCTGCTCACTGTTGGCCGGCGGCGCCTTGCTGGCGCCGAAGCTATCGGCGGCGGCGCCACCCAGAGCCAGGGCCACGGGGGATCCACCGGCGCTGCTGCTCGAGGGCACGGTGGTGACCATGGACGCCTCGCACCGGGTGATCGCCAACGGAAGGGTGCTCGTCTCCAAAGGCAGGATCGCCGGCGTGTGGGCGGGCTCGCGCGCTCCCCGGGGGCTGGGGCTGCGCGGCGTCCGGGTGCTCGACTTCGGCTCGCGTGGCCTGATCTTTCCCGGCCTGATCGATATCCACGACCACTCGGCCTACGACGTCCTGCCGCTGTGGCCCCCGCCCGCCTCGGATCGCCAGCCCCAGTTCGGGCGCCCCACCGGACGCGAGCCCTACGACAACCGCTATGAATGGGGCACCACCCCCTCGCCGCAGTACCGGCGCCTGGTCGCCAATCCGGAGATGGCGTTGGCGTTCTCCGACACGCTCGGACTCGAGGCCCAGGTTCTCGTGCACGCGGAGGCGCGCGCCGCGCTCGCGGGGGAGGTGGCGATCCAGGGCGAGCCCGAGTTGTCAGACGTCCCGGCCGCCAACGGCCTGCTCGTGCGCGACATCGACGGCCAGAACTTCGGCCGCGATCAGGTCGCCACGCAGGTCTCCACGGTTTAGGCCCCTGCCTTTGGAGTCCTGATCGCCCCCGCCCTGCTTGCCCGGATGCGGGCCGGCAGCGTGAACGCCTGGATCGTGCATCTGGCCGAGGGTGTCCGGGATCGCGACCGCGTCGCCGGAGATACTTACTCCTCGCGGCGCGAGTTCGACACGATCAGGCGTCTGCACCTGCTCAACGACGCGACGGTGATCGTGCACGGCACGGCGCTGGAACCGTCGGACTTTGCGGCGATGCGCCACGCCGGGCCGGCCGGCCCGCGGGCGCGCAACGACGGATTGGGGGCCAAGCTCGTGTGGTCGCCCCTCTCGAATCTGCTGCTCTACGGGCATACCACGAACGTGTATGACGCGCTGGCCAAGGGCGTGACCGTGTCGCTCAGCACGGACTGGACCGTTAGCGGCTCCAACAACCTGCTCGACGAGCTCAAGGTCGCCGACATCGCCCTGCGCGCATCCTCGGCCGGTCCCGGCACGAGGTCCCGGCGCTGGCGAGCGACCGCGCACTTGATCGAGAGCTCGTCGACATGGTTACGCGCAATCCCGCCCGGACGCTGCGCTGGCCCGTAGGGACGATCCACCGCGGCAATTACGCGGATCTCCTCGTGATCGATCGTCCGGCCGACAGCCCCACGCGTGGGATGCCGAGCTCGCCCTATCGCGACCTGATCGACGCGACCGAACGCGACGTGCATCTGGTGCTGGTGGGCGGCGATCCGGTGGCGGGCGACGTCGGCATGATGCGCTCGCTGCTCGGAGGCCGGATCCAAATCGTGCGCAGCCGTGCCGGCGGCTACGTCAAGGCGCTGGCCTACTCGCGCTCCGGCGCAGTCCCGCCGCCCGCGCTGCGACTCGGCAACGTCGAGCGGAGGCTGAGCGCCGCGCTGGCGGCGCTGGGCGGCGACGGTGCGCGGTCGGCCTCGGGGCCGGCCCCGCCGTCGGCCACGTTTGGCTATCTGCAGCAACATCTCAACGGCGGGCGGGACCGCGCCATGAGCGCGGCGGCGTTTGCAGATCAGGTACTGGCGCCGCTGTTCGGACGGGTCGGCGGGAGGATCAATCTCGAACGGATCGAGCTCGGGCCGCTGCTGACCGACGACGACCAGCTCTACTTCGCGGTGCTCGCGGGTCTGCGGGGGCGCGGCGGGGTACCGGGCGACCCGTCACCGCCGTTTCTCCTCTACCGCGCCAACTTCAACCAGATCGGGCGCGCGGGCGACCCGTTCTCGATCCACTCCTTCTACAACCGCTGGTACGCCCCGCCGACACGCCTCGGCCTGGCCGACGCGGTCAGGCCCCGAGTACGGCGCCCCCGTCATACCGCTTGATGATCCGCACGGTGCCCTTCGGCGCGACGTTCATGCACAGCTGGCAGAGCACGCATTCATCGAGGTTCTCGGTCACGATCTCGACGCCGTCCTGACCCGCCCGGAAGATGTCCACCGGGCAGACCTCGGCGAGCTTGGCGGCCAGCTCACGGTCGTGGGCGATCGAGTCGTCGATCTCGACGGCGATGAACAGTGCCTCGCTCATGCGGCGACGCCGAGTCTCTGCTTGACGATCCCTGGGATCTCGGAGATCTCTTCGGCGACAACGATCCCGGCCTCCGCGAGCCGGGCGATCTTCTCGCCGGCGGTGTCCTCCTTGCCCTCGACGATCGTGCCGGCGTGACCGAAGCTCATCCCCGGCATCTCGTCCATGAAGCGCCCGGCCATGAACGCGACGATCGGCATCTGCGATCCGGTCTGCGCCACCCAACGCGCCAGTTCGGCCTCCATCCGCCCCCCCGGCTCGGTGTAGATCACGATCGCCTTGGTCTCAGGGTCGGCCTCGAACAGCGGCATCAGCTCGGCATAGCTGGAGCCGATGATCGCGTCGCCGCCGATCGACACGGCGGTCGACTGGCCCAGGCCGGCGGCGCTCAGCGTCGAGGACATCTCGGTAGTCATGCCGCCCGAGCGTGAGATCACGCCGACCGGTCCCGGCTTGTAGGACTTGGCCGCATCGCGCGCCGGGCCGCCGATCCCGCCCATCTTGATCACGTCGGGGACAATGATCCCCAGGCAGTTGGGTCCGATGATCCGCGCCTCGTGCTCGGAGGCGAGCTCGACCATCTCGGCCACGTCACGGCGGGGGATCCGCTCGGTGACGATGACCACCAGCTTGACGCCATTCTCCAGCGCCTCGAACACCGCGTCCTTGGTGAACGCCGGCGGCACCGTCACGACCGAGCCGTCGATCGGGGCGCCGTGGTGCTCCACCGCCTGCGCGACGGTGTCGAATACGGGCACACCGTGGACCTCGCGGCCGAGTCTCCCCGGTGTGACGCCGCCGACGATCTTGGCGCCCTGGCCGTAGTCCAGGCATTCGCGGGTGAGGTTGACCGCCTCGCGGCCGGTGATCCCCTGGACGATGAAGGTCGTGTGCTGGTCGATCAGGATCGACATCAGGCGGGCGCTCCCGGGCCGATCTTCTCGACGGCGCGCCGGGCCGCCTCGTGCAGCGAGACCGAGCGGTCCGCGTACTCGACTCCGTACTTGCGCAGAATCTTGAAGCCCTCCTCTTCCCAGGCCCCGGGGATCCGGAAGATGGCGATCTTCTCGGCCGGGTCATAGCCGAGCTCGACGCAGGCCTTGATCACCCCGCGCGCGACGATGTCCACGCGGGTGTTGGAGACGATCGACATCATGACCGCGATCTTGTCCACGCCGGGCTTCTGCAGCACGAGCTTGGCCAGGCCACACGCCTTACTGACCGAGGGGTTGCCGCCGATCTCGCAGTAGTTGGCGGGATCGCCGCCATGGGCGCGGACCGCGTCGAACAGTGTCAGCGATCCACCGCCCGCGCCGATCACCAGACCGAGGTTGCCGTCGAACTCGGTCACGTTGCCGGCCACACCACGATGGTCTTGGCTGTCGACCGCCTCGCCGGCGAGCTCGAACGGCGTCGCCTCGCGCGCCTGGCGGGTCTCCTCGTCGCCGACGCCGAGCTCTGCCAGCAGCGCCTTCTGGCGCGGCCGGGCCTCGTTCTCCATGTCCATGTGCGCGTCGAGCGCCAAGAACGAGCCGTCCTGTAGCTCGCCGAGCGGGTTGATCTCGGCCAGCGTCATGTCGAATTGGAGGAACAGACGGGCCAGGCGCGCGAGGATCGGGGTGAGGCGGTTCAGCGCCGAGCCGGTGATCTGAAGCGATGCGATCAGCTGCTTGGCCTGCCAGTCGGAGAACGGCCGCAGGGTCGAGAAGTGGGCGCGGGCGACATGGTCGGGATGCTGCTCGGCGACCTCCTCGATGTCGATCCCGCCCATGTCGGAGAACAGCATCACCGGGCGCTTGCGCGTCCCGTCCCAGACGACGCCAGCGTAGTACTCGTGCTTGACCGCGGCACGGGAGTCGACCAGCACGCCGCGCGGCATATGACCGCCGATTTCCAGCGCCAGCACGTGCTCGGCGTGAGTGGCTGCTTCATCGGGCGTGTCGGCGAACTGGACCCCGCCGGCCTTCATTCGCCCGCCCGTCAGCACCTGGGATTTGATCACGACAGGGCCACCGATCTCCTGGGCGATCAGGCGCGCCGCGGCCGGAGTCTCGGCGAATCCGTGCTTGGTGACGGGAATCCCGGCCTTGGCGACGATCGCCCGGGATTCGTACTCGAAGAAACGCATAGGCGGCGGGGGAGCCTACACAAGCGCCGGGCATCACCGGGTCCCGGATAACCCAACCAAGTCGCATGAGATTGTGCGAAACTAGCCTGAAACTAAATGCGTAAAGATAATCGACTAACTTAGCTATTGTTCGAATGGAGCCAATGATCAACATGAACAAGACCCGGCGTTTCCTGTCTACCGCCCTGGTGGCCGGACTGGTGGCGGCTTCACTGGCCGCCTGCGGCGGGTCTTCGGACACCACGTCGAGCAGCGGCTCTGCTTCATCGTCCTCGAGCGGCGGATCGTCGGGTGGGTCGGCCACCCAGCTCGCACTGGTCGCGTATTCGACGCCGAAGAAGGCCTACGACGCGCTCACCGCCGCGTTCGCGCAGACCGCTGGGGGCAAGGGCGTCAGCTTCGGCGAGTCCTTCGGCGCCTCCGGGTCTCAGAGCCGTGCGGTCGATACCGGCCAGCCGGCCGACGTGGTCGCGTTCTCGACCACACCAGACATGACTCGACTGGTCAAGGACAAGATCGTGGCCAGCGACTGGGACGCCAACTCCGAGAAGGGGATGTCGAGCGACTCGGTCGTCGTTTTCGTCGTGCGCAAGGGCAACCCCAAGCACATCACCGGCTGGGATGACCTGGTCAAGAAGGGGATCGACGTGATCACCCCCAACCCATCGACCTCGGGAAGCGCGCGCTGGAACATCTTGGCCGGCTATGGAGCCGAGCTCAAGGAGGGTAAGTCGCCGGCGCAGGCGCTCGCCTACGTGCGCACGCTGCTGACCAAGAACGTGAGCGTTCAGGACTCGAGCGCCAGCGCGGCCCTGCAGACGTTTACCGGCGGCAAGGGCGACGTGCTGCTCGATTACGAGTCAGACGCGATCGCCGCCGAGAAGGCCGGGGACGCGATCCACTACATCATTCCCAAGCAGACGATCCTGATCCAGACGCCGATCGCGGTCACCGTCAAGAGCTCCCACGCAACCCAGGCGAAGGCGTTCGTCAGCTGGCAGTGGTCCACCGCGGGCCAGACGATCTGGGCGCGGCAGGGCTATCGCCCGGTGCTTGCTTCGGTGG
>OCTA010002129.1_pt1 | contig 18083 bp, 28 predicted proteins | sample 1538991 | NCBI WGS metagenome assembly OCTA01 (sample SAMEA3539302, study PRJEB22396) | soil metagenome | biome: tundra; feature: field; material: soil | place: USA | collected 2010-05 | depth 0.15 m | reverse complement strand
TCACCGTCAGTATCTCCTTGGCCCCCACGTTGCCGACCACCCGACCCTGGGTGATCCGCTTCCCGACCGCGGCCAGGGTGACCGTGAGATCGAGGACGGCGTCGGCGGGGGCATAGGAGAGGTATTGCGCTGTCGCCCAGATGGTGGGTCGACCTGATGCGTGTTCGAGCGCAACCAGCGCGGCGGCCAAACCGCAACCGCCGAAGAGGAAGTCGCCCGGGGTGGTCAGCTCGGGGACGACGTGGAGCCGCCAATGAAGGTCATCGCCAATCGGCTCGATACCCAAGAAGTGTCTGGCGTCGGTCAACTTCTCGGCACCTCCGACCAGGCCATCGCCTTGTCCACGCGGACGTCACCGGGCAAACCCAGGATCCGCTCCCCCAGGATGTTCCTCTGGATCTCCGAGGTGCCCCCTTCGATGGAGTTGGCCCGGGAACGGAGGAACATCTTGCGCGATGAGCCGGGCGGGCCGACCAGGCCCAATCCCTCGGACCGCCGCATGGTGTAGTCGTAGTCGACCAGCGCTGCCGGCCCGAGCAGATCGACACACAGTTCGTAGACCCGCTTGTTGACCTCGGCAAACATCAACTTGGCAATCGAACCCTCCGGGCCCGGATTACCCGCCTTCCGGTTCTGACCAGCCCGCATGTTGGTGAGCCGCAGAGCCTCGGATTCGATCCACGACCTCATCAACCGATCCCGATTCACCGGGTTCTGGCGGCTCGGATCACTCTGCCAGATTCGCACGGCTTCGGCGATCGAACCCGATCCCCGGTTCGGCGGCCCGCTACCCCCGCCGATGGTGGTGCGTTCATTGGAGAGTGTCGTCATCGCCACTCGCCAACCCTCGCCGATGTCGCCGATGCGATCGGCATCGGGTACCCGCACCTCGGTGAGGTAGACCTCGTTGAACTCCGCCTCACCGGTCATCTGCCGGAGTGGGCGTACCTCCACGCCAGGCGCATGCATATCCAGGGCAAAGTAGGTGAGGCCCTTGTGCTTGGGTGCCTCGGGGTCCGATCGGGTCACCAGCATGCCCCGATCGGCGATGTGGGCCAGGGTGTTCCATACCTTCTGCCCGGTCACGGTCCACTCGTCACCGTCCCGCACCGCCCGGGTCGCCAATCCGGCCAGGTCTGAACCCGCTCCGGGCTCACTGAAAAGTTGGCACCATGCCTCCTCGCCCGTGAAGGTCCTCCGCAGAAGACGAGTCCGCAGTTCTTCGGATCCATGGGTGACCATGGTCGGGGCCGCCATGGTCCATCCGAAGAACTCCCGGGCGCCGGCCGGTTGGGCCCCGGCCTCTGCCAGCCGTCGGTCGATCTCCCGTTGGAGCCCGGGAGGCAACAGGAGACCGCCGCTTCCCTCGGGGAAGGACACCCAGGCCAGACCCAGGTCGAACTGGCGTCCACGGAACTCGTCGACCGGTGTCTTTCGGGGATCGAGCTCCGCCAGCAGCTGGGTGACCCGATCACCGACCAAGGAGAGTTCGTCTGGCATGCCAAGAACCTACCTGGCAGGCCACACCCTGTCGCTGGCTCGGCCTTTTGTCTCAGCTCCGCTCGCACCGTCCCGGTGGGAGGGGGGGCCGGCCGGCAAAACATATCCCCGAGAACTTGATGCGGAGCGTGTCGATGCCTGTTGATCCCGAAGTGGCGACCTCGCGGCTCATCCCCGACGCTCGTGGCCCCCGAGGATCGAGGAGGGCGAGCCACTACCAGTTGCGCCCCACTCGCGACTGCGTGAGAATCCTCGGAGAACCGATGACGGGCACGGTCCAGGCCAATCCAAGCAGCCGAATGTTTCATCGGACCGAGAGGAGCACCCATGCCCACCCGTGACAGCGCACCCATCGGATCGCCTTGTTGGGCCGATCTGTGGACCTCCGACGTCGACGGCAGTCGCAAGTTCTACGCCGACCTCTTCGGATGGGAGGCCCAGGAGCCCAGCCCGGAGTTCGGCGGCTACTTCATGTTCACCCGCGACGGCGTCCCCACCGCAGGTGGCATGGGAGACATGGGCGACATGCCGGCCGACAACACCTGGAAGATCTACCTGAACACCGACGACATCGCCACGACCATCGAGGCAGCCGAGGCCAGTGGCGCCCAGATCGTGGCGCCGGCCATGGCGGTCGCCGACCTCGGCACCCAGGCGGTGCTCATCGACCCGACCGGCGCCCACCTGGGCGCCTGGGAGCCTGGGACCTTTCCGGGGTTCACGGTCCTCAACGAGCACGGAGCGCCGAGCTGGTTCGAGTTGCTCACCCGGGATCACTCCACCGCCGTCACCTTTTACCGCTCGGTGTTCCACTGGGACACCAACGTCGTCGGTGACAGCGATGAGCTCCGGTACACGACCATGCGCGACCCCGGAGGCGAGGGCGAGTTGGCGGGGATCGGGGACGCAACCGCGTTCCTCCCCGAGGGCGTACCTGCCCACTGGTCGCTCTACTGGGAGGTCGACGACACCGACGTCGCCGTCGCCAAGGTCAAGGCACTCGGGGGATCGGTCGTGATGGACCCTCACGACACCCCCTACGGCCGCTTGGCCATTGTGACTGACCCCGCGGGCGCTCAGTTCAAACTGCGCAGGCCCAATCCATAGGCTTGTCGGAGGCCGCGTGACGGCCATGGACTCATCGAAGCCAAGGGATGCTCATGGACAAGCCTTTTCCGCCAGGATGCAGAAGAGTCCGAGCAAGGGCGGCTGGACCTACGTGGTGATGCCCGACTCGAGGGAGCTGCAGTGCTCGATCCGGTACAGGACTCGCTCGTTTCGACAAGCTGCGCCGTCCCATGGACGATCCGGCGCTGACGAAAGCCCGATCTGTCTCCCGAGACGCGTCCCTTCACTTTCGACGGTTGCCGGCAACGCCGGGAGGGGTGAGACGGTCAGTCTCGACCGGGGTCGTCTGGCAGTTCCGACCCAAGGCGGTGTCCTTTCATCACCGCATGGATACACAGCGCCTCATGGCACACGGGACCACAGAAGTACACGTCGATGTTGGTGTTGGTGTTGGCCTGGTTTTTCCGCCAGCCGATCGCGTTGGCGGGCGTTCCGCCTATTTCAAGATGCCCACGGCATACCCAACCACCAACAACGCCAATAACAGCGAGATGGACTCCTCGGCCATCATCAGGAGTTTGGCCCATGGTCTGATGGCCGACACATCCGTCGGGCTGAACGCAGTGGCGGACGTGAACGACAGATGCAGGTAATCAACGAATTTCGGGTACCAACCGGCTCTGACGTACCCAGGGTTGACCATCTCGGGGAAGATGAACGCCGAGTCGATCGTCGAGCCACGGGATCGGGCCGCCGCACCGCCTCGGTCGACGTCCCAATACCAGAGACCAAAGACGATCACGTTGATCAACCAGATCGCTCCTCCGCTCACGAGCAGCCGGTTGGCGTGGTGGGTAAACGGATCTGCGCTGAGAATGCTGGCCACCAATCTGATGGCGGCCTCTGCATTGGCGACTGAGATGACGGCGAACAACGTCCCGGTGATGACCCGTAATCCCCGGGACTGGCGTCTCGCGGCTATGCAAGTGCGACCTCGTCATTCTCGTTGGCACGGCTGCATGGGCCCAAGCCACCACCGCCACCTGCGTTGCACCCAGTATGGACCTCTACATCTTCGTTCACCGAATGAACATGAAAGGTGGACCCCGGGGCGCTGGCCCGGCCTGCGGCCTGGGACATGGCGTTCACTCGGTGCTTCGGAAACTCAGCGGGGTGCGCCTTTCGCGAGAGTTGGCACTTGATGCCAGGTAGGTCGGAATATGCCCCAACTAGCTGGCGCTGCGGGGCAGGACTAGAGGTAGTCGAGGCGACGCGATTTGGGGATGGTCAGATGGTGACGACGTCGAGGCGGCTGTCGAGCTGTCGGAGATCGTCAGGATCCGAGCTCATCACTCTCGCTCCCCGATCGCGCGCAGCGACCGCCACGGAAGCGTCGACGACATCGGTGCTATCGGCTACACCGCAAAGCTGTCCAGCAGCTCGGGCCTGGCGATCGTCGAGGACGAGCACTTCGCACAGCGGAGAACCGAGGAGCCGAGCCAGCCTGGTCTGACGGCTACCGTCTCTCCAAGCTTGGGCAACTACTCCGGCTGGAACGAGAAGCGGGTCGTGATGCTCGAGGGCTCGGGTGACAATCGCAACGACTCGTCGCTCGTTCCGCTCGAATCCGATGAGCGCCCCCGTGTCGAGGATTGCCGCACTCATCGGCCAAGCGCCCGGTCCGCAGCCTTCCGCTCAGCGGCAGTGAGCGGACCACCGGTCTCGGCCAGCATTTCCTCGAGTAACGACGCCAGGTCGTCGAGCTTCGCCTGTTCCTCCAAGGCTCGAGCCACATAGGCGCTGACGCTGGAGGAGCGTCCCTCAGCCACGGCACGCTTCGCTTGCTCAACGAGTCCTGCGGGAAGGCTCACAGCGATCTTGGTCGTAGTCATACCGTCGATCATACCATCCGAGTCTCAGCCGTTCACCCTCCGGAACCAGCCTCACTGCCGGCATGGGACACCCTTCGAACCAGATGCCATCATGAATGGATGACTGAGTCTGGTTCGGGCCACTTCAACTTCGCGTCGGTACCCGACAGCTACCGGAAGTACCTACAGCCGGCGATCTTCGACCCTTGGGCCCTAGAGCTCCTGTCAGCGGCACCACCCGGGCGTGGTGACGTCGTCCTCGACGTCGCAGCCGGTACTGGAGCGGTGGCTCATGCCGCCGTTGCCGCTGTCGGGACCAGCGGTCGGGTCATCGCCTCGGATATCAGCCCACTCATGCTCACGGAGACGGGCGCCACTCCACGGAGCGGACGGGCACCCATCGAACTCCTGGAATGCCCTGCAGATGCCATCACACTTCCCGATCAGTCAGTCGATCGGGTGTACTGCCAACAAGGGCTGCAGTTCATGCCAGACCGGGAGGCGGTGATGGCCGAGCTGCACCGTGTGCTCCGTCCGGGTGGCACCGTCGCTGTTGCCATCTGGTCCGATCAGGCATCTCCCGAACCCTTCGCCACATACGCGAGCATCCTCCAGGGACTGGGTGTGGTTGAGCCATATCCGTACGCGTACGACACGTCCACGGTGACCATGTCAGAAGATGACGTCGAGGGGCTTCTGGTGGGTGGAAGCCTCCTCGACGTCAAGGTCCGTACCGTCGAGCTGCCACTCGCCTGGCCTGAGCCGTCTTGGGCTGCCCACGGAATCCTGGGATCGAGTTTCGGTCCGACCGTTGCCAAGCTGAGCCCGGAAGAACGAGATTCGGTGTTCAACTCGATCCTCGAGGACGACCTCAGCCGCGGCGGGGTCATGTCCGCAGTGCTCGGCTGGGCGACTCGCGATTAGGCCAATAAGGTCCGCAGGGTGAGCCACCTACCCGGCGTACGAGGCTACCCCGGTGACCTGGTCAGGTTGGGATTAGGGGACGCTCTGTCGATGGAGTCGGGTGACATGACGCCTCAACGGCCGAACGGTACAGGCACGTCCTGGTTGGTCCCTTCCACCGGCTGTCTGCCGGCCGGGTTGACGCTGCAGCCGCCTACACGGCTCCGGCCGCCTCGAACGAGTTGTACACCGAGACTGCAGGAGGGCCCGTGACGCCGATCACAGAAGTGACCCGCTCGACCTTAGGGTTCCCCTCGAAGAAGCCCTGGAACTGTTCTGCGGTTTCCCACTCATCGATGACGACGAGCTCGCCGTCGCCAGCGACGAATCGGTGGTGAAGAATTCCAGCGCCCTTGGTGTCCTCAGTGATCTCTTCGAGGAGCGCGGCGTTGGCCTGCAGACCCTCGATGGCTTTGGCGACGTCGGCAACAGGGAAGCGAGCAATGACGGTGACACTCATGTTGGTACCTCATATCAGTCGGCTGACACCCCATTTGAGGCGGTCTTGGCAGATTACGACATGTCCGTTCACATTGCTCTGCCTGCTCTGGCTCCCGGAGTCACGATTTCCTCGGCACGATTGAGATGCCGTCGAGCAACACCGAGCAAGTCGCAGAGGCCTGTAGGTGGAAACTGGGGTGCCAGATCGGCACTTCTCGGCCTAGCCTGCCGATGCTGCTCGTCCCGACAGGAGCGGCCCCTGGTCGATGCCGTCGTGCCTTACACGCCGCTCGCGGGGCTGCTGGGCTTCACACCGCTGCCGGCGGCCTTCTTCGTAGTGCCATTCGGGATGGTCGTCGCGTAGTCGCTGCTTGTCGAGCTGGCGAAGAGCACGGTCAGATACTCGGCAATCTCCAGGTTCCCATGAACGGTGGTCCCGAACGCGTTGGTCCAGTCGGCGTCCGGGACGTACAGGTCATCGATACCTATGGCGTCGAGATTTCTGAATGCACTCCCGAGCTTCATCAGAACCTCGTAGATCGCCGCTTCGTCCTTGGCCTCATCACCTGCTGACACTTGGTTCCCCTTCCGTCAAACTGGGTCCGCCTCATACCTTCGCTCATTCCACTCCTTCGACGAACCCAAGCGACTACACCATGCTGGCGCGAGTTCAAACCGGCCGCTTGTCGTCGAAGACTCCGTCATCATTCGCCTGGAGGCGGGGTGACGGGCACGAACGGTTACGGATGGTGGTGCCTGGCGTCTCGAGGCCAATCCCACAAGCGCAGGAGCTGTGCTCTCGGCCGAACTCCCGATGGCACCGCCGAGCCGTCGATCCTTACCTCTGGCTCGTTTTATTGGCGCACGCCGGCATCACTCATGACGGCGTGATCACCTCAATCGACGCCGCTCGCGCGGCTCCGATCAGGCGGTCGTCGTAGGCGACTAAACCCTCGAGATCGTCACCGATCTCGATTGCGGTGGCAAGATGCAATGCGTCGAGTGACCGTAGCTCGGGCGGCAATAGTCGACCGGCAGCGAAGAAGGTCGTGACGCTGGGAAGGACCATCGAAACGGTGTCCAATGCTTCTTCGACGATGGCGATCTCAATCCCGAGCCGAACGCCGGCTCGTAACGCCTCGGTGTGCAGCAGTTGTGACGACCAGATCGGGCTGTGAGATGCGTACCACGCTCGCATTGCCGGCGACTCGTCTTCGACCGTGATCAGCTTGAGCAACGCTGAGGTGTCGAGATACCAGACCACTCGCTTCAGCGATCGTCCCGCAGCTCATTGAGCACCTCAGCCGTCCCTCTGGTCGTGAGCACCGGATCAGGAAGCTCGGTAGAAGGGCGACGAGCGGATTGGACTCGGCCCGAAGCAAGCAAGGCACCTGCACCCGTGGCGGTCGAGGGAGCACTCAGTACTGCCACCAGGCGCCCGCGATCGGTAACCCCGATGGTCTCACCCCGCTCCACGCGTCGCAGTGCCGCCGACGCGTGCTGCTGAAGCTCCCTGACCCCGATCGTCTCCATGTGCTGCAAGTGTAGCATGACTGCCCCGGCATGCTGGCGCCCACCACCACGAGAGGCCTCGGAGCCCGGACCGTGGCCACATTGATCGGCTGCTCCAGTCAACGCGCCGTCGCAGGGGAAGCCGACCGCCGGTTCGTATTCTGTTCCGACGCGTCGCTCGTTGTCCCAGGTCGGCGGCTCGGTGGACCTTGGGAGACTCACAATAAGAACCGCGTCCCCGCGGTAACCGGCGATGTCATTGCTCTTGGGGCGAGTCGAGTCCAGAGAGCCCGGGACGGCTCGATGAGTGAATGACCGGTGGTTCTCTGGGCATGAGCTCGCCGCTTGCGATCTGGAACTTCGAGGTGGCCAGCCTCGAGCTGCTGCGCGCACCGGCTGGCCCGAGGTGACCTCATACGCATGAGGTTCCGACCTGTGCGATCAGCACCAGCTCCCGGCCGGCCAGCGATGCCGGCGATGCGGAGCCGTCGCTTCTACGGCGAGCCGACGTAGGGTGCCAATCGGGTGCTGATCGGCAGAAGGCGGGGCAGCGGTGCACGATCGAAGAAGGAGCGTTTGCGCTGACGCATCAGCTTCTCACCGTCACGCTGCCAGTCGAAGCTCTTGCGGCCAAGCACCCGCCGCAACACATCACTGGCACGAAGTGGATCCCGATCGGCCATCCGCCGGAAAGGAAGCGGTGAGACGCTGTCGTCGTCGAGGTAGTCGAGGACCCGCTGGCGGTAGCGCGGTTGATCGAGCAGGGCCGGCTCGGTAAAGGCTTGCTCAAACTCGCCGAAGCCCCCAAAGAACGCGAGCCCGTCGGTCTCGTCATAGATCACGGCCACTGTTCCGGAGTTCACCAAATCAGGCGGGAAGTCGAATTCGACCAGGGAGCGGTTGGCGAGGCTGTCGCTCCCCTGCGCCGCCAACTGAGCGAGGACCTCGCGACGGCTGAATGCCGCGTACTGCCGCATCCGCTCGGCCAGCTCCGTACCTGGTATGAGGACCATGTCGGTCCCGAAGAACCGTACGAACCGGTCGCGATCGCTTCGCTGGAGCTCCCACCCACGTTCCAGGAGAGAGGGATTGCGAAACAACAACTCGGGGCACTTCATTGCGAGCTCGGCGGCAATCGCGTAGGCGACCTTGCGCCCACTCCTGACGATCGGGTGGATGCCACCGCTCACCAGCCATTCGCTTCCCATCGGCACGAAGCGGGCGATCATGTACGAACGTGGTCGGAGGATTCGAAACACTTCGCCGCCCATGTTGGAGCGCACCCGGTACGTCAGCTCGTCGACCAGGTTCGTGACGATCAGGACATCACCATCGCGACGGACCACCTCAAAGATGCCCTCCACCACGTCGCGCCACCCGAGCAACATGTCCCGCTCGGGTGTGGGAAGGTCCGAGCGCGATTCCACGAACTGCTCCACGATCGTCTGGCCGCTACGGAGTCGATGCTGGAGGACGAGACGGTCGAGGATATCGATGAGCTTCCCCTCTCCAATCATGCGATCTTCCCCCAGGTGGGCCGACGCCACCTCGCGAAACGCCTGCTTGTAACGGGGCTTCCGTGAGAATTCGATCAACTCGGCCTTCAGCTCACCGCTCCGCTCCACCAAGTCCATCGTCGCCGTCACGCGTTCACCTCCACTGCTGGGTCACCGATTGAACTGAACGTGACGGTACTGCTGCATTTGGCCGTAGCGGTGGACCCTCGACTCGCCTGCGGAAAGGGTTCCTGGCGGTGCAATTATCCAGATGGTCTGCGCTGAAAGAAGGACACCACCCGAATCCAGGATGCCCCGAGACCGACTGGACTGGCCTTCGACGCGCCCACCAAAGCAAAACCGAGCTTGCCCGACGACGACCCCAACAGCGTGTCAACCAAATGGGGCGGCGATTGCGGGATTCCCATGCGGCCGATGTTCCGGGGTCAGGCGGTTAAGACCCCAAGCCGACAATGAACTGGTCCTTTCCGCTGACAGCGGAGATCGGATGCTACGTCATCACGCCACGCCAATGGAGATCAACCGGCACTCGGGCTTCCGCTGATAAACCAAGGAGATGGCCAAACGCCACCAAGGTAATCGTCGCAGGGCGCGCTCGCACGGCCTCGAAGCCGATGACGGCCTCTGTGACTGGGTGGACTACGGCGACGCTCGGATGTTCGTCGTGGGCTACACGCCGGGCGGCGCCCCCTATGGGTGGATTGAAGGAACTGACGGGAGCTGGCTCGATGAGGACAACGATCACCCTCCGCCCGAAGAAACATTCATCGATCCGCCGTTCTGACCTCTCCACGGCTGGCGTCAATGAGGGTGTTCCGACCATTGGAACTGGTCGTCCCCGGATCGGAAACGACCGCATGCTTGGACGCGTCGGGTCAGCTCGGCTGTCACTTTCTTCCGGAACGTCTACCGGGTGTGTCGGAACTCTGTCTGCTGGTCGAGCTGCGAAGTTGCGCTATTGCGGCGAGCGCCTGGTCGGCCTGGTAGTCCAAGACGTACGAGACAGCCTCCTCGGCCAGGTCCGACAGGATGCGTTCAATGAGGGTGATCTCGTCCTGTTGGACCGAGCGGAACCAAGCCCGTTCGTGACCGAAGTCCATGCCGTAGTCCTCCCACATGCGTAGACCGCACAGATCCCGCCAGTAGTCATCCGGAGACATGCCGGTCTCCCGCCAGTCGATGTCGAGGTAGACGAGCCACATCTCGGTACGCAGCTCACCCAAATGGCCATAGCTGTCATCGGCAATATCGGCGAGCTCGCCAGCGGCGGTGTAGAACGCGCGGTAGAGCGCCAACCGCTCGGCGGTACTGCGGCGCGGACCGTCAAGCCTCACCACCCGGTCGTAGAGGGTGTCGACGACCCGGCTGGTCTGGTTCTCGGAGACGCCCCCCTTGCGATCCACCGTGGGACGGAACTTCTCGTAGAAGGCCGTCGGATCAACAGCGAAGGTCGACCAGAGTCCGTGACGCGCCCGCCGGTGCAGCCGCTGACGGGGCAGATCGAGCATCGGTGGGGTCCTGGCATATGTCCCGTCGGGAATGTTCCCTTTAAACTTCGCCCGCGCCCGGGCCGTGATCTTGCGATCAGCCAGCACCGCTGGGTTGGCCAGATCGGCCGGAGCAAGGCCCGCCGCACCCAAGCGGTCGGCCAGATCGAACAGATGACTGAGCCGGGCATCGTCGCTGTCCCGACTCTGGAACATCCCTCGATCCAAGTGACGGATCCGGTGAGCGAGCTCGCCAGCCAAGGACTGCAACGCGGCAAGATCCCCGCCATGGTCCTTCACTGCGATCACGCAGAACCACAGATCCCACCACGACCAATCGCGCCCGGCCACCGTCCCCCATGTCTCAGGTCCGTATACCCGTACCGGTTCCTGCTCGGTGCCCATACCGGACAGACCCGTCACCCGAGGTAGAGGTTCGCGGCGAGGTCGAACCCGTCCTGGGGATGACCGACGAACACGCCGTCGGCGAACACGGACGCCTCGTATCGCTCCTGGGCGTAGCTGTAGATGGCCAGTGACCACCGGTCAGGGGCGAAGAAGCGGAGTCGGCACAGTTTCAGTTCGCTCGATCGAACCCGCTCGAGGTATTCGCCCCGGTTTCCGCCGGCATCGACCGACTCCTCATCGGCGACCGGCTCCTCCGGTTCGACATAGGCGTCCACGTAACAGAACTGCGCCTTGAAACGCACGTCGAGCTCACGGTAACGGCCCGTGAAGTGCCGCTGACCATGAGCGAGGATCGCCGCCTTCGTCGCCCGGCGCACCGCATCTGGAACCGGACGCCCACCGCTACTCGGATCGAACTGCCACACTCTCTTCGTCACGGCACTCCCAAGCTATCGACGACAGAGCCCCCACCGCTGTCATCCCTGCTTTTCGCACTGGAATATCGAATGCCGCCTCGACGGTCCGTCATCGGCTGAGAACAGCGGGCCGGCTGCAAAAGAGGTCGAGTTGGTAGCCAACCTTCGTCCACCTGGACCGCGGTTCGCGCACCGTTCCGATTGGTACCGCAAAGATGCAGGTCAACGAGTCGGTGGACCTTGGGGGACCAATAGGCATGTCGGCGGTCCGGTATTCGCCCTGGACTGCTGACTTCAACCTGGGAGATCAGACCGTGTCATTCCACTACAGGAGCACTGCAAGCTCTTCTGGGGAAACCCCGGCTGACGTAGAACAGACGGTAGCGTCCCACGAGCAAGTTCCTTGTGAAGCGGCACGATGGCAACTCGACCATCGTCGTGACGCAGTTTGACGTGGCTACCCCGTTGGCTGACCCGAACGAATCCCACCTTGGCCAGAACTCGGACTACGTCTGCTCCCGAGAGGACCGGAAGAGCCGGACTCACGCAGTGAGGCGCAAGGTGGCAATGATCGGTGGTTCCAAACCGTCAGGGAGAACCTCGTCCTCGAAATAGAGCTCGAGGGCTTCTTTGAGGTTCGCAAGGGCATGCTCAGCCGTCTCGCCCTGGCTCGCGACCTCAACGTCCAGGCACCGTGCCACGTACCAGGGGTCCTCGTGGGTAATCGCTGCCGTGAATTCCATAGAATCCATCGTATCGGACGGTTCGCGCACCGTTCCGATCGCTGTTGCAAACATGCAGGTCAAGGACGGGTGGCGTTGAGCGGACTCGAACCGCCGACTTCTACGTTGCGAACGTAGCGGTGGCACCCCGGTTGAGCTGGACGTTTGGAAGAAGCCGCTGGTCAGCGACGACAGAGAAGGGCACCGTGGGGCATGCTCGGGCAGCAGTTGAGTCCCGTTGAGTCCCGTCCAGTGGACAAGACCTCTCGGCTCCTGCCGTTGCGCACTGCCTGGTGTTGGCCGGCAAAACCAGTCACGCTGTTACCGCTCCTCAAGGCGTCCGATGAGCCGGGTGGCGTGCTCTATGACAATTGTCAATTGTGAGGCCGCCGGCGATCAGGAGGCATCAGGCCGACTTCGCATGTCGCTTGCTCTTCGCGCTCCGTTCCGTCACCTGCTTCTCGGCCACCCCGAACAGGTTGACCCTTCGTCGTCCTTGCACGACCGTCAGTTCGAGCGAGCCGCCAAGCGCATGCACATACCGGTCGAGAACGTCGATCGTGACGTTGCGCGATTGCTCGATGGCCGCTACCCGAGGCTGAGACACGCCGATCCGCTTGGCCAGCTCGCGCTGGGAGAGGCCTGCCTGTTCACGTAGGGCCGTTAGACCCGCAGCGAGGCGGAGCTCGTCTTCGATCGCGGCGACACGCTCCTCGGCCCCTTCGGCGGCCAGAACCTTCTTCTCCCAGTCACGTGCAGTCATCGTTTCTCCCTACCTCGATTCTTTGTCGGTCCGCCTCGTTCGGCGTCCCGCCTGGCGGTCTGCGCTTTGGCGAACCGCCAGGTGGGCGTCGAATCGATCGTCGGCGACAGGGATGTTCACGTCGTACCAACGCGACCAGTCTCCACTCTTGTCGCCTCCTACGAGGAGGATCGCCTGGCGCTCCAGGTCGAATGCAAACAGCACCCTGATCTCGCTTCGGCCGGTGGACCCTGGACGCAACTCCTTCATGTTCTTATGCCTACTGCCCTCGATGGTGTCGACGAGTGGCCTGCCCAGTGCCGGACCCCGATCCCGGAGGACGCGTATCGCCGCCAACAGAGCCTCGGCGTCGGTCTGTGCGAGCCCGCCCGCCCAGACCTCGAAGGCAGGGTCGAACTCGACCTCCCAGACCCGTCCCGGCATTTGATAATAGTAGCATTATCACAGCCGGAGCGACGACAACACGCGACCTGGGCGCCGGAACCGTCGTTATCTGCTTGCCTCGCCCTTCGTGGATCTCTGGCGTTCGGCGTGCACGTTATGCATGCGCAGACGCCCCTGTAACAACACGAGTGGGATGCCTCGTTCTGGGGTCCACATTCGTTAGTTGACACTAACGTAAGGGTGTGCTTACATGTATCCCATGGACGCCGCCCTCAAAGCTCTCGCCGAGCCCCGGCGGCGGGAGATCCTCCGGCTGGTGTGGCATGACGAGCTTCCGGCGGCGGAGATCGCGGCCCGGTTCAACGATGTCACCCGGTCGGCCGTCTCCCAACATCTCGGCGTTCTGCGGGAGGCCGAACTGGTCATCGAGCGCCGCGACGGGACACGGCGGCTCTACCGGGCCAACCAGGCCGAGATGGTCCGACTCCGCCAATTTCTCGATGAGTACTGGACCGGAAGTTTGCAACAACTGCAATCCCTGGCCGAATCGGCCGAACGAGAGAAAGGAAACACTGATGGCTGAACTGACTCGAGAGGTCGTGATGGATGCCAGCCCGGCGACCATCTTCCCCTTCCTCACCGATCCCTCCCAGCACGTCCGGTGGATGGGCACCGAGGCCGAGCTCGATCCTCGTGCCGGCGGTGTGTATCGGGTGCTGGCCCAGGGCACGCACCCGGGCGTTGGCGAGTTCGTCGAGGTGGTGCCCGACCGCAAGGTGGTGTTCACCTTCGGATGGGACGAGCCCGACCATCCGATTCCCGCTCGCAGCACCGAGGTGGAGATCACGCTGACTCCCGATGGCGACAAGACGAGGGTCCGCCTCATCCATCGAGGGCTGCCCGACGATGCGGTCAGCGACCACACCCAAGGTTGGGATCACTACCTCGATCGGCTGGCTACCGTCTCCGCCGGGGGTGAAGTTGGGCCCGACGTGCCCTCTGATCCCGGTTGAACCCTCAGCCGGGATCGTGGATCGAGACATGTGGAAGGGGCCTTCGGGCCCCTTCCGCGCGCCAGGACCGCCTTGTCTTACACTGCACATCCGGCGGCAAAGGGGGCTTCGCGGCGGGGTGGCGTGGTTCGCATGCGCCTCGACGGCGACCGGGTGGCAATCGGCGGCCAGGCGGACACGACCGCACACACCCGGTTCTCGGGCCGACCGGCGGACGTCACCTGACGTAGGCATCCGGACCTGCAGGTTGTGCCCGGCTCAGTCAGCCCGACCGTCGCACTAGCGCGCTCGCATGGGATAAATATCCGTCGTTATCCGGGTGATCCGCGCCCCCACCCCAGCCGTGAGAGACCGGTATTCGGGGCGGCCATCTGTACCTGCAGGATGCCTGGATAGCACCGGGGGTGATCCCAGCACGCGAGGTGCAGCAGACTGGTGCCCATGGGCGACCGGCAGCTGGTGCGTGCGGAATCACGCTGGGAATCGATCGTGGGCTACTCCCGCGCGGTGCGCGTCGGGTCGTGGGTTTCAGTCGCCGGCACGACTGCAGCCGGTCGGGATGGTGGAGCGATCGGCGGAGATGACATCGCCGAGCAGACTCGTGAGGCGCTTCGCCGGATCGCCGCCGCTCTCGAGGAGGTGGGTGCGCGTCTTGAACACGTCGTCCGAACGCGGATGTTCATTACGGACATCGACCGTTGGGAGCAGGTCGCCCGAGTCCACGGCGAGTTCTTCCAACACATTCGGCCTGCTACGTCAATGGTGGAGGTGACCAGACTGATCGACCCTGCGCTCCTCGTGGAGATCGAAGCCGACGCAGTGGTTTCGTAATCCGGGCCGCTCGTGAAGCCCGACGGTCGAGCGAGCTCAGCCCGGAGTGGAACACACGCAGACCCGTCCTTACGCGCTCCTCGGCTGGCGAAACGGGCCGGCGTTCGGGGCGGGCGATCTGTGTGCCGTGGATCAGGCTGCAGGAGCGATGACCACCCGATGCGAACCGACCTCCAGCGCCACGTCGACATCGAGGGCTTCAGCGAGTCGGCGGAACATGCCGAGCGTGAGGTTCGTCCGCCCGGCTTCGATGCGGGAAAGTGCGGATTGGGCGATACCGATCCGGGCAGCGAGTTCGGTCTGAGTGAGACCCGCAGCTTCACGGGCGTCCCGGAAGGCGATACCGGCACGGAGCTGAGCGGCCAGGTCGGCCCGACGGCGGTCGTGCTCGGCCACCTCGGCAGCGCTCATTCCCTTCCGGGCCTCTGCGTCGACATCTGAAAATCGCATAGTGGTTCCTTTCATATGAGAGGTCGTTCCGGTTGGTGAAGCTTCCGGCAGTGTTCGAGGGCAACGTGTGCGCGGCGCACTTCGGCCCTCTCAGAGTTCCGCTGCTTGCGAAACACTGTGAGAAGCACGACTACGGCGTCGGGCCTGTACCAGTACGTGATCCTCCATGCTTGGCGGTTCATGTCGAAGCGAAGCTCGAAGAGGCCGTCACCCAGTGGGCGGCTGTGCGGCATCCGGAGCAGGTGTCCCGAACTCTTCGAGTAGTTCGACGTGGGCGAAGACGATGTCCTGGCTGTCGTGGTCGAGAGCGAGGTACCAGCTGGTGACCTCCGGCTCCAGCTCCACATCCATGCGTTTCATGTTATAACATCAAACAGATAATCTCAAGAGGTTCATCTTCAGAGGGCGCCCGACAACAATGAGCGCCGAACCGTTATACGGGTGATCGGTCCGAGGCTTCGGTTGCTGAGTCGGGTGGAAGGGCAGATCGCCGAATATCTGGAGCTGCTTGAGACCCTGTCGTCGACATCGCTGACGAGAACTCTTGTGTCCGTCAGCGACTCATTATCTGGAGCATGTCGCTGACATCATGAGTTCGGCGAGCCCGCCAAAGTGGAGTGATCCGTTCTCGGTTCGATCCGTGTCCACTCATTCGGGCCGAGACGAACGGCCCCCGACGATCCACCGGTCAGCCGCAGGACATCTCTCAAGGCGCCGACGGCCACAGATCAGCCAGTGTGCCTTGAGGCCCCCCTGGATGGCGTGGCCCGCCTGAGGGTGGATGACCGCCAACTGCGAGATCAACTCGCCCATGGACTCAGACACGAACGCACGTCAACGACATGACCCCCACACAAACCACCAGTTGACGTCCTACTTCTTCAGGAGAGTTCCAGATAACGATGCTCGGTTCGGCGTGCATCGTGAGCCGGTGACGCGGACACGTGGGGAGTGATTATGCGTGGTGGCGTGCGCTCTGTCGACGGGGGCGTTCGGTGCAGGAGTTCAGCCTGCGAGTGAGCTCAGCGGCCGACCCAAACAGTGAGCCTCCAAGAAACCCAGGCCGGTTCAGACCGCTGTCGACCCCTGCCTTCCGCCCCTACGGGCACGGATCGCGCACGAAATCGCCTGCGAGCGCTCCACTCACGGCCGAAACTCATGCCTGCCAGGTATCGGCTGGAGGCCATCGTCATGAGGGGACCGGTATGACACCCTCGCGTTCACCGGGGGCTTCGGATCAGCGATGCCCTGTGGACGTAAGGCGGATCGGCTCGGCTCCGTCAGATTCCGACAACTGCATATCCGATCTCCCCTGCGTATCGGCATTCGCAACGACCCCCTCTGGCCGATGTCGGGTGGCCCAACCGGGACCCCGGAGTACGAAGGAAAGGCGGTCGCCCCAACTGTTCGACCGGGCTACGTCACGCAGCATGTCCGCATACTCGTGGGTCGCAACCCGACCGAGGTTGAAGGAATTGATGTTCTTGGTGAGTCCATACACAACGGGTTGGACTTCAGGCTCGAACGTGCCGAAGAGTCGGTCCCAAACGATAAGAATACTGCCGTGATTGCGATCGAGGTACTGCAAATTGGACCCGTGATGGACACGGTGATGTGACGGAGTATTGAGAACTGCTTCGGTGGGGCCCAATCGGTCAATAGTTTCGGTATGAATCCAAAACTGGTAAAGCAGGTTCACGCCACGGGCAGTCGTGATCAATTCGGGACTGATCCCGAAGAGGCACAAGATGCCGTAGGGCAAGAAAGTGCCGAGGGCATCAGCTACCGGTTGGCGCAGGGCGGTCGACAGGTTGTAGTGCTCACTCGAATGATGCACCACGTGAATCGCCCACATGTACCGGGTCTCGTGCATGAGTCGGTGATTCCAGTAGTAGATGAAGTCCCACCCCGCGATGGCTAGCGCCAACACCAGAGGGCCGGTACCCAACGCGGGAAGGAATCTGCGCCGCCACAGTCGCTCGGGCGTCATTCGTGAGGCCCACGTAGTCGTCACGGCCACCGCGCCCACCGCGACGGCAACCACTCCACCCACCGATGCGACCTTACGGGCCGACCGGGCCAACGCTCGTCGCCGGCTGCGCCCGGCGACCGACGAACCTTCGTCTGTGCCATCGATCAACTGCGAGGAATCGGCGGCATCAGGTCCTCCGCGACCGCCGTGATCACCGGCCCGATCGGCCACCATGTCAGCCACCGTGGTCAGAGCCGCAGCTCCGAGGGCAACGGCGACCACCGTCTTGCCGTATCGTCCCCGACCTGGTGTGAACGGTCGGAGCAACTTGGGAACAACCAAGGGCGCCACCAGACTCCCGACACCCATGGCCAAGCTGGTCAACGTGTCATGCTGCTCATAGTCACCGGCAGTCGGTCCCCGCCTTGCAGCCTGTCGGTGCAGCCAGAGATATTCGGCGGCCATGCCCCCGAAATACAGCGGCACAGCAACGACGGTTAGGTCTCGGGGAGCACTGCGAGTCTGATTCACAACACCCATTGTGCTGCCTTGGTGGCCATTCTGTCGCTCCGACCGGTGAAATGACTCCCTGTTGAGGCAAACATTCACGCCCGCAACTGACCTGCGGTTCTTGGCTCCAACCGGCGCGGGAGTGCAGGTCGGCCGCCGGACGCTGGTGATGCCTGCCGGCTGGCGGTGCTCCGTTGGAAATGATCAAGCAGTACGTCGCCAACCAGAGAGGGGCATAGATCGGGCCTCCGGCCC
>OCTA010002126.1_pt1 | contig 18090 bp, 16 predicted proteins | sample 1538991 | NCBI WGS metagenome assembly OCTA01 (sample SAMEA3539302, study PRJEB22396) | soil metagenome | biome: tundra; feature: field; material: soil | place: USA | collected 2010-05 | depth 0.15 m | reverse complement strand
CCAGGCGCGAGGCGATCTCCTGGTGGGTCAGCGGCAGCGCAAACTCATCGGCGCGCGCCTGCCTGCCGGCATCCAGCAGCATGCGCGCGAGCCTTTGGGTCACGCTGCCGAACGTAATGCTTTCCACCATCGAAACCAGATGGCGCAGGCGGCGTCCCACCACGGCCAGGACTTTGAGCGCGACGTCGGGAAACTCGCGGCAGACGCTCTGGAAATCGGCCTTATTGATGAAATAAGCAACCACCGGCTCTGCGGCGCGCACCGAGGCCGGATACGCTCCGCCGTCAAACAGCGGCAGCTCGGCGACCGTGGAGGGCGCGCGTTCGAGCGCCAGCATCATCTCGCGGCCGGAGGGCGCCATCTTAAAGATCTTCACACTTCCCTCGGCGATCAGGAAGATGCCGGCGCACGGTTCGCCTTCCCAGAAAAGCATCTCGCCCGCGTCGAATCGCCGCTCCACGGCGCGTTGCGCCAAGGCTTGCACCTCGTTTTCGCTCAGGCTGGCGAAGAGAGGGATCTCAGACAAGACTTGCGATTTGCGCGTCAACGGGATTGAGCTTAGCACACCCGACCGGCTGAAGCCTGTCCCACCATTGCGCGCGCGACCAAGCGGGTTGCCGTGGCATCGTAAGGCGTGCCATCGAGACTGCCGTATATCTGCACGTCCGCAAATCCCGCGCGCTCCAGCAGCGCCGCCAACTCCTGTCCCGAGTAGACATTGTGCTCGAATTCGAACCGCCGCGCGCGATCGCCTTCGACCAGAAGCCACTCGACGCGCAGGCGCCCCCAGCCGGGAAAGACGTCATAGTGATGGACGTGGAGCTCGCCCGAGGGCCACTGCTCCCAGCGCGTCGGGGTTCCCTGGGATATCACGTATTCCTTGCTCATCACGTCCATCACGAACACGCCATCCTGTTTCAGGCTGGCGCGCACGTTGCGGAGCACCGCAAGGTCCTCCTCGCGCGTATCGAAATAACCGAAGGACGTAAACAGGCTCAGCGCGAGATCGAAAGCGCCCGGCTGGACGAAATCGCGCATATCGGCCTCGACCAGTTCGACGCCCGCGCCGGCCGTCAACTCGCGCGCCTTGCTCAGAAGGAAAGCGGACCGGTCCACGCCCGTGACTCTGAATCCCTTCTGCGCCAAAATCAGGCTGTGACGCGCCGGACCGCAACACAAATCCAGGACGCGGCCGCCCACGACGCCGCTTAACGCCAGGACGCGTTCCACTTCACCCGGCGCGGCGGCCATCTGGCGCTCGCCGAACATGTAGGGATAGAACGTCTGCCAGAATGCCTCATTTTCGAACCACTGCATCCAGTTAATATAACCAACCATCCAAGTGACCAGGAGGGCAGGCAATTGGAAACGCGACGGATTGGATCGCTGGAAGTATCGGTGGTGGGCCTGGGCTGTAACAACTTCGGATGGCGCATCGACGCGGACGCAAGCGCGGTTGCCGTGAACGCCGCGATGGACGCCGGGATCAACTTCTTCGACACGGCCGACATTTATGGCGCGGGCGCGAGCGAGGAGTTTCTGGGCCGGGCCCTGGGGCCGCGCCGCAACGAGGCGCTAATAGCCACCAAATTCGGGATGAAGATGGACGAACAGCGGCGCGGCGCGCGTCCCGAATATGTGCGGCAAGCGACCGAGGACAGCCTGCGGCGTCTGGGAACGGATCGCATCGATCTGTATCAACTGCACGAGCCCGATCCCGAAGTCCCCATTGCGGAAACGCTCGGCGCGCTGGATAACTTGGTGCGCGCCGGCAAGGTGCGCGAGATTGGCTGTTCGAATTTTTCGGGCGATCAACTGCGCGCGGCGGAGGCGGCCGTGCACGAAGGCGGCGCACGCTTCGTGAGCGTCCAGAACCAATACAGCCTGGTGCATCGCGAGCCGGAAACGGACGTCATGCCGGAATGCGTGCGCGCGGGAATCGCATTCCTGCCCTATTTCCCGCTGGCCAATGGACTGCTCACCGGGAAGTATCGCCGTGGGCAGCCGCTTCCCGAAGGCAGCCGCGCGCGGGATGGATTTGGTCCGAAAGTGTTCACGGATGAGAATCTGGCGTTGGTAGAGTCGCTCAGCGAGTTCGCGGCTGCGCGCGGGCACACCATGCTGGAACTGGCGGTTTCGTGGCTGGCCGCGCAACCCGCGGTAGCGTCGGTGATCGCGGGCGCGAAATCGCCGGAGCAGGTGAAGAGCAATTCATCCGCCGCGGGCTGGCGGCTCGCCGCGCCGGATCTCGCGGCAATCGAAGCGATCCTGCCACGGGCGCAACGGGCGCAATGACGGCGGCGTGTGTCAACATGAAACTTGCGCATCCTGCTGGCACATAATTCGCTCTACTATCCGTCCTACGGCGGCGGCGACAAATCCAACCGCCTGCTGATGGAGGCGCTGGCGGCCAGAGGACACGCGGTGCGGGTGGTGGCGCGCGTGGAACATTTTGGCGCGGAGGCGCATGCCGCGCTGGTGCGCGAACTGACCGCCCGCGGAGCCGCCCCGCGGCACGAGCGGGCCAGCGTCGAGTTCCAGTTGAACGGCGTGGAAGTCCGCATCCTCACTCGCGACCCAAATCTGCGGGCTTATTTCGCCGCCCAGGTGCGTGCGTTCTCGCCTGACATCATCGTCGCCTCGACCGACGATCCGGCGCACCTCATGCTGGAGATCGCGTTGCGGTCGCCGCGCGCTCGAGTAGTTTACCTGGTGCGCGCCACTATAGCGTTGCCGTTCGGTCCGGATAGCGGATTGCCGAGCGAATTCCAAACCGAAGCTTTGCGGCAAGCGGATGGCGTGGTGGCGGTGAGCGAATACGTCGCGCAATACGCGCGGCAATGGGGCGGCGTGGAGGCCATCCACGTGCCGATTTCGCTGCTGGATCCCGGCGGCCATCCGGACCTGGGCCGTTTCGATAACCGCTTCGTCAGCATGGTGAATCCATGCGCGGTGAAAGGTATCTCGATTTTTCTGGCGCTGGCGGAGCGCTTTCCGGACGTGGAGTTCGCGGCCGTTCCCACGTGGGGCACCACGGCGGCGGATTTCACGGCGCTGCGGAAGCTGCCGAACGTCTCCATTCTGCCGCCGGTCGATGACATCGACGATTTGCTCCGCCAGACGCGCGTGATGCTGGCGCCGTCGCTATGGGCTGAAGCGCGATCGCGCATGATTCTGGAAGCCATGTCGCGCGGCATTCCGGTGATGGCCAGCGCCGTCGGCGGCCTGGCGGAGGCCATGCTCGGTATGGACTATCTGCTGCCGGTCAATCCGGTGGCGCGCTATCGGCCCATGGTGGACGAGCTCATGGTGCCGGCGGTCGAGATTCCGCCGCAGGACGTGAGACCGTGGGCGGCGGTTTTGGAACGCCTGTTGACGGACCGCGCGCATTACGAGCAGTTGGCGGCGGAGTCCCGCCTCGCGGTGCTGGACTACGCGCGTAATCTGAACGCCGTGCCGTTTGAGGCCTATCTCGAAAAGGTCTTGCAGTCGCCCAGAAGGCGCGCGGGCACTCGCCGGCAGAATGTGAGAGCGCCGCTCTCCCCGCTCTCAGGTGACCGGCGGCGGCTGCTGGCGCTGCGTCTGAAGCGAGCGAACACGCATGTGGGTAGCTGAGACATCGTCCACATCTTACGAAGGCCGGGCGTCGCTGGCGCGCCGGGCGACGGAACTCGCGCGCGCGGCTATGCCCGGTGTGGATGTGGAGATCCTCTGGGACGGCATGTGGGTGCGCCGCGTGGGCCCCGATTACTTTCCGGATCCCGATATGTTCCGCCTGTCAGGGAGCAATGCCGGGCCCAATGCCGCGCCGAATTGGGAGCGCTGGGCGGGGCAGGCTGCGAAGCATCTCCGCGACGCGGAGGATTATTGGTTCTATTTGTACAAGCCGCGGGCGGGCGATGCGATCGTGGATATCGGCGCGGGGCGCGGCGAGGATGTGTTCGCATTTTCGCGCGCGGTGGGGCCGGCCGGGCGCGTCTGGGCCATTGAGCCGCATCCGGTTTCATTTGCGGCGCTCGGCCGCTTGTGCGAGCTCAACCGGTTGGCGAATGTGACGGCGCTGAATTACGCGTGCATGGACCGGGCAGGGGAATTGCAGATCGAAACGCTGCCGGTATGGGAGTCCAACTACGTGCGGGCCGGCGATCCCAGCGCAGCGAGTTATCCGGTGAACAGCGTGCGATTCGACGATCTGGCCGCGGAGCACGGCATCCAGCGGATCGACTTCCTGAAGATGAACATCGAAGGCGCCGAACGGCAGGCGCTGCCCGGTTGCCAGAGGGCGCTCGGGCGCGCGCGGTTTGTGTGCATCGCGGCCCACGACTTTCGCGCCGCCCGCGGCGAAGGCGACGAATTCCGCACGCTCGATTTCGTGAAACAGTTCGTGGCCGCCGCGGGCTTCGAGATCGTGATGCGCGACGACCCGCGCTACTATGTGCCGTATCACGTGCACGGCGTGCGGCGAGGGTAGCGTAGGCAATGAACCCGGTCTCTGGTCGCGGCCTGCCATTGCATACAGCGCCGCCATGATTCCACAAACGAGAAGCGTCAGGATTCTCGATTTGTTGGGCGCAGCCGATCCAGTTCGTCCACGATTCTCTGGCGAACCGCATCTCGCAGCGCCGGCACTTGCTTGATGCTCCACCCATCGACGGAGACGGCCTCCAGAATTCGGAGATAGATATCCTGGGTCTTTCCGAAGATCCACGAGTTGCGAGGCAGAGCCGCTCCGGAACCGTCCACCACCAGCGGCAATATCGGGATGTGCTCACGAATTGCCAACTGGAAGGGACCCTCATTGAACGGCAGGACCCGCCTGTCTGGCGACCGGGTCCCTTCGGGGAAGAAGACGACTGAACAGTGCTGGCGGAGGTATCGCGCACACTGCAACAACGCCTTCGCGCTCTTGCGCCGGTCGGACCGCTCGACCGGTACGTCGCCTGCCATGCGGAGCATCCAACCCACCAACGGCACCCTGAACAACTCCGCCTTGGCGAGCCATTTCGTATCCAGCTTCAAATGCGAAATCAGCGGGATGTCAGCCAAGGACTGATGGTTGCTGACGACGACGTACACTTGGTTCGCGTGCAGATTTTCACCGCCGGAAATATGGATTCGCCAAGGGTTGACTCCCGCCAGGACGCGCCCAAGCTTGCGGAACCAGCGTCCGGTGCGCAGCCGGCGCGGCTCACGGTCAAACAGCCTGACCACGCCTAGCAGCGGAGTCCAAAGCAGAATGAGAATCGCGCTCGCGGTCCAAATCCAAGCGGTGCGCAGCAAGGGGATCATCTAAATTGTTGGCTGGCGTGAGTGATGCGTCTTCGTCCCACCGCCCCAATCGACAGTCAGGCGGCGCCGGGCGCGGCGGATCGTTTCACCCAGGCTCCCTCAGGATAACAGGACGCGCAGACGGTAAAGAGCCATGCTCGCCAGTCAAACGAAGTCTCCTCGAGGCGCGGGATATTGCGTGGATTCAAATGCGTCAGAAGCCGGAAGGCAATGAATGCCGCCAGCACTCCGAGCATCCCGCCGACGCCGGCGCCACAGGCGATGCCACCAGGTCATTGCGCGCCTCCAGCAGACATTTTGAGGATCAGGCCGACGGCTTCCGTCAATCGCTGCCAGCTCGCGGCTTCGGTTTCGAGCTGCGCCCGCCCTTTCCGCGTCAGGCGATAGAACTTGGCTTCCCGCCCGGTTTCGGTGTCCTTCCAGTCCGCGGCCAGAAGGCCACGGTTTTCCAGCCGGTGCAAGGCTGGGTAGAGCGAGCCTTGCGGTACCTGGACCACATCGCGCGACACTTGCTGCAGGCGTTGCGCGATCGCGTATCCATGGACGGTACCCAGCGCGACAACTTTTAAGATCAACAGGTCCAGGGTGCCTTGAGGAAGATCGGATTTTGCAGTCATTCCCATGCCTCCTTCTTCTATACATTAGACTATGACGTGTAGAAGGTCAAGGCGTTTGGTGTGGGGCAGGACTCCAGTCCTGCGGCCGACGTCCACGTCGGCCTGTTTTGGGTTCTGGCCGAAGGTGGAGTGGGCGGGCTGCCGGGTGAAACTGTGGAGCTTCATTCCGGGAGAGCCGGGTTAGAGGCCCGGCCCTCCACTGGAGCTAGAAAGGAGGAAATGCCTTATGTTTCTTCTTCTGCTTGATTTCCGGCTGCCTTTAGTGGCCGGTGATCTGGCTTAAACGCCGGTAAACCAGTGCGAAGCCCGGGGTCAGTCGCCAATACTGGCCCCGGTTTCCAACATACCGCAAAAAGACGCCAATGCAAATAGCCCGCTTCGGCCCCGCCGACACGTCCAGAAATGGCTGCCTGATGGCCCTGGAGGACCGCTGATGGAATCCTCAGCACCCAGGTGATCGTCTCCTCTCGTATTCCCGTGAATTTCTCTTTGTGTGTATTCCCGCCGCCAGCGGCGCACGATGCGCGGCTCAGCGCTGCTCCTCGGCCCCACATTGCGTCCTGCGGCTGCTGGCGCGCCGATCCGGCGGTGCGGTGGCGCGCCCCGCGCGCACAAGAATCAATACCCGCGCACCGCCCAAGAGAGGCGAGAATCGGACAATGGCCCGCGCAGCCGCCAGCGCGCGACCATTCCGCCCGCAGACCCGCCAGCGCGCACGCGAGCTGGGCGGCGGTGATTACGAATGATCGAACCCGGCGAGTTGTACGCCGTGCTGGCATCCGCCGGCGGCGGCCAAGCCGAAGACTTTACTACGTGCTCACCTCGGCGCCCCGCGCACGATGCGCACCTCGACGCTACTTCCCGGCTGCATCGTGTCCTGCGCCTGCTGCGCGCTGACCTAGCGGCTGCGCCAGGTCGGGTCATTGACGCCGAGCAGACGCCGCAGAACCAGCACTAGCGGAGCCAAGCTCGTTTTGCGACCAGGTGGACCATGTTCGTGCGGGCCGTGATTGTGGGGGAATCAATATCGGCTACCGCGGGGCACTGAGAGCAAGGCGGTACATCCTGTATTCCTCTCCTGTGCCATACCGATCCGGAAAACCACCGAGAAAAGACGGCGCCACACTTGGCATCCAACGCCGACCTTCGAGCCCGTGCCACACAATAGACGTGCCAGCGCCAGGGTTCTTGCGAGCGTGGATGGAGGCGATCATTCGCCGTCGAACCCCGGCGGAAGCCGCTCAACGACTTCGGGGCGCTAGCCTTTCGACCTTCGCCGCATCCGCCGCGTCGATGGCGCAGCGTTTAAGGGCACGTGCAGGCACGTACATGCGAAGGGTGGGCAATTCGCCAGGTTTAGAGTGTGCGGATGCGGCTCTCAAGGCTAACGCGCCGCGGAGACTGAGAGGCCGTGGAGCGGGTCGCCGTTTTCCAGCGGAGTCACGCTAATGGGGACGCGTTGCGCTCCACGCCGGATTGTGCAATTTTAATAGAAGTCTCAGTTCTGGTGCAAGATGGAGATCTCGATTCCGCTAATCACCGCCTTTTTTGGCCTTTTGGGAATGTCTTTCGGTGCGGCGACCTTGTCGCAACCACCCGCCCATCGTTATGCCGCCGTTGTCGCTGTGGGAGGGTATGAAGACCCATGGCAACATCTAAACACCGCGATTTCGGGCGGCAACGCGGTGCGGAGCCTGCTTCACGATGGGCTGGGTTTCCAGGCTTTGAAGCTACTGCGTGACCCAACAAAGCCAGACCTTGACAATTGGCTTGACAAGCTTCCGCAGGACGTCACCGATGCGGACGAATTGGTCGTGTTTGTGACGGGACACGGCACCAGCGATGGTGATTTTGTGCTGGTGGACGGCCAGTTCGCGCATGTGCAAGCACTCTTATCCCGAGTCTTCTCGGTGCCCGTTCCGCGGATTCTCGTTATTCTGGACTTCTGTTATAGTGCCGGCTATGTACAGCCTGCTTACAGCGCAGCTCAGGCGCAAATCCATTTGCTGTCAGGCGCTCCCAAGGTTCGGCAAATCATTGCGGCGGGCAGTGCGCAGATTTCCAGCGAGGGATCGGAAAGCTTGGAGTACTCCCCTTTTGTCCGGCATTTCCTCGACTATTTTGACAGGAGTCTTCCGGATTTCATGAAGAGCAGAGTAGTAACGGCACAGGATCTTGCCAATGCGCTAGCAGACTCGGAGAAAGACAAGGATCAGAAAGCGAAGTTGGAACTGGTACCCGGCGCAAGCCGTGACGATTTTACTTTTGACTTGGACGGCAAGGAGATAAACGGCTTCCGCGAAGCCGTTGCGAAGTCGCAGATCGATGCCGGTCCGCTGCGCGCCTATGCCAGAGCTTATCCGCACGGGCTGTTCTTGCGTGAGGCGTGGGCGCGCATCAACAGCATCGAAAAGCAAATACGAGAGAGCTACGACCTCGAGTTTCAACGGGGAAGCCTGACGGGTGGGGATGAGACAGACGTCTGGGTAAATCTGAAGGACGGTCTGGAATATGCGTGGGTGCCGACAACAACCGAAATAAAGCTGGGGAAGGAGAAACTAGGGGCGGGCGAATCGCAGAAGAGGGACTACGGTGGGTTCTGGATGACCCAAACGGAGGTTCCAGTCTCCGCATACCAGGGTTTTGCCAAAAACCGAAATCTGCAGATGCCTCGGGCCCCCGGCTTCAACCGACGCTGGCGAACTGGTGGGCAGCCAATGGTGAATGTTTCCCTCGCTGAAACAGCCTCCTACTGCGCGTACGCGGGCGGGCGCCTGCCAACCGAGGCAGAGTGGGAATACGCGGCTCGTGCACAACGGAATTTGGATACCGACTATTTTGGCATGGGCCGGGCACCAGGGTTTACGAACCTCCGGGGCAAGCTGTGCCGTCCCGTCGAGGCGGGTTGCGACACCTATGAGGACGTCGCACCAGTGGATGGACTCACGAACGACGTAAACGCGTGGTCCCTATTTGGAATGGCTGGCAATGTCAGCGAAATCACGGCCCCTGTGGCGGGCGCGCCCGGCGGCGCCGCGGACCCCAATCCGCAGTCGTCCACCAAGATGTGGGTTCGCGGCTATAACTTCGCGGACCCGCGGCCGGAGCAGTTGTCGTTCTCAAAGCGGAGCCCCGAGGACGCCCGGGGCTCAAACACCGTTGGGTTTCGATGCCTGATTGACTACGTCAGGTGGGGGAGTGCTCCCGACCGGAGCATTCCTTGAATTTCTCTAAGAACAACGCTACCGAGACGCTCGCCACTGTGGGCAAGAAAAAGACAAAGTTTGCGGGCGAGCCGTAAGCTATATAACCCGCTAGGAACAGTGCAACACCCAGGAGCAGTACTGCGATCGGCAGGTAACGACGCCAAACGGTTGGAAATCGAAAAAGAAACAAGGTGAGGCAGGCAATTAAGAACGACCAGGAGATCATACATGCCCGAGAGGGCGCTCGGTAGTTGCTGCCTGCCCGCATCTCGAGTTCCGTGTCAATCGCGTCAGCGAGGATCTCCACGCCATTCCGCCAGCCGAGCGGAGTTTGATGTTCGTCTCTGCCATCGTAGCCGGACCCAATGAGCACGATTTTGCCGCCAAGCCTTACCCTCAGAAACTCGAGACCGGCCTTGCGCACGTAAGAAGCGAACAACGGCTGCCGATTCCAGTTCCGGAAGTCAATCTGGTAGCTGCCGATATCGTGGTACTTCTGGGAGTCCGCCAGAACGGCAACGAATGACGGCAGTCGCTGAATGGACATAATGCGGGAACTGGGGGCGGGTTCTGCGTCGGCGACTTTCAGATAGGTTCGCCGATACCACCGGATCACCCCGTCTCCATCCGTGACAAGCACCGTGAGTCCGCTCTGCGGCGACCCGGATCCGCCGAGGGCCGACCGCCCAACAAAGAACGCGTGTTGGGTCTGTGAATATTGGGCCGTCTGTGCCCAGAACAAGTTACCCGTCCCGATCATGGCGAGATCCCGATACGAATCGTCGGAAGTGTCAAGGTCGATACCGATTCGACTGGCTCCAGCCTCCGCGACGGCGGCAATGAGCTCTTCTAATGGCTTGCAGCGCAGGGGCATCGTGAAGTTGAACGAGTGAACAAAGTCGGCACGATCGATCATTACGATAGCGACGTGGCTGTCCTCGGACGATTTTAGGCTCGCAGCCAAGGCTGACATTGGGCCTTGGTATCTGACAAAGATAGCGACTGCCTCAAGCGACGGTGCAATCCCGATTACCAGGATCAAGGATGTCCAGGCGATGCGCTTTGCGGAATGGTGAGACGTCACTGGGCTGGTTTCCCGCCCGCGGCGTCAACGGTCGAGGCCCGTCCGGAATTCTGGGCCAACAAATGCAGATAGCCTACCAGGAACGCCCGACGCGCCGATGCCCCAACTGCTAATTGACCGTTTTTTTCCTTATCGATCCACGGTCTTGTCGCCACCTTTATATTGTCGAACTCCTTAGCAGTTTGCCCAAATTCGGGGGACGGACTGACTAGTATGTAGCCCCAGCCGTCGTGATCGTTTTGCCCATGAGCGTCAACTTTGAAAACCCCGGGTTTGAGCCCCACGAACATGACCCGTGCCGGGCACTGGCCCTGCCAGTCCAGTTTACCGACAGGCTCTTTGCCGTTAACCTTCGCAAGGATCCGAAGATTATATTTGTCCCAGGTCATTGTCGAAAAGCTATGGCAAAGGTCAAGCCCCTCTTGGCTCAACTCCACAACGTCGTCGACCAACCCAGCACCCTGTGGTGCGGAAGCGTTTCCCACAGCATTGATAAAATTTGTATTGTCCTTGGCGATTAGATCGACAATCGCCGCAAACACTCGCTTGAGGGGGCCCGAGAAATCCCTATGCTGGGGGGCCGGTACCTCAAAAAATCCGCCGCAGACGCCTGGAAGTGTACACGGCTGAGCATAGTAGGGATTTCCGTCCGAATCGGCAAGAACCAGCCTGCCAGGCGCAAACCCGCTGGAAGTAGGCACAAATATGAACCCCTCGCCTACCTCGAGCCTTTGGAGCAGGCTAATGGCCCTACCGGGCGGAGTTAGCTGCTCCCACCTGCCGACAACGTCGGACACGACCACCTTTTCCGCAAAGGCCATGCCGTGGGATGCGGCCATTACCGCGACAACTGCCGTTCGCCACAATATCGTCCGTTGCATAACCCGGCCACCAATTCTCGAGCGATTGTACCTCTGACGCTATGGAATGTCAACAAATAACCCACAGCTAGCCACCCCGGTGGCTCGCGGAACGTCGCCCGTGGGGAAATATGCCTTAGTTTCCATGCGGATGCCAAAGCGGTGACCAAAGTAGTAACGGATCCCGGCACCCATCGCCGGAGCGAAGACAGCATCTTTGAAACGAACCCGGGTTGCTCCGCCAAGGACCTCCGTCGGAGCCGGGTTGGGACTTGGATTCGCGTAGTTTACGATCACATCGACACGCTTCTGGATCGTCGATCCCGCAACGAGAACATAGGGTTCGAACCGGCCACGGTTTCGCAAAGGCGCCCACTCAAATCCGCCTTCATAGACTAGGTTCAACAGATTGGTTGACGCGGAATACCCGGCTGGCAGCGAACGGTCCTCATGCCGGCCCTTCCACACGTTGACCTGACCGAAAAACAGTAGCCTACGACTGACGGCTCGAGCAACGTTCACCGCGAACGCGCCGGATCCCGGCGAGGTTACGCGAAATCCTGAAAAGTTCGCCAGCGGAACGTCACTAGGGAGCAATCCCCCAATGGTATCTCCGGCGAGTACGCCTATCTCAAAGGAGCCGCTGCGCAGCACCGAATCCTTATCGTTCTGTCCCCAGCCGGGCCGACAGGCGCCGCAAATGCAAATGAGTAGAGCCAAAGCCCCGTTGAACCTGCCTTCCGCTAGATACATAGTCATTAGCGAAATCGAAAGAATACGCCGAAGCCGACTCTGCCAAAAGTACGCAGGACTCGGGCGTTATAGTAGCGCCCCTCCACTCTAAAACCGACGTGTTCGGAGAAATAGTATCGCAGCCCCGGCCCGGCATCTACGACAGAGTGGTAGGTACGGAAACGACCGGAGAAGTTCTGCCCGGGCGCGCCTCCGATGGAGGCATAGGTTAGATCGCCGGCGGAACGGAGCGCCCCTGCTCCACCGCACAGGTAGGGAATGATGCGCGCCGTCTTCTTGAGCGGAAAGAGGACCTGAGCGCCGCCACTGAATTCCATCGTGCTGGCGTGGGCGTCCACTGAGATCCGCAGGGTTGTCGGTGGCAACTGGGCCAAATAGTAGTCCTGAGTGTATTCAATGCGACCGCCGGCTATATAATCCCACTCGGCCGTGAACACGAGCCTGCGGCTCAGGCTCGCGCCGAATTGCAGTCCGATCGACCCATTGCTCGAGGGGGAGACCACTTCTAAAGGGATAGCACCAGTGTTAACTGCGGTCGTCGATACCGAACTCAGGATACCCCCAAAATTAAAGCCTCCTATCACCGTAGCCTCCAGTTCACCTCCACGCAGCACTGGAACGCTCTGCCCGCGGCCGAGTCCACAGCCGTAGGTCAGAAGAGCCACAAGTGCAACTGCCCGCATAAGCCAGACGTTCATGATAACGCATCTGCTGCGGCAGGTCTCTCCGAGGTTATTCGTCGGCCACCGCCAGCCGGTATATCGCCACCGGGGTATATCGCCCGAGCGGGTCTCCCTGTTAGAGTTTGCTTTCGGGTTCTGGCGGAAGGTGGAGTGGGCTGGCTGCCGGGTGAAACTGTGGAGCTTTATTCGGGAGAGCCGGGCTGATGGCCCGGCCCTCCACCTGGAGCTAGAAAGGAGCAAACGCTTTACGTTCCTTATGCTGCTTGATTTCCGGCTGCCTTTAGTGGGCCGGTTCAAGACGACGGTGATCTGGCTTAAACGCCGGTAAACCAGTGCGAAGCCCGGGGTCAGTCGCCAATACTGGCCCCGGTTTCCAACATACCGCAAAATCGGCCCATTGCAAATAGCCCGCTTGGGCCACCATCTCGAAAGTGTTAAATCCTCAAACCCCCGGCTCTGCCGGCAACTCCGCCTCCTCGACGGCGCTCTGTTCCGCGGGTTCCGGGATGCGCCCGCTCCCATCCGCCCAGGCCCACGCCACCGCGGTAAACGAACTCAGTATCCCGGCCGCCGCGCCGATGGCCCGCGGGCTGAAATATTGCGAACAAATTCCGGCCGCCGCCATCGACACGATCATCACCGACCAACGCAGCGATTCCATGGTCGAAAACACGCGCCCGCGGAAACGGTCAGGCGTGTGCCGCAGCAGTTGCGAGTAGTTCAGCACCGAACTCACCGCCATGCCCACTCGCGAGAGACAGATGAACCCGAGCGCCAGCCCGTAATTCCGCATTTGGCTGAACGCCACGTACGCCGCGCCGTGGACGATGTACGAAATCGAAATCGTGCGCTTGTATCCGGCGAAGCCCGTGCGCCGGCCCACGACGTGCCCCAGCCCCCCGCCGATCAGCAGGCCCACGCCGGCAAAGCCCCAGATCGTCCCGATGCCCGCCGCGCCACGCCCGAATACCTGCTCGCCGAACAGCGTAAACAGGATCTGCGCTGCGCCGCCTCCCGTCGCCCAACCCACCGATACCATACCGATCCAGAACACCAGCGGTGTGGCGCGGATGTATTCCAGGCCCTCGACGTATTCGCGCCAGGGCCGCAGCATGCCCGCCGCCCGCGTCCGCCCGCGCTCCGCCACGAAGCCCCCGGGCGCACGCAACTGCCACACCGCATAGGCCGAGAAGATGAACGAAAGCGAGTTGAGCGCGAACGCCCAGGCAAAACCCAGCCGCGCCACCGCGAACCCGGCCAGCATGGTGCCCGCCGTGAGCGTGGCCCACTGGGTGGTCTGTGTGAGCGAGTTGGCCGTATGCAACTCGGCCGGACTGGCGATCGCCGGCAGAATTGCCGCGCGCCCGCTGGTGAAGAACGGCGAAACGAACATCAGCAGCCCGCTCAGCGCGTAGAGCAGCCATGCCGAGGGATGCCGCACCGTGGCGATGAAGGCCAGCGCCACCACCGCCCGAATCAAATCGCTGGCCAGCATGATCCGCCGCCGGTCGAAGCGGTCGAGCGCCACCCCCGCCACCGGTCCGGCGAGCAGCGCGGGAATCGCGCGCGAAAGCATCACGCCGCTCACCACCAGGCCCGACCCGGTCACGGCCATTACCAGGCTGAACACCGCGATGTTGTTGAAGTAGTCGCCCGTCTCGCTCACCACCTGGCCGAGCCACGTGTAGCGATAGTTCCGGTTATGGCGCAGCAGGTCGGTAAACTCCGGCATACTTCAACGTAACCACAGATGGACACAGATGAACACGGATGAAGAGCCGGGCGCGAACTACGCTGTACGTTTACGGTGCGGTATCCTAACCGGAGGAGATCGCCGATGCGTGGAGGCAGAGTATTTATCAGCTATCGCCGCGACGATAGCCGGGCCGACTCCGGCCGGCTCTATGACCGGCTGGCCACTTACTTCCCCGGCAGAGTTTTCCGCGACGTGGGTTCCATCGAGCCGGGCGTCGAATGGGACGAGGCCATCGCGCGTGTTCTCAGCCAAAGCGACGCCTGCATTGTGGTCATCGGGAAGGACTGGCTGAACATTACCGACGCCGCGGGGATCCGCCGCCTGGACGATCCCCGCGATACCGTGCGGCAGGAAATCGCGGCGGTCCTCAAACGCCAGATGCGCGTCTTTCCGGTGCTGGTAGGCGGCGCCCGGATGCCGGCGGAGGAAGATCTGTCCGCCGACTTGCAAGCGCTCTGCCGCTGGAACGCGAGTGAACTCCCCGAGAAGTACTGGGACGTGGCCGTTCAGGATCTGATCAAAGCGCTGGAAACGGCATTCGCTCCATCCGCGCAGCCGCGCACCGCCACGCCGCCGCCCGCCCGCCGCACATGGGTGCTGGCGGCATCCGGGGTACTCGCCGTCGCGATTGTGGTGGCGCTCTATCTTGGGTTGAGACCTTCACCGAATCCAAATCCGGGCCCGGTACCCAATGCCGGTTTCCAGTTCGCGGGTAACTGGCGGGCCGTGGTGATGACGCCGGGCCAGCGGGTCGATGAAGAACTCGACGCCTACGCGGACCAGAGTTTTCGCTTCGTGGCCCAGAACAGCACCGCCGGAATTGGAAAGTGGCAATACAATTCCGCCGCGGACTCGCTGGAGATGTCCGACGCCACCAATCTGACCAACAACGCCAAGTTTTCGTGTACGTGGAAAAACGTCAGTGCCGCCCGCGAAGGACTCAGCGGCACATGCATCGACCGCGTGCAGAATGCCTGGACGGTTTCCTTGTCACGCGGGCCCGGCCGCGCCGTCGAACGATTTTACAATGTTCCGCGCGTGGACCTTTCCGGCTTGAGCACCGCCGAAAAGGCCGCGTTCTCCGAGTTGCTGGCGCGCCGGCAGTGCGGCTGCGGTATGAAGATGCTGGTCTGCCTGCGGACACATCCCGCATGCCCCTATCGCGCGGGCCTTTCGCAAACCGCGCTGGCGTCGTTTCTGCGGACCGCGCGCCAGTAAGCAGTGGTGGGACAGGCCTCCTGGCCTGTCGGCGCGAAGCTCCACCACTTCACGAGCCGATTATCGAGAGGATGAAGTCGACTTCCTTGCCGGCGTCCTGGCTGCCTGGCTCAAAATTGTAATTCTGGCCGTTCGCCAGCCGGATATGGAAGGATTGGCGACCCTTTCCGAACTTGACGATGTCGCTCCTGTTCTTTTTCGCCTCTGTTACCGCCGCGGTGTCGAAGCTGTGCCCGCCACCGTAGGACTTGAAGCCGGCATTGCCCCGGGAAATGATCAGCCATCCTTCGGCATGCTCGCAGTACACGCGCAATGTCGCGACACCGCCATTGGCTACCGCGGCGCGATAGTGCTCGAATGCCTTTGCCGGCTGATTCAGGTAGTAGAGTTCGACTTTGGCGATTGCGTTATAAGCCTGCGATCCCGCCGGATTCGCTGCGATGGCCTGGTTGAGCAGCGCCTGCGCTTCGGCATACTGCTTGCTCCCGAGCATGCCCCCCGCCTGCTTCACCATATCGCTGTAGCTTGGAGCGGGGGCCGGCGGCGGCGCAATGGGCGCCGGGATGGACTCAGCCGCGACTGGCGCCGGTGGTTGTGCCTGTTGTGGCGCAGGGGGCCGGCTGGTCTGCGAGCGCGGCGCCTGGGGCTGTAACGGTGTCGACTGCGCCGTCTCCGGTGCGGCCGGTGGGGCTGGCGTTCCCGGATTCTGCTCCAGTTGCTGCTGGCGTTCCAGGTCGGGCTGCGGAATGCCGCTGGGTTGAGCGGGCCACTCCGCAAACGGCGTCGTCGGCCCGGGGCCCGGCCGGTGTCGGAGCCACCACAGCACGCCTGCTCCTGCCGCGAGCACCAGGATTCCCGCCAGGATGACGGGCGCTAGCCATTTGGGCAAAGGCTGGCGGACGGCTGGAGCCACGACCGCCGGATCCTTGACAATCGGAGCCATGACCGCCGCGGCTGCCGCCCCGGATCCCGACGTGGAGCTTTCGTACTTCCGAATCTTAGCTTCCAGGTTGGATTCCTGGGAGACCGGCGGCGCAGGCGGCCCCTCACCGGGCACAGCGATGGACCCCCCACGCGGAACGGAGATCCCGCCGGTGAGAGCGCGCTTGAAGTCTTCCATCGACTGGAAACGGTCGTTCGCGCGCACCGCCATCGCCTTCATCAGCGCGCTCTCCGCGGAAGGCGGAATGGCGGCGCCCAGTTGCGAGGGCCGTTCCAAAGTGTCCTCGGCCTGCCTGTCGAGCGAAGGCACCGGGACCTTCCCGGCGATGGCGCGATATAACGTGGCCGCGGTGGCATACACGTCGGTCCAAGGCCCCTGTTTGCCGCTCGAACGGTACTGCTCTTCGGGGGAGTAGCCCCCCTTGAGGATCGCCGAAAGGTTGCGGCTCTTCTGGCTCAGGGCATTGCGAGCCGCGCCGAAGTCGATCAGCTTGACCCTTCCCATCTTGGGAATAAAGATGTTTTCGGGACTCACGTCGCGATGCACGATGTTGAGGGCATGCACGGCGGTCAAAGCATCCATTACCGGCAACATGACTTGCAGCGCGTCCGCGAAAGGGATCGTGCCGCCGCGGCGGCGCAAGAATTCAGCGAAGTTCACGCCCTCGAGGTATTCCATCACCAGGTAAGCGGTGCCGTTGTCGCGGAAAACAGTGTCGACCGTCACGATGTTGGGGTGATTGGATTTTTTCAGAACGCGAGCCTCTTCAAGGAAGCGCTCCAGCCCCCATTCGTACTCTTCCCTGGCCGTGTCGGACAAAGGCATCACCTTGGTCCGGTCCGTGCGGCCAGCCACGCCGGCCGGCATGTATTCCTTCACGGCCAGGCGGGTCTCGAGACCGATGTCCCAGGCGAGGTAGGTGATGCCAAAGCCGCCGTGGCCTAGGGCGCGCCCGATCAGGTATTGCTCGTGCAGAGTGGTGCGTGGAGGCAGAAGCAGCAGGTTGTTCACCGGAAGATTGAAAGGCGATGCGCACTTCGGACAGACCGGGCTGCCGGAATCGTCTTCCATGCAACTGACGCAGATGGTTTCGAGTTTCATGCCGGTTTTGCTTGCGGTTCCTTTATGCCGCTAGGGCTGCCTGGGCCTCGGGGGCGGCGGCTGGGGCCTGGGCTGGGGCGGGGGCTTGGGCTGCGGCCTGGCCTGCGGCCTGGGCTGCGGCTGGGGCTTGGGCTGGGTCTTGGGTTGAGGCCTGGGCTGGGGCTTGGGCGCCGGCTTCGGCTGAGGTTTTGGCGCCTGAGGCTTGGGCGCCGGCTTCGGCTGAGGTTTGGGCGCCTGAGGCTTGGGCGCCGGCTTCGGCTGAGCCTTGGGCTGCGGCTGCGGCTGAACCCTGGGCTGCGGCCGAGGCTGCGGCGTGGCCTGTGGCTTCGGCTCGAGCTGAGGCTGAGGCTTGGGCGCGGGTTCGGGCTTGGGCTGGGCCTGGGGCTCGGGCGGGCGCTGGGCCTGAGGCTCGGGTTGGGGCCGGTTGCCTGTTCGCATCTTTGCCGTGCCGCCCTTGAACGCGCTGGTGGTGGGTCGTGGTGCAACTTCCCGCTGAACGTACGTGGGCGCAGCCTGCGGAACCGTCACACGGTGCGCCACCACGGACCGACTTGCGATTTCGGACGGCGCTCCTTGAGCC
>OCTA010002125.1_pt1 | contig 18092 bp, 14 predicted proteins | sample 1538991 | NCBI WGS metagenome assembly OCTA01 (sample SAMEA3539302, study PRJEB22396) | soil metagenome | biome: tundra; feature: field; material: soil | place: USA | collected 2010-05 | depth 0.15 m | reverse complement strand
GAGCGCTACCTTGACACGGTAGAGGTCCGGCGTTCGAGTCGCCGCGGGCCCACCACTGTTCTCAAATACTTACAGCGAGGATGCGCCGGTCCGTCTCGTCCGTATGGGGTTGCCTGACCCGTGCGCTGGAAGTGATCACGCGGAAGTGCATCCCGATTTCTTTCAGTTTGGGCGCCGCCAGGCCAGCCTCCTGGCAAGCAGCGGTCATGCGCTGAATCCCGGTGCGCGGGGAAAGCTCGCACATCCGGACGATTTGCTGGCCGTCCGACGGCGAGCGGGAGTCTCGCCGTCGGATGGCTCGACTCACTTGATGCGGATCGGGTCGGCCCAGGTCCCGCGGAAAAGAAACTTCTGCCCGTAGATGGTCTTTGTGAACTTGCCGTAGCGGATATCGGCCCCGGCATAGAGTCCCAGCACAAAACAATCGTCGGGCAGCGGAAACGTTTCCGAGACACTCTGCTGTTTCCGCTTGGGGTCGATCGTTTGTTGATGGGTTTCTCCCGGCTCCCAGCCCTTGTGCGGAGCAAAGACGTAGCGTAACTCGCTTCCGAGCGAGAAAACGTTGTTGTTGGCGATCTCGTATTCCACCGGAACTTCTTTGGCTTTGTCCAGGTCCGTGACGGGCGTGCGCAATTCGAGCGTGGGCCACACGATCGGCTCTTTGCCCGTGAGCACCACGACCGATTCGTACTTGAGCAGACGGCTCTGGGCGTTGTAGCTTTCGAACACCAATTCGCGATCCTTGAGATCTTCGCCCGCGAACGAGAGCTTCCCGCTGACATATCCATAGGCGTCCGGCGCCGCTTCCCAAAGCACTGCGTCCTGGTAGATGACCCTCAACCGCTTGACCTCCGGCCTCAAGAAGGCTTCGACCGGAACCTCATTCAGGTAGAACTGCTGATTCCTGGGCGAGGCTACCAGCGCCTGGTTATACTCCGCGAGCGCATGCCACGCCGGCCGCGGATAGCCGGTCCTGTCGTTCAAATTCTTGAAACCCCAGAATCCGAACCACTCTTCGGCCGTGTCGTTGTGCACGGCAGGCTCGCCGCCCTTCCACCATCCATCGGAGTAAATGAAGGGGCATAGGCCGGCGACGCCCGAATCGAGCAGGTCGCGATAGGCGCGGGTCATGGCCCGTGCTTGGGTCTCCAACGTGTTGCCTCCGTACTGGCCGGCGCCCGCGCCCTGGCGCGAGACCGACCGGCCAAACTCGGTGACCAGCACCGGCTTCCCGCCGCCGTTGAGTTCGGCTACGAAACGATTCGTGTTGGCATAGCCGTGCGTAAAGTTGGACCCTTCGGTGGTGTAGTCGTAGGTGTTATGGGCGTACACGTCGAAGACGTTGAGGTTCAGCCAGCCGGTAATGGCCGTGTTTCCCGAGATCGCGACGGGGACTCCCGGATGTTCGCGATGGATCAGGTCGCGGAGCTTGATCCACAGATCCAAGGTCGACTGCGCTCCGACCTTGCGGATGTGCGCCGGCATCGGCTCATTCATGATCAGATAGGTGATCACGCAGTCATACTTCCTGGTGTAGGCCAGGACGCGCTTCGCCGACTCCAGGTCCCGCTCCACGACCTTGGGATCGCCAAAATCCTCATCGGGCTTAGTCCAGATTCCGAAGACGATCTTCAGGCCGGATGCCTGCACCAGTTTGAGCTCGTCCTCGGTCATCTCCGACCACGTGCGTATGCCACTGAACCCGGCATCCTTGATGTTGTTCAGATCCTGCCGGATTTCCGGCAGATTGGAGACGCGCTGCTTGTAAGGATCTTCGCCGGGACGCGCACCTGGCTCGTAGCCGATGGCATTGACGAAGAACTTGTGGCCATCGATGTAGTACCAGCCGTCCTTGATTTCGATTTTGGTTCTGGGCGCCGGCGCCGCCAGGGCCGTGGCGCAGCAAGCAAGGAGCGCCAGCAGGGTGCAACGATGTAGAAACGATTTCATGACGAGGCCTCTTGCGCCCCTCCGGGACGCAACGGAAATGCCCAGCCAGAGAATGAGCACAGAGACGCCATGTGCCTTCGCACGACCCTCCCCGGAGCATCGCCTTCGACTAGGTGCAGACCATCCGATCGCGGTTTCAGTTTATTACTGAAGCCGCCAGTATCACAAGAGGCCATTCTCTTGTCAAGGGCATCGCTGACGCTTTGCTATGTTCCCGGATTAGTCCGATAATATGGCTGACCTCTCTGAGGATGGCGCGCAGGCGGTTCCTGGAGACAGCCTGGAGAGACAAGACAGCCATTCTGCAAATGAAAAAGCTTCCACGGAAAGGCGGTGGCCGTTCAGGAAAGCAGGATCACTTCCCGGACCGCAAGGATCGGCGACGGCCTCGTTTTTCGCGGGCGCCGGTCGTGCTTTACGAAGACGATGCCATAGTGGTCCTCGATAAACCCGCCGGACTTCCGGCTGTGCCTGTTAGAGGCTCCGATACTCCGTCCGCTTTGTCTCTTCTTTCCGCAGAACTGAAACTGAAGAGACAACGAGCCTTTGTCGTACATCGTATCGATCGTTTTACTTCCGGGGTTCTGCTCTTTGCGAAAACTGAATCGGATCGGGATGCGCTCGTTCGACAGTTTCTCGGCCACACTCCGGTGAGGGAGTATCTCGCGGTAGTTCGCGGGCGTCTCGGCGCCAAGGAAGGGAACCTCGTGCATTACTTTCGGCGGGAAGGAATGTTTCAAAGGTTGCGCACCGAGAGCGACCCCCAAGCGGCTCGTGCCGAGCTTCGATATTCCGTCGAGCGCCCTCTTCTGGGCGCTACGCTCGTCCGAGTTGCCCTGGTCACGGGATTGCAGAATCAGATCCGAGTGCAGTTTGCAGCGGCCGGTCACCCGGTCATGGGTGACAGAAAATACCACTTGGCGGAATCGTCGGAGCGGCGAATCGCTCGCGTCGCTCTTCACGCAACGCATCTTCAGTTCATTCATCCACGCTCGGGAGCGAACGTCTCGATTGACTGCGAATTGCCGCCGGATTTCCAGTCTCTTTTACGGGCATTAACGATCCCGGGCCGCCGCGACGCTACCGATCGAGCGCTCCCCCCAAGACTGAAAGACAAAACTGAAAGCTGACAATCGGGGCTTGGCGCGCTATACTAAGGGGGTATCGACGAACCAAGGGAGTGGGCGAAAGCCCACTTTTTTGTTGGCGATCGACGATTTTAGGCGAAATGCAGGACGACGTGGCATCCAAGATCGAAGCAATCGCGACGCGCGTGGCGGCTTCCGAGGGCATGGAAGTGGTCGAGGTCGCGGTGAAGGGCGGCGGCGCGAGCCGTCTCATCCGTATTTCGATCGACAAGCCCGAGGGCGTTACCCACGGCGATTGCGAGCTGGTTTCGCAGCAGGTGGGCACGATTCTGGATGTCGAGGATGTGGTGCCGGGTGGCCGCTACACGCTGGAGGTCAGCTCTCCCGGAGTGGAGCGCAAGCTCGCCAAACCAGGCGATTTTGTGCGCTTCCAGGGCAAGAAGATCAAAGTGGTGTTGCGCCAGCCGGTGGAGGGACGCCGCAACTGGGAAGGCATGCTGGCCGGGTTTGAGGATGGCCACGTGACGCTGGAGACCGGCGGCCAGGCGCCGCTGCGGGTTGCGCTGGACGAGATCCAGAAGGCCAACCTGAAGTTCGAGTGGTAAGCCCGCCGGGAGACCAAGAACCAGCAGAAATTTCTATCGCAAGGACGAGGGCACTTTGGAAACCATCTTTCAATCCATCGAAATCCTAAGCAAGGAAAAGGGCATCGATCCGCAGATCGTCTTCGACGCAGTGAAGGACGCCATGCTGATCGCCGCCCGCAAACACTACCGCACCAACGAAGACTACGTGGCGGAGATGGATCCGAAGACCGGCGCCATCCACCTGTTCGCCGTGAAGAAAGCGGTCGAGGTGGTGGAAGATCCCGTCCACGAAATGACGCTGGCCGAGGCGCGCCGAATCCAGCCGGATGCCGAAGCGGGCGCGGAAATCCGCATCACGAAGAACACCGACCAATTGGGCCGGATCTCCGCCCAAACCGCCAAGCAGGTCATCCTGCAGAAGGTGCGCGAGGCCGAGCGCGAAACCGTCTACAACGAGTACTCCGGGCGCGCCGGCGAGCTGGTCAACTGCACCGTCAAACGCGTGGAAGGCCCCGAGTACGTTCTCGATCTCGGCAAGACCGAAGCCAAGCTGGCCAAGAAGGAGCAGTCGCGCCTGGAAAGTTACTCGGTGGGCGACCGCGTGCGCTGCGTGATCCGGCTGGTCGATAAGGCCAGCAAAGGCCCGGGCGTGCTGGTGTCGCGCGCCGCGCCCGAGCTGGTGATGCGCCTGTTCGAGCAGGAAGTCCCGGAAATCTACGATGGCACAGTGTCCATCAAGGGCTGCGCGCGCGAAGCCGGCGAGCGAACCAAGATCGCGGTGCAGAGCCGCGACCGCGACGTGGATAGCGTCGGCGCGTGCGTCGGCATGAAGGGCATGCGCGTGCAGTCCATCATCCGCGAGCTGCGCGGGGAGAAGATCGACATCATCGAATACTCCGAAGACCCGGTGGTGTTCGCCACCCATGCGCTGAGTCCCGCCAAGGTGAGCAAGATCAGCATCGTCGATGCCGTCGACAAGCAGATGGAAGTGATCGTCGACGACTCGCAGCTTTCGCTGGCGATCGGCAAAAAGGGGCAGAACGTGCGCCTGGCTGCCAAGCTGCTGGGCTGGAAGATCGACATCAAGAGCGAAGAAGAAAAGCGGCAGGAAGTGGAGACGCAGATGGCCGCCATGGTGGCGCCGGGCGCGCCGGTCTCCGTGCTGATCGATTATGGGCTGGCGGAAAAGACGGTCGAGAAGTTGCTCGAGGCCGGCATCGGCACCATCGAGAAGCTGGGCGGCATGACGCCGGAACAGCTCGAAGAAATTCAGGGTGTCGGTCCGAAAGGCGTCGAGAAGATTTTCGAATGCGTCAACGCCTACTACGCCCAGTTCGAACAGCCGGCGGATGCGGCCGGAGGCCAGTTGGCGGTGGAGGAAGCCGCCGCTGCGCCAACCGAAGCGGAGCTGGGGGGCGAACCGGAAGCGGCTGTGCCAACCGAAGCGGAGCCGACCGGCGAAGCAGAAGCGGCTGCGCCAGGCGAAGCGGAACCGGCCGGCGAAGCAGAAGCGGCTGTGCCAGGCGAGCCCGAGCCGGCTGACGCCTCGCCGGATGCCACGGCGCTCGAAGCGGCGGAATCGGAACAGTTTGATACGATAGAGGACGCGGGTTCCCCTACTCACAATCAGCCAGGAGCGGGTCCTGAAGCCGGCCCCGGCGATGCCGGGGAAGGCGTCCCGAAGAATGATGGCGTTTGAGGTGTGTCGTAAGCGGTAAGCGACGGTTGCTTTTTCTATGAAGAAGATTCGAATCAACGAGCTGGCACGGGAGCTCGAAGTCAAGGCCCACGAGATCCTGGACCGGCTGCCCGAACTGGGCGTCGCCGAAAAGAAGACGCACTCCAGCTCCATCGATGAAGACGTGGCGATCAAGCTGCGCCGCTTGTTGGGACATGAGGTTCCGGACCTGGAACCCACGGCGGAGGCTCCGGCTGGGCAAGCGGAAGAAGCCGCGCCCGAGGCGGCGGAAACGCGCCCCGATGTCACCGCGCCGGAAGCTGCCGCGGAACCGGAAGAAGCACGGACAGATGCGCCAGAGGCGGCCGGCGAAGTACGCCCGGTCTCCGGCGGCGCACCGATTCGCCCTCCGTTGGCTCCGGGAAGGCCGATCCATCCACCGATGTCGGCGCCGGGCCAGCCATCGTCCGCGGCGCCCAGAACGGCGTCGCCCGCGCCACCGGTCGCGGTAATCGCCCCTGGAAGATCGCTGTCGCTGCCGGTGAGGCCGATACCGGCCGCCGCTAACGCGCCCCGGCCTGGCCAGATTCTGTCGGGTCCGCGCGCGCCGATGCCGGCAACCCCGCCGGCGACGGTGCGCCCGATGCCGGCCGGTCCGCGGCCGTCGTTGCCGCAGGTCCCGCGTCCGCAGGTTCCGTCCGAGGCTCGGAGCGGGGCGGGTCCGGGCGCTCCGGCACGGCCCTTGGCGGGCCAGCCGATCGCCCGCCCAGTTGTGCCGCCGCGTCCCGACCTGGCTGCGAAATTGAGTGCGCCGCGTCCGGCGATGCCGGCACTGCCGGCAGCGCCGCGCCCCGGAGTGCCGCGCTCGCAGAGCGCGCCCACGCCCGGTCAACCGATTTACCGCGGGCCGATCCGCCCCGGCCAGCCGATGGTGGCCCGGCCTGGGCAGGGGCTACGGCCGGGCGCGCCACCGAGCCGTCCCGGTCCGCGTCCGCAGCATCCGACCACGCCGCGAGGGCCAATGGGTCCAGGCCTGGCGCCGCCGCCGGTGGACCAACCGCGGGGCCGGTTCGACAAGCGCCCCATCCGCCAGCCGCGCGAACGCATCGAGGAAGAAAAAAACCTGCGGCCCGCCACGCGCCGCCAAACGGCCTCCGGCCCGCCGCCGATCAGCCGCGAAATCACCATATCCGAGGGCATCACTCTCAAGGAACTCTCCGAAAAACTCGACATCAAAGCGGCCAGCATCATCACGAAGCTAGTGGATCGCGGCGTTTTCGCCACCATCAATCAGACCCTGGACATGAAGCTGGCCACCGAAATAGCGCGCGATTTCGGCGCCTCCACCGCCACCGTGAGCTATGAAGAAGAGGCCATGCAAGCGGTCCAAGACGCCGAAGAAACCAAGGACCTGGTGAGGCGCGCGCCGGTGGTGACCATCATGGGCCACGTGGATCACGGCAAGACGTCGCTGCTCGATGGCATCCGCGAGGCCAACGTGGCCGCGCGCGAGGCCGGCGGCATCACCCAGCATATCGGCGCATATCAGGTGGAGTTGAAAGGCCGCAAAATCGTCTTCATCGATACGCCGGGCCACGAGGCCTTCACTCGCATGCGCGCGCGCGGCGCCAAAGTCACCGACATCGTCATCCTGGTGGTGGCGGCCGATGACGGCGTGATGCCGCAGACGCTCGAAGCGATTGACCACGCCAAGGCGGCGGGCGTGCCGATCATCGTCGCCATCAACAAGATCGATAAACCGGACGCCCAACCCGAGCGGATCAAGCAGCAGCTTGCCGACCGCGGCCTGCTGGCCGAGGATTGGGGCGGCGACACGGTGATGGTGCAGGTGTCCGCCAAGACCCACCAGGGCATCGAGTTGTTGCTCGAGATGATTCTGCTGGTGGCCGACATGCTGGATCTCAAGGCCAATCCGGAGCGTCCCGCCATGGGCACCGTGCTCGAAGCGCAACTGGACCGCGGGCGCGGGCCGGTGGCGACTGTGCTGGTGCGCAACGGCACCCTCAGCGTGGGCGATTTCTTCATCTGCGGCGCCGTATTCGGTAAGGTGCGCGCCATGATCAGCGATCGCGGCACGCAGATCCGCAAAGCGGAGCCGGCGACGCCGGTGGAAGTGCTGGGGCTGGGTTCGATGCCCGAAGTGGGCGACGACTTCCAGGTGGTGACCGACACGGCCAAGGCGCAGCAGATCGTGAAATTCCGCGACCTGAAGGACCGCGAGGCGGCGCTGGCGAAATCCGCGCGGCTTACGCTGGACCAACTGCACAAGCAGATGGAAGCCGGCGAGATCAAGGAGTTGCCGATCATTCTGAAGGCGGACGTGGGCGGCTCGGCGGAAGTGTTGACGGAGGCGCTGCAGAAGCTTTCGAACGAGAAGGTGAAGGTGCGCGTGATCCTCGCCGGCGTGGGCGCCGTCAACGAAAGCGACGTGCTGCTGGCATCAGCTTCGAACGCGGTCATCATCGGCTTCAACGTGCGGCCGGAGAAAGCGGCCTCGATGCTGGCCGAGCGGGAAAAGGTCGACATCCGCCTGCACACCGTCATTTACAACCTGACCGACGAGATCAAGGCGGCCATGAGCGGTCTGCTGGAGCCGGTCTTCCGCGAGGTCTACAAGGGCAAGGCAGAGGTGCGCGAAACCTTCCGCATCTCGAAGGTCGGCAACGTGGCCGGGTGCCTGGTGCAGGAAGGCACCATTCCGAGCCGCTCCGAAGTGCGCCTGCTGCGCGACAACGTGGTGGTGCATACCGGCAAAATCGCTTCCCTGCGCCGTTTCAAGGACGACGTGAGCGAGGTCAAGAGCGGCCAGGAATGCGGCATCACGCTCGAGAACTTCCCCGACGTCAAGCAGGGCGACTTTATCGAGGCGTTCGTCACCGAGCGAATGGCCACCGAGGTCTTCGCCTGATGCCATGGCTGCCGTCGGCGTGCTGACTCTGGAATTACGGCTGGAACATTCCCATTCCCTCAAGGACAAGCGTCACGTGGTGGAAGGCCTGAAAGCCCGCCTGCGCGGCAAATTCAACGTCGCGGTGGCGGAAATCGATTATCAGGACCTGTGGCAGCGCGCGGCGGTGGCCGTGGTGACGGTTTCGAGCGACCACGCCCATGCCGAAAAAGTGCTGCGCTCGGTGGAAGACGAAGCTGCCTCGCTGCTCGGCGGCGAATTAGCCGGCGCGACCGTGGAGTGGCTGGCATGAGCGGGCGTCATGGATGAACACCGCACACTGCGCGTTTCCGAAGCGCTCCGCGAGGAGTTGAGCGAGATCATCGGCTTTGAAACCGAGGACCCGCGGCTGCTGGCGGTGGACGTGACCGAAGTCCACGTCAGCCCGGACGGGCGCCACGCCAACGTCCGCGTGGGGCTGCGCGGCAGCGAAAAGGAGCAGGACGCGTCGATGGCAGCCCTCGAGCACGCGGGCGGCTTCCTCCGTCATGAGCTGGCCAGCCGCCTGATCCTGCGCCACGTTCCCGAACTGCATTTTATGCGTGACAAGAACCTGGATGTGGAAAGCCGCATTGATTTTCTTCTCAAACGAGCGAAAAAATCTCGTGTCCGAACTGAAAAATAGCCCTAAAGTCAAACAAACTGTGGTAGTTTTGTTTCTGTTGGCGGGAGCGGCGCCCCTCGCCGCGGCGGACCAGCCGGAGTTGCTGCGGTTGGAAAAAAGCGCCGATGCGATGGGTTCGGCGTATACGGTCGAGGTGTACGGCTACGACCGTGTGAAGATGGAAGCGGCAGCCGATGCGGCTCTCGACGAAGCGCACCGGCTGGACGAGCTGCTTTCCAACTATCAGCCGGGGAGCGAATGGAGCCAGGTCAACCAGCACGCGGCCGAAAAGCCGATGAAGATTTCGCCGGAGTTGTTCCAGTTGCTATCCGCGTGCCTCGATTACAGCCGGCAAAGTGAAGGAGCGTTCGATATTACGGTGGGGCCGTTGATGAAAGTCTGGGGCTTTTACAAAGGTACCGGACATTTGCCGCATCGCCCGGAAGTGGAGGCCGCGATGGCCCGCGTGGGCTACCGGCACGTGCACCTGGACTCCCAAGCGGGCACGGTCTGGTTCGACCGGGCAGGCGTCGAACTCGATCCGGGCGGCATCGGCAAAGGCTACGCCGTCGACCGGATGGTGGACGTATTGAAGCAGTATGGGGTGACTACCGCGCTGGTGGCCGGCTCGGCCAGCAGTATTTACGGCATGGGCGCGCCGCCGGGACACCCGGAAGGCTGGGCGATCGATATCCGCGACCCGTGGAAGCATTCTAAGACGGTGGCCGAGGTCTTCCTCAAGGATATGTCGCTCTCCACCTCGGGCAGTTACGAAAAGTTTTTCCGGGCCGAAGGCCGCATCTATGCCCACATCATGGACCCGCGCACGGGTTATCCGGCGCAGGGCACGGTGTCGGTATCGGTGGTGGCGCCGCGCACCATCGATAGCGAGGCGTGGGCCAAGCCCTACTTTGTGAATGGCCGCCAGTGGGCGGAGCGGCACAAGCCAAGAGATTTTCGCGTTTACTTTTGCCAAGACAGGACGGATCAACCATGCGCGTGGCTCCAATGACCAGTCGTTTTTTGGACGCCTGCCGCCGCCGGCCGACCGATGTGCGGCCGGTCTGGTTTATGCGGCAGGCTGGCCGCTACATGAAACAATACCGGCAGATCCGCGAAAAGCACGGCATCCTGGAGATCTGCAAACGGCCGGACCTGGCTTCGACCGTCACGCTGCAGCCAGTCGAAATCCTGGACGTGGACGCCGCCATCATCTTCGCCGACCTGCTGCTGCCGATCGAACCGATGGGCCTGAAGCTGCGGTATGAAAAGGGCTCTGGGCCGGCGATCGATAACCCGGTGCGCACCTCCGACGACGTGGATTCGCTTTCCACCGCCTATACCGACGATCTCGGTTACGTGGGCGAGGCCATCCAGGCCACGGTGCGGGCCCTGGCCGGCCGCGTGCCGGTAATCGGCTTCGTGGGCGCTCCCTTCACCATGGCCAGTTATATGATCGAAGGCGGCGCCTCGCGCAATTTCATCCGCACCAAGAAGCTGATGTACAGCGACGAGACGCTGTGGCGGCGGCTGATGGGCAAGATCGTCGACGTGCTGGCGCCCTTCGCGCATCTGCAAGTGGCGGCGGGCGCGCGCGTGATTCAGGTGTTCGATAGCTGGGTTGGGGCGTTGGGCTCGGACGACTACGTGCGTTACGCCGCGCCATACTCGCGCGCCCTGATCGAGCGCATCCGCTCCACCGGCGCTCCGGTGATCCACTTCGGCACCGGCGCTTCGGGGTTCTTCAAGGAACTGCACGCCGCCGGCGGCGACGTGATGGGCGTCGACTGGCGCATGAACATCGACCAGGCGTGGACGGACATCAGTTACCGCTCGGCCATCCAGGGCAATCTGGATCCGGTGGCGCTGTTTGCGCCGCTCCACGAATTGCGCATCAAGGTCCATGAGCTGCTGAAGCGCACCGGCGCCCGGCCCGGCCACATTTTCAACCTGGGCCATGGCATTCTGCCGGAAACCCCGGTCGAAAACGTCAAGGCGGTAGTACAAATGGTCCGCGAATTCCGTCCATGAAGCAGGGCGTCCTGCTGGTGGCACACGGGGCGCCCGAACGGGTCGAGGACGTGGAAGAGTACCTTGGCTACGTGCGCGGCGGCAGACCCGGTTCGCCCGAAGTGCTGGCCGAAGTGCGCAGCCGGTACATCGCCATCGGCGGCGGCTCTCCCTTGCTGCGCTGGACGCGAGCCCAGGCGGAGGCTCTCGAGCGGCTGCTCGGCCTGCCGGTTTTTTTCGGCATGCGCAACTGGCACCCGTTCCTGCGCGAAACCATGGACCAGGTGCGCGACGCTGGCATCGATAAGCTGGCCGCCATCTGCCTGGCCCCGCAGTTTTCCGAACTGAGCGTCGGCCTGTACATACGGCGCACGCGCGAAGCCGCCGCCGAAGCTGGCGTGACGGCGGAAATCGTCTGGGCCAAAAGCTACCACACCGAGCCGCTGCTGATTGAAGCCTACGCCGAACGCCTGCGGCCGCTGCTCGCGGCGGAGAGGACGCTCTTCACCGCCCACTCCCTGCCGGCACAGGCGCTGGCGGCGGGAGGCCCGTATGAGGCCGAGTGCCGTGCCACCGCCGCGGCGGTTGCCGCGAGCGCCGGCATCGCGCAATGGGATTTCGCTTTCCAAAGCCAGGGGTTGACCGGCGGCCAGTGGCTCGGCCCAACCGTGGAATCCTGCCTGGACCAGTATGCCGCGGCCGGTATCCGCGAAGTGGTGCTCGATCCCGTGGGCTTTGTCTCCGACCACGTCGAAGTGTTGTTCGATATCGACATTCTGTTCCGCGAGTACGCCGCCGCCCGCAACATCGCGCTACGCCGTCCCGAATCGCTCAACGATTCGGCCACCTTCACCGCCGCCCTGGCCGAGGTCGCCAAGCGATGTTTGTGAACCAGAGTAGGACAGACGATCGGTTTTTGGCGTCTGTCAAGTTTCCCCCTTCAGCGAAGCATGACAGACCACGAAAAGCGATGGTCTGTCCTACCTGTCTTCCCCATGCCTGACACCGTCATCATCGGCGGCGGCATCTCCGGCCTGGCCACCGCTTATTACCTGGCCAAAGGCGGCGCCACGGCCACTATCGTCGAATCCCGCCCGCGCCTGGGCGGCGTGATCGAAACCGTGCACGTGGACGGCTGCACCATCGAGGCCGGCCCGGACAGTTTCCTTTCCGCCAAGCCCGCCGCGCTCGAGCTTATCAACGAACTCGGCCTGGCGGACCAGGTGATCGGATCCAACGACCACCTGCGCGTCACTTTCGTACGCCGCGGCGGTCGCCTGACGCCGCTGCCGGACGGCTTGATGATGATGGTGCCGACCAAGATCCTGCCGCTGCTGGCGACCAGCCTGGTCGGCTGGCGCACCAAGCTGCGCATGGCGATGGAACTGCTGCGCGCGCCCAAGCCCAGCGCCGGCGATCAATCGGTGGCCGAGTTCATCGAAGAGCACTACGGCGCCGAAGCCGTCGATTACCTGGCCGAGCCGCTGCTCAGCGGCGTCTACGGCGGCAATCCCGCCGCGCTGAGTGTGACCAGCGTGTTGCCGCGCTTCGTCGAGCTGGCCAACCGTTATGGCAGCCTCACGCGCGGTGTGCTGGCGGAGCGCGCCCGGGCCGCGGGATCGGGCCACGAGGCCGCGGCCCCGCTGTTCCGCACGCTCAGGGGCGGACTGGGGCAGATGGTCGACTCGATCGCCGCCGCGATTGGCGGCAAAATCGAAGTCTGCCGCGCGCGCGCGCAATCGATCGAGCGCACGGGCACTGGATACCGCGTGCGCGTGGACAGCGATTGGCTGGAAGCCCGGAGCGTGGTCGTAGCCTGCGAAGCGCACGCCGGCGCGCCATTGGTGGGCGCGATTGACGCCCGCATCGGCGAGCTGCTGGCCACCATCCCCTACAGCTCATCGATGACGGTGGCACTCGGATTCAACGCGGCCGATCTCGATCGGGCGCCGATCGGTTTCGGTTTCCTGGTGCCCAAAAAAGAGCGCCGCCGCCTGGTGGCCTGCACCTGGGTGGGAACCAAGTTTTCGCACCGCGTGCCGGCGGGGATGGTCGTGGCCCGCTGCTTCCTCGGCGGCATGGAAGACGCCGGCGTGCTTGATGAATCCGACCAACACGTGCTGGCCGCGGTTTCGGTCGAGCTGGCGGAAATCGCCGGCGTGCGCGCCGTGCCGCGCTTCAGCCGCATCTTCCGCTGGCCGCGCTCGATGGCGCAGTATACGGTGGGCCATCCGCAACGCCTGGCCGAGATCGAAGCGCGCGCCGCCCAGGTGCCCGGCTTCTATCTGGCCGGCAACGCCTACCAAGGTATCGGCATTCCCGATTGCATTCGCATGGGACGCGCCGCCGCCGAGAGGATTCTTACAAGCTGAGTTCCCAGGCCCGCCGCGGCTCCGGCTCTCCGAAATGTCCGGGCGGTGGTTCCTCCAACATCCGGAAGCCGGCCTTCGCATAGATGTGCTGCGCGGCATCGAGATCGGCTTGCGTCACCAGCATGATTTTCCGGTAGCCGCTCGCGCGCGCAAAGCCGACGCATTCCTCCACCAGGCGCTTGGCGATGCCCAGGCCGCGGGCTTCCGGTTCCACCAATAACAATCGAAGCTGCGCGGTTTCGGCGGAGGCCCTCACCAGCAGAACCGAGCCTACCCGCGCGCCGTCCTTTTCTGCGATCCAGCAGCGCTCGCAAGTTGGATCGAACTCGCGGAGGAACTTCGCGCCGAGCTCCGCGATCAGCGCTTCAAACGGCGCACCCCAACCGCATTCCTGCGCGTAGAGCATGCCGTGCCGGTGGATGATCCACCCGATGTCGCCCGGCTGATGGGTGCGCAACGTGTAAGGAGCCGGCGGCGCCGCCTCCGGCGTCAGCAGCGTCTCGATGGTGCGCATGGCATCGATCAGGCGCGGCCGGTCCTCGCGCGGCAGCGGGTCCAGCATGGCGGCCGATTGGTTGGCGGAGCGCCCGTCGAGCGGAGCGAACGCCTTGCGCCCCTTGGCCGTCAGCGCCAGGTGGGCCTGCCGCCGGTCGTACAGCGAAGGCGTGCGGCTCACCAGTCCGCGCTTCTCGAAGCGCGCCAACACGCGGCTGAGGTAGCCAGCGTCGAAATCCAGGCTGCGCGCTAGCTCGACCGCCGTCACGTCCTTGCGCTGCGCCAGCTCATACAGCACGCGCGCTTCGGTCAGCGAATACGGGCTGCCCAGATAGCTCTTGCGCAGCAAACCGATTTGCCGCGTGTAGAAGCGGTTGAAGCGGCGCACCGCAGCGATCTGCGCAGGGTCGGCCGATGGCATCGAAACACCTCGATGCCCATTTTGTGCCAATTACTTGACTCTGTCAAGTAACGGCGCGAACGAGCGGCTATTGCACCCAGACCGTCACGCCGCTTTGGCTGATCTGGTTGCCCACTTGCACCGTGACCGAATTGGCGCCGGAGCTGGCACTTGCGGGCACTTCCGCATCCACCTGCAACACGCCGGCCACGAGGTACGGCGCCTCGCCCGCGAAATCCAGCTTGGCGGGCTGGCCGCCGATGGTTACCGAAACGGCCTGTTGCGGCGCGGGCGTAACTGGACCGACGCCGGACGTGTTCACCGGAGTAACTGCCCCGGTAGCCTGAGCGGGAGTAGTTAGTCCTTCCCCGGTCAGAAAGATCTGGAGCACGCTGCCCTTGGCCGCCGGATTATTCTGCGTGTTGAGAGAGTAATCCTGGTTGAGAATGTCGGCTGGACCGCTGCCGCTGGAGTTCTGCGTGAACAGCGCCGGCGCGGCCGCGGTGAGCTGCAAGGCGAACGGGTTCGACGTCTGCCCGCCGTAGGTCACCTGCACGGATGGCGACGTGTTCCCTGCAATCTCATAGGGCACGATGGCGTTGATCTGGGTCGAACTGACGTAAGTCAGCGGCGCCAAAAAACCGTTGAAGCTGACTGTGACACCGCCGATGGAAGTCGAAACCTTGCCTGTCGAATCCAGTGTCAGGAGAGCGTAGTTGGCCGGACCGATATTGGTTCCGAAGATGGATACGATCTCGCCCGGCGCAACCGGCCCAGTCGAGTAGCTGGCCGCATTGACAACGCCACCGGGGGTGATCGACGGGAGTGTCGTTACCGTGACGGTCGTCGACGCCGACGAGCCCGCGAAGTTGGCGTCCCCGCTATAGAACGCGGTTATGGTGTTGCTGCCCACGGTGAGCTGGCTCCCATTAACGATCAACATCGCCTGCGCGGTGCCGGCGGTTCCGGTCAAAGCTACCGAGCCCAGCAGCGTGTTGCCTAGATCGAAGGCTACCGTACCCGTTGGCGTGCCGCTGCCGCTGGCGGCGGTTACTGTTGCAGTCAAGGTGGTGGATGCGGTCGGGGCAATGGTGCTCGGATTAGCTGCCACCGTCGTCGTTGTGGGGATCGTGGCGATGACTGGCGTGATGTTAGTGGCGTCGCTGGCCGCGGCCGAGTCGGAACCGCCGCCCGAGACGGTTACCTGATTGGTGAGCTGCGACGGCGCGTTCGACGCCACGTTCACCGTAACGGTGATCGCCGGATAAGTTGTGCCCGCGGCCAGTGTGTCACTCCTGGTGCAGAAACTGGAACCGCACGTCCACCCGGTGCCTGCCATCGACACTAACGTCAACCCCGCGGGAACGGCTTCGCTGACGGTAACTGTGCCAGCGGTTGGGCCTGCCGAGGCGCTATTGGAAACTGTGACTGTATAAGTGACATTGGTCTGTCCCTGGGTGAAGCTCCCGGTATGGGTTTTGCCGACACTCAGGACAGGCGGGTTAGTGACTGCCGACCACTGGTTGACCAGATTAGTAACATTGACCGAGCCGAGGCCGGTGGCAAGGTCATAGCCAGGGCTAGCGGAGTAAGCCGGGACAAAAGAAGTGCTGGAGGTCGAAAGCAGGCCATAAGTGTCGAGAGGATTAGTGAGGTAACAGTTCAGAGTTCCGTACAGGCAAGGAACATCGCTGGTGCCGGAAGTAACATCGTAAAAGACGCAACTGTTGCCGGCCGCTATGGAATAGGATGTGTTGCACGCCTGTGAGTTGGCGGAGTTGCCATATTGGATCGAAGCGAGCTTATAGAGCGTGGGATTCGCCAGCCCCTGGCGCGAACCCATCTTCTGGTTGACCATCGCCATGATGCCGGCGAAATCCTGTGCGCTGGAGGATGTACCTCCGTCGACGTCGACGACAATTCCATTGGGACCCGACGGGTTACATGTGGCTCCCTGGTCCGCCTGGCAAACCGGATAATAGTGGCTCAGGAGGCCATCACCGGCAAAGAGCGACAGGTCAGGCAAGTCGCGTTGGCCATCCGCTGGAATGCCAGTCACGCCGCTCTGCCAGGAGGGTTTGACATAAGTACTGCTGACCCCACCGCTGCCAGCCGCAACGTCGAGCAAGTCTATGATGATTCCCTGCGCCAGGGGATCGTTGCACAAGGCTTCCGCTGTGGAATCCGTAAAGTAATGTCCCAAGAAAAGGAGTACTTGGGGGCCGGCGCAACTGTCGTTCCAGGTCATCTCGGGCACGTACGATTTGGCCGATGCGAGCGTGGCCGGGTTGTTCGAGGCATTCCAATACGCGGATGCCGTCTGGTCCAGCACGTCGTCGAAATCGGTGCCGCCAACGGCAACGTCATAAGGAGTGGAAGCCATGCCGTTTACTTGCAACCCACGCACGGTAAATGGCTGGCCCAGGTCGCAGAATGCCGAACCGCCGTCGCCGGCGGCAACTACCACGGTAATGCCTTCCGCCGCGGCCTGCTGCCACAGGCTGGGGTATAGCTGCTTCTCGCCCGCCGTCATTTCGGTCTCACACGTTCCATAACTACTGCTCAAAACCGGAGCCAGATTCTTGTCCACGATGTACTCCGCCGAGAGATCGACGCCGTCGCTGGCCGTTGTCGACTTCGAAACGACCAGGTTGATGGTCGCTCCCTTCGCCACGGCGCCGGACCATTCGGCGTCGGCGACGGCCTCATCTTCATCGCTGGCGGTAAGACCCGGGTCGGCCCCGTTCAAGGTGATGATGGGATCGCGGGCGGGGAGGCCGAAAATAGAGCGGAAATTCTCCACATCCGCAAGTGCGATGTTGCTGCGGGCGACAATCGCGATGCTCTGGCCGGAGCCATCGACGCCAGCGCTCCAAAGCGGCAGAACGTTGTAGATGGTGGCAAAATCGTATGGCGCGACTACGTAGTCCGCCTCGTCGTACGACCTCGTCGTGTACCGCGGCCTGGGACTCGCAGCCGTCCACCGGGCGCTGCCGGCTTCTTTCACCGCCGTACCGGAGCCGTGCCGCATGGCGCTCGAAGTGAAATTGTGGAGTGACACGATTCCAGCCACGGCCGGTGAGAGAGCGGCGGGAATCTGCGGCTCTTGCGAATTCGCCCAATGTTGCTCGCCGTGTACCAGATAACTGTGAATCTGAGTGTGCAACGCGCGCTCTACTTCTCCGGCGGTGCCGGAGAACTCGATAACGCCGCGGCCATTCGAAACCCGATCCACCCGAAATCCTTGTGAGCCGAGCCAGCCCGTGATCGTATCGATATCCTCCGGCGCGGCACCGAACTGGTCGCCAAACTGTTCCGGCGTTAGCCATTGACGATAGTTGGCCGAGCTTGAATCCTGCTGCTCCTCCAGCAGTTGCCGCAGGGCGGCTTCCTGCTCGGGGCTGCGGCTCAGCAGCAGCAGCATACGTTCCATGGGGAGATCCCGCGGAGCCGCTCCCTGGTCATATTCGGCCCGCGCAAGCGGGTGGGTGTTGCCCCGGAGAGTGACGAGCTTCGCTTCGTCGATGTCTTGATTGATGCGCGGTGGCACGCGCTTCACCTGTTGAGCGAACAAGGTCGGCAACGTAAGGGCGAGGACCATAGCCCAGGATGAAAGCGAACGAGAAATCGGCATTGACTCCTCTTCTGAATTGGAGAAATCAATTATACAGCCGAACTCCGGCAATCTTCGGCCTATAACGGGGAAAAGGCTCTAAAACACTGAAAATGCACCGGCTTTGGACCTTTCCGCACTCGGTAGCCTATCGCAGCCGCAGACTGTTAGTCACTACGGTGACGCTCGACAGGGCCATGGCGGCGGATGCCAGCATGGGGGAGAGCAGGCCCAGCGCGGCCACCGGGATGCCGAGCGTGTTGTAGGCGAAAGCCCAGAACAGGTTCTGGCGGATGATGCGCATGGTGCGGCGGGAAAGCTCGATCG
>OCTA010002123.1_pt1 | contig 18098 bp, 12 predicted proteins | sample 1538991 | NCBI WGS metagenome assembly OCTA01 (sample SAMEA3539302, study PRJEB22396) | soil metagenome | biome: tundra; feature: field; material: soil | place: USA | collected 2010-05 | depth 0.15 m | reverse complement strand
TCGGGCACGGCGACACGGTCGCGCTGATGCTGGGCAACCGCCCCGAGTTCCACATTGTCGACCTAGCCGCCGCCAGCCTCGGCGCCACTCCGTTCTCGATCTACCTCACCTATCCGCCGGAGCAGATCGAGTACCTGTGTGCCGATGCCGGCTGTCGGGTGGCGATCGTCGAGCAGGAGTACCTGGCGGCGATGCTCGCAGTGCGCGAGCGGCTGCCGGCGCTCGAGCACGTGATCGTCGTCGACGGCGACCCGGCGCCGGACACGATTCCGCTGGCCGAGCTGGAGCGATCCAATCCGGGCTTCGACGCCGCCGCCGCCGCGTCCCGGGTCCGCCCTGAGGACATCGTGACGCTGATCTACACCTCAGGCACCACCGGGCATCCCAAGGGTGTGCAGCTCACCCACCACGCGGTCATGTTCAGTGCGCGGACGGTCGAAGCGGTGATCGCGTTCGCACCCGGCTCGAGGGTGATCTCATGGCTGCCGGCGGCCCACGTCGCCGAGCGCACCGCCCATCACTACATCCCGGTGGTCTACGCGGGAACGGTCACCTGCTGTCCCAACCCTCGCGAGGTGCTCTCCTACCTGCCGCAGGTCCGCCCGCACTGGTTCTTTGCCGTGCCGCGGATCTGGGAGAAGCTCAAGGCCGGGCTGGAGGCAATGCTCGCCGGTCAGCCTGAGGAGCAACGCCGCCCGGTGCAGGAGGGTCTGCAGGCCGCCGTGAAACGCGTGCGTCTACGGCAGCAGGGTCTGCCGGTTCCCGACGATCTGGAGGCGGCGGTCGCCCGCGCCGATCAGGAGGTGTTCTCCAAGCTGCGTGAGATGCTCGGTCTCGACCAGGCGCTCGCCGTCAACGTCGGAGCCGCGCCGACGCCCGTCGACGTGTTGGAATTCTTCCACGCGCTGGGGATCGAGCTGGCGGAGCTGTGGGGGATGTCTGAGACCTGCGGGGTCGGGTCGGTCAACCGGCCCGGGCACGTCAAGATCGGAACCGTGGGACCGGCGGCGCCGGGGGTGGAGCTGAGGATCGCCGACGACGGCGAGTTGCTGTGCCGAGGCGAGTTCCTGATGGCCGGCTACCGCAACGCTCCTGAGAAGACCGCCGAGGCGATCGATCCCGACGGCTGGCTGCACACCGGCGACATCGGATCGATCGACGCCGACGGTTTCTTGAAGATCGTCGACCGCAAGAAGGAGCTGATCATCAACTCGGCCGGCAAGAACATGTCCCCGGCCAACATCGAGGCGGCGATCAAGTCCGGCAGTCCGCTGATCGGCCAGGCGTGCGCCATCGGCGACGGCCGGCCCTACAACACCGCGCTGATCGTGCTCGATGTCGATTTCGCGCCGCAATGGGCCGCTCAGCACGGCCTCGTCGGCACCACGCTGGAGGCGCTCGCGCATGATCCGGTGATGATCGAGGCCGTCCAGGCCGGCGTCGACGCCGCCAACCAGCGATTGGCGCGAGTGGAGCAGATCAAGCGCTTCACGATCATCCCCGGTGACTGGCTGCCGGGCGGCGATGAGCTCACCCCCACGATCAAGCTCAAGCGCAAGCCGATCGCCGCCAAGTACGAGCAGGCGATCGCCGAGATGTACAAGCGCTAGTTATGCACCGGGCCTCAGGGCTCCGGCTTGCCCTTGATGCGGCCGCGGTGTGCCAACCATCGCTATAAACTCCGCGGATGTTGCGCCGAACGGTCGCTGTGCTCGCGGGCCGGTTCGGTCTTGTCGGCGTGCTCGTCTGCGGTGCGCTCGCCTTCGCCGGTACGCCGGCCCAGGCGTCCGCGCTGAACGAAGTACGCGTCTCCGGCGTTCAGACGGATGTGTCCTGTCTCAGCTCCAAGCTGTGCGTGCTCGCGGGGTATGACAACCACGGTGTGGGCGATCTGATCCCGCTGTTAGGTGGAGTGCCCGGGCGCTTGTCGACGGTGGCCGGGACGCAGGGGATTTACGGGGTGAGTTGCCCGAGCGCCTCGGGATGCGTGGCGCTCGGCCGGACGAGCAATGACATCGGGGCGATGCTGATCAGCATCAACGGCTCCGGATTGCTGACCAAGACGGTGTCGGTGAAGGTGCCGAGCGGCGTGACGCTTGATCGGATCGCCTGCACCGGCGTCCACAGCTGCGAGGTGGCCGGGACAGACATCTTCGTCTCGCACGCAGTCGAGGTCGGATCATGGAATGGGCACACGCTCAGCTTGCACCGAGTTGGCGCCCCGGCGGGCTCCACCGACACGGTCGTGGAGGGGGTCTCGTGCTCGGGCACCGCCTGCGAGGTGGTCGGATACGCCGAGAAGGTCGCCGTCGTCAAAGGGCTGATCGTGACTATTAGCCACGGCAAGCCGACCGGATTGCACGTCGTCCCCGGTGATTCGCTTTACGGAGTCTCATGCACGAGCGCGACGCTCTGCTATGCGTCCGGATTCAACCAGTCGGGCGGGCTGATCCTAACGGTCAAGCGTGGGGTCGCCAGCGCCCCCGCTCACGTCGCGTCGGACCTGTCCGGGATCGCCTGCCGCGGTACCGCCTGCACGGCCGTGGGCGAGCAACTCCCGCCCCCGCCGACGACAGCGGCGTTTTACGGCTCGCTGGTCACCGTGTCGTCGGGCAAAGTGATCGCCAGCCAGCTGGTCCCCGCCAGTGGTGGCTACAACTCCGTGGCCGCTGCGCGCGGCGGTTTCTTCGCCGCGGTGGGCTCGGCCCAGGGCGCCGGGTCGGAAGTCACAACCGGCTGAGCGTGACCACGGCCAGCCCCAGAGCGCATGAGCGCCCGGACGATGGTCGTGCGCCTCGGTCAGGTCAGCCTGGCCCTCCGTATCGGATCGCCGAGCCTGACACGCCGAACCGAGCTGCGAGCGCTTGCCCGCGCGGTCCTGGCTCCCGTCGTCTGCAACGGGGAGCCCGCATCACCCAGTATATGATCGGTACCGCTTCGCCTCAGACCCCGGCGGGCGGTGCTTTCCGGCTCCAACTCGCGGCCGGCGTCCATGTGTCGACCCGTGTGTCCAGGCCCACGGACCTCCGTAGTTCGCTGACTTGAGCAGAGATCATGTCCGTCGTCACCCCCCGCTCCATCGAGGCTGTGCCCTTGCGTCCCGCCGCCGAGCGGGCGACCGGGGCGTCCACCATCGGGCGTATGGTCCTGTTGGCCGCCGAGCGAGGCGACGAGGTAGCGTTGCGCTACCCCGGCGGCGGGCAGACGCAGACAATCAGCTACGCGCAGATGGCGGGCCGATGCCGGGGGATCGCACGTGGTCTGATCGCTCTGGGTCTGCAGTCCGGGGACACGGTCTCGATTCTCAGTTCCACGCGGGTGGAGTGGACGCTGTGCGATCTCGGATCGCTGTGCGCGGGGGCCGTGGTGGCCCCGATTTACCACACCAACGCTCCCGAGGAATGTGGTTATGTGCTCGCGGACTCCCAAGCCCGGCTGGTGTTCTGCGAGGACTCAGAGCAAGCCGCGAAGATTGCCCAGATCCGCGAGCAATGTCCTGCGCTGCTGCACGTGGTGATGATCGACGGCACGGCGCCAGGGGCGATCACGATGGACGATCTGATCCGCCGCGGTGAGGAGGTGGACACTCAGACGGTCGACCGGCGCATCGAGGCGGTCGCACCCGGGGACCTGGTCACGATCGTCTACACCTCGGGCACCACCGGGCCGCCCAAGGGCTGTGCGCTCAGCCACGCCAACTTCATCGCCGCGACGACGATGTCGCAAGGGATGTTGCGGCTGGACGATATCCAGCCGGTCGTCTACCAGTTCTTGCCGCTGGCGCATGTGTTTGCCCGCGTGATCCAAACCGTTGTCCTCGACGTCGGCGGGACACTGGTCTTCTGGTCAGGTGATTCCAAGCGGATCGTGGCTGACCTCGCCGAGGCGCAGCCCACGCACCTGCCCGCGGTGCCGCGGATCTATGAGAAGGTCCACACGGCCGTGATGAGCGACCTGCAACGCCAGAGCCCGGCGCGCCGCGCCGTTTTCCGCTGGGCGCTGTCCGAGGGCAGCCGGGCGCGGCGCCGGCAGCGAGCGGGCGGGCGTCTGGGCCCGCTTGCTTCAGCTCGCCACCGGCTGGCCGACCGCCTGGTGCTCTGCAAGGTGCGCAGCGTATTCGGCCCGCGGCTGATCATGGGCATCGTGGGTGCCGCACCCATGAGCCGCGACCTGCTGGAGTTCTTTGATGCCTGCGGCGTGCTGGTCCTGGAGGGCTGGGGCATGACCGAGACCTGCTCGGTGGGCACGTTGAACCCACCTGACGCTCCGCGTTTCGGCACGATCGGGCGGGCGATGCCCGGCTGCGAGATGCGGATCGCCGACGATGGCGAGATCCTGGTGCGCGGACCGCAGGTGTTCTGCGGCTATTACCGAAATCCAAACGCCACCGCCGAGCTGATGGAGGGCGACTGGCTGCACAGCGGCGATCTGGGGTCCGTGTCACAGGACGGCTACGTGAGCATCACCGGCCGCAAGAAGGATCTCATCATCACCTCCAGCGGCAAGAACATCGCGCCCCAGAACATCGAGACCGGGCTACGCGATACCCGCTGGATCTCCCACGCCGTCGTGTATGGCGACCAGCGCCCCTACCTGGTCTGCCTGCTCACGCTCGACCCCGATGAGGCTCACCACTTAAGCGAGCAGCTGGGCATCGCCGGCGACCTGGCCTCAATGGCCCGCGACGAGCGTGTGCACGCCGCTGTGCAATGCGACGTCGACGCCAACAACCGCCGCTTTGCGCGCATCGAACAGATCAAGCGCTTTGAGATCCTCGACCACGACCTCTCAGAATCCAACGGCGAGCTGACGCCCACCCTGAAGGTCAAGCGCAACGCCGTCTATAACCACTACGCCCCGATCTTCCAGCGGCTCTACGAAACCGGCGCAACGGTTTCGCAACGCCCCCAGCCGCCGCCTGACGGGGAGGTGCGCTGATGGACGAGCCGGCGGCGGGCGTCAGCCCGTGGCCCGGACCACTAGCGTGCCGGGGCGAGCGCGACCGGGGACGGTGATCCGGCGGCGATCGACTGCGACAGCAGCTCCACCGGATGGCGGATCGGCAGGGGATGTCCCAGGTCACGCAGATGGCGATCGAGCTGCGCCGCGCAGCCTGGATTGGCGGCCGCGATCAACTCGGCGCCGGTGGCGAGCAGGTTTCGGGCCTTACGAAGCCCCAGCTCAGCCGCCGCCTCGGGCGCGACCAAGTTGTAGATCCCGGCCGAGCCGCAGCATACATCGCGCTCTAGGGCCACCTCCAGCAATTCAAGCTGCGGGATCGACTCCAGCAGCGTGCGCGGCGGCACCCGGACGCCCTGGGCGTGGGCGAGATGGCACGCGTCGTGGTAGACGACCCGTGCCGGGATCGGGCCGCGGGGCGCCTGGGGCTCCACCGAGCCCAGCAGCTCGCACACATCGCATACGCGGGCCGAGAACTCATGTGCCTCCGGGGTGCCGAGCAGCTCGCCGTACTCCTTCATCGCCGAGCCGCAACCGGCGGCGTTGACGACGATGTGATCGAGTCCAGCGGTGCCGCTCGCGGTAGCGAACGCCGCAATCGTCGCCCGCGCCCGGGTGATCGCCGCAGGCTCCTCACCAGCGTGGAACTCCAGCGCTCCGCAGCACTCGGGCATCGCCGGGGCGATCACCTCATAGCCCTCAGCGGCCAGCGCGTGGATCGTGGCGCGGTGCACCTGGGGGTAGAACACGCGCTGCACGCAGCCCAGCAGCAGCCCGACGCGCCCACGTCGCTTGCCTACCGCCGGCGTGCGCTCGGGCAGCGCGGCTTCACGCGCGGCGTGCAGCGGCGCTCTGGGCGCGACCTTGGCGAGCGCCGACACGCGCTCGGGCAATCGCTCGACGCCGAGCTTGCGTGAGGCGGCCAGCAGTGGCACCAACGCGCGCAGCCGTTTGGGATGGGGCAGGGTCTCAAACAGGAGCCGGCGCAGCGCTCGCTCGCTCCGGGTTCGCTCATGGTGGCGCTCGACCTGGGGTCGGACGCGCTCGATCAGCCGGTCATAGCGAACGCCGGAGGGACAGGAGGTGACGCAGGCCATGCAGCCCAGGCAGCGGTCGAAGTGGGTGACCATCTCGTCCGACAGCTCCGCTCCGGCCTTCAGCCCCTCGCCCATCAGCACGATCCGCCCGCGCGGCGAATCGGCCTCGTTGCCCCACAGGACATAGGTCGGACAGCTGTCCAGGCAGAAGCCGCAGTGGACGCAGTCATCGATCACCGCCTGCTCGGGAGGCCGGTTGGCGTCAAATGCCGGCACGGCTCAGATTCCGCCCACGAACAGCCCCGGGTTGCACACGCCAGTGGGGTCAAAGCGCGCCTTGATCCGACGCATCAGCTCCAGTGCACCCGCGTCGGGCGAGCCCCAGGGGTCCAGTTCGCGGCGGGCCTCCGCGGGTGCGTCGAGCACGATCGAGACCGACCGGGGTGGCAGCGCCCGGCGCAGACGCCCCACGGCGTCCACCTCGAGTTCGACGAAGCTGCACCCCAGCGCCGCGCGGCCCACGAGTGTTCCGTCGCAGTCGGCGACCGCACGCAGCACGGACGCCAGCTGGCTCGGCCGGGCGGCGAGCCTGATCAGGGCGCCGTGCGTTGAGCGCTGACGGGCCCGCTGTCGCTCCCACAGCGGCTCGTCGTCGGCGACTACGTCGATCTGCTCCAGCTCCTGCTCGCGCAGCAGTCGCGCGGCGCGCTTGCAACGGCGCGCCGCCTCGGTGCCTCCGCAGCGCGCCAGCAGCTCGCCCCGGCCGGCGTGCCAGCCCACATCGAGTGCCTCGAACTCAAACGGCGCCGCGGTCAGCACCAGGGCGGCCGCACTCAGCACATCCGGGTTAGCGGTTGATCCGAGCGCGGTCGCCGTGGTCGCCGGCAGCGGATGCAGGCGCACGCTCACCGACAGGATCATCCCCAGCGTGCCGAACGAGCCGGCGAACAGCTTGGCCAGGTCATACCCTGCCACGTTCTTGATCACCTTGCTGCCAGTGCGGGCGATCGTGCCGTCGCCCAGCGCGAAGGTCATGCCGACCACCAGATCCCGCGGAGCGCCGTAGCGATGGCGCAGCGGACCGCTGTCGCCGGTGGCGACGATGCCGCCGATGGTGGCGGCGCCGTCGGCACCGGTGGGGGGGTCGAGCGCAAGCATCTGCCCGGCCCGCGCGAAGGTCTGCTGCGCGCGCGCCAGTGGCACGCCCGCCTCCATGATCGCCGTCAGATCGCCGGCGTTGTGCTCGACGATCTCCGTCAGTGCGGTGCTGCGCAGCTCCACATCGGGCGGGTCGGCCGGCCGGCCCCAGCCGAGCTTCGTGCCCGCCCCCCGGATCCGCACCGCCGTGCCCGCCACGCTGCACTGCGCCAGCGTCGCGGCCGCGGCTTCGAAGGTCTGAGGCACGGCCGGCTGCAGCGCGGTCGCCATCTCGACCACTAGAAGCGCTCGGCCACGCCGGCGCGCTCCAGCGGGTGCTCGCGGTAGGGGCCGGGAACCTCGCCGCACAGGCGCGGGGTCGGCATCACCTTGCCGGGGTTGGCCAGTCCGCGCGGATCAAACGCGCAGCGCAAGCGCTGGAAGCTGGCCAGATCGGGCTCGGAGAACATCGACGGCATGTAGCCCTTCTTGTCCACCCCGACTCCGTGCTCGCCGGTGATCGAACCGCCGGCGTCGACGCACGCCTTGACTATCAGTCCCGCCAGCTCCTCGGCGCGCTCGGGCTCGCCCTCACGCGCCGCGTCGTAGCACACCAGCGGGTGCAGGTTGCCGTCTCCGGCATGAAACACGTTGGCCACCTGCAGCCCGTACTCGGCCCCCAATGCGTCGATCTGCCGCAGCACTTCCGACAGCCGGGTGCGCGGGATCACGCCGTCCTGCACATAGTAGGCTGGCGCGATCCGCCCCATCGCGGCGAACGCTGCCTTGCGCGTTCTCCAGATCAGATCCCGCTCGGCGCCGGTGAGCGCGACCCTCACGTCAAGCGACCCGGCCGACAAGCACAGCTCCATCAACTGCTCGAGCCGGGTGGTGCACTCCTCGCTGGGCCCGTCGAGCTCGACCACGAGCGCGGCACCCGCGTCGAGGCGGTAGCCGGCCCCGGTGGCCTGCTCGGCGGCCTTGATCGAGAGGCGGTCCATCATCTCGATCGCGCCGGGCACGATCCCCGCGTTGACGATCGCCGAGACCGCGTCGCCGGCGGCGCCGGTGTCCTCAAAGAAGGCCAGCAGGGTGCGGATGCTCTGTGGCGTTGGGATCACCCGCAGCGTGATCTTGGTGGCCACCCCCAGCGTGCCCTCCGAGCCGACAAACGCCCCCAGCAGGTCATACCCGGGCGCGTCGCGCGTGAGCGTCGCGACCGAGCCGTCGGCGAGCACGACCTCCAGCCCGGTGACGTAGTTGGTCGTAAAACCGTACTTGAAGCAGTGCGCCCCACCGGAGTTCTCGGCCACGTTGCCGCCGATCGAGCAGACGATCTGACTGGACGGATCCGGCGGGTAGAAGTGGGTCGGCGCCACCGCGGCGGACACGGCCAGGTTGGTGACGCCCGGCTCGACGACGACCTCGGAGTCATCGAGGTTGACCGACAGGATCCGCCGTAGGCGCGCCAGCACGATCAGCACGCCCTGCGCGACGGGCAGCGCGCCGCCCGACAGCCCGGTCCCCGATCCCCGGGCGACCCATGGCACCTCGGCCTCAGAGCATGCGGCCACGACCTGGCGGACCTGCTCGGCGCTGCCCGGCAGCACGGCCGCCGCCGGCGTCTGCTGGTACTGGGCCAGACCGTCGGATCGGTAGGTCGCGAGCTCATGCTGATGGTTCAGCACGTGCTCGCGACCGCAGATCCCGTGAAGGCGTGAGATCAGCTCGGGCGCGCCGGACGGCATCGCCCTCCAGTATTCCCGATCGAGGCGTCTTTGGTACCGCTAACGCACCTTGACCACGACGTGACGGCTGTAGACGGTCGCGCCCGGCGCGCCCGTGGGGAGCAGCGAATCCGTGCGCGGATAGGTCCAGGTCAGCCTCACGGTCCCGCTCGAGGGGAACTTCATGCCGATGTCGAAGTAACCCTCGCGGCTGGAGATCTTGACCGTATTGATCGTCTTGAACGCACCGCGCGAGCCCGACTGCAGCTGAATCTGAACCTCTTGGGCCGCATGCGTGTCGCTGGTCATGAAGCCGGCCGGGCGCACGTCGCCCCAGACCTCGACGTTCTGGCCGCGCTTGAACGCAGTCACCGGCATGTAGAGCGGCAGACGGTAGGCGCTGAAGGTCTGCTTCTGGGCTCCGCTCGCGGTCAGCAGACCGCTGGCGAAGAGGCCCTGACCTTTGACGCTGGGCGGATCGTTCAGCAGGAACTGCATGTAGGACTTGATCCGCGGGTTCTTATAGCTGAGGTACTCGGCCCAATTGAGGTAATAGGCCGCGGTCGCCGGCGACACGTAGTGACCGCCGCCTGGAACCGCGCTGACGTTCGGCGGGTCGGTTATGTAACCGTACTCGTCGTTATAGATCGGGAACTTCTTGGCGCTGCCGTAGACCTTCTGCGTGCGGTCGAGCACGAGGGCAAGGTTGCCCAGGTCAGGGAAAGCGGCGAAGTTCGGATCCGAGCGGCCGTCGCTCACCGGCGAGAGGTTGAGCGGATAGGGGTGATCGCCCACACCGCTGGCGTTGAACAGCGCGGGATTCTGCGCGCGGAACTTGCGCGAGCCCGCCGCGTTGGTCGGGCAGCCCTCCGCCCCGGCGATCGAGCCGCGCAGCTCCTGGTAGGAATTGTCGACGCAGTAAAGCGTGCGGATGAAGATCAGCGGCTTGGTCTGACCGTAGTTGCCCGGATAGCCCTGCGGCGCGTGCTTGGTCGGCCCGCCGGCGATCCCGCGAGCCGCGTACTCGCCGATCAGGATCGTGTCGTTGCCGTGGCCGGTGGCATGCAGCGCGCTCCAGCCGGCGTTGAGCAGGCCGCGATACATGTTCGGCGCCACCGAAACGCTCGAGCCGGCAATCGCCTGCGGGCCGAGATCCTCGCCGAAGTTCGCCTCGTTCCAGATCGACCAGAAGTGCACGACCGGCAGCGGTGAGCCAACGCCGTGCGGGCGAAAGCTTCCGTCGTAGCGCTCGCCGACCGCGTGCACGAACTGGCCGTAGTCGCTGGCGTTGGGCTTCCACGCGTAGTTGAGGTTCGTCCGTCCGGGGCCCGGGGGGATGCCCGATCCCTCGGCCCACACCGGGGCTCCGCCGCCGACGGTGAAGTCCAATGTCATCCCGTACTGCTGCGCGTCACGGACGACCGCATCGAGCGTCGCCCAGTTGGAGTCCGGGTAGGCGTTGGGGTCAGCGCCGTTGAAGTTCGACGGAGCATTGGCGGACAGGGGGTTCACGGTCGTGTGCGCCCAAGAGACGAACTCCCGCACGGTGGTGGCCCCCAGCTCGCGCATCCTCAGCAGCGTGGTCTGGGCCGCCTGCGGACTGGTCAGCTCCTGTCCGTCCTCGAAGATCGCGATCTGGGTGGTCGAGGCCGAAGCGAGGGCGGGGAGGGCGAGGCTGCACAGGCCGCTCAGCGCCAGGCACAGCGCGATCGCGGCCGGCAAACGGGGGATGCGGCGCGTGGAAGATATTTTGGGCATGGTGAGAGAACAGCTCCCGACGGTCGAAGTTGCGGCGGTGTTGCGCGTTGCGCAACGCCAAGGGGCATCACCGCTTAGAACTCGGCGCCAGGCTAGCGAAGCATGACGCCGACCGTGCGGCTGAACACCTGCGGGCCGCGCGGATAGGTCCAGGCGGTCCTCACCGTACCGCTGCCGGCAAACACCAGCTTCACGTCGAAGTACCCGTAGGGGTCGGTGAGGTTGAGCGTCGCGACGGTCTCAAAGCGCGCCCCGGAGTCCGGGCGCAACTGGATCTCGACGCGCTGGGGTCGGTGTGTCTCGCGCCGCGCGAAGTAGGCCGGGCGCACCCCGCCCCAGACCTCCAGGGGATGACCGCGGTCGGTCGTGGTCACCGGCAGGTAGATCGGCATCCGGTAGGCGTAGAACCCGGGCTTGGGAACTCCGGTGGCGGATTCCAGGCCGCTGGCGAAGTTCCCCCGGGGAGGGTCGGTGAGCAGAAACTGGTCATAGGAGCGGATCCGCGGATCGCGCCAGGTCAGATACTCCGCCCAGTTGAGCCAGACGGCGGCGGTCTGCGGGCTCACGGTGCCGGCCTCGGTGTCAGGCGGGGTGGTCTGGTAGCCGAACTCGGTCGAGTAGATCGGGAACCTGGTGTGCGAGCCGTAGACACCCTGCATCGTGTCGAGCACTCGCTCGAGCTTGGGGATCTCGGCCAACTCGGCGAAGTCCGGTTCGTCGGGGGTGACCACGTTGGGCGCCAATCCCTGCGGGTACGGGTGGTCGGAAAACCCGCTGGCGTTGAACAACCCGGGGTTCTGGGCGGCGAAGGCGGCCGAGCCGGCCGCCGTGTCGGGGCAGCCGCGCAGCCGCGCCGCCTGGCCGTGCAGCCGGCGATAGGCGGAATCGACGCAGTACAGCGCGCGCAGGAACCGCAGCGGCGCCATCGAGTTGAAATTCCCGGGGCCGAGCCCGGTGGTCGAGCCGGCGGGCGCGATCTCCCCGATCAGGATCGTGTCGTGACCGTGCCCTGTGGTCTGCAGGGCAGTCCAGGCGGCGTCCAGCAACTTGCGGTAAAGCCTTGGCGAAACCTCGACCCGCGAGTTGTCGATGGCCTGTGGAGCGAGCTGCGTGCCCAGATTCGGCTCATTCCAGATCGACCAGAAATCGACGCGGGGAAGCGGCTCGGTTGCGCCCGGCGGGATGTAGTGGCCGCTGTAGCGGGTTGCCACCGCGGTCACGAACTGGCCGAACTCCGACGCCGACGGTCTCCACCATGTGTGTGTGCTCGGATCCGGCGCCCCCTTGCCCGAGGCCCACCGGGGCGGCGGGGGCACGAGCGCCAGGTCGATGCCCATCCCGCGCGCCTTGATGTCACTGATGATCGTGTCGAAGAAGGCCCAGCCGGCGGCTGGATAAGCGGCCGGGTCCGCGGCGTTAAAGCTCGGGCGCACCGTGGAGGTGATATCCGGGGCGACGTCGGTCCAGTGCAGATACACGTGCACCCGCTCGGCCCCGAGACGCTTGATCTGATCGAGCGTAGGGCCGGGATCGGTGGTCACCGAGGTGTCGGGGTTGAACATCGACTCAGGTCCCACGTAGGAGTGCAGCGACGGCAGGACCGCGGGGGTTGGGGTGCCGCTCCCGCCGGACAGCACCAGTGCGAGCGCCACGGCGATGATCACGAGGATCAGCACCCCTGACCCAGCCAGCAGGCGGGGCGAGCGAAGCAGCCGTGAGATCCCGGTCGACGGTGGCAAGCGGAGCACAATAACGGCTGCCCACCGGGCAAAGCTTCGCTCCTGTCCGAAGCCGATCCGGCATCGGGAGGTGTCCGAGGTCCTTATAGAATCGGGTCGCATGCTCATCCCGGCCCGCACCGGCGCCACGGTCGGGGGCCGACAGCAAGCGCTGGCCTGGCTGTCGCGGATTGAGGCCGAGACCTGGCTGCTGGCGGGCATTACGGTGCTCGCCGCGGCGCTTCGCTTCGCGACCCTCTCCGGCCAGAGCTACTGGCTTGACGAGGCTCAGGCGGTGCACGAAATGCACCTGTCCTTCGGCGGCATGCTCAGCGCCTGGGGCGCCACCGAGTGGAATCCGCCGCTGTACCTGCTGATCGCGTGGCCGTGGGCGAAGGTGTTCGGAACCAGCGAAGCCGGCCTGCGATCGCTGTCAGCGCTGCTGGGAACGGCAGCCATACCGATCACCTACCTGTGCGGCCGCGAACTCGTCTCTCGCCGCGCCGGGCTGGCGGCCGCCGCGCTCGCCGCACTCAGCCCGTTCATGATCTGGTATTCGCAGGAGGCCAGGGAGTACATGCTGCTGGCCGTGTTGTCGGGAATGTCGCTGCTGTTCTTCGCCCGCACCTGGCATGGACCCTCGCGGCGCAACCTGGCGTGGTGGGCGGCGTTCTCAGGGTTGGCGCTGCTGACGCAGTACTTCGCCGCGTTCCTGATCGCCGCGGAGGCGATCGGACTGCTCTACCGGGCGCGCAGTCGCGCGACAGTGGTAGCGATCGCCGTCCTGGCCCTGCTGCAGGCGGCGCTGATCCCCCACGTGGTCAGCCACATCGTGAATCCCGCGCAGTTCATCGTCGGCGTGCCGCTTTCGCTCCGGGTGCAGCAGGTGCCCGTCACGTTCGGCCTCAACACCCTTTACCACAGCTCGATCGTCTCCTACGGACTGCTCGGAGCGGCGGTGCTGGCGATCGCGGTGATCGTGCTGCTGGTGATTGGAGCCAAGACGGCCGAGCTATGCGGCGCGGGCTTGGCGGCGCTGATGGCGGCAGCGGTCGTGCTCGTGCCGCTGGTGCTCGCCCTGCTTGGCCACGACGACTATCTGGCGCGCGCGTTGATGCCCGGCTGGATCCCGCTCGTGGTTGTGATCGGCGCGGCCTGCAGCGCCACGGGTGCGCGTCGCGCCGGGGCCGTGTTGTTCGTCGTGCTGGCCGCGATGTTCGTTTACGCCGGGGTCCGGATCGACGGCGATCCCCAATACCAGCGTCCGGACTGGCGCCGGATCGCCGCCGTGCTGGGCACGTCGTCGGTGACACGCGCCGTGGTGACCTACGACGGGGAGTTCGCGGCCGGCCCGCTTTCGATCTACCTGCCCAGGATCGCCTGGGCGGGCCCCGGCGAGCAGCTCAACGCCAGCCCGGCAGCGGTCACCGTAAGTGAGCTCGACATCGTCGGGAACACATACCAGACGCTGGCCAAGCCGCTCCGCGGCGGCATTCAGCTGATCGCGTCGCACGCCGTCAACGGCTACCAGGTAGACCGCTTCAGGCTCTCCCCGCCCCGGAGCCTGAGCCGAGCGCAGATTGGCGAGCTAGCGCCGGCGCTGCTCTACCCGGCCGCATCGGGGGCCGTGGTGGTCATCCAGCCGCCCCGCGTCCACCTAGGAGTGCGCTAGCTCGGAGGCCAACGGTTGCGTCTCAGCTGCGCAACACATCGCGATAGGCCCGGACGGTCTCGCGCCCGCACCTGGGCCAGTTGAACTCCCGTTCGACGGTGAGCCGGGCCTGGAGTCCCATCTCCTCCAGCCGCGACGGCTCCGCCAGCAGCCGATCGATCGCCGCGGCCAGGGCCCGGGGATCACAGGCGGGCACCAGTTCGATGCCGCCGCCGGCCGCGGCGATCTCCTCGGGGCCGTCCTCACCCCGGCAGCCGATCGCCGGCACGCCGCCGGCCATTGCCTCGATGTAGGCCACCCCGAACGCCTCCTGCACGCTGGCCAGCACGAAGAGCGAGCCGGCCCGCGCGGCGGCGACCGCCTCCGGGTGGGCGACGCGGCCTCGGAGCTCCAGATGTTGCTCGACAGCGAGCGAGGTCGACAGCGCCTGCAGTCGCTTGCGCTCCGGGCCGTCTCCGACGATCACGCAGCGGATGTCCGGATGGCGCTCGCGCAGGCTCGCCAGCGCAATGATCAGGTCGGCGTGGCGCTTGCGCGCGATCAGATTGCCGACGCTGACCAGGGTCGGGCGCGACGGACGCGGGGCGGCGGTCAGCGGCGGCAGATCGGTCCCGAGGTGGACGACCCGGGTCGTCCGCGCCCCGTGCTCCCGACAGCGTCGCGCCGTTCCGGCGCTGTTGGCCAGCACCAGCCGGGCGTGATTCAGCGTGCGCCTGATGGTGGCTGACCCGGCATGGTCGCCGTAGACGTCTCCGCCGTGCACCGAGACGATCAGCGGAATGTCGGGTGCGACCCGTCTGACCGCATCGCCGGCCGGCACGGCGTAATGGGCATGGACCAGCTCAAACGGGAACCCGGGACGGATCCTGGCCATGGCGCGGCGAAGCGCCGGCGCCGCCCAGGCGCCCCAGGAGGCATAGCTCCACGGCCGGGGCGGCGACAGATAGCGCAGATAGTCCACCGGCAGGCCGTCGAGTATCCGGCTGCCCGTCTGGCTGACGATCTGGCGCATCCGGGGAAGGCTCGGTTGACGCAGCATCGACAGCGGTGGGAGCGGACGGTGCAGGACCAACACCCGAACCTCGAGCCCGGCGTCACGGGCGGCCAGCGCCTGGTGGTGGGCCCAGAGGCCGAGGGTCGGATCATCGTCGCGCGGGTAATACTCGGTGACGACCAGGACTTTGGTCGACATCAGCGCGGGTTTGAGCCCGGGTTCATCGGCCACCCGGCCCGGTGATCGGCGGACCTCGGCTGAGCTCCGGGCAGGGCGGTGGAAATGGCCCGGTGAAACCCATCGGCCATCGCGTCGTAGTTGAAGGCGCCGACCGCGACGCGGCCCGCGGCGCCGAGGCGGCCGCGCAGGGCCGGATCGTCGAGCAGGCCGTCGATCGCCTGCGCCAGCGCCCGACTGTCGCCTGGCGCGACGACCAGGCCGGTCACACCGTCACGAACCAGTCCACCGGCGGCGGCGCCCACCGCCGCGGTCACGACCAGCGGACGGCCGCGGTGCATGGCCTCGTTGCAGACCAGACCCCATGGTTCACGGAATCGTGGCGTGGCGGGCGAAGGCAGGACAACGACTTCGGCTGTGGCGTAGGCGAGTGGCAGGGCGGCGCGGGGCAACGGGCCGATCACCCGGGTGCGCGGGGTTGCACTGGCTCGGTCGGCCAGTGGTCCCTCTCCGACCAAGGCCAGGGTGGCGTCTTGTCGCACTTCAGACCAGGCGTCGAGGAGAACGTCGATTCCCTTCTCGGGCACGAGCCGACCAACGTAGAGCACGAGTGGGCCCGCAAGCTGATGATCGGTTCGGAACCGATCGATCTGGTAGCTGTCGATCGGCGCCGAGAACAGCTCGGCTTCGACCGCCTGGGGGGCGATAAAGACACCGGTCTCGTTGCCCCGGATCGCCGTGACGAATCGTTTGACGTGCTCGCCGTAGGCCACCACGGCATCGGCGTGGCGATAGATGTGGCGGACGGCCGGCAGCGAGACTGCGTGGGTCAGCGAGCGCGGCTGGGCCCACACGGAGGCCCACAGGATGAACGGCCGCCCGTAGCGCTTGGCGCCCAGGTAGGCGGCCGGAAGGATCGGTCCGCCGGCGAACGGGGCGATCACGGCGTCATAGCGGCGCCCCAGGCGCAGCGCCTCGCGCAGTCCGCCCAGCCGGCGGGCCGGGAACATGGCACACGACAACTGGCTCTCCAGGTCGGCAAACCACGTGGGGACGTAACGCTCGCCGCCGCCGAAGCAGAGGACCTCCAGGTCATACGCCGTGGCCAGGCGTTCGTACAGCGGCAGCCGATACGCGGTGAGATAGTTGGTGACAAGGGCTATCGGCATGGGGGATCGCTCGAGGCGGATCGGTATGCGCCCGCAGCGCAGGCGTGCGCGTAGATCCGCGCCAGCGCCGGGGCCACGGTCGAGGGAGCCGTGAGAGCGCGCACGCGGTCGATTGCCTGACCGCCGGCCGCCGGATCGTGCCTCAGACGGGTGATGACCCCGGCGAGCGCGTCGGCATCGCCCGGCGGCACGAGCCACTCATCGGGCACCAGCTCAGGCAGCCCCCCAACCCGGGATGCGGCCACCGGCAGGCCGGCGGCCATCGCCTCGGCGGCGGCGAGCCCGAAGGTCTCAGCCAGGCGGGAGGGGCAAAGCGCCAGCGCGGCACCGCTTCGCAGCTTCGCCAGCTCAGGCTGCTCGACGCGTCCGACGAACCTGACGCGCTGTCCGCCGCGGTCGAGCCGCGCTCGCTCGGGCCCCTCGCCGGCTACTACGAGCGGAACGCCGGCGATACGGCAGGCCTCGATGGCGACGTCGATTCCCTTCTCAGGCGCCAGGCGCGCCGCCACCAGGGCATGGCCTTCGGGTCTCGCAGCGGCGCCGGCGGCAAAGGCCCGGATCACGTGGGGAAGGACGAACGTCGGCCCGATCGGCGCGCCCAGCGCGCGGAGCCGCTGCTCGGCGAACCGGCTCGGCACGACGAATGCGTCGACCAGCGACGTGAGCCGCCGCTGCCACAGCATCAGCCCGGCGCCGTAGACGACGGCCTCCAGCCGCGATCCCCGACAGTTCAAGGCGATCCCCGGCAGCGTGTTGCGGCCGTGGCAGCGGGTGCACGCAGACCCCCGGGTGAAGCAGACGCCGTTGGCGCAGACCAGCCGGTACTGATGCAGGTGCATGACGATTCGTGCTCCGGCCGCGCGGGCGGCGGCCAGCGCGCGCCAGCCGAACGTCGGATGCAGATTGTGGACGTGGACGATCCGCGCCCGGGTGCGCTTCACCGCAGCACCGACCTCGTCGGGATCCAGTCCGCCGCGCAACAGGCCCGTCGCCGCCGCAGACGGCATGAGCGTTGCGGACTCGCGTTCCAGCAGCTCGGCGTCCTCTCCGAGCTGCTCGCGTACGAGCCACAGCAGGTCCTCGACCGCCCGCTCCTCGCCACCGCTGGTGCGGTAGTGGTGGTGCAGGAACAGGATCACAGTTCGATTATGCTCACGCCGCGGGATGCCAGATGCCGGCCGATGCTCATCAGGCCGGCTAGTGGTCGGACGGCCACGAGTCAGACCGCGCTGCCCGGGCCACGGCGCTGTCTGGCGCCGATCCGCATAAGCTTGGCGTCGTGAGCCGCCGGATCCACGTGCTGATCGCCCTGCTGGGCGTCGTTTCGGTGCTGGGAACCGGCGTCGTGGCCGTGTCGGCGGCGATCGCGGCCCCCAGCCCGGCGATCGCCGACTGCGTCGGTCACGGCCGCCTGACCAAGACCTATACGGTGGCACAGCTCAAGCTCGCCCTGAGCACGCTGCCCCCCGAGGCCAAGCAGTACACCAACTGCTCCGACGTGCTCAACCGCGCGCTGCTGGCGGCGATCGCCACAAAGAAGACCGGGAGGGGAGGCGGAGGGGGATCGGGCGGCTCGTTCCTGCCCACCCCGGTGATCGTGATCATCGTTCTACTGGCGCTGGCCGGCGCCACGTTCGGCGCCCTGGCCGTTCGGCGGCGCCGCGAGCAGGGGGCAGCTTCCGGAGACGGCTCCGAGCCGCCGGTCGGGCCACCGACCTGACGCCCGGCGGCCTGACCCGGGCGACCTGAC
>OCTA010002121.1_pt1 | contig 18116 bp, 13 predicted proteins | sample 1538991 | NCBI WGS metagenome assembly OCTA01 (sample SAMEA3539302, study PRJEB22396) | soil metagenome | biome: tundra; feature: field; material: soil | place: USA | collected 2010-05 | depth 0.15 m | reverse complement strand
GCGTGCTGTTGATCGCCTGCGCGAACGTGGCCAGCCTGCTGCTGGCGCGCGCCACAGGACGGGCGCGCGAGATCGCCATCCGCTCGGCCATTGGCGCGGGCCGCGGACGCATCGTGCGGCAACTGCTGACGGAAAGCGTGCTGCTCTCGATGGCCGGCGGCTTGGTGGGCCTCGCGATCGGCGCGCTGGGGGTGCGCGCGTTGCTGGCCGTGAATCCGGGCAACATTCCGCGGATCGGGCCGGAAGGGTCGGCCGTGTCGCTCGATTGGGCCGTGATGGGATTTACGCTGCTGCTGTCGCTGGTCACGGGCATCCTGTTCGGGCTGGTTCCGGCGATGCAGGCTTCGCGCGCGGACCTGAACATCACGCTGAAGGAGACGGGCGCGCGGGGTGGCTCCGGCATGCGGCAGAACAAGATGCGCGGGGGGCTGGTGATGGCCGAGATGGCGCTGGCGATAGTTCTGCTGATCGGCGCGGGCCTGCTTATCCGGACGTTTTCGGCGCTGCATAGTGTTGCGCCGGGCTTCGCTGCGCATAACGTTCTGACGATGGATACGGCACTCACCGGGAGCCACTTCGACCGCACCGCAGCGATCGACCTGATGACCCGCCAGGCGCTCGACCGCATCCACGCCATTCCGGGCGTGGAGGCCGCGGCCGCCACTTCCTACCTGCCGCTGGAGGGCGGTCTGGGGCTGGGATTCAGGATCGAAGGGCGCCCGCTGACTGACGGACCGGACCACGGCGGCGCCGGCTGGAATTACGTGACCGCGCGCTTCTTCGACGTCTTCAAGATCCCCATCGTGCGCGGCCGCGGTTTCACCGAGCGGGACGACGCTGCCGGGCAGCCGGTGGTGGTGATCAACCAGGCTCTGGCGCGGAAGTACTGGAAAGACGGAAACCCGCTTGGCCACCGGCTGATCATCGGCTCCGGCATGGGTCCCGATTTTGCGCAGCCGCCGCGGGAGATCGTCGGCATCGCGGGGGACGCGCGCGATGGCGGCCTGAACAACGACCCCCAACCGGAGACGTTCGTGCCGCTCGCGCAAGTGGGTGACGCGTACATGGCGCTGAACAACCGCTTCATGCCGCTGAGCTGGGTGGTGCGCACCAAGGTTGCGCCGTTCTCGGTATCGGCGCCCATTCAGCGCGCGTTTCAGAATGCCGCCGATTTGCCGGCGGCGCATATCCGCAGCATGGACCAGATCGTTATCGGGTCCACGGCGCGCGACCAGTTCAATACGCTGGTGCTGGGTATTTTCGCGGGGGTGGCCATCCTGCTCGCGTCGATCGGCCTCTACGGGCTGATGGCTTATTCGGTGGAGCAGCGGACGCTGGAATTCGGCATCCGGCTGGCGCTGGGCGCCGATTTTCCGGCGCTACGGAACATGATCGTGCGGCAGGCCATGACGCTGGCCGGCGCGGGGATCGTGGTGGGGCTGGCCGCGGCTTACGGGCTGACGCGGTTGATGGCGAGCCTGCTGTATGGCGTGAAGCCGACCGATCCGGTGGTGTTCGGTACGGTTACGGCGGTGTTCACCGGCGTGGCGTTTCTGGCGAGCTATCTGCCGGCGCGGCGGGCTTTGCGGGTGGACCCGGTGGTCGCGCTGCGGTATGAGTGAGAGGTGCGGTAACGTAGCTGTACAGCTAACTTACCGATTCTATGAGACTTGTGAAATACGTTACCGCAAGAATTGGGTTCGTTCGGTAATCTTCGCAACTCATTGCAATCGCAAATCTTGGAACCATGCGGCGAGGTTCCGCCCGGCCGGTGCGCCGGATGAATATTCGGATTTCAAAGACCAAGCTCGGATGCGGCGCGGGTGCGGTGGGGCGCGCCGTGTGGGGTGACGTATACCTTCGATTTCACGGTAGCATGCCGGCTGGCGGCGACCAGGGGTGAGATTCGAGGGAAGGGCTGTAGGTGACTGAGCATTCGGGGGTAAGCCCGCGGCGGAAATCTTTGGGGTAGTGGTGACCGCCCGATTCGAGTTCCCAACCATTCATTCACGAGGAAGTTCCGGCGGCCCGGTATTTCGATTATGTTACAATTCGATGACTGCCCTGTAGGCTGAAGTTTAGACCCGCATGGGCGGATTTCCCCCTCGTTGGAGAGCATGCCTGTGCCAAAACAGTACCTTGGACATCTCTCCTCGCACGATCCTCTGCATCTCTATCTGGTGCAGGACGTCCTGCCGCAAATAGGAGTCCGCAACGGTGCGGCCGACTTCCGGGTCTTCAGCATGAAGGACAGCAAAGTCTATCTCTACGAGGAGCGCCACAGTTGCGCCCAAGTAGTCGGCAAGTTCTTCGTGAGTGGCGGCCACCACACGGCCGACGCCATCCAGCGCATGCGCCAGGAGTTCGATAATCTGCAGTTGCTCCGCGGCTACGGGCTGGCCGGCTACCCGCATCACGTCGTTCGTCCGCTGGGCACGAATGCCTGTCTCAACAGTATTTTGGTAGAGGAATATGCCAAGGGCGTCCCGCTAAGCGCTTTCGTCAATGAGGCGATCCACCAAGGGCAATCCCAGCCACTTTTCGACAAGTTAACCGCCCTGGCTTACTTCCTGGCGACCCTGCACAACCGCACCGCGAACGGGCAGGGCGTGGATTTTCACCAAGACTGCGCCTACCTGGACCGGCTCGTCCGGAAGCTGCGAAGTAAGCAGGTGATCGGCGCGGAGGACGCGGACGAGTTGACCTGGTTGCGCGACCGCTGGCGGGAAAAGCCGCGCATGTGGGAGGATAACCAAGTGCTCGTGCATGGCGACGCCACCCCCAGCAATCTGCTGTTCGGCCAAGGCCTCAGCGTGATCGCGATTGACTTGGAACGGATGAAGCGCGCGGATCGCGTTTTCGATCTCGGACGGATTGCCGGAGAGTTGCAGCACTATTACTTGCAGGCCACCGGGAACAAGCACGCCGCCGAGCCCTTCATCGGGCACTTTCTCTGGGAATACGCCTGCCACTTCCCCGACCGCGACCGCGCATTCCGCTCCATCACCGGCCGCTTGCCCTTCCAGATGGCTCTCACTTTCCTGCGCATCGCCCGAAACTCCTGGGTCGGCGCTCCCCACCGCCGGCGGCTGGTGGAAGAGTCCAAAATTATTTTGCGGACACCGTGATGGAAATTCGCGCTCTGCTCTTCGATGTCAATGGAACCCTGATCGATATCGAAACCGATGAGTGGATGGAGGAGGCCTATCGCGCCATCGCGCACTTTCTTGCCTACCAGGGCATCGCGTTACGGCGTGGCGAAGTGCGCGATTTATACTTCCAGATCATGAAAGAGCAGTTCGCGGCGAGCGCCGAGATATTTCCCGAGTTCGACGCGGTGGCTGTCTGGCGCGAAGTGTTGCGCCGGCACGCCACAGATTACACCCGGTCTCTCGGAGCGGAGAAACTCCAGCAGATGCCACTGTTCCTGGCCGAACTGCAGCGCGGGATTACCCGCAAACGGCTGGTGGCATTTCCGCAAACGCAGGAGATTCTGGCCCAGGTGAGAACGCACCATCGCCTGGCGGTGGTTTCCGATGCGCAGAGCGCCTACGGTTTACCCGAGCTTCGGGCCGCCGGCCTGGCCGACTACTTCGCGTCGATCATCATCTCGGGGGACTACGGCTATCGCAAGCCCGACCGCCGGCTGTTTCAAGCGGCCCTGACCGAATTGCAGGTCCGCCCGGAAGAGGCGATTTTCGTTGGAAACGACCGCTTCCGGGACGTCGGTGGAGCGCGGCAGGTTGGGATGAAGACGATCTTGTTCTGCCCGCAAGGCAACCCTGGTGGATCTCCCGAAACCGAGCCGGACTATATTCTTTATCAATACGCCGACCTTCCCCGCGCGATCGAGTTTTTCGCCGCCGGATAACGTTTTTCGCCGCCGGATAACGATGAAAAAAGCCTTTCGGCGGAGAATGCCGCTTTGCGATTATTTGCGGCCGGCGAAGACAGGCGGGTACCGGGCCAGCAGGTATCCAAAGCTGAGTTTTCACTCGCCGCGTGTTGCGCAACCCGCCGGAGCGATGGACTTGCGCATTCAGCGGAATGCGGGCCGGCGCGACAACACACGCAGGAACTGGAAATCCGGAAGTGGAATCCGGCGATTTTCGCACGGCAAATTTGGGCCGTTCCAAACGGAGTTGAAAAAAAGGCCGCGGCGGGCTTTGCGGGTGGACCCGGTGGCCGCGCTGCGGTATCAGTGAGTGGTGGCCTTGCCGCGTGTTAGCTCCGCCTCCAAACCTGGACGAACTTCTCACCACCTGGTGGTATGATTGGTCACCGGTCGACCGCCGGGTGAAAGACCGGATTCAATGACCAAGCCGATGATGAAGTTCAGTATTGTAGTGTTGCTGTTGGCGGGTCTCGCCGGGAACGCGCCAGCCCAACCACCAGCGTCCCCTGAAGGGTGGGCCAGCCTCAGCCAAGTGGCACCCGGCACGGAGATCCGGGTGGCTCTATCCGGCGGGAGGACAGTCCGCGGAAGCCTGGAGAAGGCGATACCCGATGCGCTTGCAATCAACGCAGCCGCAAGCCAGGAGACGCTGTCGCGCGCTGAAATCAAAACGGTCCAGGTGAAGCGCAAGGGCCATCGCGGACGAAATGCGCTGATCGGGTCGGCGATCGGCGCAGGCGGCGGTCTGGCCATTGGCGCGGCTGTCGATCGTCACGACAGCGGAAAGGGTTTGAATTTCTTTCCCAACGGCGGTAAAGCTGTTCTTACTCCATTGGGCGCGATTATTGGAGCGGTCGTGGGAGTGGCGATCCCTTCGGGTGGATGGCACGACATCTATCGCGCGCCCTGACAAAGCTCGTTTCCGTCGACCGTTCAGTGTACTATCTGTTATAGTACACATGTGATCCCGTTCCGCCTGTCCTTCAAGCCCGGCGTGGCGCTGTATGAACAGGTGGTGTATGCCGCCCGCAAGGCCGTGATCTCGGGCCAGATGCGGCCCGGGGATGCCTTCCCCTCCGTGCGCGCGCTCAGCACCGCGCTCAAGATCAACCCCAACACCGCGCACAAAGCGATTACGCATCTGGTGCTCCCTGTCGTTCCAGCAAAGCTTTCAGTTGGTCAACTGTCTCGCGCCGTTCCACAGGCCATTTACCAGAGCGGAAAACCAGCCGGGAGGCGCGCCAGTGCAGATCGCCCGCCTGCCCACCCATTTGCTGTCTATCTGGGATTCGCCGCTTCCGGCCGATTTCGGCATGAATCCGCTATCCGCCAACATGGCGTCGGGCAACGAGGCGGGGATTCTCTTCCTGCGCTACGACCCGCGGGCCTATATCCGCCGCTCCTTCTCAGCCGCCAACATACGTCCGCATCTCTGAAGCGGGGGATGCCGTGCTGGCGACGGAGACAGGCTGAAGCCTAATGTCACTCGTTTTTCGATTTTGAGCAAGCTGCGTTATTCGTGGGGCAGGACTCCACTCCTGCGGCCGACGTCCACGCCGGCCTCTTCGCGCGCGGATATGGCTGGTTCCGTTGCGCGAAGAGCGGGTCCTGGAGGACCCGCGCAGACCTGGAGGTCTGCCCCACAACTGCCGCAGCTATTCCCGATATTGGAAAAACGAGTGGCATTAGGCTGAAGCCTGTGCCACCGGGCTTGCCAAATGGCCAAAGTCCAGCCGCCGGCCGCCCTGGTGAGTGTACGATGAGACCCGGCGTGGCACCCGCTTCGTTCGTCATTGTTCATCACGGTTCGTCATTGGGTTGTAAACCAGTTTATAATCGGGTGAGGGTTTTGGCCGGTATCCGTGCCGGGCCCATTTTAGACCAAGCTTAAAGCAGGCAAGCAACATCATGCACTCATACTCCAGAAAGGGGGGCCGCCGTCGTGAGCGTTTGGAATAAGCAGCGCCGGGAGGAAGAACCTTCCAGTCCCTTGAATACGAATACTTTCAGGCCCGCGCCTCCCGCGCCGCCTGTGGAAGCCAAGAAGGAGGCAACAACTTTGTCGAGCATGTCCAGCACGCCCGCAGGGAGGATGGATCCGGAACCGTCGCGCGGCGGGTCGGCCACCATCGGAAAGGCCGTCAAAATTGCCGGCCAGATTTACAGCCGCGAAGATCTGTACGTGGATGGCGATGTGGAGGGCACCATCGAGCTGATGGATCACAAGCTCACCATAGGTCCCAACGGCAAGGTCCACGCGGGCGTGAAAGCTCGCGAGGTGGTGGCGTTGGGGGTCATTCAGGGCAACGTGGAAGCCAGCGAGCGGATCGAGATTCGCAAGGACGCCAAGCTGGTGGGCGATATCAAGACCGCCCGTATCATCATTGAAGACGGGGCGTATTTCAAGGGGAGCATCGATATCGTCAAGCCGGAGCCGAAGGCGGCTCCCAGCCAACCGCGGCCACAGCTCGCGGCGGCGCCCGTGGCGGCCGCGGCGAGCGCGGCGGACGCGAAGCGGTAGCCAACCGGCGGGGATGTGGGGTTGTTGAGCGACCGGCTGAAGAGCTTTCTGCGCGGCCCTCGCCTGTCCGCAGAGGCGGGTCCGCCGGCCAAGGGCGGGAGTGTGTCGCGCTTCGTCTCCAGGCCGGGCCGGGGAGAAGTGTTGGAGACGCGCCAAAGCCGGGGCCTCGATCAGTTCTTCGGCTCTTTCCGCGATCAGACCGGCCTGTCGATCCTGGACTTGGGCGGGGCCCACCAGGAAAATATCAACTTCATCACCAGCCTCGGACACAAGTTCTACTCCGAAGATTTCTTGCGCATTTTTTGGGAGGCTTTCGGGGAGGATATCGCGGACCAATCGAATCCCGGGCGGATCGATTACTTCCTGCGGCGGAGCCTGGAATATCCGGACGAACACTTCGACGGCGTGTTGGCTTGGGACGCTCTCGAATACATGGAACCCGCGCTGCTGTTGGCGACGGCCGAACGGTTGTGGCGCATCCTGAAGCCCAAGGGCTACCTGCTGGCGATTTTTCATTCGGCCGAGCGGAAGCAGATGGTGCCGTGTTACAGCTTTCGCATTCAGGATCCGCGCACGCTGCAGGTGAGCCGGCGGGGGGAGCGCGCCGCCTCGCAGCAATTGTTCAACAACCGGAGTTTGGAGAAGCTGTTTCAGAAGTTCGAGTCCGTGAAGTTTTTTCTGGCGCGCGACAGTCTGCGGGAAGTGATCGTGCGGAAGTGAGCGGAGGGCGGGTATGAGAAATCTAAAGTTGTAGTTTAGAATACTCATTTGCGATTTGTGCCGCGAGATGTCCAGCCGGCTGTGTTGGAGGCAGCCCGCAGTTTCCCTGCGGTGGTGTGACCGGGCCGCGCCGGACGGGGAAGACTACTTTGCTGCGCCGGCGCCATGGAAGCTCCTGGTGGCAAAGCCGTCCAGGAAGATAGTCTTCAGATCCGACGTCAACTGTCCCGTGTTCATGAGGCCGAAGCCCACCAGGGCGGCTGGATGCTCCACAAAAAAAGCGTCCTGCCGTCCGGGCCATGAAAACCACTCGCGGTCGCCGATGGTGGTTACTTCTATCTGCAAGGTGTCACGTTCGTTCTGCTTCACTTGCCACTCTTGTCTGTTCTGCTGCGGCTCACCGATTCGAGACACACGCAATTGGCCAGCGCGGCCACCGTTTCGCGCACGAGCCGCGATGCGCGAGCCAGCGCCAGCACCTCCGGTGCGAGCTGTTGGCCTGCCACGTGCCGGCAGAGGAAGGAGGCGGCCAGAATTGGCCCGATCGCGCGGATCATCGTCACCGGTCGTCCTTCCGTAGATATTGTACGCCACACAGTTTGCAGGGTGCCATTTTGAGCAATCCAGTCCTGCGGCCGACGTCCACGTCGGCCTGTGCGGGCTCGGATATGGCTGATTCACTGCGCGAAGAGCGGGTCCTGGAGGACCCGCGCAGACCTGGAGGTCTGCCCCACAAAAATTGTGGCTTAGGACCGCGCTGCGGTTACTACGATGTTGACCAGCCTGTCCGGCACCACGATCACTTTCACGATTTGCTTGCCGTCGATGAATGGGCGGACCTTGGGGTCTTCCAGGGCGCGCGCTTTAAGTATGTCTTCCGGCGTTCCGAACGGCAGGTAGATGTGACTGCGGAGCTTGCCGTTTACCTGCACCACGATTTCGGCGAGATCCTCTTTGGCCAGTTCGGGATCGTAGGTGGGCCAGGTCTCGCGGAAGACGGGGCCATCGTGGCCCAGTTCCTCCCAAATCTCCTGGGCGAGGTAAGGCGCGAACGGACCTAGCAGCAGGGTAAGTTTCTCCAGCACCTCGGCCACGGTCGCGCCCGAGAGCCGCGGTTCTTCGTCAACCAGGTCGTTCAGCAGCTCCATGATGCCGGAGATGGACGTATTGAAATGCCAGCGCGACTCGAAATCTTCGGTGATCTTACGGATGGTCTGGTGCAGTTTGCGAAGGATCTTGCGGTCGGCTTCGGGCGCGCCGCCATGGCCGCCCGCCCGCGCGCGTTCCAGGTTGCGGGTGGCGAAGCGGTAGAGGCGGCCCAGAAAACGGTGGATGCCTTCGGCGCGTTCGTCGCGCCAGTCCACTTCTTTTTCCGGCGGGCCGGCGAAGAGAATGAAGAGGCGCGCGGTGTCGGCGCCGTAGCGGTCGGCGAGCGAATCGGCGCCCACTACATTGCCTTTCGATTTGGACATCTTGGCGCCTTCGGCGATCACCATGCCCTGGGTGAAGAGCCGCTTGACGGGCTCTGAGTTGGCGACCAGTCCGATATCGCGCATCATCTTGGTGAAGAAGCGCGAGTAGATCAGGTGCAGGATGGCGTGCTCCACGCCGCCGATGTATTGATCGATCTCGAACCAGTAGGCGATCTTGGCGGGATCGAACGGCATGCCATCGTTGTGCGCGTCGCAGTAGCGGTAGAAATACCAGGACGAATCGACGAAGGTGTCCATGGTATCGGTCTCGCGGCGCGCCGGGCCGGCGCATCGCGGACAGTTCACGTTGACGAACTCGGGCACTTCCTCGAGCGGCGACCGGCCTTTGCCGGTGAACTGCACGTTCAGCGGCAGCACCACGGGCAACTCGCTCTCCGGCACGGGAACGACGCCGCAACTGGCGCAATGGATCACGGGAATCGGCGTGCCCCAGTAGCGCTGGCGCGAGATGCCCCAGTCCTTGATACGAAACGTGACTGCGGCTTTGCCGAAGCCTTCCGCCTCCGCTTTGGCGTTCATGTGCCGGCGGGCTTCGGCGCTGGGCAGACCGGACCACTCGCCGGAGTTCTCCACCACGCCATCGTCGGTGAAGGCGGTCTGCATGTCTTTGAGCCGCGCGAGTTCGCCATCCACCGGGCGGATCACGGGACGAATGGGGATTCCATACTTGGTGCAGAATTCGAAATCGCGCTCGTCGTGCGCGGGCACGGCCATGATGGCGCCGGTGCCATAGGTCATCAGGACGAAGTTGCCGATCCAAACCGGCGCCTTTTCGCCGCTGTACGGATTGATGGCGTAGTGTCCGGTGAAGAAGCCTTCCTTGAGGATGTCGCCGGGACCGGCGTTGGCGCGCGCATCGACCATGGCCTTGGCGCGCGCCTGTCCTTCGCGATCGAGCAATTGCGCGGCGAGCGGATGCTCGGGCGCCAGGATCACGCAAGTGGCGCCGAAGATGGTGTCCACGCGCGTGGTGAAGACCCGTATGAGTGCGCCGGGCGCGGCGGTGCCCTCCAGGCGGAAATCGGCTTCCGTGCCTTCCGAGCGGCCGATCCAGTTGCGCTGCATGGTGAGCACGCGCTCGGGCCAGCCGCCTTCAAGGTTGCCGATGTCGCGTAGCAGCTCGTCCGCATAATCGGTGATACGCAGAAACCACTGTTCCAGCGCGCGCTGCTCGACGGGCGTGTCCTCATGGCGCCAGCAGCAGCCGTTGACTACCTGTTCATTGGCCAGGACGGTGCAACACTTCGGGCACCAGTTGACCAACGCTTTCTTGCGATATGCCGTGCCGCGATCCAGCATTTTGAGGAAAAACCATTGATTCCAGCGATAGTATTCGGGCTCGCAGGTGGAGACTTCGCGGTCCCAGTCGAAACTGAAGCCGAAGCGCCTGTAGGTTTTCTTCATGGCGGCGATGTTCTGCAGGGTCCAATCGCGCGGATGGCGCTGGTTGGCGATGGCGGCGTTTTCGGCGGGCAGGCCGAAGGCGTCCCAGCCCATGGGGTGCAGCACGTTGAAGCCGCGCATCCACTTATAGCGCGCCAGCGCGTCGCCGATCGAGTAATTGCGGATATGGCCGATGTGCAGGGTGCCGCTGGGGTAGGGCAGCATCTCCAGCACGTAGTATTTCGGCCGCGAGGAATTCTCCTCGGCCTTATAGAAGGTGGCGTTCTGCCACCGCGCGTGCCATTTCAACTCGATTTGGTTGTGGTCGTACGGCTTTTCGGGCATAGCTTCTTTAAGTTTTCCAGATTGCGGCGGCCGTCGCCAGGATGCGTCGGAATCCGGCCTTCCCGATGTATCCTTCTCCGATGTTCGCATGCCAGCAGATGGCAGGTATCCGGGCACTAGCCTCCGGCACGTCGGCCAGGGCGCGCAGCTCTTCGAACGGGCCTCCGATCTGCGCTCCACTGCCCGCGGTGTTCTCCAGCAACACTGTCACTCCGTTCCGCGCGACGCCCGTGGCGGCATCTCGCGACGCCAGGCTCACCAGATAGTTCACGTAGACGCTCGCGGGCGCGCCGCAACGATCGGATTTGTTCCGGTTGGCTCCCAGCCCGGATGCTTTCAGCGCGGCTTTTTCAAGCGACACCGCTATAGATGTGTGGATCCCGATGCGCAGACTACTATCGTAACAAGGCGGCGTGCGCGGGGGGCGCCGTACGGGCCCGGCTCGGTAACTACCACGTCACGGTGGTCACGCTATATTTCGCCAGGCGAATGGGGTTGCTGGAGGTCATGGTTTGGATCCGGACGTTAGTGGGCGATTGGGCGGTGTTGGCCGCCAAAGGACTCGAATTCGTGACATAAGTCACGATAAGGGTGTCCTGCACTTTGGCGCCGTCGAGTTCAATCGCGACCAGTTGAGCCTCTGCGCACTTGTTGGTGATCAGGAGGTGGTGGCGGCCGTTATCCGCCAGGTATGCCTGGGCATAGACGGCCGGTATGGGATTGCCGTCAAATCCGGTAATGTCGACTGTGGGCCCGCCGACGACGATGGTGGGCCAGATGCGCTTACCGCTGTTGATGGCCAAGTTGGCCACCTGCATGGCCAGTCCCGGCGCGGAAGTGTAGAATTGAAACTGGGTGTTCGGATTGATAGCCGTGTTCGTGGAATAGCCCGGGTCGGCGGCTACCTGACTGAGCAAATAGCTTTCGAAGTCGTCCACGGATTGAATCAGTCCATGATAGTCGGAGTTTTCGGTATACAGGGAGTTCACTCCAACTGCCTTCACATTCGGGACTGCAGACAGCCGCGCGGTGTATTCGGCCAGGAAGATCCCGTTGTATAGATAACTCAAGAACTTGTTGCTATACGACGAGCAGCAGTTCAGTTCTGTGATGAAAATCGGGGTATTGGCGCCCATCAGGGGGACTAAGTACGAATTGATGTAATCCGAACTGCCGTGCGCCAGGATGCCGTTCAAAGCCCAGATCGTGTCTTTCGCGGTTTGAGTGCCAACGATCGGATAAATATGATTCGACGCCGCAGTCCAATATTGTGGAGAGTAGCTCTGCAATCCTAGATCCCAGTTGGTGAAATCGCCCGATACTCCCGGGTACAACCCCGCCGGGAACAAGCCGACCGCGGCGTAGGGAGCGCCAGTACTTATATCGTTGAAGTAATCATTGGACGAGCCAGCGTAAATTGCGGCGGTCTGGAATCCCGGGATTAGTGGATAGAAATAAGCCTCGTTGCCAAGTTCCCATTCCACCACATTCAAGCCCCAGCGCCGGGCAGTCAGCGCCATTAGGGTGGCGCTGCCGGCGTTGTTATCAGTGAAGCTATTGAAACAGAGGATTGCCGAGGCGTTCAGCGTGCGGGCGAACGTGACGAAATCGGAAAACAAGACGCCTCCCTTGGCCTGCGTGAGCTGCTGGGAAATGGTCAAGATCTTCGCCGACTGGCCGGTTACGAGCGGCGGATTGCCGTCGATCAAGGAGTTCATCCAGCCAATGTTCATATGACCGGTGGTCCAGTCGAACGCCAGGGACACCGTACCACCGGGATAGCGCACCCAGCCCGTGTTTAGCGGGGTTACCGCCGCCATAAACTTAGGGTCGAAATACTCTACGCCGTTGCGCGGTTGAGGCGCATTGACGCCGCTGAAACCAGCCGCAATGGTAGTTACCGGTTGTGACGCGATTCTAATGACTACAGGGTCTCCGGCATGGGCCACCGGCAGCAAGCAGCCTAGCATCAAGAACGCAGCGATGGCCACCGAGCGAAATCCGCTATTGGCACGTTGGCGGGAATGGCGTACCAAAACGCCGCTCGCACATTGCAGTCGAAATTGGCGCACGAACTCTCCTTCGTCTCGACAAGATACCTTGGGACTAGATATAACACGATTATTATCCCACGGTCAAGAAGGAAATGAGTCATTAACGGCGGTTAAATTCTAGTCATCCAGCGAACCCCGCAATTGGTAGCAGTAGAAGTACTAGGACAGAGAAGTACTAGGACAGCGGCCGAGGCGACGCCCCACTTCGGCGTCCATCGGTTGAGGATGGCGGGCGGCGCGGAAGGCGCAGGCTGGCGCATGCTATCCTGATATTCTCGTGGCCAATCCAGCCTTAGGGGTTCTTTTTGTCTGCGTTACGGCGGCCGCCTCGGCGCAGTCCTCCGTGCTTCTCGATACGATGAGCGAAGAGTTGAACCGCAACTTCTCGACGCTCAAAGCAAAGGCCGATCCGGCGCCCTATTTCCTTTCCTATGAGGTCACGGAGGAGGATTATCACGGTGTGGCGGCGACCCTGGGCGCCATCACCAGCAACGGTCAGGGCAAGAGCCGCCGGCTGGATGTGTGCGTGCGGGTGGGATCGCCCAAGCTGGACAATTACCATCGGGTACGGGGCGAGCGGACGCAATTCACCTCCGGCGCGGCGCTCACGTTCGAGGATCAGCCGGCCTCCATTAAACACCGCATCTGGTTGGAAACCGACCGCACTTACCGGCTGGCGGCCGAGCGGTTGATCAAGATCCGCACGAATTCCGAAGTCAAAGTTGCCGAGCAAGACGCTTCCAGCGATTTCTCGAGCGAGGAGCCGGTGGTGCGCCTGGAGACGGTTCCGCTCGGACGCTTTGCAGCGGTCGAGTGGGCCGCGCGCGTGCGCAAGCTATCCGAAAAATTCAGCGACTACCCGGGTATCCTGACCTCCAGCGTCACGGTAACGTACCAGGACGAAACCAAGTATTTTGCGAGCAGCGAAGGGAGCCGGCTGCGCCACGGGCGGGGATTCGCGCGGGTGGTGGTAAGCGCGCAGGCCAAGGCCATGGACGGCACGGACCTGGCCACCGGAGAGACGTTCGAAGCCACCGATCCGGGAGGTTTGCCACGCGACGAAGTCATCGCCGCCGCCGTGCAGCGCGTGGCCCAGGATTTGAAAGCGCTGCTGGTGGCGCCTGAGGCCGCACCGTTTGCCGGCCCCGCTATTTTTTCGGGCCGCGCCGCGAGCGTCTTCTTTCACGAGATTTTCGGGCACCGCGTGGAAGGACATCGTCAGAAAGACGAGGAGGAAGGGCAGACTTTCACCAAGAGCGTGGGCGGCAAAGTGCTGCCGGATTTTCTGTCGGTGGTCTTCGATCCGACGCGTAAGAAAGCCGGCAACATCGAGCTGAATGGATCGTATTCATACGATGACGAGGGCATCGCGGCGCGCCCGGTTACCGTAGTGGAGAACGGGGTGCTGAAGGCGTTCCTGATGTCCCGGTCGCCGATCCAGGGATTCGACCACTCGAACGGCCACGGCCGCCGGCAGCCGGGCCTGGAAGTGGTCTCGCGCCAGTCGAACCTGTTGGTGGAATCGTCGCACACTGTTCCCGAGGCCCGCCTGCGGGAAATGCTGGTGGAGGAAATCAAGCGCCAAAACAAACCCTACGGCCTTTATTTCCGGGATGTCACCGGCGGCGTCACCAACACGGGGCGGCAGGGAGTGCAGGCCTTCAAGGTGATCCCTATCGTGGTGTACAAGGTATATCCGGACGGGCGGCCCGACGAACTGATTCGGGGAGCGGATATCGTCGGCACGCCGCTGGCCAGCTTTGCGAAGATCCTGGCTACGTCGGACCGGCCGCAGGTATTCAATGGCTATTGCGGCGCGGAATCCGGCAGCGTGCCGGTTTCGGCTGTTTCGCCGGCGCTGCTGGTGTCGGAGATCGAGATCGAGAAGAAGAACAAGTCGCAGGACAGGCCGCCGCTGCTGCCGTTCCCGATGGAGGGGCGATGAGCGCGAGGCGTTCCCTGGTGTCGAGGCTGAGCGGGCGAGGGGGCGAGCGGGCGAGGGGGCGAGTCTTCGCGTTGGTGCTGCTCCTGGTTTGCTTGAACGTGGGTGCGTTTGGGCAAGCTGCCGGCGACACCCTGCTGCGCGCCATGCGGGATGAGTTGAGCCGGTCGCGCGGCTTGAAGGTGCTGAGCCTGGAAGCGCCTTACTTCATTGAGTACACCATCGAGGATGGCGACAGTTTTGAAGTTTCCGCCAGCCTCGGCGGCCTGGTTTCCGTGCGGCACAACCGGTTTCGGCTTCCAGAGATCAAGGTGCGGGTGGGCGACTACAAATTCGACAATACCGGCTATGCCGGCAGCGGCTTGCATTTCGGCACGCACTACGATATCGAGCGGTTTCCGCTCGAAAACTCCTACGAAGTGATGCGGCGGTTCTTGTGGCTGGACACCGACAGCGCGTACAAATCGGCTGTGGAGGCCATCTCGCGCAAGCGGGCCGCGCTGAAGAACGTCGCCGTCAACCAGCCGCTGGACGATTTTGCCAAAGCCGAGCCGCTCAAAAAAATATTGGACATCCGGCACACACCGCTCGATGAAGACGCCTGGAGCGGGCGGGTGCGGGCGCTTTCGGCCATCTTCGAAGCATACCCCGCGCTGAGAGCCTCAGGCGTGGAACTGAGCGCGACGCAGACCGCGCACTACTACCTGAACTCGGAAGGCGCCGAAGTGCGCATACCGGATAATATGATCTACCTACTGGCGCGGGCGGAAGCGCAGGCGCCTGATGGAATGTTGCTGCACGACGCGGTGGTTTTTCAGTCGCTCGATTATGACCGTATGCCGGCCGAGCCGGAACTCCGCCGCGGCATCGCGGCGCTGGCGGCCAGCATGGCGGCCCGGGCCAGCGCTCCGAAAGGCGAGGACTATTCCGGTCCCGTGCTATTTGAAGGCACGGCCGGCGCCCAACTCTTCGCCGAAGTTCTGGGCAGCAACCTGGCTCTGGCGCGGCGGCCCGTGATGGAACCGGGCCGCAACGGCTTCGCGCCGGTGAGCGAGCTGGAGGGCCGCCAAGGCGCGCGTATTCTGCCGGAATGGTTCGACGTGGTGGACGACCCGACGCAGAAAGAATGGCACGGCCGTCCACTTTTCGGCAGCTACGAAGTGGATCGCGAAGGCGTGGCTGCCCGGCCGCTGTCGCTGGTGGAAAAGGGCGTGCTGAAGACTTTTCTGCTCACGCGGCAGCCGGCGCCGGGGTTTGCCGGCTCCAATGGAAGGGCGCGTTTGCCCGGCAGCTTTGGCGCGAATGGCGCGGCCATTAGCAATCTTTTTGTGCGCGCCACGGAAACCGTACCGGTAGCGGACCTCAAGAAGAAACTGATCGAAATGTGCAAGCAGCGCAACAAGCCGTATGGCGCGATCGTGCGCAGAATGGATTTCCCATCGTCGGCTTCGTTCGAAGAGGTGCGGCGGCTGCTGGGCAATTCGGCGCAGGCGGGCGGCCATCCGGTGAGCGCGCCGGTGCTGGTGTACAAAGTGTATCCGGATGGCAGGGAGGAACTGGTACGCGGCCTGCGGTTCCGCGGTCTGAACGCGCGCTCACTCAAAGACATCCTGGGCGCGGGCGACGATAACAATGTGTTCGAATTCCTGAACAACCAGGCGCCGTTTGCGTTGATCGGCGGCGCGAACTATGTAGCGGAGAGCTGCGTAATCGCGCCCTCGGTGCTGATCGACGACGTGGAACTGCATCCGCTTGAAGAAGAACCGCCGAAGCTCCCGATTGTGCCGGCCCCGGAGCTGCGAGCCGAGGCCAGCCACCCGTAACCGCATGCGCATCCTGGGCCGCTACATCTTCCGCGAGATCATCTCCAGTTCGCTGCTGGGCATGGCCCTGGCGACGTCCATCATCTTCCTGCAGGGCGTGGGCAAGCTGTTCGAGGTGCTGGTGCGCAGCTCGCCGCGGCCGGAAACGATTCTGTATCTGTTTGCGCTGTCGCTGCCGCCGCTGCTGCCGCTGACCATCCCGTTCGGCACGCTGGTGGGCATCCTGGTAGGGTTGGGACGGCTGGCAACCGACGGCGAAATCACGGCCATGCGGGCGGCCGGGTGCTCCAGCCGCAAAGTGGTGTTGCCGGTGATGCTGTTCGCCTTCATCGCCATGTTAGTTGCCGGGGCGATGACGCTGCGCCTGGCGCCTCTTTCGGTGCGCGTGAGCAAGGACATTGTGGACAAGCTATCCGCTTCAGAGGTCAGCGCCGACATCGAACCGCGGGTATTCGACGAGGATTTCCCCAATACGATTTTGTACGTGGGGGACGTGCGGCCCGGCGCGGTAGTGGTTTGGCACAACGTCTTTCTGGCGGATCTGACGCCTCCGGAGCAGCGCACCAGCGGCATGGGCGACAAGGCCCAGGGCCCGCTCATTACGGTGGCGCAGGAAGCTATCGCGGTGCCGGATCCGGAGCACAACCGGCTGCAGCTTACCATGCGGAACGCCGGGAATCACGAGATGGGCAAGGATCTGAAAGGCTACGACAGCTTTTCGCCGGTGGTGGCGCAGGCGCTGTATGCGGCGCCTTCCGTGCCGGGCGCCCGGCGGCCATTCAGCGAGATGAACACGCGCGAGTTGCGGCGCTACTCGGCGATGGGCGCGGACTGGGTGGAAGCGCGCATCGAGCTGCATCGGCGGCTGGCGTTGCCGATTGCCTGCCTGGTGCTGGCGCTGGTGGGCATTCCGCTCGGGGTATCCTCGCGCAAAGGCGGCAAATCGGGCGGATACGTGACCGCCGTTTTTCTGGCCTTCTTCTGTTACTGGCTGGCGTTCATCACGCTGGTGAGCCTGGCCCGCTCGAGAACGCTGCCGGTGGAAGTGGCGCTCTGGCTGCCGAATGCGGCGTTCCTGGTGGCCGGGTTGATATCCGTGGCGCGCATGGAGAAGCCCGGCGGACGCGATTTTGTGGGCGGCTTGAAAGACACGGCCGGCACCGCGCTGAGCAGACTGCGCGCGCGCTTCGTCCCGGAACGCGGGCAGGCCGCGCAAGCCGGGACCTTTCGCTGGCCGTTGCTGCCCCAGATTCTGGACACCTACATTCTGACCAACTTCGTGTTCTATTTTACGGTGTTGCTGGCAAGCTTCGTATCGATGAGCCAGATTTACAACTTCTTCGAGTTGCTCGGCGATATCGTACGAAACAAGATTCCGCTGGCGAAGGTTTTCACTTACCTTTTCTTCCTAACACCTAAGTTGATTTATGAGACGCTACCCATCAGCGTGCTGGTCGGCGTGCTGGTGACGTTCGGCGTGTTGACCAAGCACAACGAGGTGACCGCGTTCAAAGCCTGCGGCGTCAGCCTGCACCGCCTGGCGATTCCCATCCTGGTGGCCAGCAGCTTCCTTAGCGGCAGCCTGTTCGCTTTCGATCACTACTACGTGCCGGAAGCCAACCGGCGGCAGGACGCGTTGCGCAACGAGATCAAGGGCCGCGCGGTACAGACTTATCTAAGTCCGGAGCGGAAGTGGATTTTCGGAAAAGGGCCGCGCATTTACTACTACAAATTCTTCGACCAGACCGAGAATATCATGGGCGGCGTGATCGTCTATGAGCTGGAGCCGAACACGTACCAGTTGGTGCGGCAGATTTCCGCCGAGCGCGCGCATTGGCAGGCATCTTTGAAGACATGGGTTTTCGAAAACGGCTGGCGGCGCGAGTTTCACGGCAACCAGAGCATACCCTTGACGGCATTCCAGGTGCAGACGTTCGCGG
>OCTA010002117.1_pt1 | contig 18129 bp, 18 predicted proteins | sample 1538991 | NCBI WGS metagenome assembly OCTA01 (sample SAMEA3539302, study PRJEB22396) | soil metagenome | biome: tundra; feature: field; material: soil | place: USA | collected 2010-05 | depth 0.15 m | reverse complement strand
CCGCAGGCAGCGCGGGCGTCATCGCCGCGATGATCTCCGGGCCCAGGCTCGGCGGCGACAGTTCCCCCGTGAACGGGGTGAACACCAGGCCATAGCTGGTCCGCCCATCGCTGCCGAGGAACGCGCGGTCGCCGGTGTCTGCGTAGTCAGCGACCCGCAGCCCGGGAATCCGGGCGACCGCGGCGAACGCCCGGCCGAGCGCCAGCCGCGACCCTGGGCGGCCGGCGGCCTGACCAGGCGGCAGCCTGACCACGGCGACCTCGGGGTAGCCGTTGCCGCCGTTGCCATACAACCGCAGGATCTGCTGGTTGGCCTGGTAGCTCGGCGCGCCGGGCAGCGCGAACTGGCCCGACAGCCGGCTGCCCAGCTTCGCTGACGCCGCGCCCCCGGCGACCAGCACCGCCAGCCAGAACACGGCTACCGCCAGCTTGTGGCGCAGCACGAACCTCGACACAGCCAGCATGGCCCGCTCCCTTCGGTCTCCTGCTACCAGGCCTTGCCACGCTACAGGTAGTGTCACTACTTATTGAGGGAAGGTAGCATGACTACCTATGAGAGCGGAAACGCTGAAGGGTCACCTGGACGGCATGCTGCTGGCTTCGCTGGAGGCAGGCCCGCGCCACGGGTACGCGATCATGGAGGCGCTGCGGGCCGGCAGCGGCGGGCAGTTCGACCTGCCGACCGGCACCATCTACCCGGCGCTGCGCCGCCTGGAGCGGGCCGGCTTGGTGCAGGGCACCTGGTCGGAGGGCGGCGGCCGGCGGCGCCGCGTCTACGAGCTGACCCCGGCCGGCTGGCGCATGCTGGATGCCGAACGGGGAACGTGGCGGGAGTTCTCCGCCGCCGTCACCGCCCTCCTGGAGCCCGCGCCGCGGCCGGTGACGTCATGACCGCCGGGGCAGCGCCGCCGCATCCGGGCGCGCCGCAGGCGATCGAGTCTTACCTGGCCCAGGTAGCCGGCGCGCTGCCTGGCGCGGCGCGAGCCCGCGGCGACATCGTGGCCGAGCTCCGCGGCGGCCTTCTTGACGCCATCGACGCATACCGCTCGGCCGGCCTCACTGAGGATAGGGCCGCCGAGGCGGCTCTCCGGGAATTCGGCCACCCGCGCCAGGTGGCCAGCGCGTTCGGTCCCGAACTCGCCGCCAGCCAGGCCCGCCGCGTCGCGCTCACGCTGGTCGCGACCGGCCCGCTGATCGGCCTGCTGTGGGCCGCCGCCGCGGCGGCCAGCAACATCAGCATCCGCCACGCCCCGCCCTGGCAATGGCCCGGCGCCCCGGCTGACTCCCGGGTGGCCTTCCCCCTGGCCGCCGCCGCCATCGCCATAACCGTGTGGACCGCGCTGTTCACCGTGGCCGCCACCGGGCGCCTGGCACGCTGGTTCCCCGGCTGCCCGCGGCTGGCTCCCGCCACTGCGGCCATCGCCGGGTTCGGCGCCATGGGTGCCGACCTGACCGTCTTTGCCCTGCTCGCCAGCCAGCTGCTCACCGCGCCGGGAACGCTCGCCCCCGCACCCATCGCCGCGGCCGCAGCAGCCAGCCTGATCCGGCTCACCCTCGCCCGGCGGGCCGCCCGCCGCTGCCTGGCGGCCCGCGCCGCGCTCACCTGACCGCCGGCACCAGCCCGGAACATGCCGCTGGGTCTGGGCTGGCACCTCCCGGCCGGTGCTCCCTAATGTGGAGGGATGACCACCGCCCAGCCTCGTCCCGGCACGAGCGCCCTGGTGCGCTCGTTGCTGCTGATAGGCGCGAGTGTGGCGCTGGCATCATGCGGCACTGGCCAGCCGGCCGTGCCCGCTCCGACTCGTGCCGAGACCCCGGCGGCGTCGCCGGCCACGGCCGTGGGGCCCTCGAACACCACCACGCCCAGCGCGGCGACCACGGCGGGCTCCAGCAGCCAGCGGGCTAGCGCCCTCGGGTCACCATTGCCTGCCCCCGCCCCGCTGGCGCCGTTCGGCGGGCCGGCGGCCGCCGGGCAAGGCGCCTGGGGTCCGGCCGGCCGCCCGGTCGGCGGCGTGCGAGCGGTCTACGAGACCGCACTCGTCCCGCCGGGGGGTGGCCAGCGGGCGGGGATCTCGTGGATGGACACCCACCTGCTGTCCGCCCGGCTGTACTCGGGCTCGAAAAGCCCCGGCGGGGGGCCATACCGGTACACCGCGCCGATCCAGCCGGCCCAAGCTCAGTCCCTGGTGGCGGCGTTCAACGGCGGCTTCCTCATGAAAGACACGGGCGGCGGCTACTACACCGAAGGCCGCGTCGTCGCCCCGCTGCGGCCGCGGGCCGCTTCCCTGGTCATATACGCCGACGGGACCGTCAACGTCGGCGCCTGGGGCAGCGACGTGGTCATGACCCCGGACGTCGTGAGCGTCCGCCAGAACCTCGTGCCGCTCGTCGCCGGTGGCCGGCCCACACCGCAGGCCGCGAGCACCGGCTGGCAGGCATGGGGTTCGACGTGCGGCGCGACCTCGTGCGCGGCCGCGGTCCCCGGCATCGAGCACCAGTGGCGCTCCGGGGTCGGCATCACCGCCGACGGTGCCCTGATCTATGCCACCGGCCCGGCCCTGGATCCCCTGCAGCTCGCCCAGCTTCTCGTCCGCGCCGGGGCCGTGCGCGGCATGCAGCTTGACATCAACCCTGACTGGACGGTCTTCGTCAGCTACGATCCCGCGGCCGCGGGCGGACTCGCCACGCCGTCTGATGGCAGCAAGCTGCTCTCCTCGACCGTGCAGGGTCCGTGGACATTCTTCGCGCCCTGGTGGGCCCGCGACTTCGTCACGATGTCGGCCCGCCCCGCCGGGTGAGCGACGGCGGCGTCGTTGTGGCGGTGTTCGCTGCTGGATGAGCGCGTGCTACCGGCCGGGACGCCGTGGCACAGTCGGGGGATGCCGCTTTTCGTGCTCGTTCACAGCCCGTCGGTGGGTCCGCGCACCTGGTCGGCCGTAGCGGACCAGCTGGCCGGCGCGGGGTGCGATGTGGTCGTGCCGTCCCTGCTGGCGGTGGGCGAGGGCGGTCCGCCCTTCTGGCCACGGGTGGCCGACGCGGTCCGCGAGCGGCTGGCCGGGACAGGAGACCACCAGCGGCTGGTCCTGGTCGCCCACAGCAATGCGGGAGTGTTCATCCCGGTGATCCGCCGCGCTCTGGCCCAGCCCGTGGCGTGCTCAGTCTTCGCCGACGCCGCCTTGCCCGCTTCCCGGGGCCCCACGCCCATGGCCGACCAGGATTTCCTGCCGTTCCTGCGCGGCCTGGCCGATCCTGGCGGCTGGCTGCCGCGGTGGACGGACTGGTGGGAGGAGCCGGATGTGGCATCACTGTTCCCCGACGCGAAGGTCCGCGCCGAGATCACCGCTGAGCAGCCCCGGCTTCCGCTGGCCTACTACGAGGAGCAGGTGCCAGTCCCGGCCGGGTGGGACGATCACCCGTGCGGGTACCTGCTGTTCGGGCCGCCCTACGACGCTCAGGCCCGCGAGGCACAGCGGCGCGGCTGGGCGGTGCGGACCCTGCCCGGTGCCCACCTGCACCAGGTCGTCGATCCCGGCGGCGTGGCCCGGCTCCTCCTCGAACTAGCCGCGCGGAGCCGGTGAGACTGAGCCGGCCGGCGGAATTGTGCCGGGGCCCGCCACGCTGCAGACGAGGGCGCCGAGATCCACATCCAGCAGCGGCTTAGCGAGCCGCGGCGGGCGGAGGAACGCAGGTCGGCTCAGGTCGACCAGGTCCAGCATGTTGTTCGCGTTGGCGTCGCGGTGCGTCATGGCCGGCAGATTCCACTTGGCTTCCACCAGCGCGCAGATGCTGGTGTGGTCAAAAACCTGGTGCGAGACATGGTGCGGGCGCGCCCACGGGGAAACCACCGCGCAGGGCACCCGGAAGCCGTACTGTGCGAAGCCGTTGTAGGCAGGACCGCCGCCGGTGTCGGGCGGGATGTTGTCGGGCGCGATGGCCGGTGGCGGGACGACGTGATCGTAGTAACCGCCGTGCTCGTCGAAAGTCCAGATCAGCAGCGTGTTCTTCCATCCCGGTCCCTGCATGACCGCATCGATGACCTGGGCGGCGAATTGCTCGCCGAGGGTGATGTTCTGCGGGTCCTCCTCCGACTGCGTGCCGTAGTTCGGCTCGACAAGCGAGAACCCGGGCAGCGTTCCTGCCGCCGCATCGGAAAAGAATTCGCCGACCGGCGCGATCCGGCTCGGGTACTTCGCCAGCAGCGGAGGGAACAGCGCCACGGTGGGTGCGATGGAAAGGACGGAGTAGTAATCCTTCCACGGCACGCCAGCGTCGTGGAGGTGGTCGAAGATGGTGCCGTTAGCCGGGTAGTCGGTAAGGCCCGGCACCGTGTCATTGATCATCCCGATCGATGTGGCCGCCAGCAGGTAGCGGCGGTTCGGGAAGGTCTGGCCGAGGACGGAGCAGAAGTACCGGTCGGCCAGGGGGAATACCGAGGCCAGCGAGTAGTAGAACGGCAGGTCGGCGTGCTCCCAGTAGCCCATGGAAACCGGGCCGCTGCCCGACTTGACGAAGCCGTCCAGTTTCCCGCCATCGAACTGGGTGTGACCGTCCTGCCAGCTCTGGCTGGGCTTGCCGAAAAGCTGGCACGTGGTCGGCATACGGAACGCATGCTGGAGCCTGCCGTCCGGGTAAGAGTTCGCCGCCAGCGGGCGGCCGTCAGAGCCAAGCGCATATCCGTCGGCGCCCGGGCGGCCCAGCATGCCGAGATGGTTGTCGTAGGAATGGTTCTCCATCATCAGCACCACGATGTGCTTAATCTGCGGGATCGTGTCCGTTCCTGCCGCGAGCCCTGGGTACGGCCGTGAACCAGGCTTGCGCAGCGCAGAGCGCGCCTGCTGCCGGCCGGCCAGGCTGGCGGCGGACCTCCACCCGCCGGTGCCCGCTACGGCACCGACAGCTAAACCGGCCTTAAGCAGCCCGCGCCTGCTCGCACCGGCACCGGGGCTGCTGCCGGCGCCGCTTGACCCGGCCCAGCGCCGCCCACTGCCGCCCGGTGCACTCCGCTCATCGCCCATAGTGCCTCCCCTGCGCAGCCTGCCATCAGGTCGCGAGCGTCCCAGAACGCCTGTCACCACCACAAGGCACCGAAGGTGAACGGCGGCTGACGGCGACACTCTTGGCCCCGGCTGCCTCTCCGCGCCCGGCAGCCGTAAAAGTACTGCAAGATCTCGCCGCCGACGGCGCGATTATGGCGAAATGGGGATCGCGTCCGGTTCCGTCAGCTGCCGGGCTACCTCCGGGGCGAGACCGGCCAGGCTGGCCGTGCCCAGGTCGCCGTGCTTGATCTGGAGCGTCTTCAGGAACCGCTGCTGGCCCATCGTGAGACCGATGAAATAACCCAGCTCGACCAGTTCCGGCTCGGAGAAGCGCTGGTGCAGCTCCGACCAGAGGTCGTCATCGGCGAGCCCGGGATCCCAGGCGATCGCCTCGGCCCAGCGCAGTGCCGCCCGCTCGCGATCGCTGTATTGATCGGACCTGCGGAAGTCGAGGAGGTCGTCATACTCACGCTCGACGACTCCCTGGGCGGCCGCGATGTGCGACCGCTGGCCAGCGCAGTACCCGCAGTCCAGGGATTTCGCCACGAACACCCGGGCGAGCTCCTTTATCCGGTGATCGAGGACGCCATCGCGGAACACCTGCTGCCATGAGTCCGCGAAGGTGCGGAGCACAGCGGGCACGTGGGCCCGGATGGCCTGACTCTCGAGCCGAGGGGTTCCGTACGTCCGGGACTCCTCGAGGAGTGCCGCGAGACCGGGATCGGTGACCGTGCTCGGCTCGACGTAGCTGATCCGGGGCATCTGGACCTCCTGGCAATCGATTGCCATTCATCTTGCCCAGCTGCCGTGGGTAGTGTCAAGGCCTGCTGGAAAGGCTGGTGGCAATCGATCGCCGGGGGCAGTACGCTCGCCCCATGGCTGGCCGTCCGACGATCCGGGACGTCGCGGAACTGGCGGGAGTGCACCCGGGCACCGTGTCACGGGCGCTCGACCCGCGCCGCGAAGGCCGGATCTCGGCACCCACCGCCGAGCGGATCCGGGCGGCCGCCAGGCGTCTCGGATATGCCCCCGATCCGATCGCCCGGACCCTCAGGGCGCGCCGCAGCGCAGTGATCGGCGTCGTCGTCCCTGACCTCGCCAACCCGGTCTTCCCGCCGATCGTGCAGGGGATCGAGGACGCGCTCGCCGAGGCCGGGTACGTCGCGCTCGTCGCGAACACCGGCAACGACCTCAGCCGCGAGCACGATCGCATCGCGGCGCTGCAGGGCCGCCGCTGCGACGGCTACATCGTGGCGTCAGCGACTCTGGAGGGGACGGCGACCGGCCGCCTCACGTCCGCGGGCGACCCGGTCGTGCTCGTCAACCGCGAGATCGACAACCCGGCCCTGCCCAGTGTCAGCAGCGACGACCGGGCCGGCGTCTGGGCGGCCATGCAGCACCTGAACCATCTCGGCCACCGGGTGATCGCCCACCTCACCGGGCCGCCGAACCTGTCGGTCGTGCGGACCCGGGCCGAGGCATTCCGGTCCTCGGCGGATCGCCTCGGACTCGATCCGGATCTGGTCATCCTCCGGCACTGCCCGACGCTCGGGGTGTCCGACGCCAAGGACGCCGCCGTGGCGGTGCTCGCCGAGATCCCGGCGGTCACCGCGATCCTGGCTGGCAACGACCTGATGGCGCTGGGCTGCTACGCCGCCGCGCAGCTGGCCGGCCGCCGGTGCCCCGACAGCATCTCCATCGTCGGGTACAACGACATGCCGTTCGTGGAGTGGTGGCGCCCCGCCCTCAGCACGGTGCGCATCCCGCAGTACGACATCGGGAGGGAAGCGGCGCACCTGCTGCTCGAACAGATCGACAACGGCGCCGGCGCGCCAGCCAAGCAGGTGCTGATGCCCACGTCCTTGACGGTCAGGTCGTCCACCGGCCCGTGCCCGCCGTAATCTCTCAGGGCTCGAGGACGATCTTGCCGCGGGTGTGTCCCTGCTCCAGTTCCCGGTACGCGGCCTGGACCTCGGACAGCGGGTAGACCCGGGCGATCGGGATTTCCAGCTCTCCCTTGTCGATCAGCCCGGCCAGTTCGGCCAGCACCTCGGCGCTCGCCGCGGTGGCGCTGCCCTCCAGCTTGACTCCGTACTTGGCCGGCGCGGCAAAGTCGGCGATGGTGTCGATCCGGCCGGGCTGGACGCCCAGTTCGAGGGCAAGTTCCACATAGCCCGTGCCGACGGTGTCGATGAACGCGTCCACCCGGTCCGCCGAGGCGGCGCGGATCCGGTCGGCGACGCCTGGGCCGTAGGCGACCGGGATCACGTGATGGCCGGCCAGCCACTGGTGATTCGCCTCGCTGGCCAGCCCGATGACCGTGGCTCCGGCGTTGACCGCGAGCTGGACGGCGATGGAGCCGACGCCGCCCGCCGCGCCGGCGACGACGACCGTGTCACCCGGGCCCGCCGCGACGGCTCGTACCGTGGCGTAGGCGGTGGTGCCCGCCACAAACAGGGCGCCCGCGGCGGCCCACGGAACATTCGCTGGGCGGGGCGTCAGATTGCTGGCCTCGACCAGGACGAACTCGGCGTGGCTGGCCCGGTTGTCGGTGAACCCGATCACCTCGTCGCCCACCGCGATGGGCCCGGCATCCGGGCCGGTTTCCACCACGACCCCGGCCAGGTCGCCGCCCTGGCCGGACGGGAATGTCGAGGGCCACCGCTCGGCCAGAGCCCCCTCGCGGATCTTGGCCTCACCCGGGTTGATCCCGGCCGCCTTCACCTTGACCAGGACCTGGCCGCGGCCGGGAACGGGCCGGTCGACCTCGGCCACGTGCAGCACGTCTATCCCGCCGTACTGGTCGTATCTGATCGCCTTAGGCATCGCAACCTCCGTCGCAGCTGTTATGCGACGGGGAGAACCACGCCCCGCGCCCATCTATGCCCGGCCGGCGAGACCAAATTATGCGTGACACGTAGTATTGCGTGACACGCATTTTTTGGCTAGGGTGGGGTTATGAACACGCCGGTGGCCGCAGGCCCGGGGCTGCGGGAGCGCAAAAAGCAGCAGACCCGGGAGGCCTTGAGCTGGGCGGCGCTGCGTCTGGCGGTCGAGCGCGGCCTGGGGAACGTCCTGGTCGAGGACATCGCCGCCGAGGCTGGCGTGTCGCCCCGCACGTACAACAACTACTTCTCCAGCAAGGCCGAGGCCATCACCTGGCGGCACCTCGAGCGGGCCCGCCGGACCGCGGACCTGCTGCGGGCCCGGCCGGCGGGCGAACCGTTGTGGGAGTCCATCACCAATGCCGTCATGGCCCAGGTCAGCGACGAGCGCGCCAGCCCGGCGCCGGAATGGATCGCGGGCGTCCGGCTCATGCTCAGCGAACCGGAATTGCAAGGAGAGTTCCTGAAGGCCGGCGCGGCCGCCGACCGGGAGTGCGCGGTGGCGATCGCCGAGCGGACCGGCACCGACGCCGACCGGGATCTGTACCCACGGTTGATGGCCGCCGCGATCGGGGCGGCCATCCAGGTCGCCAGCGAGCAGTGGCTGCGCGCCGATCCGCCGGTGCCGCTCGCGCCGCTGCTACGTGACGCACTGAACCAGATCGCGGCCGGCCTGCCCGCCCCGACGACCGAATAGTCCCCATCTCCCCACCACATCCGGCCCACCTGGGGCCGCTATCCCGCCATGCCCGCGAACGGGCAGCGGAGCGAGGAGACATCCCGATGACCACCGATGTCGTGATCGCTGGCGGCGGCCCCAACGGCCTGCTGATGGCCTGCGAGCTGGCGCTGGCCGACCTGCGTCCGGTCCTGCTGGAGCGCCTGCCGCAGCGGGCGACGGAGCCCAAGGCCAACGGACTGGTCGGCCGGGTCGTGCAGGCGCTCGACTACCGCGGCCTGGCCGAGCGGTTCGCCGGCCGCGCCGGGCGGCCGGTGCCAGCGCCCCGGTTCCAGTTCGGTGCCCTGCCGCTGGATCTGTCCAGCCTGGACAATAATGCGCTGTACGCGCTGCCCATCCCGCAGCGCCGGATGGAAGAGCTACTCGAACAGTGCGCCCGCGAGCTGGGTGCTGAGATCCGGCGGGGGCACGAACTGACCGCGGTGAGCCAGGAAGCCGACCTGGTGACCGCCGACGTGCGAGGCCCGCACGGGCGCTACGAGCTCATCGCGAAGTTCCTCGTCGGTGCCGACGGCGGGCACAGCATCGTGCGCAAAGACTGCGGCATCGACTTTCCCGGCGTCACCGACCGCGGTTTCGTCAGCCGCAGCGGGCAGGTCAGCATTCACCCTCCCGTCGCGATACCGGGCACCGGAGAGCTGGACGTGCCCGGAGCCGGCCGGCTGCGGCCCGCGACGTTCACCCGCACCGAGAACGGGATGTTCGCCTTCGGGATGTTCCAGCCGGGGCTCTACCGAGTGGCCGTCTACGAGTGGGCGTCCTCGCTGCCGGAGGACGCCGGGCCCATGTCGGTGGAGGAACTGCAGGCCGCGGTGCGCCAGGTGCTCGGCGGCGACGTGCCGATGAGCGAGCCCCCAGGCGGCGAGCCCACGGCGCTGCGCCGGTCGACCGGAGCCAACTCGCGGCAAGCCGACCGTTATCGGGAAGGCCAGGTCTTCCTCGTCGGTGACGCGGCGCACGTGCACAGCGGCGTCGGCGGTCCTGGCCTGAACCTGGGCCTGCAGGACGTGCTCAACCTCGGCTGGAAGCTGGCCGCCGCGATCAACGGCTGGGCCCCGGAAGGGCTGCTCGACACGTACCAGAGCGAGCGGCATCCGGTCGGCCAGCGCGTCATCATGCACACCCGCGCCCAGACGGCGCTGCTCTCACCGGGCCCCAACATCACCGCCCTGCGGGAACTGTTCGGGGAGCTGCTGCGCGAGCAGGCGGTCACGGCGCACATCGCCGACCTGATGGCCGGGGCCGATATTCGCTACGACACACGAACCGACGGGCCCGCACACGCCATGGCCGGGACGTGGATGCCGGACCTCGCCCTGCACACCGGCAACGGCCAGGCCAGGATGGCCGAACTACTCCGGCCCGGCCGGGCCGTCCTCCTCGTCTTCGCGGCCCACACCGGCCTGGCCGGCGCGGCGAAGGACTGGAGCGACCGGATCGACGTGGTCACCGCCACCACCAGCGAGCCTCCCGCCGACGCCGTGCTTATCCGCCCGGACGGTTACGTCGCCTGGGCGGCCGGGTCCGGCACCCCCGGATCAGCCGACGGGCTGCGGCACGCATTGCGGGCCTGGTTCGGCGATCCGGTGTGATGAACTCTGATCGTGCAGCCAGCGAATCCGGCGCCCTTGCTCGCCTTGACCGGCGTCAGCCGCAGCTACGGTGAGCGGCTCGCGCTGCGCCCCATCGATCTCACGCTCGCGGCCGGGCGTTGCGTAGCCGTCCTCGGCGTGAACGGATCGGGCAAGTCGACCTTGCTGCGCATCGCCGCCGGCCGCGACACACCCACCACCGGCCGGGTCGCCTACTGCGGCCGTGTGCTGACCGAGGATGATCTCGCCGTGCGCACCGAGATCGCCGTGGTCGGCGATCTCGTGAGCGCCTACCCGGATCTCACCGTCCGCGAGCACCTGCAACTCGTCGCCGTGGCGCACGGTGCTGGCGGCGGCGCGGGGAGCCTCGTCGACCGTGCGCTCCGTGAGTGCCGGCTGGACGACCACGACAGCGCACTGCCCGGTTCGCTGTCCAGCGGCCAGATGCAGGCCCTGCACCTGGCCGCGGTGCTGGTCAGGCCGCGCCGGCTGATGGTGCTCGACGAGCCAGAGCAGCGTCTGGATCCGGCCGCACGCCGCTGGCTGGCGGGCCTCTTGCGGGCCGAGCGGGAGGCCGGGGCGGCGGTGCTGATGGCCACGCACCACGCGGAGCTGGCCGCATCGGTCGCCGACCATGTCGTGGTGCTGAGCGACGGTGCGGTCATCGCCCAGGGCACCCCAGACGTGGCATTGGCGGCGATCCGGTGACGGTCACCCGCGGCGCGATCGTCATCCCAGACAGCACCGACCAGACCTTCTCCCTGCTGCGCGAACTGCGCCGGGGCCGCGGGAAGAAGCAGGCCGCCAGCATCGCCTACCGCCGCGCTCAACATCGCCTTCTCCTACGCCTTGGGGCCGGTGCTCGCGGTGGCGCCGATGACCGCGCTGCTGTCCAGTGCGATCGGGCCGTCCGATCCAGGCGCTCTGGCCCGCGCGGTGGTCATCGGCGCCGGGCTGGCCGCCGGGCTTGGGGCCTACGCCGCGCACCGCGCGGGCCAGATGCGCACAGGATGACGCCACACAGGCTGGTCTTACCGGGGCGGCGTGCGGGATCCGGAGATGTCCCAGCGGGACTCGATGTTGCCGAATCGCCATACGGCGAGGGCCGCCGCCCAGACGGCGACGAACAGCACCGCGATGGTGAACCCGGCCTTGTTTATGTCGAAGTTGGCCATGAAGTCCCAGAACGATCCGTGCAGGTGCAGTTCCGCGGTCAGCACGCCGAGCACCTCGACGGTCCCGATCAGGAACGCGGCCGCGATGGACAGCCCGGTGATGACCAGGTTGTAGTACACCTTGCGCACCGGCCGGGCGAACGCCCAGCCGTAGGCGAAGTTCATGAAGCAGCCGTCGAGGCTGTCGAACAGGATCATGCCGCCGGAAAACAGCAGTGGCAGTGCCAGGACGGCATAGAACGGGAGCCCGGAGGTGGCGGCGTAGGCGGTGGCGGCGAGCAGCACGACCTCGGTCGCGGTGTCGAAGCCGATACCGAAGACCAGGCCGACGAAGAACATCTGCCAGGTGTGGTTGATCGACCGCATGAACCGGCCGAAGAACCGGTACATCAGACCCCTGGCCTGGAGCTGGCGCTCCAGTTCGGCCTCGTCGTAGGCACCGCGCCGCATGTCACGGAAGACCTTCGCGATCCCCGCGAGCACCACCAGGTTGAGCGCGGCGATCAGGTACAGGAACCCGGCCGAGGTCACCGTGCCGAGCGCCCCGCCGAGCGTCTCGTAGGCCGAGCTCGGGTCGACCATGCCACCGAACACGGCCCTGGCGGCCATCGAGATGCCCACGCCGACCGCGACCACGACGGTGGAGTGGCCCAGCGCGAAGAAGAACCCGGTGCCCAGCGGCCGCTTGCCGTCGGCCATCAGCTTCCTCGTCACGTTGTCGATCGCCGAGATGTGGTCGGCGTCGAACGCGTGCCGCAGTCCCAGCGTCCACGCCGTGACGGCGACCCCGAGGCCGACGCCGAGCTTGGCGTAGTGGAAATGATGCGGCAGGACGACGAGGACAAACAGGCCCCAGCCCAACGCGTTGATACCAGCGATCACGACGGCCATCCCGCCGAGCCGGGCCCATTCACCGGGGCGCAGGACACCCGCGACTGACCGGAGCCGGGTTGCCACGGCGTCCAACGACTCATCCTCCTCGGGATGCCCGGAGGAGGACGGCGGTCCCTGATGGGACCCGCACGAACCGCCCTTCCTCCGAGGACTGGATGCGTGGATGCGGCGGCAGGCGACCGGACTCGTCCCCGGAAGGGGCTTCACCGTTGCGGGACAGCGCCGGGCTCACACCGGACTTCGCTGCCACTGCACCGTCGCAGCCCATGGCCGCGACGCCGCAACCATAGGGCTCGGCGCCCAGCGATGTCAAACCTGCATAGCTATCGAGATAAGCAGGTATGGCAGACTGGGCACATGCACCTCGTCCCGGCCGATCGCGCCGATCACCGATCTATCGATGGCCACCGGGCCTGCGAGGCCATCGGTGCGCTCGGCGATCCTGAGAACATCGCCATCTGGGCGCAGCGGTTCTCTCTGCTGGCCGATCCCGGTCGGCTGTCGCTGCTGATCTGCATCCGGGCCGCTGGCCCCATCAGCGTCACCGACCTCGCACTGGCCACGGGGATAACCGACACCACTGTCTCCCAGGCCCTCCGGCTGCTCCGTGCCGCCGGCGTCGTCGCCCCGCAGCGAGACGGCCGGATTGTCCGGTACACGCTGGCAGACGAGGCGATCGGCTGGCTGCTGGGTCGTGTCGCACCTGAGCCAGATCAAGATCCCGTACAGCACGTCGGCCGACGGTAACCCGGCGATCGAGTGTTCCGCCGAACGTTACGAGCAGATTGATCGATCTGCAGGTCAATGCCGGTCGAGTGCCATACGCATGCCATGGCTGGAGCCGGCGACAGCCGGCTTCGTGCGCGGCACTGACACCTCGTACACCCCATACACATCGGACGCCTCGGACATCTCCCGGCCCGGACTGCTGCCTGGACGGGCGCTAGGCGGACGGTTCGCCGGCATCGGTTCGCCGCGCAGCACATTGGGGCCTGGAACGCGTGTACTAGTCGGAGACCTTGCTAGCGGAGGCGCGATGACGTTCGAGGAGTTCGCGGCGGCCCGGCTGCCTGCGGTGCTGAAGTTCGCTGCCGTGCTCACCGGTGACCGCAGCCTCGCCGAGGACGTGGTGCAGGAGGTGCTGATCCGGGCGAACGGCCGATGGCAGGCGATCGCGAGCCTGGACAGGCCGGAGGCCTACGTCCGCAAGATGATCGTCAACGAGTACTTGTCCTGGCGGCGCCGGTCGTGGCGCACGGTGCCGTCGGGGGCCGGCACCGACATGGACGGCCCGCTCACGCCCGATCCCGCAGCTGACTACGCCGAACGTGACGCCCTCCTGGCCGAGTTGGCAAAGCTGCCCCGGCGGCAGCGCACGGTGCTGGTGCTCCGCTACTACGAGGCGCTGTCCGACCTGGAGATCGCGGAAGCCCTGGGCTGCAGGCCCGGCACCGTCCGCGGCTACGCCTGCCGGGCGCTGGCCGCGCTTCGGGTTGAGCTGACCGCCCCGCCGCCAGTAGCTGTTGTGGTCAAGGAGGAACGCTGATGCGAACCGGGCCCCCGCTGCCGATGCGCACTGAAGACGATGTGCGTGCAGCTCTGGCGGCGATGGAACGCCGCGCCCCCAGTGCCGAAGCCGTGCTGGACGCGGTGCGTAACGCTGCCGGACGGCACAGGCCCAGCCTGGCCCGCCCGCTGCGGTCACCCCGATCACCTCGCTGGCTGCACCGGCCGGGGCTGGTCATCGCCATCGCCGCGGCGGCCGCAGCCGCCGGGCTGGCCATCGCCCTGCTACCGGGCGGCGCCCCCCCGGGTACTGGCGGCGCAGGGCCAGACGCGGCATCGCGCGCCGGGCTTCCCTCCGCGGCAACGGTGGGCAAGGCCATGCTGACCGCGTTCAGTGCCGCCAATGACGACATCCTGTATTCCACCGAGACAGGCATCAACAGGGGCGTCGTGGTTGACATCTACCGGGACTGGTCCTGGCCGGCCCAGCCGGTTCCCGGCCAGCAGGAACGCTGGCGGGAAGCGTTCAGCCAAAGAATCTCACGGGCCAAGCCGCTGACGCTGACCGAAGACGATGGGTTCGTCTACACGGCCCCGCCAGCCAGCGCGAACAATGTATACGGCCAGCTCACGGTGGTCTGCTACGCCGGGACCGGCCAGACCAGCTGCGGGTACGGGAACACCGACACCCCGGCAGGAACCTGGTCCCTGCATCACGGCCAGTTCATCAACCCCAATCCCGGACTGGATGACCTCAGCCCGGCCACGCTCGCCCAAGATATTGTCAAGGGGCTTTGGCGGGTCACGCGCCGCACCCGTGTAGACGGGCAGCAGGCCATCGAGCTGACCGAGACCCCGGCTGGCTACTACCAGCCTCTGCCGACCCTGCTGTGGGTGAATGCACACACCTACCTGCCACTGCGGATGATCAACGGCGCAGGCAGCACTGTGACCCAGTCGGACTGGCACTACCTGAAACCCAGCACGGCCAACCTGGCACTGCTGCAGGTGCCGATCCCCGCCGGCTACCCGCGCTCCGGCTCGCCAAGTGCTGACCGCTTCCCAGGATCACGGTAATCAGGGCCGGCGGCCATTCGCTGCGGGCATCCAGGGCGGCCAACGCGCCGGCTCCTTGAATGGCTCGAATGTGCGGACCTGGAGATCGACAACATCCGGGCAGTCCTTCAGCGATGCCTGGTCCGCGCCGACGCCGAGGTCGGGATCGATCTTGCCTGCTCCCTGGGCTGGTACTGGATCACGCGTGCGACCACTGAAGGCATGCGCTGGCTGGATGAGTTTCTCGCCTCCGGAGGTGGCAGTGCGGAGGCTCGCGCCTGGGCTCTGTTCATGCGCGGGTTCCCCCGCCAGCACACTGGTGGGCTTGCTGCCTCGCGATGCCTGAGCCGAAATGCCCATGTCGCCAACGTCCGATCATCGCAGAAGCGGATGTTCCCGGCACCGTCAGAGGTGGTCTGGGTAGGCACCGGGCCTACCGGGTGGCTCGCCCCCCGGCCCGGGCCGAGATGGCTGCCCGGATCAGCCGGGCAGCGGAATGCGGCACGCCTGCCCAGTGCAGGTGCAGGTAGGACGCGAGCAGCCGGGGACCGGCCCAGCCATGCCTGCTGCCGTCGGCGAGTTCCCATGCTGGCCCGTGCTCCTGATCGTGCTCGCGGCCGTGCGCGGGCTCGCTGGTGGTGCGGTGGAACTCGTGGGCTCGCACCCGGGTGCCCGCCGCCAGCAGCGGGGTGTCGCGCAGGGCGGTGGCTTCGCGGTAGCCCAGGGTCAGTGTCCCGGTCATCCGGGCGCGGGCGGGCAGCACCGCGCACTGGGGGTGCGCGTCGAGCGTGCGGCCGAGCCAGAGCAGCCCCGCGCACTCCGCCACGATGGGCATGCCTGCTGCGGCCCGCTGCCTGACCTCGTCGCGCAAGGCGGTGTTCGCGGCCAGTCGCTCGACATGAACTTCGGGGAAGCCGCCGCCCACCACCAGGGCGTCGGTCTGCTCGGGCAGTCGCTCGGTGGCCAGCGGGTCGAAGGTCACCACCTCCGCCCCGGCCGCGGTCAGCAACTCGTCGTGCTCGGCGTAGCCAAAGGTGAAGGCCGGCCCGGCGGCGACCGCGACCCGCGGCCGGGCGGACGGCCGCCCCGGGGATGTCGCCGCGGGGACGCTCTCGGCCGACCTGCCCTCAGGAGACCACGGCTCGGCGGCCAACTCGGGTGCGCCGCGGGCGATGCCCATGAGCATGTCCAGGTCGAGGTGGCGCGCGATCAGGTCCCGCAAGGCAGGCAGCCATGCCTGGACGGACGCGGGACGCTCCGCGGCGGGCACGAGCCCGAGATGCCGCGACGGCGTGCGCAACGCCGCGTCCCGCGGCAGGGCGCCGAGCACCGGGATGCCGGCCGGCGCGAGCGCCTCCCGCAGAACGGCCTCGTGACGCTCCGACGAGACCTGGTTGAGCACCACCCCCGCGAGCCGCAGACCGGGGTCCCAGCCGGCGAAGCCGTGCACGATCGCGGCGATGGAGCGGGATGTCCCCGCGGCGCCGACGACCAGCACGATGGGAGCGCCGGCCAGCCGCGCGACGTGTGCGGTGCTGGCGAAGTCGCCGCGGCCCGCCGCCCCGTCGAACAGGCCCATGACGCCCTCGATGACGGCGACGTCGGCGCCGCGGGCGCCATGCCGGAGCAGCGGCGCTACCAGCTCCTCGCCGACCAGCCAGGGGTCGAGATTGCGGCCCGGCTGCCCGCACGCGGCGGCGTGGTAGCTCGGGTCGATGTAGTCGGGCCCCACCTTGTGCGGTGACACCCGCAGCCCGCGGGCCCGCAGCGCCGCCATGATGCCGGTGGCCACGGTGGTCTTGCCGTCCCCCGACCGGGTGGCGGCGATGACCACGCGGGGCAGGTTCACCATTCGATGCCACGCTGGCCCTTGCGCCCGGCGTCCATCGGGTGCTTGACCTTGGTCATCTCGGTGACCAGGTCGGCCGCCTCAGTCAGGGCCGGGCTGGCCCGGCGGCCGGTGATGACAACGTGCTGGACGCCCGGGCGTGCGGCCAGCACGGTCAGGACCTCGTCGACGTCGAGGGTGCCGTTGGCCAGCGGGTAGGTGAACTCGTCCAGGACGAGCAGCCGGTAGGTCTCGGCGGCCAGGTCGCGCTTGACCTGCTGCCATCCCTCTAGGGCCGCGCGCGCGTGGTCTTCTGGGGCGGTTCGCAGCCAGGACCAGCCCGCGCCCATCCGGTGCCAGGTGACCGGCGCTCCCTGCCCGGTGGCGGCGTGCACCTCGCCGAGCGCCCGCAGCGCGTCCTCCTCGCCCACCCGCCATTTGGGGCTTTTGGTGAACTGGAACACGCCGATGGGCCACCCCGCGGACCAGGCTCGCAGCGCCAGCCCGAAGGCCGCGGTGGACTTGCCCTTGCCGTCCCCGGTGTGCACGACGAGCATCGGCTGAGCGCGCCGTTCGCGGGTGCTGAGCCCGTCGTCAGGAACCACCGTTACCTGGCCTTGTGGCATCAGGATGCCTCCTTTGCGCGGATGATGCTGGCCAGCGTCTGGCCGGCCTGGTCGCGGAGCGGCCCGGCCCGGGCGGCCAGGCCGGGGACGGTCACCAGATCCGCCGCCAGGTAGCGGGCCACCAGGCCGGCCAGCCCGAGCCGTACTGGCCCCTCTTCTGCGTCCACGACGATGCTGGTGATGCTGGTCCGGGCGAGCGCGGACGCGGCCCGTTTCGCCTGGGCCACCGCGTCGCCGTCCCCCGTCGCCCGGCCGTCCGTGATCAGGACGAGAATCGGGCGGCGGGCTGGATCCCGCCAGCCCTCCCGCCGGACTAGCTGGCGGACGGCCTCCAGCCCCGCCGCGAGCGGGGTCCGCCCGCCGACCGGGAGATCATGCAGCCGCCGGGCCGCGAGCTCGACGGATCCCGTGGGGGGGACCACGACGGTCGCCTCGGTGCCACGGAACGTCAGCAGCGCCACCCGGTCCCGGCGCCGGTAGGCATCACTCAGCAGCGAGAGGGCGGCGGTGGCCACCGTGGCGCTGCGCCGCCGGGCGGCCATCGAGCCAGAGGTGTCGAGCAGCAGCACGATGAGGTTCGATTCACGGCCCCGGCGCAGGCTGGCCCGCAGGTCGCCGCCCGTCACCGTGAAGGCGGCGCCGGGCCTGGCCAGCACGGCAGCGCGCATCGTGGGCCGCAGTTCGGGCCGCGACGACGACCGGATGCTGGCTATCGGCCGGCCATGCGGGCCGCGGGAGCCCGACCGGCGCCCTTCGTATCCCGATCCCAGCCCGCTGGCCTGCAGGCGCCGGA
>OCTA010002115.1_pt1 | contig 18130 bp, 13 predicted proteins | sample 1538991 | NCBI WGS metagenome assembly OCTA01 (sample SAMEA3539302, study PRJEB22396) | soil metagenome | biome: tundra; feature: field; material: soil | place: USA | collected 2010-05 | depth 0.15 m | reverse complement strand
GAAGTACCGCCTCGTCTCGGGTCCGAAGGGTTTCGTCAAGAAGGCGAAGTTCGCCGGCAAGCCCGTCCTCGTCGTGGACCCGAAGGCCCTCACGATCCTCGCGCACGAGGCGATGCGCGACGTGTCGTTCCTCCTCCGGCCGAAGCACCAGCGGCAAGTCGCCACGATCCTCCAGGATCCCGAGGCCTCACCGAACGACCGCTTCATGGCGACGGCCCTCCTCCGTAACGCCGTCGTCTCCGCGAAGTTCGAGCTGCCGTTCTGCCAGGACACCGGCACGGCGACCGTCGTCGGCTGGAAGGGCCAGCAGGTCTGGACGGGAGCCGACGACGCCGCGCTCCTCTCGAAAGGGATCTGGAAGACCTACACCGAGGAGAACCTCCGCTACTCGCAGACGGCCGCGCTCACGATGTACGACGAGGTCAACACCGGCAATAACCTGCCGGCGCAGATCGACATCTTCGCGACGCCGGGCATGGAATACAAGTTCCTGTTCGTCGCGAAAGGGGGAGGCTCGGCGAACAAGAGCGCTCTTTTCCAGGAGACGAAAGCGCTCCTGAACCCCGCGAGCCTCGAGGCGTTCCTCGTCGAGAAGATGAAGAGCCTCGGCACGGCGGCGTGCCCGCCGTACCACATCGCGTTCGTCGTCGGTGGGACGTCCGCCGAGGCGTGCCTCAAGACCGTCAAGCTCGCCTCGACGGGCCACTACGATTCGCTCCCGACGACGGGCGACAAAACCGGTCGCGCGTTCCGCGATCCCGAGCTGGAGAAGAGGCTGCTCGAGAGGGCGCAGAAGCTCGGCCTCGGAGCGCAGTTCGGCGGAAAGTACTTCGCGCACGACATCCGGGTCATCCGTCTGCCGCGGCACGGCGCGTCCTGCCCGGTCGGGATGGGCGTCTCCTGCTCGGCCGACCGCAACGTTCTCGCGAAGATCGACGCGAAGGGCCTCTGGCTCGAGGAACTGGAACGCCATCCCGAGGCGCTCCTCCCCGTCCACACGGGCGCGAAGCAGCACGCGGGCCTCGTGAAGATCGACCTGAACCAGCCGATGAAGGAGATCCTTACGGAATTGTCGAAGCACCCCGTCTCGACACCGCTCGCGCTCACGGGCCGCCTCGTCGTCGCGCGCGACATCGCGCACGCGAAACTGAAGGAGCGGCTCGACGAAGGAAAGGACCTGCCGCAGTACTTCAAGGACCATCCCGTCTACTACGCCGGCCCCGCGAAGACGCCGAAGGGCAAGGCCTCGGGCTCCTTCGGACCGACGACGGCCGGACGCATGGACTCGTACGTCGATCTTTTTCAATCCAGGGGCGGATCGATGGTCATGATCGCGAAAGGCAACCGGAGCCCGAAAGTGACCGAGGCGTGCAAGAGGCACGGCGGCTTCTACCTCGGCTCGCCGGGCGGCCCGGCCGCGCTCCTCGCCGAGGAGAACATCAGGAAGGTCGACGTTCTCGAGTTTCCCGAGCTCGGCATGGAAGCGGTGTGGGCGATCGACGTCGTCGACTTCCCCGCGTTCATCCTCGTGGACGACAAGGGAAACGACTTCTTCCAGAAGATCGCGTAGCTCAGGGCCGGAAGCGGGCCGCCTCGATCCCGTAGCGCTTGAGGCGGTAGCTGAAGATGCGCTCGGTCGTCTGCAGCAGGCGCGCCGCTCTCGCCCGGTTTCCCCGCGCGATCTTCAGGCTGTCGAGGAGCAGGTCCTTCTCGTACGCTTCGACCGCCGCTCCGAGCGACTGGCGCGGCAGCGTCCCCGAGACCTCGGCGGTCTGCAGCGTCGGGGGAAGGTGGTGGGCGTGGAGAACGCCGCCGTCACACACGAGAACGGCCCGCTCGATGCAGTTCTCCAACTCGCGAACGTTCCCCGGCCAGTGATAGCTCATGAGGACGTCGATCGCCGGCGTCGAGACACGCCTCACGTCCTTGCGATGCCGCGTCGCGTACTTTTCGACGAAGTGGTCCGCCAGGAGGGGAATGTCGGGGCGCCGGTCCCGCAGCGGCGGCATGAAGATCGTGAACACGTTGAGGCGATAGAAGAGATCCTCGCGGAACTTCCCCTTCGCCATCGCGGCTTCGAGGTCCCGGTTCGTCGCGGCCACGAGGCGGATGTCGACCGAAACAGAATGAGTGCCGCCGAGCCTTTCGAACTCCCGCTCCTGCAGCACGCGGAGGAGCTTCACCTGGGTCGCGGCGGACAGATCTCCCACCTCGTCCAAAAAGAGCGTCCCCTTGTCGGCGAGCTCGAAGCGCCCTTTCTTCTGGGTCCGCGCGTCCGTGAAAGCGCCCGGCTCGTAGCCGAAGAGCTCGGACTCGATCAGGCTCTCGGGAAGCGCCGCGCAGCTCACCCTCACGAACGGCTTGCCCGCGCGCGACGAGTTGTAGTGGAGAGCGTGCGCGACGAGCTCCTTGCCGGTTCCCGACTCTCCGCGGATGAGGACGGTCGTATCGCGTGGCGCGGCCTGTGCGACCTGCTCGTAGAGCTCCTTCATCGGCCCGCTGTGGCCGACGATGTTCTTCAGGTCGTAGCGGCCCTTCAGCTCGCGCTTGAGCTTGAGGTTCTCGTCGAGAAGGCTCTCGTGCTCCGCCTCGATGAGCCGGCCCACGTGCATCGCCTGCCCGAGGAGCGAGGCCACGACCTTCAGGAACGACGTCGTGCGGGCGAAGTCGCGCGCCGGGTCGTACGGCAGCGCGAGCCCGAGGGCGCCGACCGTGCGGCCGTCGAGCGCGAGAGGAACCGAGACGAAGCTCAGCTCGTGCCGCGCCGCGGCCGAAACGGGCAGAACCTCATGCGGCGTTCTGAGAAGCGGCTCGCGCGTCACCTGCGGAACGACGACCGCCTTCCCGCTCGCGACGACGCGGCCCGTGATTCCCTCGCCCTGGCGCAGCTTCACCGCGGGCCGCCGCCCGGGGGGAAGGCCGGCCGAAGCCTCGAGCTTCAGCTCGCCGGTCGCCTCGTCGACGAGCGCGGCTGTGACGACACTTCCGCCGTAGCTCTCACGCAGGATGGCGAGAGCGCCGTCCAGCGCCGCACGGAAACCTCGTGCCGACCCCAACATCTGCGAGAGCTCCAGGAGGGCGGGGAGCTCGCGCAGATTTGCAGTCGGGCCGTGGCGGGAGCGCGACATTCTCGGATCCTACAGGAATGTCGGAACCGAGGCCGCCGGGAACAGAAATGTAGAACCGGTCCGGACGGAAAGGCCGAGAGCTCTTGGGCACCGGCCTAGAACAGATAGATCACGTTCAGGAGGACCGTCGGCTGGTTGCCCTTGAGGACGCCGCCCTTCTTGCTGAAGACGTCGGCGTCGGACCAGTCGACACGCAGATCTCCCCGGAAGATCAGGTGCCACGACACCTTGACCTCGGGGGTGACCGTCAGCTCTTTGAGCTTCTGGACCGTGCCCGTCCGGGCGCCGTCCGCGTCGTTGAAATACTCGGCCCTCAGACAGAAGCCAAAGGTTTCGCTGAGCCCGAGGCGGGCGTAGCCGGCGATCGCCGACCACGAGGCGGTCGCGCCCGGCGTCACCGCTCCCTTCTCGTTGCCGTAGACGGCGTCGAGCGTGAAGACGGTCAGGTCGCTGAGTTTCCACTGCGCCACGACGTTGAAGAGGGTCCGCGGATCGGAATTGACGTTCGTCCGTTCGGGGCCCGTCATGAAATTCCCGTAGACCGTCACCGTTTTCGACGGCGTCCATGCGAGCTGAGCGCCGACGCTCTTCGAGCTGTTGTTGTCCCGTGCGTCGTCCCAGCCGTTGCAGATCTCGAACATCCCGGCGAGCTGGTCGCTGAACGTGTACGACGCCTTCAGACCGGTGTGCGTGAACGGAATGGTGTAGCCGAAGAGAAACGAACGGGTCGCGTTGTCGTTGTAGCCGTCATATCCGTCGATCACCTCGTAGCCGAAGTGCGTGACGAATTTCCCCGCGTCGAGTCGGAGGCCGCTCCCGACCGGCGCGATCCAGCTTACGAAGGCCTGCTGGAGGTCGACGTCCTGCCCCTGGAGGAGGCCGTAGGAGGACGAGACGCGGGGGATCGACGAACCGGCCGCCAGGTCGACGCGGAACCCGGCCTCGCCCGGCTTGCTGATCGCCTTCTGGAGGACGACCTCGGCGACATCCACCTTGAAGCTGTCGTCGTCGAAGTCGAAGACCCGAAGCTGATTCGTCCCGGAGTCCGGCCGGTTGAAATTATAGGAGTAGCTCGCGGAGAGGAAGGCGTTGACCGCGATCTCCTCGTACCAGGGTTTGGCGGCTGGCGCGGGCGCGGGGCTTGGCGCCGGGGCGGGGCCGGGCGTCGGCGTCGGGGCTGGCTGGCCGAGCGTCGGACGGGCGGCGCCGAAAGCGGCCGCCACGACGAATGCGAGCGCGACGAAACGCCGGCGACACGGAAGGCGGGCCCGGCGAGGTCGGGGCATCTCAGGAACTCCTTTCACAGAGGGCTCCTCGCGAGGAGGAGCCCTGCTGCGCGTCTTCCGTTTTTTCAGAATGTCTTTCGGCTACTTCTTCTCGGCCCGCATGTGGACGGGCGTGACGGCATCGCGGTCGAGCTCGCCCGTCCTGATCCTCACGACCTTCTCGATGGGCATGACGAAGATCTTTCCGTCGCCGACCTGACCGGTCTTGCCCGCGTTGACGATTGCTTCGATGGTCACGTTGACGAACGGCTCCGAGACGCCGATGTCGAGCCGGACCTTGTCGTGGAACTCGTAGACGAGGGGATGTCCCCGGTAGCTTTCGAGGATTGTCTTCTCTCCACCGTGGCCGGAGACCCGCGTGATCGTGAGTCCCTCGACCTCGGCCGCGAAGAGCGCGGCCTTCACGTCGTCCAGCTTCTCCGGGCGGATGATGGCGGTGATCATTTTCATGGGATCGTCGCTCCTCTCACTTGCCGCCGGCCGGCGAGGTTCGTGCCGCGAGCATCGTCGAGGCGACCTTCGCCGGCGGGCTCACGAAGACCGGGAAATGAACGGGCGAGCCCTCACCCGGATAGGCCGGCGCCGAGACTTCGTTGAAGTCCAGGCCCTGCATCTCCTGCTCCGGCTTCACGCGCATCCCGATCGCGAGGTCGATCACCTTGAAGAGCACGAAGCTCGACGCGCCGACCCAGACGACGTTCGCGACGATGCCGACGACCTGGGCGAGCAGCTGCTTCGGATCGCCGTAAAAGAGCCCGGTCACACCGGCTTCGGCGGCTCCGTTCCAGCCGCCGCCATACGTGCCGTCGGCGAAGAGACCGAGGGCGATCAGCCCCCACGCGCCGTTGAAGCCGTGAACGGCGATGGCGCCGACCGGGTCGTCGAGCTTCAGGGTGTTCTCCACGAAGAGCGCGGACCAGACGACGAGCACACCAGCCACGGCTCCGATCAGGACAGCCGCCGGGCCCGTGACGAAGGCGCAGGGCGCGGTGATCGCCACGAGGCCCGCGAGGAGACCGTTCCCGCTCATGGAGGGGTCGGGCCGCCCGTACTTCCTCCAGGTCACGAGGTACGCCAGCACGGCACCCGCACCGGAGGCGAGCATCGTGTTCGTCGCGACGACGCCGATCCTGAGGTCCGTGCCGGAGAGCGTCGAGCCGGCATTGAATCCGAACCATCCGAAGGCCAGGATCAGGCACCCCGAGAGGGCCATGGGAAGGTTGTGGCCCGGAATCGCCTGCGGCACGCCTCTCACGAATTTGCCGATTCTCGGCCCGAGCACGATGACGCCCATCAGGGCCATGACCCCTCCCGTCAGGTGAACGACGCCGGAGCCGGCGAAGTCGACGTACCCGTGCCCGAGCCCGACGTACTTGCCGAGGGTCGAGAGCCAGCCGCCTCCCCACGCCCATGCGCCGAAGACCGGGTAGATGATCATCGACGCCACGAATCCATAGATCGTGAAGGCGGAGAGCTTCCAGCGCTCGGCCATGGCGCCCGTCGGTATCGTGAGCGCCGTGTCCATGAAGACCATCTGGAAGAGGAAGATGCAAAACGCCGAGACGTCGTACGCGGCGCCCGTCAGGAAGAAGCCCTTCCCGCCGAAGAGCCCCCACAGTTTCCCTCCGATCGTCGGTCCGATCATTTTCGCCATCTCGGCGGGCGCCGTGACGGACGAGCCGGCGGAGGCACCCGAGCCGCCCATCTGGAGCGCGAAACCCATCGCCCAGAAGCCCAGGATCCCGATGCCGTAGATCATGAGGTTGAGCATCATGGTGTGGGCGGCGTTCTTGGCGCGCGTGAAACCGGTCTCGGCCATCGCGAACCCCAGTTGCATGAACATCACGAGAAAGCCCGCGATGAGGGTCCAGACGAAGTTGAGCGACACGCGCGTCTGGCCGACGGCTGCTCCGATCTCCTCGAGCGTGGGCTTGCCCGCGACCTTCGCGGGCACGTTCGCAATTCCGCCCGTCTTGTCGCCGGTCGCGTCCGCGAGAACCGCCCAGGACACGAGGAGCAATCCCGCCAGCGCGAGAAAATAAATCGTCTTCTTCTTCGTCATACGGTCACCCTCCCGTGGCCGGCCCTTCGCACGGCGCGTGCCGCCTCGCGTTTCTGCCGCGGACGGCTCGGAAGTCGTTCCAGTAGCGGGGCTAGGCGCCGCGCAGAGAGGGCGCGGCAGAAGAGCGCTTTGGCTACAAGAAAGTAGGATGAAGCTTTTTAAGCGACATTATCGTATGAATCTGTATGGCCGCTCGGGCCCGGAGCACCTCTCTAGCCAATGTCCTTCAGCGCCTCGGCCACCTCGGCCGCGTGCGTTTTCGGCGAAACCGACTCGTAGACCTTTGCGATCTTCCCTTTCGAGTCGATGAGGAACGTCTTTCTTTTCGCGATGCCGAAGGCGAGGTCCACGCCATAGCGGCGGATCACCTCGCCCCTGGAATCCGCGAGGAGCGGAAACGTGAGCTCGTTTTTCTTCGCGAACTTCTCCTGCGCCTCGACCGTGTCTTTCGACACGCCCACGACGGCCACGTTCTTCAGAAGTTTCGGGCCTTCGTCCCGGAAGGCCTTCGCCTCGATCGTTCAACCGGGGGTGTCGGCCTTCGGAAAGAAGTAGAGGACGACGCGCTTTCCGCGAAGATCCGAGAGGCGCACCCTCTTCCCGTGCTGGTCGGGGAGCGTGAAATCAGGCGCGGCCATGCCGGACTCGAGAGACGTGGACGAAAAGAGAGCCATATTCCCTCCGCCGCCGAAGGTTAGCAGCGGGCGGGCCGGCTTGACTCCTCGGGACCGTCCCGTTATCTTCCCCCTCCCTGACGCGGGGTGGAGCAGCCTGGTAGCTCGTTGGGCTCATAACCCAAAGGTCGCAAGTTCAAATCTTGCCCCCGCAACCAGAAGAATCAACGGGTTAGCTCTCATGGGCTAGCCCGTTTTTCTCTCTCTGCTCAGTCAAACGCGATCGACTTGACCTTGATCATCCCGTCGGACATCTCGCCGACGACGGTGGCCTTGAGGCCTTCGGTCTTCTTCGCGGCCTTGAGGGCCACGACGGTGAGGTCGTTCCCCTTCGAGTCGAACTTGACGAACTTCTTGTCTTTCCCGTCCGTCGTGATGACGCCATAGCCCGAGCTCTCGCACTTCTGGAGGCATAGGCATGCTTTGGTGTGCTTTTCGGGAGTGTCCCTCAGCTTGGCGAAGCAATGGTTGTCGATGACGGTCACGTCCTTCCAGGTCTGCTCGGCGGCGGCGGCGGGCGGGGCCGCGACGAGGACGAGCGCGAGGGCGAAGCCAAAGAGGGCGGCAGCGAGTTTCTTCATGGATCCTCCTTGTGGATCGTGGCGAGAACGATTCTCGCCACGGGTTCAGTTTACTCACGCTCTGCCGGGTTTACGACTAGGGCGCCGGGTCCAGCCCGATCACGACGCCGTGCCGCTCGGGGACGCCGCCCTCCGGCTCCGACCCGAAGACGAGCGGAGGCAGCTCCCACTCGATGAGGTACCCGAACTCCTTGCGGAAATCCGCGAGCGACATGCCCGCCGTGGCCGCGAACTTCGCGAGCTCGTGGGGGTCCTCGAAGTCGTCGCGACGAAGGCGCAGCATGTACCGCCGCGCGATGGCGTAGCGCGTGGAGTGAATGTCCACCATCCGGATCTTCGCCCGGCCCGTCGAAGGGTTGATCAGCTCCTCGAAAGGAATCGGCACGAAGTGGCCCCCCTGCATCGAGATCATCACGGAGTGCCCGCCCGAGAGGAGGCACTTGGTCGCGCAGTAACCGAGATCCCGCGTGTACTCCAGGTCGAACGGGATCGGGTCGGCGCAGCGCAGCTCGTAGCCGATGTTCTTGGCGACGACGGTCGTCTTGATCCCGAACTCCTTCAGCCGCTGCTGGACGGCGGCCTTCAGGATCTCGCCGATGTTCACCTCCGCGATGCGGACGTTCCCGTGCGTGTCACGCTCGACGTCCTGGAGGCCCTCGAGCTCCGAAGGGTCGAGGCCCTCGACGAGCCCTTCGGCGATCACGGCGACGCCGTCGCGCCGGCCGTAAGAGAGGCGCTTGAGGATGGCACCCACCAACGTGTCCACGATGGCTTTGAAGCGGATCTGGTGGCCGAGGAACTCCTCGGGGATCAGCGTGAGCGAAGCTCCCGCGGCCTTCCCGATGCCGAGCGCCAGGTGGCCGGTCTTCCTCCCCATGGCGACGATGAAGTACCAGCGGGAGGTCGTGCGCGCGTCCACCATCAGGTTCTTGACGATCTCGACCCCGTAGTGGCGGGCGGTCTGGTAGCCGAAAGTGTCCACGTGGGCGGGCAGGTCGAGGTCGTTGTCGATCGTCTTGGGAACGTGGACGACCCGGATGCGCCCCTCGGCCTTCTCCACGAGCTTCATGGCCGAATACGCCGTATCGTCGCCGCCGATCGTGATCAGGCGCGAGACGTTCAGGCGCAGGAGCGAGATCACCGTGTTCTCCAGGTGCTGGGGATCGAGGGTGGGGTTCGCGCGCGAAATGCCGATGTAGGAGCCGCCGCGGAAGTGGATGCGGCTGACCTCCTCGATCGTGAGAGGAGAGACGTGCTCGATGTTCCCCTTCATGAGCCACTCGAAGCCGTCCCGGATGCCGGTCACCTCCACGCCTTCGAGGACGGCGCGGATGGTGGCCGAGCTGATGACGCTGTTGATCCCCGGGGCCGGCCCGCCCCCCACGAGGATCGCCAGGCTCTTCTGCTGACTCATTGGTCGACCCCTTCAGCGAGAGACGGGAGCTTCCTCCATGGCGCGCGGAAGCGTGAACGCGTCGACGAGGCCGCGGGCGCCGTAGAGCGCCGGGAGGATCCTCTCGGGTGGGTGGCTCCGGCGGAGGCGCGCGACGATCTCGGTCCCGGCCCGGTACGCGGGAAGGTACATGCGGCCGAGGAGCGGGTGGCGGCCCCACACGCCGGAGAGCTTGTCGGCGCGCTCGGGAGAGACGAGGAAGTCTTTCCGGAGCGCCGCGGCGACGTCCTTCTGCGGGAGCTTCTCTTTCCAGGTGAGGTATGAAGAGTGGTTCTTCGCGTCGTCCTGCAGGAGCGCGAGGAGGACGCCGACCTGAAGGTCCGGGTCGGGAAGCTCGTCGACCTCGGTGACGCCGTGGGCGATCAGGATCCCGTTGTTCGCGATGCCCTCGAAGAGAACGGCCGCACGGGTGTTCATCGTGAGGACCGACGCTTCGAACGCGGCAAGGCCGCGGACGTAGAGGTCCTGCAGATACGCGAACGTCGTCACGTGGCCGGGCACGACCTCGTGGCTGACGAGCTGCTGGAACTCGGGGACCGAGATCTGGAGCGCGGCGTTCAGCTCGTACGTCGCCTCGTATTCCGGCGAGCCGTCTTTCTTGCGCGCGTGGCCGAGGTAGTTCATCGAGCCGGAGAACCAGGCGTTCTCGATCGCGAGGAACCTGACGTTCGCCCGCGGGACCCGCGCGAACTCGCGCGGCAGGTGCGGAAGGAGGTTTCGAACGGCGAGCGCGTCGTACCGCGCGATGAAGGCATCGCCGAGAGCCGGGATCGACTTGCCGGGCACGAGCCGCTCCTGGCGCCAGGCGTCGACGGCCGCGAGCAGGGAATCCGCGCCGCTCGACGGGTGGCCGGCGGAGGTGAGGAGGTCGGCCACGCGCCGACGCTTCTCTTCAGGGTGGGAGGGCTCCGGCAGAGAGCCGGTGATCGTCATCACGCACGTCTCGTACGGGACCTCCGGCCCCTTGCCGAGGATCTCCATCGCGAGGTCCCACATCACCTCGCAGCAGAGGCCGAGCCCTTCGAGATAATCGCCGCGGAGGCCGCCGAGGCGCCGCGATTCGGAGATCACCCGGGCGATCGCGCCCTTCACGTCCACGGCGGCGACGTAGGCCTCGATCGAGGCTTTATCCGGTGTCTTCGCGCCCACGCCGCCGCCCGCGCGAAGCGCCGTGGCCGAGGGGTGCGTGTACGCGGGGGGAAGCGGCTCGTCCGAGAACCAGCAGTCGGCGATGAAGCGGCCCGTTCCGGACGGGTTCATGACGTCGCCGCCCCAGAGGGTGTCGATTCCGATGAGCGCTTCGGCAGTCGCCGCGTCGCGTGCGTTCAAGGACATGGTCATTTCTCCCCGACCCTGCGGGTCGAATCGATCCAGAGATAGAGACAGAGGCCGACGAAGAACAGCATCGACACGCCCTGCGAGACGGCCTCGTTCCCGTAAAACGGCGTTTGGATCAGGTCTTCGCGATACCACTTGGGAATGCGCAGCGCGGCGCCGAAGACGCCGCCGAGAGCCCCTCCGGCCATCAGGCCCGAGGCGATGACCACGGCGCGCTCGCGCATGGTGCGCCCCGTTTCCCCGCCCGCCTTCTCCGACTTCTTCGCCACGTAGTATGAGATGATGCCGCCGACGAGCGCCGGGGTGTTCAGCTCGAGCGGCAGGTACATCCCGAGCGCGAACGTGAGCGCCGGCACCTTGACCATCTCCAAGATGATCGCGATCGCGGCGCCGGTGCCAAAGAGGAAGTACGCGATCGGCTGCCGGTTCATGAACCCCTCGACGATCGCCTTCATGATCGAGGCCTGCGGCGCGGCGAGGATCTCACGGGCGTCGCCAGGAGCCTTCTCCCCGAACTGGAACACCCGCGCGAGCATGACGATCGTGAGTCCGACGGCGATCGAGGCGGCGATCGCGCCGTAGAACTTGACCTTTTCCTGCGCCGCCGGCGTCGAGCCGAGCCAGTAACCGGTCTTCAAGTCCGTGATCATCTGGCCGGAGATCGAGAGCGCCGTGCAGACCATGCCCGCGAGTGCCATCACGAAGAACATCCCCGTCGTCCCGGAGATTCCGAAGCGCAGCAGGATGACGGACGAGACGATGATCGTGAGCATCGTCATTCCCGAGACAGGATTGCGCGCGGTCGTCGCGATCGCGTTCGCGGCTACCGAGGCGAAGAAAAACGAGAAGACGAGCGTCAGGACGAGGGCCACGGCGACGACGGCCCACGAGGCCCCGAGCGTGCCATAGAAAGCCGCGATGCCGACCGCGCTCAGGATCGTTCCGAGCAGGATCGCCATCACCGAAACGTCGCGGTCGGTCCTTTCCTGGGACGCGCCGCTGCCCCCGCGAAACGCCTTCGCCGCGACGCCGAACGACGCGGCGACGATCCGAAGGGACTTCACGATGCCGAAGATCCCGGCCGTCGCGATCGCCCCGACACCGACGAGACGGACGTACTTGCTAAAGATGGTCGCAGCCGTCATCTGTGCGATCGGGATCGTGCCGGGATAGACCGCATCCGGGACGTGGCGGCCGACCATCCAGATGAGAGGCACGAGGACGAAGTTCGAGAGGAAGCCGCCCGCGCACAGGATCATCGAGGAGCGGATCCCCATGACGTAGCCGAGGCCGAGGATGAAGGCGATCGCGTCGAACTTCACGATCACTTTCGCCTTCTCGGCGGCGTCTCTCATGACAGGCAGGAACTGGAAGTCGACGTACTCCTTCCATACGTTGAACGTCGTCACGAAGAAGTCATAGATCCCCGAGACGACCGTCGCCTGGATGAGGAGCTTCGCCTGCGCTCCCCCCTTCTCGCCCGTGACGAGGACCTCCGTGATCGCCGTGGCCTCGGGGAACGGGAACCGACCGTGCATCTCGCGCACGAAGTACCGGCGGAGCGGGATGATGAAGAGGATCCCGAGGCAAGCGCCGGCGAGGCAGATGAAGATCGTCTGCACCGGGTGTGGGTGCAGGTTGAGCGAGTAGAGCGCGGGGAGCGTGAAGATCGCGCCTGCGACGACGCCTCCGGCGACGCCGCCGATCGCCGTGATGATCACGTTTTCCAGCAGGTGCGACCGCCGCTGGTACAGGCGGGCGAGGCCGATCGCCAGGATCGAGATCGGGATCGCCGCCTCCATCACCTGCCCGACCTTCAGCCCGGAGTACGCCGACGCCACCGTGAAGATAACGCAGAAGAGGAGCCCCCAGACGACCGAGCGGGCCGTGACTTCGGGCGGCGCGCTCTTCGCGGGTATCACGGGCTGATACGTCACGCCGGGCGCGAGCGTCTCGTAGGCGTTTTCGGGAAGCGACTTCGATTCGCGAGAGTCCATCGATCCTTCCGGCCGGCGTTCGGAGAACGCGCAGTCTATCGGTTCCGGCCCGGGGTGTTAGTCTTTTCACCGCACGTTTCGGACGAGGAGAGCCCCATGAAAGCGATCGTCCGCGCGCATCCGCCTCTCGCACGGTCGCTCGCGTGGGCGGCGATGGCGGTCGGCGTGGTCGCCCGCGTCTTCTCGCTCGTCATCCGGCCCCTCTGGGCCGACGAGATCTTCACGCTGACGCTCGCCCGGAAGAGCGCTTCGGAGATTCTCGCGGCCCTTCGCGTCGATTCGGGGCCTCCGCTCCACTACCTTTTCGCGCACGTCCTCCTCGTGCCGTTCGGCCCGGCCCCGGGCCTCCCGGACGTTCTCGTGCGCCTCCTCTCCCTCGTCGCATCCCTCCTCCACCTGCCGCTCCTCTTCGCCGTGGCGCGGCGGCTCGGGCGCCCGGAGATGGGCCTCCCGGCCGCGGCGCTCTATTCCGTCTTCCCGCTCGCGGTCGCGTACGCAGCCGAGGGACGGGCGTATGCGCTCGCGTCGCTTCTCGCTCTCCTCGCCTTCGAGCGGGCGCTCGCGCTCAGGGAAAGGCCGCGCCTTAGTACGGCTCTGGGCCTGACGCTCGCGGCGGCCGGAGCGGTTCTCACCCACTACCTCGCGGTCTTTCCCGTCGCGGCTCTCGCGATTCTCGCCCTCGACGCCCGACCCGCCGCGCGCCACGCCCTCGTCCTCTCCGGGCTCGCTGCCGCCGTGCTCGCCGCGACGTGGGTGCCCATCGCCCTCGCGCAGCCTCACGCTTCCATGGCGTGGTCGAGGGAGGCGGGGTTTGCGAGCGCGCTCCGGGACTTTCCCGCGAATCTCGTCTTCGGCGCTCCGGCCGGCGGTCCGGCCATGGCGGCGCTCGGAGCGGCCGGCGCTCTCCTCCTCGCGGCCCTCCTCACGCGCGCATGGCGGGGCCCCTTTTCGCCCGTGGCCCGCGTCCTCGCAGTCTCGCTCGGGCTTCTCGCGCTCGCCGTGCTCGGGGCGTCGACGCTCGTCCTGCCGGAACGCACGGCCCTCGTCTTCCTGCCGTTCGCCGCGCTTCTCCTCGCGGCAGCGCCGCCCTTCGTCCCCGCGGCCGCTGGTACGCTCGCGACGGCGCTCCTCGCGCTCTGGCTTCCGCGCGCCGCCGAGCCGTCGCCCGGCGAGCTCCTCGCCCGGCTTCTCGAGGCGCCCGCCAGGGCGGGGCGCCGCGTTCTTGCCGCCGGTTACTGGGGGCCCGAGCTGGACTATCGGCTCGCGCGCGCGGGGGCGCCCGGCCGCGTCGTCCTCTTTCCGTCCGCGGTCGCGGCGCATCCGGGCTGGTACCGCGAGGAGGAGCTCCAGAACGCGACGCTCGCGGCCGAGGCAGACGCGATTCTCTCGGCCCCGCGGGCGCCGACTCTCTTCGTCCTGCCGCGCGGGTCGCAAGCGTCGGCCGCGATCGCCTCGCGCCTCGGACACGCGCGGCGGCTGTTGTCGAGCCCGCTCCTGGACGTCCTCGAGACGCGAGGCCGGTAAGCTCCGAACGCCCCGCGTTTGACGCGGCGCGCCCGGCGTGCGATCCTTATCTTCGGCTGACGGGCGCGTTCAAGCGTCCCGGCCTTGAACCCAACTGGACCCGGCGTCGACCTCATTTTCAGGAATCGACCGCCCGCGTCCGTGCGATGGCCCCACCGGCGATCCATCGTTCCTTGCCCCGCCGGAGATTCCACGGGACGGACGTGCGCGTGCGCGGGGCCGCCCCGGAAAGCGATTCCTCTCTCATGCCTTTCTCCTCGTTCCGTCTCCATCCCGACCTCCTCCGCGGCGTCAAGGAAATGGGCTTCACGAAGCCCACGCCCATCCAGAACGACTCCATCCCACCCGCGATGGAAGGCAGGGACCTCCTCGCCTGCGCGATGACGGGCAGCGGCAAGACCGCCGCCTTCGTCCTCCCGATCCTCCACCGTCTCATTGCGAAGCCCCGCGGCACGACGCGCGCGCTCGTCCTCACGCCGACGCGGGAGCTCGCGGCGCAGATCGACGAGCACCTGAAGGCAATGGCGATCCACACCCCGCTTTCCGGCGCAGCCGTTTTCGGCGGCGTCGGGATGGGTCTACAGGAGCACGCATTCCGGAGCGGCGTCGACGTGATCGTCGCGACGCCCGGACGCCTCCTCGACCACTTCCGTTTCGGCTACGCGAAGCTGTCCGGCCTCGAGATCCTCGTCCTCGACGAGGCGGATCGGATGCTCGACATGGGCTTTCTGCCCGACATCCGCCGCGTCCTCAGGCACCTTCCCCAGAACCGCCAGACGCTCTTCTTCGCGGCCACGATGCCGCCGCCGATCGCGCAGCTCTCGAAGGAGATGCTGAAGAACCCCGTGACCGTCAACGTCGAGCGGCAGGCGCTGCCCGCCATCGGCATCACGCAGGCGGTCTACCCCGTTCCGCAGGACCTGAAGTTCGCGCTGCTCCTCTCGCTCCTCAAGCGCGGCGACTTCAAGAGCGTCCTCACGTTCACGCGCACGAAGCACCGCGCGAACCGCCTCGCGGACCAGCTCACGCGCCACGGCGTGCCCTGCGAGAGAATTCACGGCAACCGCAGCCAGGCCCAGCGCACGCAGGCGCTCGCCTCTTTCAAGGACGGGAAGTTCAAGGTCCTCGTCGCGACGGACGTCGCGGCGCGCGGCATCGACGTCGAGGCCCTCTCACACGTCGTGAACTTCGACGTCCCGCACGTTCCCGAGGACTACATACACCGCGTCGGCCGCACGGCGCGAGCCGAGCTGACCGGCGACGCCTTCACGTTCGTCGCTCCCGACGAGGAGGCGGATCTAAGGCAGATCGAGCACGCGATCAGCAAGCGCCTGCCGCGCGTCACGGTTCCCGGGTTCGACTACACGACGCGCCCGACCGAGCGCCTCGAGATCCCGATCGCCGAGCGCATCGCGGCCATCCGCGCGCGCAAGGCCGAGGAGCGGACGCGCGCGAGAGAGAAGGCGGATCGTAGAGGACAGCACGAGGCGGCGATGGCGGGGCGCCAGCGCGGAGGCCTTCCGCCGCGCCCCGCCCAGCCTCCGGCGCCCCGGGGAACGGTAGGATCGCGCCATGTCGCGCCTCTTCGACCTCAGCCACGCGGTGGAAGCCGGGATGGTCACGTACCGGGGCCTGCCCGGACCGGTCATCACAGACCACCTCAGTCGTGAAGCCTGCCGGGGCATGCGAGCCCCGTGCGGGCGTTCGCGGAACCCCGGTAGACGCCTCCGTAAGTCCTTCCGGATGAGCGCTGAACCCATCCTCTCCCCGATCCGTATCATTGGATAGACTGGGTCATCTGTTTCCGTCCCAAGGAGGTTCTTTCATGGGCCTGCTCGACAACCTCAAACAGCAGATGGGCTCGCAGTTCATCGAGATCCTCCAGTGGCTCGACGACACGAACGATTCGCTCGTCTACCGCTTCCCCGTCTACAACCAGGAAATCAAGATGAACGCGCAGCTCACGGTTCGCGAGAACCAGGCGGCGCTCTTCATCAACGAGGGAAAGGCGGCCGACCTTTTCGGCCCGGGCCGCTACCAGCTCACGACGCAGAACCTTCCGATCCTCACGACGCTGCGTGGGTGGAAGTACGGCTTCCAGTCGCCGTTCAAGGCCGACGTCTACTTCTTCAACGCGCGGCTTTTCACGGACCTGAAGTGGGGCACGACGAACCCCGTGATGATGCGCGACGCCGAGTTCGGGATGATCCGCCTGCGCGCGTTCGGCACGTACGCGCTCAAGATCGCCGACCCGAAGACGTTCTTCGCGACGATCGTCGGGACGCAGGGCCTCACGACGACCGACGAGATCACGGGCCAGCTGCGCTCGACGATTCTCTCGCGCCTCTCGGACGCGATCGCCGAGGCGAAGATCGCGGCTCTCGACATCGCGTCCAAGTACGACGAGCTCTCCTCGCACGCCCGGCAGATTCTCGGGCCCGAGTTCGCGGCCTACGGCCTCGAGCTCTCGAAGTTCTTCATCGAAAACGTCTCGCTGCCCGAGGAGGTCGAGGCCGCGATCGACCAGCGCACGAAGCTGGGCGTCCTCGGCGACCGCATGGGACAGTACACGCAGCTCCAGGCCGCCGATGCGATGAAGATCGCAGCCGCGAATCCGGGCGGCGCCGCGGGCGCCGGCGTCGGCATCGGCGCGGGCATCGCGATGGGCGGAATGATGGGCGGCGCGCTGGCCACCGGCATGGGCGGCGCCCCGCCCGTGCCCGGCATGGGAGGCGCTCCGCCCCCGCCCGCGGGACCGGGCTTCGCGGCACCGCGCTGGTCGGTCACGATCGACGGCAAGACGTACGGCCCGTACACGGACGACTCGTTGAAGGGCATGGTGGCCGCCGGCCAGGTGGCTCCAGGGACGCTCGCGTGGAAGCCCGGCGCCACCGGCTGGGCGCCACTCTCGACGTTCGCGGAGTTTGCCGGCTCATCGGCTCCGGCCCCGCCCATGCCGCCGCCTCCGCCGCCGCCCGCCCGCTGACGCGTACTCCGGAATGGAGGAAGGCGCGGCGCCGGCCGCTCCGGCGAAGCTCAGGAAATTCCCTTGCGCCGCATGCGGAGCGGACGTCGTCTGGAATCCCGGCGCCGCCTCGTTGAAGTGTCCGTATTGCGGAGCCGAGCGGCACTTTCCCCGAACCACCGCCGAGGTGCACGAGCACCCGATCGAGGAGGCGCTCGCCGGCGCGCACGACCTCGGGTGGGGCATGGCGCGAAAGGCCGTCATATGCCACGGCTGCGGCGCGACGACGACGTTCGCGGCCGGCGTCGCCGCTTCGCGCTGCGCGTTCTGCGGAGCGCCCTCGGTCGTCGAGGCGCCGGCGAACGAGTCGATGGTGCGGCCCGAAGGGCTTCTCCCTTTTCGGGTGGACCGCGATGCCGCTGCCGGAAAGTTCCGTCAGTGGCTCTCGGGCCTGTGGTTCCGGCCGAACGATCTTTCGGCGAAGTCTTCGCTCTCGGAGCTCACCGGCGTTTACGTGCCGTTCTGGACCTTCGACGCGGCGACGCACTCCGCGTGGACGGCCGAGGCCGGTTACGACACCCAGGTGTCGGTTCAGGTCGAGGAGAACGGCCGGTGGGTGACGCGGCAGGAGACGCGCACCCGCTGGGAGAGCGCCGAGGGCGTCCACGAGCACGCTTTCGACGACGTGCCGGTGCCGGCGTCGAAGGGCCTGCCGCCCGATCTCGCGGGCTCGATCGAGCCCTTTCCCACGCACGACCTGATTTCCTATGAGCCGTCGTACCTCTCGGGCTTCCTCGCCGAGGAGTACGCGCTCGGCGCAAAGGACGCGCTCTTGCGGGCAAAAGAGCGCATGAGCCAGGAGATCTACGCGGCGTGCAGCCGCGAGGTCCCGGGCGACCGCTGCCGGAACCTGAATGTGCGCACGGCCTGGTCCGCCGTAACGTACAAGAACGCCCTGCTGCCAATCTGGATCGCGGCCTATCAGTACGCCGGGACGCCGTACCGCTTCCTCGTCAACGGCGTCACGGGACAGGTCGGAGGCAAGGCGCCATGGTCGATCGCGAAAATCGGCTGCGCCGTGATCGCCGTCCTTCTCCTGCTGCTCCTCATCGCCGCGCTGAA
>OCTA010002114.1_pt1 | contig 18132 bp, 22 predicted proteins | sample 1538991 | NCBI WGS metagenome assembly OCTA01 (sample SAMEA3539302, study PRJEB22396) | soil metagenome | biome: tundra; feature: field; material: soil | place: USA | collected 2010-05 | depth 0.15 m | reverse complement strand
GCGGACGCGGCGAGCTTCGCTCGGCCGCCGGCAGGCGAATCGCCTGCCCCACCAAAACCATCGACACGTGACCGTATTTGCGGAAGCGTGTGCTAAGCTACCGATTCTCAAGGAGGATTGCCCATGCCAGCGAAAGCGGTCAAACCGCCGGTACGCGCCAGGCGCGCCAAGGCGGAAGTGCAGCAGGAATTCGACGAGATTCAGGAACAAGTAGAAGCCGCGCGCGAATCGGCCGACGCGAAAGCCGAAGAGGCGGCGCGCCGGCGGGACGCCGAGGTACGCCAAGCCGTGGAGACGGTCACCGTCGAGGCCGGCGTGCAGAGGATTTCGGGCTTGGGCCTGGACATCGGCCGGGCTCTGTCGGACGTCTCGGGGAAGCTGACCGAGGAGACCCAACTGCTGGCGTCCGCGCGCGAAGCCGTGGCGCTGGAACGCAAGGAACTCGAGCGGTTGCACAAGATCGACGTGGCGGCCACCGCCCTCGACCAGATGGTCCAGGACTACGCGCATGAAAAGCAACGGTTGGAAGCCGAGGTCGCCGCGCAGCGCGCCACCTGGGAGGAGGAGTCCGCCCGCGGCGAGCGCGAACGCAAGGAACTGGAAGAGAACCTCAAGAAGCAGCGCCAGCGGGAGATCGAGGACTACGAGTACAAGAAGGTCCTGGAACGCAAGAAGGCGCAGGACAAGTACGACGAGGACGTGCGCCTGACCGAAAAGAAGAACGCCGAGAAGCAGGAGGCGCTGGAGAAGAGCTGGAAGCAGCGCGAAGCGGCGCTGAAGGAGCAGGAGGAGGAGTTGGCCCGTCTGCGCAAGGAGTCCGAGGGCTTTCCGGCGCGGCTCCAGAAGGAAGCGGCGGCCGCGGCCGAACAGGCGCGGCGCGAAACCGAGGCGCGCCTGGAGCAGCAGGCGATGGGGCTGCGCAAGGACGCCGAATCGGAAGCGCGGCTGGCCGAGTTGCGTGTCAAGACGCTGGAAGAGGCCGGCGCGCGGCGACAGACGCAGATCGCGGCGCTCGAGAAGCAGCTCGCCGACGCCAAGCAGCAGGTGCAGGATATCGCCGTGAAGGCCATCGAAGGCGCCAGCGGCGCGAGAGCCCTCTCGCACATCAACCAGATCGCCATGGAGCAAGCCAAGAACCGCCCGCAGAGCTAAGATAGAGACGATGGACCGGCAGGAAACGCTGAGAGAAGCGGTGCGCCGGCTGGTGGACTATTTCCAGCCGGAGAGGATCTATCTGTTCGGCTCCACCGCCCGCGGCGACGACCGTCTGGACAGCGATCTGGACTTTCTGGTGGTGGTGCCGGACGATACGCTTGTGCGCCGGTTCTGGAATGTCTATCGGGAGCTGGCGGGCGCGAGCACTGCTCGATGCAGCGGTCGCCCGGCTGAGAAATGAGCAGCAGAATCCTCTTCTCTCAAGTGCAGGCGCTTTGTTCGCATTGACGACGCGCGGCGCTTTCTCCGGGATCGGTGCCGATGTTGACGAAAAGGGTGTCCCCGTCGTGATCGGGAAACGTGCATCAGGTGGAGACGTCGGAATCAGCCAGATGAGTGACGGCACTCGTGACCAACTTTTCTTGGCGTTCCTGCTTGCGAGTGTGGAGCACTACTGCGCCGCCGCCGAGCCGCTGCCGTTCATTGACGACGATCTTCTCGTTCATTTCGACGACGAGCGTAGCGCAGCGACGCTGGAGCTGCTGGCCGAAGTCGGCAAGAGGACCCAAGTGCTGCTGTTCACGCACCATAGGAGCGTGGGGGACATGGCGAAGGCGCTGGTCGATCAAGGAGATGCCGGAATAATTGATCTGGCGTAAGACGTCAGGCTGACAAGAGCCGGAGACACGGAAAGCGCGTTGAGGATAACTGAACATGATCATTGAGTCTGTCCGAGTGAAGAACTTTCGGTCAATTCTGGACGAACACCTTGCCTGTGACGAGTTGACGGCGCTCGTCGGGCCGAATGGTTGCGGTAAATCGAGCTTTCTGCGGGCACTCGAACTCTTTTACACTTCCTCCCCCAGAATCGATGTTGAGGATTTCTACAACTGTAACACTGCCGTGGAGATCGCAATAGGCATTACATTTAAGTCTTTGTCAAAAGAGGCAGCCGAATTGTTTTCTAGCTACATGCAAGGTGAGACTCTGACGGTCGAGCGAGTGCTCACGTTGAATGCTGGGGAGGTATCCGCCAGTTATCACGGCGCGTCGTTGCAGAACCCAGACTTTCAAGCGATTCGGGAGGGGCTCTTGCAAAAAGACCGCGGCAAGACTGCGCGCCCCATATATGAGGCGGCACAGAAACGACCGGAATATGCCGATCTACCCGCATGGTCGACGCTGACGCTCCCCACCGTCGACTCTGCACTGAAGAAGTGGGAGGAAACGCACGCGGACAAATGCACGAGGCAGCGCGATGATGGACGCTTTTTCGGCTTTACCGAGGTCGGTCAGGGATACTTGGGACGGTTCACCAAGTTTCTCTTTATCCCAGCCGTGCGTGACGCATCGGACGACGCGGCAGAAGGTCGCGGGTCCGTTTTGACCGAGCTGATGGACATGGTTGTGCGTAGCGTCCTCGCCAACAAAGGGGCAGTGAAAACGCTTCGGAAAGAGACGCAACAAAAATACGAAGAGATCATGAGGCCTGACAATCTTGTTGAATTGCAGGCACTGGAAGGCAAACTCTCGAAGACGCTTCAGTCCTTCGTCCCGAGTGCCTCGGTCGATCTCCGCTGGCTTCCTTTGGACCAGGTTAAGCTTGAAATGCCCAAAGCTGACGTCAAACTCGTCGAAGATCGATATGCAACCGCGGTGCACAGGACTGGTCATGGTCTTCAGAGAGCGTTCATTTTGACGATGCTTCAACATCTGGCGATGGCACAACCTGTCACTGAGAAAAGGTCTGAAGAGGCGTCTTCAGACGGGGTCAAGCCGCAGGAGGCTCAGGCTGAGTCGGGACCACTCTTGCCTAATCTCATGTTGGCAGTTGAAGAGCCGGAACTTTATCAGCATCCGAACCGACAGAGGCATCTGGCGAAAATCTTCCTGCAACTCGCGCTAGGTTCAACCCCAGGCGTTGCGGAAAAGACGCAAGTTATCTATGCGACCCATTCGCCGCTCTTTGTGGGCCTTGATCGGTTCAACCAAATCCGCCTCCTCAGGAAGATAGACAAAGACGAAGGGAAGCCCAAGGTCACAACAGTCACGGGAACAAGTCTAGACAAAGTCGCAGAGGAATTGTGGATGGCAGGAGGGTCAAAAGACGAACGATACACAGGCGAGAGCCTAAGATACCGTCTTCAGGCGATCATGACGCCTTGGATCAACGAGGGATTCTTCGCTGATACGGTTGTACTTGTGGAGGGAGAGGACGACTATGCCGCCATTGTTGGCATGGCTCGTACGATGAATAAAGACTTGGAAAGCAAAGGGGTGTCGATCATTCCGGTGAGTGGGAAACGCAGTCTGGACCGACCGGCGCTCATTTTCAAACAGTTCGGGATACCGGTCTACATGGTGTGGGATTCCGACAGTGGTAAGGGCGCAACAGCCGGGGTATGCCTAACTTGCGAAAGGCGTCTGGACGGAAAGCCTGACCCTGCTGACAACCACCGCTTGTTGCGCATTGTGGGTAGGGAGGAAGAGGACTGGCCTGAACATCAAGAGGCTGACCATTGCTGTTTTAAGCGCGATCTTGAGAGTACATTGCGGTCGGAGATCGGTGAGAACCTGTTTGAAGATCTGATCGCGGAATGCCAGACTACGTTTTGCATTGCCAAGCGAAGCCATGCGGTCAAGAATCCGGCAGTCATTGCAAGGGTCATTGAACGTGCTCAGGAGCAAGGAAGCACCAGCAAGACGCTTGAAGGCGTTGTCACCAGGATTCTCGAACTGACCAGGAGTGGTTGATTTGCCTCATTTCGGGAACTGGGTGAGACGAACCGGCCGGCGCGCACTCAACGCGGGCCGGGGACGCCAAACGCGCACAGCGAGGCCGCACGCGCGCGAACGGTTCCACGGGGATCCAATCGACCGCCACGAGACGCGTCACAAATCTGCGGGCAATGGAGAACCAGGGGACGTTCCCCATGTTTCACATTGCGGCGAAGCGCTATCGGAGGTATGATCATACTGGGAGTATGAAATGTCCAGCGTCGAACGTGTGACGGTCACCCTGCCCAACGATCTCGTCCGTGATATTGACCGGCGAGAGAATAACCGCAGCAAGTTCGTCATGGAGGCCGTCCGCCACGAATTGGATCGTCGCCGTCGCGCGGAGCTTCGTCGATCCCTGCAGAATCCCCACCCCGAAAGCGCCGATCTCGCCGGGCAGGGACTTGAGGAATGGACGCGCGGCTTGCCCGAGGAAGATACCGATGCGCTCGTCGACAGCAGCGCTGGCAAGCCGGTTCGGTGGGTCCCCGGCGAGGGCTGGGTGGAGGGGCGCGAGTGAAGGTCGGTCGCGGCGCAGTTGTCGTGGTGGAACTCGACCCCACGGTCGGTCGCGAACAGCATGGTGTGAGGCCCTGCGTCGTGGTGAGCGATCCGGACGTCATCGGCGACCAGCGCTTTCCGCTCGTGTGCGTGGTGCCGGTAACGGGGACTCCAGGCGAGGGACTCCTGTATCCGCCTCTCGCGCCCGGCCAGAGCGGCCTCGCTAAGAAGTCCTTCGCGCTGATCGACCATCTGAGATCGATCGACAAGCGGAGGATTCGGCGCATATTCGGCGAGCTTGCGCCGGAAGAGATCGCTGCCATCGACGAGGGGTTGGCGCTCTTCCTCGGCCTTGGCGACAGGCTTCATGGGCCGGACGCGCCGCCGGTCCAGTGAACGGACTGTCACCCGATACCCCGAGTTTTCTCCGGCAGCGTGCCAGCAGCGCCAGCTTTGCCTTTTGCATCGCGCGCGCGGCCTGGGTGTCGGTCTGCTTCTGCGCCTGCTGTTGCAGGTGCTGCTGGGTGACCCCTTCCTTTAAGTACTGCGTCCAGCGCTTCAGCGTGGCGAGCTTTTCGTAGAGCGTCCGGTAATCCTGGTGCCGGTAGACCCGTTTTCGTTTCCCCCTCCGGTCGGTCCGAATCGTGGCGAAGCCGCATGGCCGATGGAAGGTCAGATAGGGATTGAACTGTGCCGTGTAGAACTTCTGAAACGCTTCCGCGTGCTCGGCGCCGATGGCGCCATAGCCAATGTGCTTGCGCACGACCGCGCCGTTCTTCCCCTCCACCAGGGCATTGTCGGTGCTGCGATAAGCACGCGATTTGGTGAACTCCTCCACCAGCAATTTGTTCAGCAGCTTCACGACGTTGTGATTGAGAAACTCCGCGCCGTTATCGCAATGGAACCCCAAGATGCGGAACGGAAACTGATGCAGCATGGCCTCCAGCACCGGGATCAGGTCGCGCTCGCAGATCGTCTTTACGCAACCCACCACCTGCCACTGCGTGACTGTGTCCACGGCATTGATGTGGTACACCCCCGGCTGGTCGTCGTGGTGGCCCTGATGCACGGTGTCCACCCGCAGGTAGCCCGGCCGGCCTAGTGGGTTTGGTTGGCGGCGTTCGCCAATAGAAACCGGCCGCGCTTGGGTGTGTTCGAACCGCACCCGGATTTTGCCGTAGGTCTGCGACTTGCGCAGATTGTAGATGTGCGACGCCGAGATGCCGTTCAAACGCGCAAATTCCGGATTGCCGTACACTTGGAACTCCCGCTGCAGCAGGCGCCGCACCGCCGGACCCGACAACTCCTGATGGGCTTCGTCGATGTCCGCCAGTAAGGCGATTCCGGCGGGTGTGTAACGGGTGTGAAAACTCGGCTGCCGCGCCGGCTTCCTCACCACCCGCCGCGTCGTCAGAAACCGCTGAATGAGCCGGGTGATCTGAGCTCGGCTCAAGCCGGTGATCTTGACCAGGAACCGCCGCACAATCCCCTTCTGCCCTTTCTTCAACCGCCGGTAGTGCTGCGCTTTTAGCATCGATTCGATTACCGAATACGCGCCTTGCTTCTCCGCCGCCGCGTAGTGCACCGCTTCCTGGTTGGCCAGGAAGCTCTTCAATTCGGCCGTGCTGAGCCGCTCTAAGTTCTTCATGTGGACGATCATTCATCTACAGCATCCCCCGGTCGGAACCCGTCTCGATTTCAGGCTCATCCCGCATTGGAATCAAATCCCGGTTTCAGGCTCATCCCGCATTGGAAACGACCATCACGTTCAGGCTCATCATGCATTGGACAATTCTCGGATTTGACATTTCCCCTCCGCTCCCGGTACGCTAGATGTGTTACAAACAAGAGTCGGAGAACGTGTGTCAATGAGTACCGAGTTCCCCTCCAAGAACGGCATTGTTCGCAAGTGGCATGTCATCGACGCCCAGGACGTGGTCCTGGGCAAGCTGGCCAGTAAGGCGGCTATGCTACTGATGGGCAAGACGAAACCGTCCTATACGCCGTTTCTGGATACCGGCGATCACGTGATCGTCCTTAACGCCGATAAAGTCCGGCTCACCGGCCGGAAAGAAGAGAACAAAGTGTACCGCCATTTCACCGGGTATCCGGGTGGACTGGTGGAGACGAGCTTCAGGCGGGTGCGCGCGGAAAAGCCCATCCGGATTGTGGAAGATGCGATTTTCGGCATGCTGCCCAAGACCAAGCTCGGCAAACAGATGATCAGAAAACTCCAGGTCTACGCGGGTGACAAGCATCCGCACGCGGCGCAGAAGCCTACCGCGTTGGCCGTAAAGTGACGGAAGGGTTGGTTTAGTGGCAGCGACGATAGTTCAGTATTTGGGTACGGGCCGCCGCAAGAGATCGGTGGCTCGCGTAATCTTGCGGCCCGGCACGGGCGAGATCAAGGTCAACGGCCGCGCATTCGAGAATTATTTCCAGACCGAGAGCGGGCGCGCGGTGGTACGGCAGGCCCTGGCGGCCACCGAGACCGCCGACAAGTTCAACCTGCTGATCCTCGCGGCGGGTGGCGGCGTCGCCGGTCAGGCGGGCGCGGTCCGTCTGGGCATTGCCAGGGCACTGGTGGAATTCAATGTGGAACTGCGGCCGAAGCTGAAGAAGCTCGGCTTCTTGACCCGCGATCCGCGGCAGCATGAGCGGAAGAAGTACGGGCAGAAGGGCGCGCGCAAGCGGTTCCAGTTCTCCAAACGTTAAGGTTCCCCGTGAAGTCCGGAGGGCGGGTTGCGTTGCAGCCTGCTTTTCCGGGTTTTGCATATCCGCAGGGGCCGGGCGTTCCCGGCCCCTGCTTTACGTAACGGCCTTCCCGTCCGCTTCGGTCGCGCAAATTTCGCTTTGGGCCGCGCGGCGGACGTGGCGGAAGGTTCTCCCGGGGGGGCGTCGTCCCTCCGGCCCGACTAGGAGGTAGTTTGCCCGCAATATCGATGAAGGAGTTGCTCGAAGCAGGCGTTCATTTCGGGCACCAGACCAGGCGCTGGAATCCGAAGATGAAAGAGTACATCTTCGGCGAACGCAACGGAATCTACATAATCGACCTGCAGAAAACCCTGAAAATGTTCAAGGACGCCGCACGTTTCGTCGGCGAAATGGCCGCTCAGGGCAAGAACGTTCTGTTCGTGGGTACCAAGAGACAAGCGCAGGAAGCCGTCAAGGAAGAAGCCACCCGCTGCCAGATGTACTACGTGAACCAGCGCTGGCTGGGCGGCCTGCTCACCAACATGCTGACGGTGCAGAAATCCATCAAGCGCCTGAAGGAACTGGAAGCCATGTCGTCGGTGGAAGGCGGTTACGCCGGCCGGCCGAAAAAGGAAGTGATCCGGCTGGAACGCGAGCGCAAGCACCTGGACCAGAACCTGGCCGGTATCAAGGACATGCCGGGGCTGCCCGACGTGCTTTTCGTGATCGATTCCAACAAGGAAGGCATTGCGGTCAAGGAAGCGCGGAGGCTGGGCATCCCGGTGGTGGCGATCGTCGATACGAACTGCGATCCGGACGAAGTGGATTACATCATCCCCGGCAACGACGACGCGCTACGCGCCATCCGTCTGTTTGCCAGCAAGATCTCCGACGCGGTGATCGAGGGCCGCGCGCTGGCCACCGAGCAGGACTTCACCGCCGACAAGATCGTTCAGGACGAGCCTGCCGCCGAAGAAGGCATGGCGGACTACACCCAGTATGTTGACCCCAAGTACGCCGAGAAGATCATGGCGGAGAGCCTGAGCCTGGAAGGCGAGCCGGCCCAGGCGGCGCAGCAGCGCAAGGGTCCCGCTTCGGAGACCGCCGAACCGGTTGCGGAACCGGCGGCGACCGAAAGCGGACACTAGAGTTATTGGCTCGATCGGAAGAACCTCAATTATGGAAATCACCGCGGCACTAGTAAAAGAACTGCGCGAGCGCACCGGCGCGGGCATGATGGAATGCAAGAAGGCGCTGGTGGAAGCCAAGGGCGACTTGGCCGAGGGAGAAGTCGTCCTGCGCAAACGGGGCATCTCCTCGGCGGGCAACAAGGCCGGGCGTGCCACGCGTCAGGGTCTCATCGGCACGTACATTCACGCCGGAGGGCAGTTGGGCGTGATGGTGGAAGTCAACTGCGAATCCGACTTCGTGGCGCGCACCGACGATTTCAAGGAACTCGTCCACGATGTCGCCATGCACATCGCGGCGGCCGATCCGCGCTATTTGCGCCGGGAAGACGTCCCCGAGGCGATTCTCGATAAGGAGAAGGAAATCGCTCGCGACCGCGCCAGGGCCGAAGGCAAGCCCGAGAAGGTGCTCGACCGGATCGTCGAGGGCCGGATCGCCAAGTACTACGTGGAAACCTGTCTGCTCGATCAGCCTTTTGTCAAAGAGGGCACGCTGACCATCGATCAACTGGTGAAGACCAAGATCGCCAAGCTGGGCGAGAACATCGCCATTCCGCGGTTCGTCCGGTTCAAGGTCGGCGACGCGCCGGCGACCGGGGCGGGCGGCGAGGATCGCGCGGCCGGGCAGTAAGATGCCAGGCTACAAGCGCATTCTGCTGAAGCTGAGCGGCGAGGCGCTGGCCGGCGGAGCGTCGTTCGGCATCAACGCCGAACGGGTGAAGCAACTCGCGCAGGAGGTGTCCGAAGTGGCGGCCGCGGGCGTGCAGGTGGGCGTGGTGGTGGGCGGCGGCAATATTTTCAGGGGCGTGGCCGCCGCGGCCCAGCGCATGGACCGCGTCACGGCCGATCAGATGGGCATGCTGGCCACCGTGATCAACTCCCTGGCCCTCTCCGACGCGCTCGAACAGATCGGCGTCCCCACGCGCGTGATGAGCGCCATCGAGATGCGCCAATTGGCCGAGCCGTACATCCGGCGGCGCGCGATTCGGCACCTGGAAAAGGGGCGGGTCGCCATCTTCGCGGCCGGCACTTCCAACCCCTATTTCTCCACCGACACCGCGGCCACGCTCCGCGCGCTCGAAATCAAGGCGGAAGTGATCGCCAAAGGCACGCGCGTGGACGGCGTGTACGACAAGGACCCACTGAAGTTTCCCGAGGCCGTGAAGTACCCGGAAATCAGCTATCTCGAGGTGCTTTCGCAGGCGCTCGGAGTGATGGACGCCACGTCCATCGCCATGTGCCGGGACAACAAGCTCCCGATAATCGTTTTCAATCTGACGGTTGGTGGCAATATAATGCGTATGTCGATGGGCGAGCCGGTCGGTACCCTGATTCATTAGCCACACGGCCCGGCCGCCGGCAACTGCGTTTCGGAGAGACTGCTTATGAAAACAGAAGAGCCAGCAGCACCCAGCGGTATCGTGTTCGCCTCGGTGAAGGAAGTTGAGGCGAGCCAGAAATCGCGCATGGAAAAAGCCTTGTCGGATTTGCAACACGAGATGGCCTCCATCCGCACCGGGCGCGCTTCGCTGGGAATCCTGGACCACATCCGCGTGGACTATTACGGGTCGCCCACGCCCCTGAACCAGGTTGCCAACCTGCACGTGCCCGAGCCTTCCCTGATCACCCTGCAACCTTGGGACGTTTCGCAGATCGGCCCGATTGAGAGAGCCATTCGCGTCTCGGACCTGGGGCTCAATCCGTCTAACGACGGCAAGATCATCCGGCTGCCGATTCCGCCGCTCACCGAGGAGCGCCGCAAGGAATTGGTGAAGCGGCTCCACGGCATCGCCGAGCACCATCGCGTCGCGGTCCGCAACATTCGCCGGGAAGGCAACGAGGCGGTGAAGAAGCTGCTGAAAGACAAGAAACTGGCGGAAGACGACGAAAGAAAGGCGCTCGACGACATTCAAAAACTGACCGACGCCTACATGCAGAAAATCGATCAAGCCGCCAAGGCCAAAGAGACAGAGATCATGGAAATTCGGTAGGGGTCGGGCATGCCCGACCCCTACGGCGGGCGGAGCCGCGCTGGCCGCGCTGGAAAACGGCTTGACCTCCGTTTCAAACGCCGTCATACTCTCCCCAAGGGGGCAATCATGAGCGTTTGTATTGTCCGCATGGGGATAGCTGTGTGGCTGGCCGGCTGCTGCTGTCACGGCGATTGCCAGACTGCTCCCTCCGCCGCGGCGCCTCGGCAAGAGCCGTCCGATTATTCGATATACGATGCGTTCTTCCAGAAGGTTGCGCTCCAGAAGGACGCGCCTAATGGCCAACCCAGTCTGCTGAACGGGCAACCCACCGATCTGCACTTTCTCAGCATCCAGGAAGCCGTCGGCCTGACGGATCGGGAGATGCAGGCCTTGAACGGCATCGCCACCGACTGTCAGGCAGGTATCGGTGCGCTTTATCGGCATAACCCGCACGTCGTGTTTGATGCCCTGATGGAGTCCATCGAATCCGGCAAGGATACCTCCGCGGATATGCAGCAACTGTCGAAGGACCTGGAGAGCCAGCGCGAGCGGATGGTGTTGGATCACATGCAACAGGTCAGAGCGGCGTTCGGCGATGCGCGATTCCAAGAGTTGAACGCCCGGCTTCGTGCCGAGGCCGCATCCAGGCCGCGCGCAGCGACTTTGAAGCGTTAAGCCACGCACCCGGTACAAGGCCTGTTACAGTTGTGGAATGTCCTGGTTCACCGTCCGGACGCCGGCCTCCAGCGCGAATCTTGGGCCGGGGTTCGACGCCCTGGGTCTCGCTCTCGAGATCTATTTGACCTGCCGTTTTCGCCGGGCCGAAAGCCTGTCGATTTGCGCCTCCGGGCGCGACGCATCGTCCATTCCGACGGGGCCGGAGAACATGATCTGGCGGACGGCGGTGGCCGTCGCCGAGGATCACGGCGCCGTCATGCCGCCCATCGAGTTACAGATCGCGAACGAGATTCCGATCGGCAAAGGGCTCGGCTCGAGCGCCGCGGCGCTCACCACCGGGGTGGTGATCGCGGACCATGCGCTCGGTCTCGGTTGGAAGCCGCTTCGTATCTTGGACGAAGCCGCGCGTCTGGAGGGCCACCCGGATAACGTTGCCGCGTGCACTTTGGGATCGATAGTGGCGGCCGCGATCGATTCCGGAGGCGTCACTCGCGCGGTACGGCTCGACCTGCCGCGCTGCTTTGGCGTGGCCGTGGTGATCCCGGATTTCGACCTGCCGACCTCCACGGCCCGCGCGGTCCTGCCGGAATGTTATAGCCGCGAGGACGCCGTGTTCAACGTGCAGCGGGCCGCGCTGCTGATTGCGGCGCTGGCGGCGGGCGCCCGCGCGGCGTTCCCCGCCGCCCTGGAGGACCGCTTCCACCAGCCGTACCGCATCCCGCTGGTTCCGGGCCTCGGCGAGATCTTGAAACTGCGCGCGCCGGGACTCCTGGGATGCGCTTTGAGCGGCGCCGGGCCCTCCATCCTGGTGTTCTACGAGCGCGGCTATGAAGAGGTGTGCGACCTAGTGCGCCAGATCTTCCGCCTGCACGGCCACGAATCGGAAACCGTGTTCGCGGATATCGCCGGCCACGGCTTCGAGCTGACCGAAGATCCGGTGTGAGACTCCGCTCTCTTACGTTCGCGGCTCGGTTTCCGATTCCGAGCCGCGAACGTAAGAGAGCGGTTGTTTGCGACGAGGCTCTAGCGTTCGAGCCACTCCCGCCGGACCTGCTCGGCGAACTTTTCCGGTTCTTGCGCCTGATACAGGACCGTGGTGGCGCTGCCCTTCGCGGGAAGAAGCACCAGCCGGTTGCCACCCGCCCGGTACAGCTTGACGGTTTTGCCGTTGGCGACCCGGAACCAACCGGATTGGTAGTGCGCGTTGGCGAAACCATTGGTTTTCGCGGTGGGCCGCCAATCCGGCTCCCGGGTCAGGTCGACAACCCGGATCTGGCCGGCGTCAACGGCTTCCGCTTTCAAAGTGACGGAGTAGAACTTGTCGTGGATCGTCAACGCATCGTGGGTCAGCGTATAGCTCGGCGGGCCCGGGGAATACAGGAATGCCAAAGCGACGCTCGCGAAGACCAACACGGCTATCGCGGCTCCAATGAGCTTTGCTGCGATGTTTCCGCCGGCTACGCCTGGATAGACTCCTGGCGCGGAAGTTGGGGCGTCGACGGCCGTCAGAAAACCACTCACGTCGCCGGGGCTGAAGAGCGCCGTCTTTGCCTCGGTAACCACCACCACGGCCTTGGAGCGATCCGTGACGTACCAGGTGCATTTCCCGAGCTTCGAGGTTCGGAACAGGCCGTAATAACCGAACATTCCGCCGCTGCCCCACAGCCGGATGCAGCCCCGAAAATCGTCCGCGCCGGCGGCTCTTGCCTCTTGGACGCCGTCGAGCGGCACTTGGACGTTACCCACGAGCCGCTTGACGGTAATGCATCGGTCCGACACCACGTAACCTCTGGGCGAATAGGCGTACGCCACCAGGACGATCAGAATGTCGATACCCCAAACGAAGGCGGGCATGTGCGGGATGAGCGCGACGGCTAGGAGCACGGCGCACACCACAACCGTGACGATCTTGGTGGTCCGATCATACGGCGCGGAAAAAGAGACCTGTTTGTCCGACGGCATGATGACCTCCGATCTTAGCAGAACTTACAGCGCCCCCTTCAGCTTCCGGCGGTAATGCTCAAAGGCATGGCGGCCGGAGTCTGTCAGGCTCAGCAGCGTTTGCGGGATCTTGCCGCGAAAGGTCTTAGCGATCTCGACATAGCCCGCTTCCTCCAGGCGCGAGAGGTGGCTGGAAAGGGTGCCTTTGTTCATTTCGGTCTCGTGAAGAAGGTAGAGAAAGTCGACTCTTTCGACCGCAAACAGCAGGGCGACGATCATCAGCCGCCCGGGTTCGTGAATCACCCGGTCCACCTCGGAGAGGGTTCGAAGTTGGTCGTTCATTCGCTCTCCGCGGCGGGCGGTTGCGTGCGCCGGATGTACAAGTAGAGAGTGATGCCGCCCGATGCCAGCCACACGATCCCCGTAAAGATCATCACGGGCTGGAAGAACTCCGCGTTGGAGACTCCAGGTCTTGCGATGGCGTAAACGAGAAGGCTGGCTGCAAAGAAGAGCGCCACGAACCGTTTCCATGGGTGCTCTTGGCTCCAGCGGAAGGCAAAAAAAGCGTACGCGGCTGCGAAGGCCGCAAGTCCCAGGATGCGTGGCAGCATGATGGCGTCGTTCAGCCTTCCGTATCGGACCACGAAGAATAGGCCGGCGGCCACGACCGCGCCCGCCAACATCGTGAGGGTGAGCGGCCCGACGGACCGTCTGGCCTTCAGGGGCTCCATGTATCCGGTTCGCGGCCAGGTGATGTGCTTTTTGATGGCTTTTGTGCCCCAGAACACCAGGCCAAACATCAGTGTAAAAACGGCGAACCGACAGTTCTTTTCCAAGATGGACGAGACATAGCCGCCGATGGGAAACCCCAGGTAAATCAGCAGGCCAAAGCCCATTTCCGTGGTTCCGTCGATGTTGTCATACCGTTTATGGCGCATCAGGTAGTCCTTGACCTGAGCCTTCGTTGCGCTGGGGATTTGTTCTGTCACTAGGTTTCCTCCTAACGCCTACTAGTTTGCACTACCAACAAGTTTGTGTCAAGAGGAATCTTGCGAAGGTGGGGCAGGCAATTCGCCTGCCAGCGGCCGAGCGAAGCTCGCCGCACCGCGCTGCGAGCGGTGCGGATCAGGGCAGGCGAATCGCCTGCCCCACCTACGACCCACCACCTACCGGCGGCCGAAGCGGCGGCCGGGGCTGCTGGGCATGTGGAACGACCTGGGCGCGGGAGCGGGTCGGTAGCTGCGCGTGGGCGGGGGCGAGACGTGCCCCGATTCGGGTTGGCTGTTCCGTCCGAAAGTCTTAGGCGCACTGCTCCCCGAGGGCGAGGCGTACTGCGAACCGCCGAACCCACCGCTCTTGGCGGCGTACTTGGAATCCTTGAAGCCGCCGCTCTGGGCGTAGGAACTCCCCGCGTAGCGTTGCTGCGTCGTCGCGCCACCGGTGCCGTACCTCTGTCCGGAAGCCGAATCGTTGCCGTAATAGGTCTGGCCGCGGCTCTGGTAGTTGCGGTAGCCATCCCAGTCGCCGCGCTCGAGCGGGCGGTAATCGTGATGGAACAGCAGGTCGCGCATCAGCGCGTACTGGCCGTAGAAGACCCAGAAATCGCGGCCGTCGCGGTGTTCCCATTGGCCGTACTGATTCGACCCTTGCGACGGCGGCGCCATGTAAGCGAACCCGGCCGGCTGCGCCACGCGGTCGGATTCGGAATCGTACTTCCCGGCGGACTTGTGCTCGATGGCCATGCCGAGATCCTTTTGCATGGCTTGGTAGGTGGACTGCGGCACTTCCACCCAACGTTCATCGGACGAAGAGGTTCCGGCCTTCGCCGTAGCGTCCGGGACCTGCGTCTTCACCGTCTCGATCTTCTGGTCGTATTCCTTGGAAGTCCCGATTCCGCGGGTCTCCATATCGGCCAGCACCTTGTCCCAGGAGGTGTACAACTGGGCGCTGAGCGACTGCAACTCGCCGGCTTTGGCCGGCAGCGTGGCGGCGGAAGCCTTCAATTGGTCGGCGGCGCCGAGCAGGGTTCCGTAATCCAGATTGGCCAGATTGCTGGCGGCTGCCTGGCGGCGGGGCTCGGCGGTGGAATCCCATGCGCGGTCGCCCTCGGATACCAGGTTGCGCTCCGCAGCGAGACGCGCATCTAGGTCGGCTTTCTTTTCGGGCCAGTCGCTTCCGGCCTTCTGCACGGCGGCGCTCACGGAGGCGAGATCGTAGCCATGTACGACGTGGTAGTCACGATCCATCTCCTGGAGCGCCTGGGGCAGATGCTGCTTAAGGTCCACCCAGTGCGCGGCCTCCTTCTGAACGCCGGAAGCTTCCGACACGGCGCCCGAGCGGAAGCCGCGCTCCTCGGAAAGCAGCGACTCCACGCGCGGCCGGTCCTGCCGCCGGTTCTGCTTCTCCAGGCGCGCAAGTTCGTCCGTGTCGCGAGTGGCGGATTGCAGCAGCGCGGCGGATTGGTCGAAGCGGCCGGGCCATTGCTGCGCCGAAGGGAGACTGTGGAATAGGGCGGCCTCCGCCTGGAGATCGCGGTTGACCTCGTCCCGCGCCGTTTGGACCTGATTCCGCGCCGAAGCGAGAGCGGCGCGCTCGCCATCGATCTGCTGGCGCAGACCGCGCGGCAGGTTGTCCAGCCCGGCGAACAGGACCAGCGCGATCGAGAGTGAAAGAACGATGGCTGAGAATTTCAACGTGGATCTGCTCATAACAACTGGCTCCAAACCACCGCCGGCAAAGACCGGCGGCGGTACTTTAGCGGCGGTAAACGGTGACGTTATCCGGCGGGATGCCGGCGTACAAGGTGACGGTGAACGGCTCGCCTTCGGCTTTGCGCACGGTCAATAGGCGCTGGCCGCCTTGCTCCTGGAATTCCCAGTGGTAGAAGCCTACGGGCGGCTGGCCGTCGTCGCGCCAGGAGCGGGCTTCGCGGCTGAGGCGGTAGAGCCACACCTTGCCGTCGAACTCGAACGAATCGGCGGTGTTCTGGCGCTCGTCCATTTGGGCCAGGTCGTCTTCGGAGACGCCCAAGTCCTCGATGGTAAGCTTGCGCGGGTCGGAGTGGAGGGCCGCCTCGACTTCCTCATCGCCCCCGACGCGCAACGCCACGCGGCGCTCACGGTAGGGGCCGGCGAGCTCGAACCAGCGGCGCGCGCCGGCTTCGACGTGGGTGAGACGGTCGGCGGTGAAATCGAGGTCGGTCATGGCGTCGCCCGCGCCGGAGACGGAGATGACGTCTCCGGCGCGGGCATCGGTGACTTTCAGATTGGCGAGATCCTGCGGCTCCGGTTTCGCGGCGTACGGGCGAGAAACCGGAGCGGGCTGCTTCTTGAAGAGTTGCATCAACACAATCCCCAGCAGTGCGCCAAGTATGACTACCAGCGTCAGCGTAATCATGTGGCGACCGCCCCGTTACGCTTTGGCCTTCTCGCCGGTCCCCTGCGCGGTGGAGACGGACGGAGTTCCCGCCGCGAGCTCCTTGGGCAGATAAGGGGGCGGCGGACTTGCTTTCGCCGGCGCGGCGATCTGGCGCTCGCGCTTGAGGGCTTCCAGTTCGGAATCGACGCCGTGGCCGCCAAGTTGGGCGAATTGGGCTTCGAGGTCGTCGTCCTTGCCGGTGCTGGCAAGCTCGTCGAAGGCCTTGGCGGTGGCCTCTTCCTTGGAGACCGTCTGCTCGAAACGATTGAGGGCGGCGAAGGCGTTATCGGCGTTGCCGACGCCCGCCATGGCCTCGGAGACCTTGCGCTGCGCGACGGCGGCGTTCTTGCGCGCCACGAGCGTGGTGGCGGTGCGCTCGCCTTCCTCGATCTTGCGCTTGAGCTCCCCGACCTGCTGCTTGAGCTTCTCGCTGGTCTGCCGGGCGGACTCCACGGACTGCTGCATGGAAGCCACCTGGCGGTCGCAGTCGGACTTCTTGGCCAGCGCCTTGCGGGCCAGGTCCTCGTTGCCCGCGTCGAGCGCGAGGCCGGCGCGGTCCTTCCATTCCTGCGCCTGGCGCACGTACTTCTGATACTCGGCGTCCAGGCTGTTGTAGTTGCTCATGGCCATGGCCGAAGAGCGGACCACATTGTTCAATTCGGTCCTCATGTCGGCCACGGTCTGCTTGACCGTCGCCTCGAAAGTGGCGTCCTCGAGGGCGTCCACGCCCTGATTGGCCTGTCCACGGGCCACGCGGCCCACGCGGGTGAAGATGCTAGGTAGAAATGCCATATTCGTCCTCCGTTAATTTTCGAGACTGCCCAGCAGGCGCCGCGCGCTCATCACGTCCTGCATCAGGAAATGCACGCAGGAGAGGATGTCGTCCTGGTCGTCCGGACCCATCTCCTGCAACTTGCAGAAATTGTTCAACGTCACGGCCACCTTGCCTTCACCGCCGGCGTCATAGATCTGGAAGTGGGAAGTGGATATGCCGTTATCGGCCGCGAGCATGGCGGCCATGATGTCCCGGGTGATCGCCGTCTCCGGCACGACCGTGCAGACCAGCGAGAAGAACATGATATCTCCCTGGAGCACCGCCTGGAGGGCGACGCCGCTTTGCACCTCCCGGATTTTCAACGTGTCGGGCCCTGGTTCGGAGACCTCATAGCCGGCCTCTGCCAAGAGGGCGTGGATTTGCCCCAATTGGGGGCTGGTTGTGACTGTCATAAGTTTGGAGTGTACTCCTTTTGGGTACGCATTCCGTCGCGCGGAAGTTCCGCGCCCGGCCGGAACCGCGGCGCCTTCGCCGCCTCGATTACGATAGCACGCGCTGCGTGAATTGTCGTTGAAGCTGCGTTATTCGCCATATCGCAATCTGCAATTATATTATTGCAATATGTGATAACATGTCAAGAGGTTTTTGAGGTTTATTTTCCAAGGGGGCCGGGGGAATCTGCTCACTGCAGGGGGATAGGGGTTTGCTAGCTGGCAGACCACAAAAGGCGATGGTCTGCCCCACTTCACTTAGAGAAACACTGCGGGCTTAAGGCGAGGTCGAGTTCGAGGATTTCGTTGCGGCGGCCGGGGCTGTCGGACTTATCGCCGCGCGTATTCCGGCCGCCAATGGTTTGGACCGCATCTTCGGTGAGCGATGTTCCGCTTTGTGGCGGATTCATCTCCGTTGACCGGTTCGATGCTTGGCCCTCTGATATCCGATGGGACGGCGATCGGCGCTATCCGCTCACCACCGGGCTGTGATAGGTTCGAACCTAATGTCTCCCCGCCGGCGCCGCCGCTGTCGCGACGCT